>Ga0182039_10002059_pt1 | contig 10921 bp, 7 predicted proteins | sample sta12Can44000111_FD_125975 | JGI IMG/M metagenome (GOLD analysis project Ga0182039, IMG submission 125975) | Lab enrichment of tropical soil microbial communities from Luquillo Experimental Forest, Puerto Rico - statanox.12C.anox.44.000.111 | ecosystem: Environmental > Terrestrial > Soil >...
CCACTCTCAGAAATCGTCACCACCGGGCATAGCCGTTCGCAGAACGGCGTCCTTCGGACGCCTTTGCCGGTGGTCCATGCGAAGCTGCAGCATGCAAAACGCCGGTGGAAGCGCCTCGTAAGCGTGACTTCCGCATGGATTGCCGGGGCTTTTAGTTGAAGACGGCGCTTCGCGCCTTTTGCCCGGCAATGACGAACAGGAAAGAACGAAAAAATGTCGGAGGCGAAACGCCGACAGACGCAAGTGGTATTCTGCCGTGCCAGACGGATACGGCCGCACCTCCAAAAGCGGGAGGCGCACATCTATCGGCGTTCCACCACGGTTCTCGCCCCAAGGACTCTTCCATCGCAAGGGACTCAGCCTCAGGCCAGGCTTCCTGGGACGTGGCGAACAGCGTTTTGCGCGGTCCTTTGAGCGGGCTTTCCCCGCCCCTGCCTGTCCCAGTCCAGCGATTGCACCTCGCGCCCTAGTCATAGTGCTCGGGGGTTGATGCCCAAAGCCGCCCGAGCGCGGGTTGCAAGCCCGCCCGCGGGCACCGCACTCGCCCCGCGGTTCGGGAATGCCTCCCGGACCGCGTCCGTGTGGACGAGACTTGAGGCTATAAGTAACTTAAACGGTGACATAGGTCAATGAAAATGAGACGAAAAGATTTCACGGCGATACGAAAATTTTGCCCTTCTACCGGGCTGAAGCACTCCTGAATTAGTCGCAAAGGCTCGCCCAATCCGAAGCTTATGCAGAGCTTGGTTTTTTGCTGTTCTCTCTAAACCAAAAAACCCATTCCGTCGGCCACAATTCCCTGCTGTAATTGTCACATTGCAGCCTGATCGACGCGGCCCCGACCCCCGGCGGAGGCAAATGAGACGGCGCTCCAAAACAAGCGGCAAAGCACGCCGCCGCGCTTCCTCGCGTGCCGGCCAGGGCGCAGACGCCGCACGGCTTGCTCGCGAACTGGATGAGGCGCGGCAACAGCAGGCTGCCACCGCCGAAGTTCTCAAGGTTGTAAGCCGCGCGACTTTCGATCTTCAGATCGTGCTCGATAAGCTCACTCAGACTGCCGCGCGGCTTTGTAATGCAGATATGGCGGGCATCACGCGGGAGCGCGACGGCGCTTATTACTACGCTTCAGTCTACAATTATCCGCCGGAACTGAACGAATTCATCAGAAACGCGCGTCACGAGCGCAGCCGAGGAAGCGTTACCGGACGCGCTCTCCTGGACGGAAAAACCGTTCATGTGCCTGATGTCATGCGAGATCCGGAATACACAATGCGCGAATTCGCGCAGACGGCTGGAATTCGCACCGCGCTTGGCGTGCCGCTTTTGCGCGACGGCAACGCCATCGGCGTGATCGTTCTAGCGCGCTCCAAAGTTCTCCAGTTCACCGACGAGCAAATCGATCTGGTAGCGACGTTCGCCGCTCAAGCCGTTATCGCCATCGAGAATACGCGGCTCTTGAGCGAATTGCGGGAAGCTCTGCAACAACAGACCGCGACCTCCGAAGTCCTAAGTGTCATCAGCAGCTCGCCCGGTGAATGGAGCCGGTGTTCCAGGCCATACTCGAGAATGCGACGCGGCTCTGCGCGGCAAAATTCGGTAATTTATATCTTTGCGAAGGGGACGCGTTTCGCACGATTGCCATGCACAACGTGCCAGCACCGTTTGCGGAGGCGCGCAGGCATAACACCTTGGTTCACCCCGAGCCAAGCAGCGTGCTTGGCCGCCTCCGCAGATCTAAGAGCGTGATTCACATTCCTAACGTCACCGCAGAACAAGGCTATATCGAGCGCCAGCCGAGGTTTGTCACCATGGTGGAGCTCGGCGGCTTTCTGGCCATGCTTGGGGTACCAATGCTTAAGGACGGCAAGCTGGTCGGTGCAATTATTATCTATCGGCAGGAAACCAGTACTTTTTCCGACAAGCAGATCGAGCTGGTGCAGAACTTCGCTGCACAGGCCGTCATCGCCATTGAGAATGCGCGGCTGCTCAACGAGTTACGCGAGTCTCTGCAGCAGCAGACCGCGACCGCCGATGTGCTCAAGGTCATCAGTCGCTCGACCTTCGATCTACCGACTGTGCTCAACACGCTGGCCGATTCGGCGGGCACGTTGTGTCAAGCAGAAAATGCGCAAATTATGCTACAGGACGGCGAGGTCTACCGCCTCGTTGCCTGCAATGGCTTCTCACCTGAATATCAGGAATATGTGAGACAACATCCAATCACGCTGGGCCGAGGCACGCTGGTCGCTCGAACAGCGCTGCTAGTCGCTCCGGTTCATATCCCCGACGTGCTTGCTGACTCGGAATACACTTATCGCGAGGGCCAAAGACTCGCCGGATACCGTGCGATGCTTGGCGTGCCGCTCGTCCGGGAAGGAAGCTGTATCGGCGTCATGGCAATGACCCGACAGACGCCCCAGCCATTTTCCGCCAAGCAGATCGAACTGGCAAACACCTTCGCCAACCAAGCGGTAATTGCAATAGAGAACGTACGTCTGTTCGAGGCCGAGCAGCAGCGCACGCGTGAGCTGAGCGAGTCGCTGGAGCAGCAGACGGCGACCTCGGAAGTCTTAAGAGTTATCAGTTCATCGCCCGGCGAATTGCAACCCGTGTTTAACGCGATGCTAGAGAACGCGACACGGATCTGCGATGCAGTGTTCGGTTCCATGCTGCTTCGCGAAGGTGATGCATACCGACGCGTTGCGCTACATAACGCACAGCAGAGCTTTGCGGAATTCAGCGACAAGGCGCCGATCGTCAGCCGCGGTATGGCGCCAAGCGTCGATCGTGCCGTGGATACAAGACAGGTGGTCCATATTCTCGACGTGGCGGCGGAAGATCCCAATGAACCGATCGGCAAGTTTGGCGGCGCTCGGACTCTGTTAGTTGTGCCGATGCTCAAGGATAACGAGCCGATAGGAGCGTTCGGTATTTATCGTCAGGAAATCCGCCCGTTCACCGATAAGCAAATCGCGCTGGTGGAGAATTTCGCGGCCCAGGCTGTCATCGCCATCGAGAATACGCGGTTGCTCAATGAATTGCGACAGCGCACAGCCGATCTCAGCGAGTCGCTGGAGCAGCAGACGGCGACATCGGAAGTCTTAACAGTTATCAGTTCATCGCCGGGCGATCTTCATCCAGTATTTTCTGCAATACTGGAGAGCGCCGCTCGTTTATGTGACGCAAGTTTCGGAAACTTTTACCGGTGTGACGGCGACGATCTGCATCTCGTCGCCACTTACAACACGCCGATCGCTTTTGTAGAAGCTCGTAGCCGGTTACCATTGGGCCTGAAGCAGAACAATCCGATCGCTGACATGCTAGCGGCAAAAACCGTCCTTCACGTTGATGATTTGGCCGCCGATGAGCGATACACCAACCAACGCGATCCGCATATCGTTGCTGGCGTTGAGCTAGGGGGCGTCCGAACCTTCGTCGCCGTTCCTATGATCAAAGACAATGAACTGATCGGCGCGCTCGTCGTGTATCGGCAGGAAGTCCGTCCCTTTACTGATAAGCAGATTGAGCTGGTGAGGAATTTTGCCGCCCAGGCGGTCATCGCCATCGAGAATGCGCGGCTGCTGAACGAATTGCGCCAGCGCACCGACGATCTAACCGAAACGGTGGAGCAGCAGGCAGCCACATCGAAGGTCCTTGAAGTCATCAGCCGCTCGGCGTTCGATCTTCAGGCGGTGTTTGAAGCCGTGGCTGAAAGCTCGGTCAAGCTGTGTGGAGCCGACCGAGCGTTAGTTTTCCGTTTCGATGGCGAGTTACTGAGGATTGCGGTTGCCTTCAACGCTCCTCAGGAGCTCAAGGATTTTATAGTCCAAAATCCATTTATTCCGGGCCGACACAATGCTGCGGGCCGTGCTGCACTTGAGCGACGGACGGTCCAAATTGCCGATCCCTCGGCCGATCCAGAATATTCGTACGGTGCCAAAGATATTGAGAAAATCGGAACAATTCTCGCGGTGCCGATCCTCAAAGGCGAGGATCTGCTGGGCGTCATAAACATCTTTCACCTGGAGGAAGTCAGGCCGTTTACGGATAGGCAGATCGCTCTAGTCGAGACGTTTGCTGACCAAGCCGCGATCGCAATCGACAATTTCCGACTGTTGGACGAGTTACGCTACCGCACCGATGAACTCGGCCGCTCGGTCGGCGAGCTGCAGGCCCTTGGCGAGGTGTCCCAAGCGGTCAACTCGACGCTCGATCTCGAAACCGTTCTCTCCACCATCGTGGCAAAGGCGGTGCAGCTCTCTGGCACCGAGGCCGGCGCCATCTATGCCTACGATGAGCAGTGGCGCGAATTTCGGCTGCGAGCCACCTACGGGATGGATCAAGGGGTGATCGATGCTCTCACGCAGCGTCACATCGGCTTCGAGGACCCGAGCGTGGCTGAAGTTTTCGCGCAGCGCGAGCCCACTCAAGTCGCAGACTTGCGCGAAGAACCCGCTTCAGACCTTAACAACGTAGCTCTACGTGCCGGCTATCGCGCGCGGATGGTAGCGCCGTTACTTCGTGGCGAAGATATCGTCGGCATGCTGGTCGTTCGCCGGTGCACGCCCGGTGAATTTGCGAGAAACACCGTCGACATCATCAAGACCTTTGCCGCGCAATCGGCGCTGGCCATCCAGAACGCGCGACTGTTCCACGAGATCGAGGACAAGAGCCGGGAGCTTCAAGAGGCGAGCCAGCACAAATCTCAGTTCCTCGCCAATATGAGTCACGAGCTGCGCACTCCGCTCAATGCCATCCTGGGTTATACCGAATTGCTGGCGGACGGCGCTTACGGTGATCCATCCGAGAAGATGTTGGGTGTACTTAAGCGACTTGAGGCGAATGGCAAACACCTGCTCGGGCTCATCAATGACGTGCTCGACCTGTCCAAGATCGAGGCCGGTCAACTCGTCCTCGACCTGTCCGATTACTCGGTGCAAGATATTGCCCAGACGGTTCGTAGTACGCTGGAGCCTTTGGCCGCCGATAAAAGGCTCTCGTTCAAGGTCGAAGTCGCTCCCGAGCTACCCGCAGGTCATGGCGACGGACGCCGCCTGACTCAAGTCCTGATCAATCTCGTCGGCAACGCCATCAAGTTCACCGATGCCGGCGAAGTCGCCATCAAGGCCGAAGCAAATAATGGCGCATTCCACGTGTCGGTCTGTGACACCGGACCCGGCATCACGGCTGCCGATCAGGCGAAGTTGTTTCAGGAATTCCAGCAGGCCGACAATGCGATCACCAAGAAAAAGGGTGGTACCGGTTTAGGGCTCGCCATATCCAAGCGCATCATCGAGATGCACGGCGGCAAAATCTGGGTCGAGTCACAGCCCGGTCAAGGCTCGACGTTCACTTTCACGCTTCCGGTCGTCGTCGCTCAGCAGGTGGAGCCGGAGTGAGCAAGCGCATTTTAGTGGTCGAGGACCAACCGGATGCTCGCCGGATCATCCGCGATATGCTGGCCTCTACCAATTACGAGATCACGGAGGCCGAAAACGGCGAAGAGGCGCTCGTGGCTATCGCGAAACAGCGACCCGATCTCATCCTGATGGATATCCAATTGCCGGTCATGGACGGTTACGCCACCACGCGCCAAATCAGGGCCGATCCTGCATTGCGATCGATCCCGATCATTGCGGTCACGTCCTATGCACTCAGCGGTGAAGAACAGAAGGCGCGGGCAGCCGGCTGTGATGATTACGTTCCAAAGCCCTTCAGCCCGCGAGAGTTACTGGCGAAAATCAGGCAGCGCCTCTCTTAAGCGCGGAGTGGCTGCTCCAGTCAACGCGCCACTAAATATATCGCCATCCCTTGGTGCCGCGAACGACCGCGATCATCCGCGTCAGTTAGGCCGAGGATAGTAACGATTACAGCCATTCAAATCTCGTCCGGCTGCTAAGCATGCCCCTGTCGCCGCGCCGTGCTTTTCCTCTTGCCTCGCTCGCAAATCATATCCGCGTTCTTCAGATTCGCCTTTTTGGCAGATTTCGGATTTGTGTCGAGCGCCGTTACAACCTATTCAAATCGAAGAGTGACTCCGTCCAAGGGAATCCCAAAGACATTTGTAGTCCATGTCTCACCTGCACTGATCGGCATTGCAAGCGTCAAAGTTCCCGTCGAGATAATGTCGCCAGGGCGCAGCGGCGGATTGTGTAAGTCATTTGCAAGCAACTCAACCAAATGGCCCAGGGCGCGCACTGGGCTGTCGAGGACGAGACGACCGCCGCCTCGCTGGCTAAGTTTTCCGTTGCAGCACAACTCAACCTCAAACGTTGCTAGCTCGTGCTGCCACTCCGTGTGGCGCGGTGCAAATTTATGGCGCGGCCCGATGAGCAGCGCTCCATGCACGCCATTTGCGGCGACCGTATCCGCCGCTGCGAACTTCCAGGCCGGAAAAATCGACTGCACAATCTCATAGCCAAGGGACACCCATTCGATGCAATCGAGCAGCGCGGGTTCGTCCATGCCTGGTGACGGTGTGGCTTTCAGGCCGAATACGATTTCCGGCTCTATGCGAGGCTCCACAAAATCTTTGACGAACATGACCTTCTTGTCGGCGAGTTCGTGCACGGTATGGTCGGTGACGTAGCCCCAGATCGGCGATTGAACGCCGTACACCTTCCACATTTCGCGGTTGGTGAAGCCGATCTTGCGACCAGTGATTTTTTCGCCACGGGCTTCGAAAGCGGCACGGACCAACGAGATGACCTGATAGGCCTGATCTAGGCTCAGTCCAGTTGGACGGGAGGAAAAGGTCGGAATTTGGCGACGGCTGCTTAACGACGCGAGGACATCGTCAGCCACGGCCTTGAGGTCGGGCGCATCGATTAGCGTCGCCATATTCAAATCTTATTGATAAAGCGCAGCGGTGACCATCCCAAGCCGTCGCTTTCGTACCCGATTGCGATCAGCCAAAGGCTGTTTACATAACAACCATGTCGCCGATGGCATTGCTCTTGAACCTGCTATGGATCGTATTCGGCGGTCTGTGGATGGCCGTCGCCTGGGTGATCGCCGCCGTTGTCATGGCGATCACGATTATCGGGATTCCCTGGGCCCGCGCTGCGTTCAACATCGCCTCTTACACGTTGTTGCCGTTCGGCCGCAAAGCAGTATCGCGCGCCGAACATTCCGGCCGCCACGATCTCGGCACGGGGCTGTTCGGGCTCATCGGTAACATTATCTGGTTCGTGCTCGCCGGCTTTTGGCTGGCGCTCGGCCATCTCATCACCGCGATCGTGCTCGCGGTGACGATCATCGGCATCCCGTTCGCCTGGGCGCATCTGAAACTTGCTGGCATCGCGCTGTGGCCGATCGGCAAGGAGATCGTCGCCGCTGATGCGGTGCCGCTTGGCCGTTCGACTGCGCAGCGGTGAGGATGATTTGGCGCGTTGCGGCGGCGCGTTCATTCTTCGCCTCCCCCTGGAGGGGGGAGGTCGCGAGCGAAGGCGAGCGGGAGGGGGTGAACACGTAACTGTCGCTTGGCACCCGCGTCATGGCCGCTCACCCCACCCCGCGCTCCTGCGGTGCGCGACCCTCCCCCTCCAGGGGAGGGTGAGATGCTTACGCTTTGTGCAGCCAGACTTTGTTGTCGTGAAAGGCCGCGCCGCCGAACGGCGCGATCGAATCGGCGCCGGTCAAGCTGTTGATGCCGCGGCCGTCGGCGTAAGCCGAATTGGGCCAGAGCGATTCGGCGACCAGCACGCCGCGGCGCACGCCCTCGAACAGTTTCGCCTGCAGGCGCACCTCGCCGCGGCGATTGCCAAGCACGACCTGGTCGCCGCCTGACACGCCGCAGGCGGCGGCATCCTGCGGATGGATCATGACTTCGGGCCGGCCTTGCGCGGCGAGCGAGGTCGGCGTCTCGGTGAAGCTTGAATTGAGAAAGCCGCGCGCCGGCGAGGTCGCGAGCCGGAACGGATGCTCGGTGTCGGCTTCCTCGATCACCTGCCAATGATCCGGCAGCTGCGGCATCGGCGTTGTGATCGTGTTGCGGTGCCAGCGCTGAAACGGCACCTTCGGCCAATCCGGCTTGAAGCGGAATTTGCCGTCCGGATAGGCAAAGCCGTTGAGATAATGCGCGGTGTTAAAATCCGGCTGGCAATCGATCCAGCGCTTTGACTCAAGCTCGGCAAGCGTGCCCCAGCCTGATTTTTGTAAAGACACGTCGATCAATTGGCGCGGCGTCATGTCGAAGCCGGGATGCTTGGCGCCAAGCCGGTTCGCCAAGCCGCAGATTACCTCGTGATTGTTGCGGCATTCGCCCGGCGGCTCGACCAGCTTCGGACCAAGCAGAATGTATTGGCTGCCGCCGGCGGTGTAGAAATCGTCGTGCTCGACAAACATCGTCGCCGGCAAGACAATGTCGGCCGCCTTCGCCGTATCAGTCATGAACTGCTCGTGCACGCAAACGAACAGATCATCGCGGGCAAAGCCGCGCCTCACCGTGTTCTGGTCGGGCGCGACAGCGAGCGGGTTGGTGTTCTGAATGAGCATCGCGGTCACCGGCGGTCCGCCAAGCAGCGCCTCCTTGTCGCCGGTGAGGATCGCGCCGATGCGCGACTGATCGAGCATGCGGATCGACGGATCGCGCAGATCGGTGCCTTCGATCACGCTGTTGTTCAAGTGGAAGACGCCGCCGTTGTTGTGAAAGGCGCCGCCGCCCTCAAGCCGCCAGGCGCCGGTCACCGCGGCGATGCAGCTTGCGGCGTGCATATTCACCGCGCCGTTGCGCGAACGCGAGAAGCCGTAACCGAGACGGAAGAAGGCGCGCTTTCGCTCGCCGATCAGCCGGGCGAAAGCTTCGATCGTCGGCACCGGACAGCCGGTGATTGCGGCCGCCCATTGCGGATCGCGCGCTTGCACGTGCTTGGCGAGTTCATGCGGCGCGTCGGTGTAGCGTTCGAGATAATCCCAATCGGCCTTGCCGTGGCGGAACAGGCAATGCATCACCGCGCAGGCGAGCGCGCCGTCGGTGCCCGGCCGGATCAGCACCGGCAGGTCGGCCCGCTTCATGGTCGTGTTCATGTAGACATCGACGACGGCGATCTTGGCACCGCGCTTTTTGCGCGCGCGCATCGCATGCGTCATCACATTGACCTGGGTATCGGCGGCATTGGTGCCCCAGATCACGACCAGGTCGGATTTTGCCATTTCGCGCGGATCGGCGCCGGCGAGTTTGCCGGTGCCGGCGATAAAGCCGGTGAAGGCCGGATTGACGCAGATCGTGGAAAAGAAGCCGGAATATTTCTTGGCGTGGCGCAGGCGATGGATGCCGTCGCGCATCACGTAGCCCATGGTGCCGGCATAAAGATAGGGCCAAACCGCTTCGGAGCCGTGTTTTTGCTCGGCGCGCGTGAACGCATCCGCGACGATGTCGAGCGCGTCGTCCCACGCGACGGGGGCGAATTGGCCGCTGCCCTTGCCGCCGATCCGCCGCAGCGGTTGCTTGAGGCGATCGGGATGATGCACGCGCTCAGCGTAGCGCGCGACCTTGGCGCAGATCACGCCCGCGGTATAGGCATTGTCGCGCGCGCCGTGCACGCGGCCGATGGTGTGGTCGTCGAAAATCTCGACTTCCAGCGCACAAGTCGACGGGCAGTCGTGCGGACAGGCCGAGGCGCCAATCTTTTGCGGGCGGACAAGCTCATTCATTATCGAAGCCGTGACGCTGCCGGAGATTAGCCCAAAACGTCTTACCGTATAAATAGGCCGTGCATCAGCTTAATTCACCCTGCTATGGGTGTCGGCCTCAGTTGGTTTCCGGGCAATGGAGCGGACGTTTGCAGCTTGACCGAGGGACAGCCGGTGACATTGACTTCGTCATGGCGACCGAGCGGCTTGCCGGCTACGAGCAACTGGTCGGACAGTGGGATGCCGCACAACATCGGGCGGCCCTCGCCGACGGCCGTCACGCTTATTTTGTCGCCCGTCACGCATCGGAAGCCATCGGCTTTGCCATCGTGCGCGAATGGAGTTCCGCCGAACGAGTGGCGCATATCAAGCGAATTGCAGTCTGTCGCCCCGGTTTGGGCAACGGCAGGTCTTTCCTGGCGCTCTTGGTTGAGCGCATTTTCACCGACACTGAAGCTTTTCGGATTTGGCTTGGCGTGTTTCCCGACAATGTTCGAGCGCGCCGCTGCTACGAAGCAGTCGGCTTCCAGGCTGAAGGCATCGCCTGCGGCAATGCCTTTTTCGGTGGTGCGCATCGCGACGAACTGGTGATGGCACTCCTGCGTCCCGAATGGTCAGTTCATTCGTAAAGGTGTCGAATTGCAGCGAACCAAAAACTCAAACCCGAAGGAGCCGTGATGAAAGCCGCAGTCCTAGGCGAAAAAGGCGTCGAAGTCCGCGACCTGCCGAAGCCGGTGCCGAAGCCCAACGAGGTGCTCATCCGGGTGCGGGCGTCGAGCCTCAACCGCGCCGATCTGCTCGTCGCGTTAGGCCATCAGCACGGTAGCGTCGGCGGTGTCGGCGCGCGGCTTGGCCTGGAATGCGCTGGCGAGGTCGAGGCCGTCGGCGACGAGGTGCAGGCAATCAAGCCGGGCGATCGGATCATGGCGTCGGCGCCGGGCGGCTTTGCCGAATATGTGGTCACCGATGCCGGGCGGGTGCACCGCATTCCGGGAAACAATATGAGCTACGATCAGGCGGCCTGCTTCCCGGTCGCCTTGCAGACCATGCATAATGCGGTGGTCACCGCCGGCCGGTTGAAACGCGGCGAGACCATGCTAATGCAGGGCGCCAGCGCCGGCGTCGGCCTCATGGGCATGCAGATCGGCAAGCTCATGGGCGCTTCGCTCGTGATCGGCACCTCGACCAATCCGGAGCGGCGCGCGCGGCTCGCCGAATATGGCTGCGATCTCGCGCTTGATTCGAGCGCGGCGGATTGGCCGGAACGGGTCAAAGCGGCGACCAGCGG
>Ga0182039_10002060_pt1 | contig 10919 bp, 8 predicted proteins | sample sta12Can44000111_FD_125975 | JGI IMG/M metagenome (GOLD analysis project Ga0182039, IMG submission 125975) | Lab enrichment of tropical soil microbial communities from Luquillo Experimental Forest, Puerto Rico - statanox.12C.anox.44.000.111 | ecosystem: Environmental > Terrestrial > Soil >...
CGCTGTGCGAAGCGGGGCATTATGGCCAGAAGACCGGGAAGGGTTACTTTCGCTATGATGCCGGCTCTCGGACGCCGGTTCCCGATCCCGAGGTGGAAAAGCTCATCCTCGAAGCTTCCTCGCGGCTCGGTATCAACCGGCGGCCGATCCCACAGGAGCAGATCATCGAACGCATGATCTTACCGATGATCAACGAAGGCGCCCGCATCCTCGAGGAAGGCATCGCCACCCGCCCCAGCGATATCGACGTGATCTGGGTCTACGGCTACGGCTGGCCGGTATGGCGTGGAGGGCCGATGTATTACGCAGATCGGCTGGGGCTCGCACATTTGCGCGACCGGCTGAGCTTCTACGCCGACAGATCGCGTGATGAAACTTTACAGCCAGCGCCGTTACTTCAACGGCTCGCCCGCGAAGGACGCGGCTTCGCTTTGTGAATTAGTTTATACTCGTTTCCACCCCGTCGCTCCCGCGAAAGCGGGAATCTTGGACCGTGGGTTTTATGGATCGCTCTGGCCTCCCGTTTTCGCGAGGGCGGCGCAACTGGGGAGTTTACCCGATGGATCTCCGCTTCACCTCCGCAGAGCTCGCCTTTCGCGATGAGGTGCGCGCGTTTTTTCGCACCAACCTGCCCGAGAGTATTCGCACCAAGCTGATCGAGGGAAGAAAGCTCGCCAAGGAGGACATTGTCACCTGGCAGCGCACCCTCAACAAGAAGGGCTGGGCAGTCGCGAACTGGCCAGTCGAATGGGGCGGCACCGGCTGGTCCCCGGTTCAGCAATATATGTTTCAGGAGGAGCTGCAGCTCACCCCGGCACCGCAGCCGCTCGGCTTTGGGGTAACGATGGTCGGACCCGTGATCATCGCCTTCGGCTCCGAAGCGCAAAAGAAGCATCATTTGCCGGCCATCGCCAATCTCGACGTGTGGTGGTGCCAGGGTTTTTCCGAGCCAGGCGCAGGTTCGGATCTCGCCTCCTTGCGGACTTCCGCGAAGCGTGATGGCGACCACTACATCGTCAACGGACAAAAGACGTGGACGACCCTGGCGCAGCACGCTGATTGGATCTTCTGCCTGGTGCGCACCGATCCGCAGGCGAAAAAGCAGGAAGGGATCTCCTTCTTACTGATCGATATGAAAACGCCCGGAATCACGGTCCGTCCAATCATCACGATCGAGGGTGGGCACGAGGTCAACGAGGTCTTCTTCGACGATGTCAAAGTGCCTGCAGAAAATCTGGTGGGCCAGGAAAACAAAGGCTGGGACTACGCCAAGTATCTGCTTGGCCGCGAACGCACCGGGATCGCGCGCGTCGGTCTCTCAAAGGAGCGCATCCGGCGGATCAAGGAGCTCGCCGCGATGGAGCGCGCCGGTGACAAGCCGCTGATCGAAGACGAGCGGTTTTGCGAGAAGCTCGCTGCGGTCGAGGTCGAGCTGAAAGCGCTCGAGATGACGCAGTTGCGGGTCGTAGCCGCCGAACGCCAACGGATCGACAACAAGCCTGACCCAGCGTCCTCGATCCTCAAGATCAAGGGCTCGGAGATCCAGCAGGCCACAACCGAGCTGTTGCTCGAAGTCGTCGGCCCTTACGCGATGCCTTATCAACCGGAGCGCGCGGACGACGAACGCTGGAACGAACCGCCGATCGGCCCCGAATGGGCGGGGCCGATCGCGCCGACCTACTTCAATTGGCGCAAGACCACGATCTATGGCGGCACCAACGAGATCCAGAAGAACATCATCGCAAAGGCGATCCTCGGGCTCTAGTTGGTTCCCTCCCCGGGTTGGGGGAGAGTTAGGGTGAGGGGCGGTAAGGGACGAGACGGAAGAAGGCCCAGCGAATGGATTTCGACCTCAGCGAAGAACAGCGGCTGCTCAAGGAGAGCCTCGATCGGCTGATCGGCGACCGTTACACCTTTGAGCAGCGCAAGATACACGGGCAGAACCCCGAGGGCTGGAGCCGCGAGCTGTGGTCTCAATATGCCGAACTGGGGTTGCTCGGACTGCCATTCCCCGAGCCCTACGGCGGCCTGGGCGGCGGCCCCGTTGAGACGATGATCGCGATGGAAGCCTTTGGTAAAGCCCTGACGCTTGAGCCTTACCTCGCTACCGTAGTCCTCGCTGGTGGGTTTCTCCGCCACTGCGGCAGTGCCGAACAATGCGCCGATCTCGTTCCGAAGATCGCCGCGGGAAGCTTGACCTGTGCCTTTGCCCATACCGAACGCTATTCGCGTTACGACCTTGGGGATATCGAAACGAGGGCATTGCGCGACGGCTCCGCCTGGGTGCTGGATGGCGAAAAGGGCATCGTTCTGCACGGCGACACAGCTGACAAGCTGATCGTGACTGCGCGCATCCGCGGTGGACCGCGTGACCGCGACGGGGTTGGCCTGTTCATCGTCGACGGCAAGGCCGAAGGGATTTCCCGGCGTGGCTATCCGACGCAGGATGGTCTTCGAGCTGCAGAGATTTCTCTAACGCATGTACGCGTCGGCCCCGAGGGAGTTCTCGGCGAGCCTGGATCGGCATTGCCGTTTGTCGAGCGGGTCGTCGACGAGGCGATCGCGGCGCTGTGCGCCGAGGCGGTCGGCGCGATGGCGGTAATGCACGAATTGACCGTCGATTATCTCAAAACGCGCCGGCAGTTCGGCCGGGAAATCGGCAGCTTTCAGATTCTCCAACACCGCGCCGTCGACATGCTGATCGCATTGGAGCAGGCGCGCAGTATGGCGATGTTCGGGAGCATGATGGCAGCCGAGGAAAACGCTGCCGACCGGCGCTCCGCACTCTCCTCCGCTAAAGTGCAGATCGGCCGTTCCGGCAAATTCATCGGGCAGCAGTCGATCCAGCTGCATGGCGGGATCGGCATGACAATGGAGTACAAGGTCGGCCATTATTTCAAGCGAGTCACGATGATCGACACGATGTTTGGTGATGCCGATCACCATCTGCGCACGCTCGCCCGCCGCGGCGCAATGCCCACCACCACGTAACCTTCGGCGGGCGCCTCGCTCTGGCTAATGATCATTGGTTGTCCGAGCTGCCGGACCCGCTATCTCGTCGACGAACAGGCTCTGGGGGGCCGCGTCGGCCGCACCGTTCGCTGCGCCACGTGCGGCCACACCTGGCACCAAGCTGCTCCGCCCGAGCTTGTTGGCGCTGATGCGCCCGAAAATCCCGAAGGCTCGCGGATAGAACCCGCGCTTGGGGTACCGCCACGGCCGGAGGTCTTGAGCGCGGCCAACCTTGAGGTCCCGCAACGTCGCGCAGAGATACCGGAGGCGTCCCGTGTCAAGCGCCGCCGTTGGGGTGCACTGCGGTGGCTCGTACTGATTGTGCTCTGCGCGGTTGCCATCATTGCTGGCGTCGTCATCGCCCGCGGCGCGGTGGTAAAGATACTGCCGCCAGCTGCGAGACTTTTCGCTCTAGCAGGGCTGCCGGTCGAGCCATCGGGCGAACTCAGACCGAAATGACCATCAACGACTTAAACCATCAACGGCTTAAGAGGTGGACGGATGTTTATCGCGATGAACCGGTTCAAAGTGATTCCCGCATCGCAGACGGACTTCGAACGTGTTTGGACGACGCGTGACACCCATCTGCGGGGCGTCGGCGGGTTCATTGAGTTCCACCTGTTGCGCGGACCCGAGCGGGAAGATCATGTGCTTTACGCGTCCCACTCCATCTGGCGGAGCCGTGCCGATTTCGAGGCATGGACGCGGTCGGAGGCTTTCCGCCTTGCCCATCAGAGCGCCGGCCAGAACAGGCCGCTCTATCTCGGGCACCCCGAGTTCGAGGGGTTTGAAATTATTCAGACGGTCGACGCGAAGAGCCCTTGATGGCACGGATCCTCGTCCTTGGTGCCGGCTTTGCCGGTTTGTGGAGTGCCGTCGGCGCGGCGCGCGCACTCGATGAGTTCGAGATCGGCATAGACGAAATCAAGATAACGGTTGTCAATCGCGACATCTGGCACGCGATCCGCGTGCGGAATTATGAAGCTAATTTGGCCAAAGTGAGGGTCCGGCTCGATGATGTGCTCTATCCCATCGGAGTCGAACAGATAACGGGCGAGGTCACTGGGATCGACTTTACCCATCAGCAGGTAGCCTGCGCGATCGGAGGCAGACCCCGTCTCCTGGACTACGACCGGCTGGTCTTTGCCCTCGGCAGCCGACTAGTCCGCCCTGAAGTTCCGGGGCTCGCAGAGTATGCGTTCGACGTCGATACTTACGAGGGCGGCGCGCGGCTCAACAGACATATCGATGCTCTGCCCGAGCAGCCACCCTCGCCCGGTCAATACACCGCTCTTGTGGTTGGCGCCGGCCTGACCGGCATCGAGACTGCGACCGAGCTGCCCGGAAAAATCCGAACAGCATTGGTCCGCGCCGGTCGGCCGGCGGTAGCACTGCGCGTCATTCTTGCCGATCATCGACCCCTGATCGGTTCCGATATGGGCGAAGAGGCGTGCCGCGTGATCGACGAGGCGCTCACCTCTCTCGGCGTGGAGACCCGCGTTGGGATCTCGGTAAGCGCTATCGATGCAACCGGCGCAACATTGGAGACGGGAGAAAGGATCCCCGCCGCAACAATCGTCTGGTGCACCGGTATGCGCGCCAACCCTCTCACCGAACTGTTCCCGGTGAAGCGCGATCGGTTCGGCCGAATTCCAGTCGATGGGTTCATGAAAGTCGAAGGCATGGACGACATTTTCGCCGCGGGCGACGTCGCCAGCGCGACGGTCGACGATCGGCACGTCTCGGTGATGTCTTGCCAGCACGCGAGGCCGATGGGCCGCTTTGCCGGTTACAATGCGGTATGCGACTTGCTGGGCAGGCCAATGCTGCCTTTGCGCATCGATTGGTATGTGACATGTCTCGATCTCGGGCCGTGGGGCGCCGTGTACACCGAAGGATGGGATCGGCGCGTCGTCGCGACGGGCGCGGCCGCCAAGCGGACCAAGCAGATCATCAACTGCGAGCGCATCTATCCGCCGCCTTATGCAGATCGCCGCCAAATCCTCGACGCTGCGGCGCCCATTGTGCAAACACCGCCGCCGCAGTTTCGCTAACGAGCCGAAAAAAGAGATGGCCGAGCCAGATCCACGACAGAGTTACACGGCCAACTTGCAAGGCGAGGTCGATAGCGCGGCCCTCTACCGAACGCTGTCGCAGACCGAAAAAAATCCAGATTTGGCGCGGGTTTATGCCCGTCTGGGGGCGGTCGAGGAAGCCCACGCCGAGTTCTGGAAGCGCAAGATTGCCGCCGCCGATCAGCGAGTGCCCCGGCTGCGGCCGGGTCTTCGGACACGGGCGCTCGCATGGCTCGCGCGTCGCTTCGGCCCGACCTTTGTTCTGCCAACTATCAGTACGCTCGAGCAGATGGATAGCGGCGCTTACGACGCACAGCCGGAAGCCATTGCCGGTGGGCTACCCGCGGCCGAGCGATCACATGCCCGGGTCATCGAGGCGCTTGCGGCGCGTTCGCCGCGCGCGTTCAGCGGGCCGACAATTGCGCACCTGGAAGGCCGGCATCGCGGGCTTGGTGGCAACGCGCTACGTGCTGCGGTGCTCGGCGCCAATGACGGGCTCTGCTCCAATCTGAGCTTGGTGATGGGTGTGGCGGGCGCCGATCTTGCACCGCACGCCATCCTCGTCACCGGCCTCGCCGGCTTGTTGGCGGGTTCCTGCTCGATGGCGTTGGGGGAATGGTTATCGGTTAGCACTACCCGCGAATCCTATCAGCGGCAGATCAAGACAGAGGCCGATGAGCTCGAGCAAGTGCCCGAGGAAGAGCAAGAGGAGCTGGCCCTCATTTATCAGGCCAAAGGCCTTCCCGAAGAGCAGGCGAAAGTGCTGGCGCAGCAGCTGATCGCCAATAAGGAGACCGCTCTCGATACTCTGGTTCGCGAGGAATTGGGGATTGACCCCGAAGAACTCGGCGGCTCGGCGTGGGCCGCTGCTGGGACGTCTTTTCTGCTGTTCGCAATCGGAGCGATCTTCCCGGTCGCGCCTTATTTCATTTTGGCGGGTGTCCCGGCAGTGATTGCCAGCCTCGTGGCGAGTGGCATAGCATTGTTCTCAATCGGGGCGGGCACGACCCTGTTCACCGGCCTCGGGGTCTGGTTTTCCGGGTTGCGGCAGCTACTGATCGGCTTTGCCGCGGCCGGCGTGACTTACGGTGTTGGCAAGCTGATCGGGGTCGCCGTCACGGGTTGATGCGAAGACCGCTGCGCGCAAGAAACTCCGCCCGAGCGAGCTGGTGCTGAAGACTCATGCGCTGCATGACAGTAAGCGGTCGCCACGGTCCACCAAGCAGCACCTGGCTGTTCCGATCGAGTGTCAGATGGTGACCATCGAAAATAAGAAGGCCGTCGAGCCCGCGTTCGTCGAGTGTCCAGTTCCGCACCGGCCCGGTATCGATATGGATAAAGCCGGAATGCGGGTACCAACCGACGCCGCCGCGCTGCATCGCCCGGGCTTTGGTCATCGCCTCCGATAGTCTCGATTCGAAGCGCACATCAAGCGCTCGCCCAACAATATGCTGGCTGTGCTCGGCAACGCCAAAAGTGGTCCGCGCAAGCAGCGCGTTTGTTTCAGCCGTGCGGTAGGCCGAAAGCACCGTCGCCCTGCTTTCGCCGACCGCGTCGAGTACATCGGCCAGGAAATCAATTACGCCGGGATCGATCTGCGTCTTTTCACCGGAGTGATGATCGCGAAAGAAAATACAGAGTTCGTCCATGACCCTGGGGATCGGGCCATTATCGTTTCGGTACGCCCCATCGAATGTCTCACCAGTATGCGAATTGACGAGGCGAAGCCGCCGCAGCGCGGTCGGCGGGCGAACAACCGCGCGCGCTATCGACGGCCATGCTGCCCACCCTGCGATTGATGATAAGAAGAGACGTCTATTCATTGCCCTTTCAGATCTCGACTAATACGCAAAACGACGTTACCGGAGCGGCGCCGTTAACCCTGTATTCGGGAACTCTGCGGGATGGCCGAGCCGCGCCCGGGCATATGGAGAAGGGTTCTTTGCAATTGAAAGCGGAGAACCGGCCTCGGTCAAGCCTAAAATCTCTTCAAAAGCCGATCGATATAGTCGAGCTCGATTTCGGGGCGTGAGCGTTCGCCAGCGCGACGCCGCAATTCATCGAGGATCTCGCGGGCTTTCTGTAGAGTATTCTGGTCAGGAATCTTAACGTCGCCTTGGTCGTAAGTGCCATTGTTCGAAACCGGGCGCCCAAGCGGATCGCGCTCGATCTGATCGCGCTGCCCCTCTGTGGCGCCGATTGCATCGTCATTCGGATTCCCTAACTGGCCCTGCATGCGGCGTTGCATTTGCTGTGCAAAATCACGTGCCGCCTGCTGCAATTGGTCGAGCGCCTCGGTCTGCGGGCCGATCGCCTCGCCGGGTTGCCGGCGCTGGAGGGCCTCGCTGGCATCGCGCATCGCGCGTTCGGCCCGGCCCAACGGCTCGGGAATATCACCGAGCCCGTCGCCGAGCCGGCGCATCATCTCGCCGAGCATGCGGCGAAGCCCCTCTTGCTGACCCGCGGCGTCGCCGAGCTGCGCATTGGGGTCCTGCTGGTCACCTCCTTGCTGCTGCCCGCGCTGCCCCATCCGGCCCTGTTGGCCCTGTTGCTGCTGCGCGCGAAAGCTGCGGTCGAGCAACTGTTGTTGGCGCTGCATCAGATCGCGCATACCGCGCATCATCTGCTGCGCCTCACTCGATCCTTGTTGCGGCATTTGCCCTGGCCGGGCCATGCGCAGATTTTCGAGCATGTTCTGGAGCTGGGATAACAATTCGCGCGCCTGCTCGCGAGCCCCGTTGCGAGCGAGGTCCCGGGCCTGGTCAAGCATGCGTTGCAGATCGCGGCTGCTGATCACCTTCGACGGATCGACCGGCTGTTGGTACTGGTCCGGATTGCGCGCCATATTTTCGGCGAGCGCCTGCAAATAGCGGTCGAGCGCCTGCTGCAGTTCCTTCATCAACCGGTCGATCTCCTCGTCCGGCGCGTTTTTAGCGAGCGCGTCCTGAAGCTCTTGCTGCAGCCGTCGCATTTCGCGCTCGGCCAAAGACATTCGACCGTCTTCGATGCGCAGTGCCGTGTCCCACAGCAGCTGTTCGACAGCGGCGATCGATTTCGCATCATCGTTGAGCCGAAGACGCTCTTCGGCGAGCCGCATCCCGAGGAAGGCCACGGTATCGTCGCGGTAAAGCTGAGGCCGCTCGCGCAAATCGCTGAGGGTGTCGGCGACTGCCAACCGAGAGCCCGGGTCGGTCACCAACTCCTTGCGCTGGTCGATGATCGCGCGGGCGACCGGGTGCTCAAATCTCCGCTCCGGGAGCTTCATCCGAACCGGCTCACTTTCGCCGGTCTGGCCCAGTGCGTCGGTGGCGACGAGCCGGATTTCGACGGGCAAGCCAGCCCAGGGATGCGGCGACAGATCGTGATAGCTGGTAGCTTGCGCCTCTTTGAGATGCAGCCCAGGTAAGGGCGCGTCCAGCTCGATCGTCTCGTCAGACTTACCGCCCTCGCGACGGATCACGGCCTTGACAGCTTCAACGCCGTAATCGTCGCTGGCCCGGTAATCGATCCGCAGCGCCGCATGTGTCGTCCCCTCGGGCGGTTTGGCAAAGGCGATTTTCGGTGGATTGTCCGCAATTATTTCGATCGGCCACCCACCGAGCGTGGTACCCGCCTGAGTCACCTTGAGGTGGTGGCCGGTCGCTATCGTCGTAGAAGCTCGAAAATTTTGTTTGTCGATCGCCTCGAAATCGCGGCTGTCGGCATCGATCGCAAGGCTCGGGACGGATTGCCCACCATGTACCTGCGCGAGCAGCGTGCTGCCGGTTGGGATACGCACGGTTTCTGTGGTTTCCGACCGGAGGAACTGCGGCGCCAGCCCGGTGTATTCGGGCGGCGTCACCCAGATGTCGAGGCTCGCGGCGATCGGCGCCGGCCCCTTCCCGAGGGTGGGCATCACGGCACGGATGAGACGATCACGCCAATCAGCTCCGGCATCGACAGCGCCAATTAGCAGCAGCAGGGCTAGCAGCGCGCGCAGCCCCCACGGATCATGTAGCGCAAACCCAGCGCGCGGAAATCCGATTCGCAGCCGGCGAGCCGCCGCCTCCATGCGCCGGAGATGCGCTTGCCACAGCCCGGCCGCCTGGGTGTCGAGCAGCCCGCTGGGTCGGTCGGCAAGCGCCACCAACGGCCGGTGTTGCAGCCCACTTGCCAGCTCGATGCGGCGGCGGGCAGCGACCTGATCCGGGACGACGAGTTTGCGGAATACTCCCGCCACTGAGATCAGAAAGGCGGCCCCGAGACCTAGCAGAACACAGGCGTGGAGCAAGCCCGGCAAATTCGGCAAGAGATCGAACAACGCGAGCCCGAAAAACGTGCCGATCACGGCGAGCGTCGGCCAGCATGAGGGCCACACCCGCTCCCACAACAGCGCCGCGCGGGCAAGGCGTAGCCGCATCGCGAAGGAGGCTCTATCGGTCGGCGAGCGGTCGGTCATGCGGCACCTCGCTTTGGCGCGGGCTCTTCGGGAGGATCACAGAGCCAGTCGGGAATGCTATCCAATGACAACAGTTCATCATAGCTTGGCCGCGCCCGAATAACGGCAAATCGGTCGCCCGAGGCCAGCACCTCCGGCACCAATAATCGGCTATTGTAGGTGGTGCTCATGACCGCCCCATAGGCGCCGGCTGCGGTGAACGCGACAAGATCACCTTGAGCGAGCGGCGGCAAGTCACGATCAATTGCAAAGGTGTCGCCCGTTTCGCAAACCGGCCCGACGACATCGGCAGGCGCCAGCAAAGCGCCCGCTGCTGGAAAGTGAAGCGGGACAATGTCGTGCCACGCATCGTAGAGTGCTGGGCGGATCAAGTCGTTCATTGCAGCGTCGACTATTACAAAACGTCTGGTGTTGCTATGTTTGATATACACAACTTGGGAGATGAGCAGGCCGGCTTCAGCCGAGAGCACGCGCCCCGGCTCACACGCGAGACTGAGGCCAAGCGAGGAAAAAATTTCCGCTACGAGCTGTGCGTAGCTTGCGAGATCCAGAACAGTATGGTTTTGGTAGGGGACCCCGATGCCGCCGCCGAGGTCCATTCGCGTGACCGGGAGGCCAATCCGGTGCAGTTCGAGAACGATCTCCGCAACTCGCTGGAAGGCGCGGCGATACGGTTCGAGATCAGTCAGTTGTGAGCCGATATGAACTGCAAGCCCAACTGGTTCGATCCCGGGGAGCTGGTCCGCGAGCCGATAAGCGGTAATTGCTTCGGCCAGCTCAATCCCGAACTTGTTTTCCTTGCGCCCCGTCGCGATTTTGGCGTGGGTGTGCGGATCGACATCGGGATTGACGCGGATCGCGATCCGCGCCGTCCGACCCATTCCTTTAGCGATCTCGCTCAACCGGCGCAGTTCCGGGACCGACTCGACATTGATCTGATGGATCCCCGTCGAGAGTGCGGCCGCGAGCTCGGGTGCTGTCTTGCCGACACCGGAAAAGATGATCCGCTCTGGCGGGATGCCGGCGACGAGGGCTCGGCGCAGCTCGCCTTCGGAGACAACATCCGCTCCAGCCCCGAGCTTGGCAAAATGCCGGAGCACGGCGAGGTTCGAGTTAGCTTTTACCGCGTAGCAGATGAGAGGGTGCTCGGAGATAAAAGCCTCGGCAAAGCGCCGGTACAGTGCGGTGAAACCGGCCGCGGAATAGAGATAGAACGGGGTACCCACCGCTGCCGCAATGCGTGAGATCGGGATTGCCTCGACATACAGTTCCCCTCCGCGATAGGGAAAAATGTCACTCACTCGGATAGGGCCGCGGGTAGGTAATGGGCACGTCCGGCGGCGGCTGCGGGGCATTCTTCTTGCCGCATCCGCCCAACGCCAACGAAAGGATGA
>Ga0182039_10002075_pt1 | contig 10897 bp, 11 predicted proteins | sample sta12Can44000111_FD_125975 | JGI IMG/M metagenome (GOLD analysis project Ga0182039, IMG submission 125975) | Lab enrichment of tropical soil microbial communities from Luquillo Experimental Forest, Puerto Rico - statanox.12C.anox.44.000.111 | ecosystem: Environmental > Terrestrial > Soil >...
TACCGCATCACCGACGGCCGCGGCGGCGCCGGCGCCGGCCAGCAGCGTATTGCGCCATTGAACAGCTGGCGGACAACGCGAATCTCGACAAGGCGCGCCGTCTCCTGTGGCCGATAAGCAGAAATATGGCCGCAAGATTTCCTGGGCCGACCTTGATCATTCTCACCGGCAACGTTGCCCTGGAATCGATGGGATTCAAGGCCTTCGGTTTTGCGGGCGGACGCGCCGACGTCTGGGAGCCTGAAGCAAGGGCACGTGGCTGGGCGACGCGTGGCGCTAAGCTGGGTTCCAAAACTACAGCTTCGCTAGAATTGGAGGCCGGCGCGAAGGGATCTCCCTCGCGTCGGCCATATCGTGTCACCAAGCCTGTAAGCCGGGTTCTGTACCGCGCGGCGAAGCGCGGCGATGGCCATTCATCTCGGGCGAGCCTTGCGGCGCGCCTCATGCAACCAACCCGGGCGGCTCATCTGAAAGCCGACTGGAAACGGTCTCCCGCTTCCACGCCGCCCCTATTCGGTCTTGCTCCCGGTGGGGTTTGCCGTGCCGCCTTTATTACCAAAGACGCGGTGCGCTCTTACCGCACCCTTTCACCCTTACCCTCCTTCGCCAAGGCTATGGAGGGCGGTTTGCTTTCTGTTGCACTGTCACTGGGGTCGCCCCCGCCGGAGGTTATCCGGCACCGTGCTTCCTGGAGCCCGGACTTTCCTCTCCGTCATACGCGATACTTCCAGGCGGAGCGGCCATCCGGCCTGCTGACAACCGTAATAAGGGGCTTTGGCGAGGTTCCGTCAAGCGCCGAAGGCTTTGATTGCAGGGCATTTCTCCCGGCGGGGTTGCCGGCGCGTAACGGCATTTTGATAGCCTCATTGCCGTACATTCCAATATCCTAGTCGGACCTGCCGCGTCGGCCTTCAGTCCTCCGCGATCAGCCAACGCGGTTGGTCTGACACGCAAAAGTACCTCTATGCCCAATCCGGATTTGATCTCACGCTGGCTTACGACTTTTCCCGACTTGACCGAGCTCGAGAAGGCCCATCGCGAGGAGCTACTTCGTGCCACGCAATTCAACCGGCTGCGTGAAGGCGATATCGCCTACCGCCAAGGCCAGCAGTGCCACGCTTACGTGATGTGCATCGAGGGACAGACGCGGGTGTTCAAGACTTCCGAATCCGGCCGCGAGATTCTGCTCTATCAGGTTGGCCCCGGCGAGACTTGCGTGCTCACGACCTCCTGCCTGATGGCGGGAAGCCCCTTCCCCGCAGAGAGCACCGCGGAGACTGACGTGCTGCACGCAGCGCTACCGGCGAGTGCATTTCACCGGCTGATGGGCGAATCTCCACGCTTCCGCAAATTCGTGCTCGACAATTACGGGGACCTGCTCTCAAGCCTCATCATGCTCGTCGACGAGGTAGCTTTCGCAAGCCTCGATCTCAGGCTCGCCCGGCGGCTCTTGGCCGAGGCCAATGCGCGAGGCGTGGTGGCCAAGACCCACCAGCAGCTCGCACTCGATCTCGGGAGTGTGCGGGAGGTCATCAGCCGCTACCTCGCGGAGTGGGAGCGCATGGGCTGGGTGCACTCCTCGCGCGGCGCGATCGAAGTCACCAACCGCGCGGCTCTCGCGAGCTATGGCGGAGGTGAAGCAGCGTGACGCGGCGGCACGTCGCAAAGTAACCTGAGTTACAGACAAGCACTTTCAATGAAGCGTAATAGAAAGCAGAAATCCCAGAGGAACGTCCAAGGAAACTAAGGTGATGTCGTACTTCCTATCGGCTGGCCCCTTGCATCGCTGGCGCGTTCAGCGGCGATTGCAGCGGCACTTTCCGTCGGGCTTACAGCTGAAGCACAGGCTACCGATCAAACGCCCGCGCCAGCAAATCAGGCGATGACGCCAGCACCAGCCAAAGGCGAGTTCAACAATTTCTACACCGAAGGCCTTGCCTCAGGTCAGCTCGCCAAGACCGATTGCTCGGTGAACTGGACGAACAGCGACAGCCGCATGTATTGCTTGTCTTCAGAGGACTCGAAGGCGGCCTTCCTCAAGGACCCCGCCGGCAATCTCCAGCAGGCGCGCGAGTTCTTTGCGTCGAAGCAGGCGTCGGCGGGAAAGGCGACCAAAGAATTCACCGAGGACGACGTCAATAAGCGCGTCCAAGAGGTGATCGCAGAGCGCTCAATGGACGGAGCCTTCGTGTTCCACGACCCGAAGCTCGATGCTAGCCTCAATCTTCTGTTCGAGCAGATCAAGACGGTACGCGGCATGGAGGGCTATGGCTGGTTCGCCAATGTCATCTTCCACGACAAGGATGAGGCCAAGAAGCAATACGCCATCGACTTCTGGTTCAAGCCGGAAGGCGATCAGCTGACGTTAATGGATATCAGAGTGCAGAAGGGACCGAAGCAGGACGGCGACAGCTACTACATGGTCACACGCATGCCGGTCGCCTGGTGGTGGCTGCCGGTGCAGGAGCATCCCGGCGATATGGAGGTGACCCGCGCCTGGCAGGTGATGAGCGCGATCCACAATTACATAGCCACGCATAAGGACGCCAAGGGCGCACTTGAGATCAAGGACGACAAGACCGGCGAAACCCTGCCGCTCGATTTCGTCGAGATCCACCAGCCGGTGCGGCATCTAAAAAAGGATGGCGAATATTTCGTCTGCACGGATTTCAGAAAGCCCGGCAGCAAGGATGAGTATTACGACATCGACTTCTGGGTGAACCAGAAATCCGGCAAGCTTGAGGTCGACAACGTCAAGATCCACAAGATCCCGGTGCAGGAGGACGGCGTTTGGACGCAGCAGCCCCGCTACACCTTCGAGGGCATGGATTTCGACGTCACCAACTGAGCCGCCGTTTGACTCACGCCGCCTGCGTCGCACGCCGCGCTTCGAGCAGGCGTGAGAGTGTGTCCCGGGTAGACAGATCTGCGCGACCATCCACGCGCGTCGGCCTAAAATGGCGCTGGAAGGCTTCAACCACTTTCTCGAGACCGGTTCCGTAGGTCGACGTCACCTCGACGCCGTAGCCATAGTCAAGAAGCGCTCTTTGCAACTCGGCGACACTCTCGCCTTCATCGCCAGGGCCTAAGCCTTGGTCGCTTCCGAGCGGCGCCGGTGCAATCCAAAGTCCGATGCCTGCATGGGCAAGCCGCTGCCAGTCGAATTTCTCGCCAGGGTCGCGCTTCCGGCCAGGTGCAATGTCCGAGTGGGCGAGCACGCGATCTGGCGGGATGGAATGACGAGACAGAATGTCGAGACAGAGAGCCTCGACTGCCTGCATCTCGGGTCCGGGGAAATCGGGATAGTCGAAGTCATGTCCGGGATTGTGGATCTCGACGCCGATCGAGCAGGAATTGAGGTCGGTCTCGCCCGCCCAGCGGCTCTGACCGGCGTGCCACGCGCGCTCCGACTCGCCCACGATCTGTGCGATGCGCCCCTCCTCGTCGATCAGGTAGTGAGCCGAGACCTTGGCTTCCTCCCGCGTCAGCCAGTCGAGTGCCGCGTCCGACGACTCCATGCCGGTGTAATGCAGGGTGAGCATGTCGGGCGCGCGGCCATTGGCCCGCTGGTCGCGATTTGGCGACGGGCACCAGAGCGTGGCGAGCTTGCTGTCAGGGGCTGCGGTCATTCGTCGTATCGAGATCAATTTTGTCGTGCCCGCTCTTGGGCCAGGCATCCACGTCTTAAGAACGCATGGTTTGAATTGCAAATTCGTGGATGGCCGGGACAAGCCCGGCCATGACGACAACTAGGTTAGAGAGCGCTAAATCCTGCGCTCTTTGGCGATTTGGTCGTAGGCCTCGTTGATGGCCGCGACTTTCTCGGTGGCGAGCGACACGAACTCCTTGGGCACGCCGCGCGCGATCAGCTTGTCGGGATGATTCTCGGCGATAAGCTTGCGGTATTGGCTCTTCAGCTCCTCGTTGCTGATCGAAGGCTTGACCCCCAACACGTCGTAGGGATTGCGCTTGGCGACGATAACGTGGCGCGCCTTGATATAGGCGAACTCGGTGTCAGTCATGCCGAAGCGCTTGGCGACGCCGGCGAGGAACTGTTCTTCCTTGGGATGCAGGTGCTCGTCGGCCTTGGCGATGTGGAACAGGCCATCAAGCACATCCTCGAGCAGCTTGCGGTTGCCTTTGAACATAGTGGCGAGCTGCTCGGCATAGGCCTCGTATCCGGCCACGTCTTGCTTGGCGAGGTTGAACACGCGGGCGACGTTTTTCATTTCGCCCTCTGGCACTTTGAACACTTCCTTGAAGGCGTTGACCTCGTCCATGGTGACCACGCCGTCAGCCTTGGCCATCTTGGCGCCGAGCGCGATCACGCCAACGGTGAATGCGACCTGGTTCTCGGCAGGCCCGTCCTGTTCCTTGTCGCGATCGATGACGTAGTGGCCAGCGACTCCGCCGAGGAGCGCCCCGATCGGTCCTCCGATCGCGAGCCCCGCGGCTGCACCTGCGAGCTTGCCCCAAATTGACATTTGCGCACCTACTCCCGGCTTGTTGCTTTTCCTAGAGCATAAGGATTTTTGATTGAGGTCGCATGCGAAGAATTGCGCGTCCAGCACCGGCGGTAGTCAAGTACCGCGTAAGTTGGCAAGGATCGAGACCTTAGGCTCGTCGACTTCGAGCCCCTCCCTGAGGCGGCGCTCCACATGCCAGGACCGGGCAAAGGTCCAGGCGGCGAGCCACGCCGTTGCGGCGGCGCTGGCGGCGCTTCCGGCATAGATGAAGATATGGCCAAGGCCGAAATAGTTGGCGGCAGCAAAGATGAAGGCCTCGACAACGATGCCGAAACCGCCGGCCACCACGATGGCAGCGCTGAGCGAGGTAATGAAGACGCTCAGCAGACTGGCGCCATGACGCGGCGGTTCTTTAGGGGTTTCGGTATCCATGCTGCTCACTACGCTAAGGCCTACGGTCGCGACCCTCATAGCGAGCGGAGCAACGTCTTACAAGGGCCCCTGAGCAGGGGCGTCAGGCGAAGATCAGCCTCAGCAGAAAGGCCGCAGCTATGACACCAACCGCCGCATTGATCTCGCGGAAGCGGCCCGCGAACGCCTTCAACACAACATAGGCTATGAAATCGAGCCCGATGCCGGTGGCGATCGAATAAGAGAGCGGCATCAGCAGCGCGGTGATCAGCGCCGGGATGTATTCGGTCGGATCCTCCCATTTGATCGCGCCGAGACTCGCCGCCCTCAGGTAGGCGACGAAGATGAGCGCGGGCGCCGTAGCATAAGGCCCAGTACGGTCTGGGCGAGCGGAGCGAGGAATAGGCTCAGCAGAAACAGTGCCGCAACGACGAGCGCGGTGAGGCCCGTCCGGCCTCCCTCCTCGACGCCTGCCGAGCTCTCGATATAGGCCATCGTGGTGGAGGTGCCGAGGACTGCGCCGAGTCTTGCCGCACCTGAGTAGGCAAGAAGCGCCTGGCGAAGGCGCGGCAAGTGGCCTTCAGCGTCGAGGAATCCTTGCCTGCCGCGCGACGCCGATCAGCGTCCCCGCAGTATCGAGGATGGTCACCGGCAAGAGCGTGAGCACGATGACGACGAGCCCGAGATTGAACGCGCCACTGAAGTTCATGTTAAGGAAGGTCGGCGCGAGCGAGGGCGGCGCGCGGCAAGGCCATGCCAAGGCTCGAGGCCAAAGGCGACGGCGACCAACGTCACGCCAAGCACGCCGATGATGATGGCGACCGGAACCTTCCGCGTTGCGAGACTGGCAATGACCAGGAAGCGCGCGCCGGCAAGAAGAGCCTGGGGTTTAAACTGATCGCTAAGTTTAACGAGCGTTACGGGATCGTCGGCGACGATGCCGGCATTTTGCAGTCTGATCCGTCGATCAGCCAGGCGCGCAAGGGCGAGAGCGACAGCGCAAAGAAGAGCACGCCTCAAATGAACACGCAGCCCAGAGCGAGTTGCCGATTGCCGCCGAGCTCTGGCGCGACGGTGAAGGCAAAATAGGCGTTGAGCCCCATGCCCGGAGCGAGGCCCATCGGGTAGTTGGCACGAAGAAACGGTCGAGCGCGTTTTGCGGCGGCGGCGCCTCTTTAGGGGCGGGCTGAGAGATCTGGGCCTCGCGCGGTTTTGGTTCTTGCGGCTTCTGTGTCGGCGCGGCCATTGCCCCCCTTGGGCCTCACCCATCGAGACCGCTGGATGCCTGCCTGCGTGGGCATGACAAGAGCAAGCTGAGGGCTTATCCACAACTCGGCGTGGGTCCCACGCCTCGAAAGGAGCGACGCATGGCGATTTACGAACTTGATGGCGTCAAGCCGGAACTACCGGCGGACGGCCTCTACTGGGTCGCCGAGACCGCGGCGGTGATCGGGCGTGTGCGGCTCCATTCCGATGTAAGCATCTGGTACGGATCTGTGCTCCGCGGCGACAATGAGTGGATCGAGATCGGCGCTCGCTCGCAAATTCAGGACAATGCCACCCTTCATACTGACCCCGGTTTTCCACTTACCATCGGTCATGACTGTGTCATCGGCCACAATGTGGTGCTGCATGGCTGCACCATCGGCGATGAGAGCCTGATCGGCATGGGAGCGATTATTTTGAACGGCGCGCGCATTGGCGCTAACTGCTTAGCTGGCGCCGGTGCGCTAATCACAGAAGGCAAAGAGTTTCGGGACAACTCCGTGATCCTCGGCGCGCCAGCGAAACTCGTGCGCGAGAGCGATGAGAAGGTCAAGGCCATGACCGCCCGTGCCGCAGATGTGTATGTGAAGCGCTGGAAGCGCTACGCCGCGGGGCTCACGCGCATTGGATGAGCACAAGCAACAAGTGGCAGTTCTTTATCGACCGGGGCGGCACCTTCACCGACATCGTCGCGCGATCGCCTGACGGCACGCTTCTCACGCGAAAGCTGCTCTCGGAGAATCCCGAAGCCTATGAAGACGCGGCGATCGCCGGCATCGCCGATCTGCTCGGGGTGCCCCGCGGGCGCCCGCTGCCGTCGCATCTAATCGCAAGCGTGAGAATGGGCACCACGGTCGCCACGAACGCACTGCTCGAGCGCAAAGGCGACCCGGTGCTGTTGATTGTCAGTGAGGGATTCCGCGATGCGCTCGAGATCGGGTACCAGGCGCGGCCCAAGATTTTCGCTCGACGCATCGAGAAGCCATCCATGCTTTACGCGCGCGTGGTCGAAGTGCCAGAGCGCGTGCGCGCGGACTGTACGCTAGAAACGAAGCTCGACCTCGACGCAACGCGCTCGGCCCTCAAGGCGGCACATGGTGACGGCATCAGGGCCGTAGCCATCGCCTTCATGCATTCTTACGCTTACCCGGCGCATGAGATCGAGGCAGCGCGCATCGCGCGGCAGATGGGCTTCACGCAGATTTCGGCGAGCCATGAGGTGACTCCGCTCGTCAAGTTCGTCGCCCGCGGCGATACCGCGGTAGTCGATGCCTATCTCTCACCGCTGCTTTGCCGCTACGTCGACCGCGTGGCCGCTGCGTTGGCAGCGGGCAGCTCCAACCCAAGGCTGCTGTTCATGCAGTCTTCGGGCGGGCTGACGTCGGCGAGACTGTTCAGAGGCAAGGATGCGATTCTGTCGGGCCCTGCGGGCGGCGTGGTCGGTGCAGTCGAGACCGCGAAGGCGGCGGGCTTCGCCAAGGTCATCGGCTTCGACATGGGCGGCACCTCCACCGACGTGTGCCACAATGACGGTGCCTATGAGCAAACCCTTGAGAGCGTAGTCGCTGGTGCACGGGTGCGCGCGCCGATGATGCTCATTCATACCGTCGCGGCTGGCGGCGGCTCGATCCTCCACTATGACGAAGCGCGCTTCCGTGTCGGCCATGACTCGGCCGGGGCTGACCCAGGGCCGCTGAGCTATCGCCGCGGCGGTCCTCTGACCGTCACCGATGCCAATGTGATGACCGGTAAGCTCCTGCCCGAGTTCTTTCCGCGTATTTTCGGTCCTGGTCAGGATCAGCCTCTACATGCGGCTTCGGTGCGCAAGGCGTTCAAAGCACTGGCGGGGAAGCTCGGAGACGGGCGGACTCCGGAAGAGATCGCCGACGGCTTCATAAAGATCGCCGTCGAGAACATGGCGAACGCCATCAAGATCATCTCTGTGCAGCGCGGATATGACGTCACGGAATACGTGCTCAACTCGTTCGGCGGCGCCGGCGGGCAGCACGCCTGCCTCGTTGCGGATGCGCTCGGTATCAAGACCGTGCTGATCCATCCTTTGTCGGGCGTGCTGTCCGCCTTCGGCATGGGGCTCGCCTCGCTGCAAGCCACGCGTACGAAGAGTGTGCTCAAGCGCCTCGACGATGGGGGACTTGCCGCGCTCGCCGAGCTTCGCGCGCCACTCGAAGACGAAGTGACGCAGGAACTACTGCGGCAGGGCGTCGAAGGCCGAGCTATCGCCATCACCGCGCAGGCGCATCTGCGCTATGCCGGCACCGATAGCTCGCTTCCCGTCCCCGTGGCGAGCTTGCGCAATATGCGCGCTCTGTTCGAAGTGGCGCATCGGCAACGCTTCGGCTTTGTCAGCCCTGAGAAGGACATCGAGATCGAGGCGATCGAGGTCAAAGCCCAGGGCGGCGGGGAGCCGATCAAGGAGCCCGAGGTCCCGAAACGGTCGGCTGCGCCTCCCAGACCTCACGCCAGTGCGAAGCTATTCACCGGCGGGAGCTGGCACGACGCACCGGTCTTTCTGCGCTCGGACGTCGCTCCGGGGCACGGCATCGAGGGACCAGCCCTCATCATCGAGGACCATCAAACGGTGGTGATCGAGCCTGAATGGAAGGCCGAGGTCACCCCGCGCAATCACCTCGTGCTGACGCGCGTCGCCGAGAAGAAGGCCGTCCGCGTGAGCAAGCGCGCCGACCCGGTGATGCTCGAAGTCTTCAACAATCTGTTCACCTCGGTCGCAGAGCAGATGGGCTACGCGCTGCAAAACACAGCGCGCTCGGTCAATATCAAGGATCGGCTCGATTTTTCCTGCGCGATTTTCGACGCGTGGGGAAGGCTTATCGCCAACGCCCCGCACATCCCGGTTCATCTCGGCTCGATGGATAGGAGCGTCGAGACTATACGACGCGAGCTTGGCGAGAAGCTCAAGCCCGGAGACGTCTACATGCTAAATGCGCCCTATAATGGCGGGACACATCTCCCCGACATCACCGTGGTCACGCCGGTATTTGGCGAGAATAGCCCGGACCTTCTCTTTTTTGTCGCCGCGCGCGGGCATCACACTGACATCGGCGGGATCGCACCGGGCTCGATGAGTCCCAGAGCGAGACGCATCGAGGAGGAAGGAGTCTATATCGATCCGTTCAAGCTCGTTGCGAAGGGCCGCTTTCGCGAGGAGGAGGTCTTCAAGCTTTTGACCGAGGCCTCCCACCCTGCGCGCAACCCGGCTCAGAACATTGCCGACCTCAAGGCACAAGTTGCAGCGAATGAGAAAGGCGTCATCGAGCTTCGTAAGGTGGTGCGCCATTACGGGCTCGACACCGTGCGCGCCTATATGGGCCATGTGCAGGACAACGCAGCCGAGTCGGTCGCGAGCGCCATCGTCAAGCTCAAGACCTCGCGTTTCGCGATCGAGACCGATCAAGGCAACGTCATCAAGGTGGCGATCAAGGTCGATCGCAAAGCAAAAAAGGCGATCGTCGACTTCACCGGCACAAGCGAGCAGACACGGGACACGTTCAATGCACCTGAGCCGATAACGCGGGCTTGCGTGCTCTATGTCTTCCGCACCATGGTCGATGACGACATTCCGCTCAACGCCGGCTGCCTACGCCACATCAAGATCGTGATGTCCAGGGGTTCGATGCTCAAGCCGCGCTATCCGGCGGCGGTTGCGGCGGGAAATGTCGAGACAAGCCAGACTATTGTGAATTGTCTCTACGGCGCGCTTGGCGTGCTCGGCTCGGCGCAAGGGACGATGAACAATCTCACCTTCGGCAACGAACGCTTCCAATATTACGAGACGATCTGCTCAGGCGCGCCAGCCGGCGAGGGCTTCGATGGCGCCCCCGCGGTGCAGACACACATGACCAATTCTCGGCTCACCGACCCTGAGGTGCTTGAGCTGCGCTATCCGGTGCTGCTTGAGCGCTTCGAGATAGTGCGTGGATCAGGCGGCAAGGGAAAGTGGCGCGCGGGCGACGGCACGCTTCGCGTGATCAGATTCTTGGAGCGAATGGACTGCGCGATTCTCTCAGGCTTTCGCCGCGTGCGACCCTTCGGACTTCACGGGGGCGAGGACGGCCGCACTGGCGAGAACTGGGTGAGGCGAAAGATTGGCAGGCTGGAGCGGCTGAAAAGCTCAGACCAGACCGTGCTCGATGCCGGCGAGGCCATCATTATCCAAACGCCTACAGGCGGTGGCTTCGGCAAGAAAAGCGACCGGCGGTGAGGCGTCATCAATTTGCACTAAGCTGGCGTTGTGTGGCGCCCACCGGGAGATAGCTCATGGCGAAAGCAAAAAAGGAGAAGTCGGACGATTCCAGCCGTGCTTCCTTGCTGGCGCCCACAAGCGCAGCCTCGATCGTTGCGGCCAGGGTCGATTACGAGCAATGGCTCCGTGAGCAGGTGCACGTCGTGGAAGCGGATCTTCGGCCGAAGCACCGTGACGTGGCAGGCTCGCTGTTCGCCTTTTTGCGCGCAACCTTCTACCGCTGGGGTCAGCTATGGAAGGAGGTCTGCGACTGCTCAAGCGTTTGTGCGGCAGCCGGACCCGTACTACGCCGCTGAGGACGGATGGGTGGTGCGCCGCTTAGGCCCGCCTTGCGGTGAGGTTGCTCAGTTCCCCAAGCGGCATGACGAACGCTTGATCCTCAGGGACATGGGACAGGAGACGGCCAACCTGCACCTGGCGACGCCAGATCAGAAGGCCAAGGTGCTAAGCGATTTGAGCGCGAGAAGCGCGA
>Ga0182039_10002090_pt1 | contig 10864 bp, 12 predicted proteins | sample sta12Can44000111_FD_125975 | JGI IMG/M metagenome (GOLD analysis project Ga0182039, IMG submission 125975) | Lab enrichment of tropical soil microbial communities from Luquillo Experimental Forest, Puerto Rico - statanox.12C.anox.44.000.111 | ecosystem: Environmental > Terrestrial > Soil >...
CCGCAGGCGACGTTGATCGAGCTGACCAGGCGCGCGAGTCGCTCGTCGTCGCCCATCGGCCACGGCCCGTAGCCCTCGCCCATGTCGCTGTTGAGGTCGATCGAATTCATGTGGGTCCTCGATACGGGGGCTCGACGCACGCCGGCATTTCCGGCGCGGCCGCCCCGCCGCCAGGCTCGCTTCGCTCGCGTGTCGGCCAGCGGGTCAGGAAGCGCACCGGGCGAGGGTAGCCAACCCGGCGGCGGCCCGCCACGGTGACGCCTCCCCGAACCCCCACCGCCGGACGAGCGCACGGTACGCTCACGTTCTCCGGTGCGCGTCGCTAGGATGGAGGTCATGGCCCTGCCCATCCGTATCGCCCCCTCGATCCTCTCCGCCGACTTCGGGCGCCTCGCCGAGGAGGTGCGCGCGGCGGAGGCGGCCGGGGCCGACTGGATCCACGTCGACGTCATGGACGGCCGCTTCGTCCCGAACATCACCATCGGTCCCCTGGTGGTGGAGGCCGTCCGGCGGGTGACGAAGCTGCCCATCGACGCCCATCTGATGATCGTCGAGCCGGAGCGGTACGTGGAGGCGTTCGCGAAGGCCGGGGCCGACCTCGTCTCCGTCCACGCCGAGGTCTCGCCCCACCTCCACCGCACGCTGCAGGCGATCCGCGCCGCGGGGGCGCGTCCATCCGTGGCGCTCAACCCTTCGACCCCGCTCTCGGCCTTGGAGTGGGTGCTCGCGGATTGCGACATGGTCCTTCTCATGACGGTGAACCCCGGCTTCGGAGGGCAGCGGTACATCCCCGAGTGCACCGAGAAGGTTCGGCAGCTCCGGGCGCTCGCCGACGCGCGCGGCCAGGCACTCGAGATCGAGGTCGACGGCGGCATCAAGGCGGACACCGTGGCCGAGGTGGCGGCCGCGGGCGCCAACGTGTTCGTGGCGGGCACGGCGGTCTTCGGCGCGAAGGACTACGCGGCGGCGATCCGCGGGATCAGGCAGGGCGCCGAGCGCGCCCGTTGAAGCCCCGCTCCTGAGTCACCGCGCCAGCTCGACCGCCACCCGCACCAGGCCCCGCTCGATCATGTCGAGGGCGCGCGCAGCCGCCCAGGAGAGGTCGACGACGCGCCCCTCGGCGAACGGGCCGCGGTCGTTCACCTTGACCACCACGCTCCGGCCGTTCTCGAGGTCGGTGACGCGCAGCAGGGTGCCGAACGGATAGCTGCGGTGGGCGCATGTCAGCTGATGGCGATCGTAGCGTTCGCCGCTGGCGGTGAGGTGCCCCTGGAGGCCGCGCGCGTAGTAGCTCGCGAGCCCGGTCTCGACGCGGTGCTCCTCCGGGCGCGCCGGCTCCACGGCGGAGGGGCGCGGCCCCGCGTGCGAGCACGCGGCGGCGACCAGGGCCGCGAGCGCGAGCGCGCGCGCCGGGCGCGCCGGGCGGAGCGTCACGCGCCCGCCGCCTTTCGCCGAGGGAAGGCGTGGCGGATCGCGGGGTGGCGCGCCAGCTGCCGCAGCGCGCGCGCCAGGAGCGTCTTTCCGGGCTCGAGCTTGAACCAGGTCGAGGCGCCGCTCGGGTGCGGGAGGCAGATCACGTCGAGCTCCTCCCCGTGGAACTTTACGCGGACGGTGCGCCCGACCACCTCCGCGAGGGGGCATGGTTTCCCCAGCACCTCGGCGATGGCGAGGCGTCCGACGGCGATGACGAGCCAGGGGCGGAGCGCCGCGACCTCGCGCTCGATGAAGGGCCGCGAGGCGAGGATCTCCTCCGGCGAGGGGAGGCGGTCGCCGCCGGACGGCGTCTTGCCAGGGAAGCAGCGCACCACCGCGGCGATGTAGACGCGCGCCCGCACCTCCTCCTCGGCGGCGCCGAAGGAGCGCTCGAACCAGGAGAAGAGCGTCTTGCCGGCGGTCCACGCGAAGGGGCGCCCGAAGCGGGCCTCGTGCGGGCCTGGCGCCTGGCCGAGCAGGAAGATCCGGCTCGCGATGGCCGGGCCGTGCACCGGTGGGCCGCAGAACCCCGGCAGCCGCAGCGCGCGGATGTCCTCGTGGACGCGCTCCAGCTCGGCGATGACCTGCGCCTCCTGCCTCGTCACACCTCGCGCCACGGCTCCTCGCGGACGGAGTAGATCCAGCCCTCGCTCCGGGGGACGTTCGAAGGTACGCCCCGGAAGCCGTCCTCCTGTGCTGCCGCGGCTCCGGTCGCGGACAGCACGGCGTCGAGGACGAGGCCCTTCTCATCCTCCACCACCTTCGCGGCCAGCTCCATCTCGAACTCGAGGCCGGCCGATGTGCGCAAGGTGCGCAGCATCGCCGCCCTCGCGCCCGACCGGTTCACGCCGTCGCGCGCGTCGTCGCGGTAGGCGCATGTGCCACTCAGCACGCGCGCGACGTGGTCGGGGCGCACCTCCACCAGCGACGGCCGCCCGGCCTTCGGGGGATCCCAGGGCACGAAGGACACCTCGGAGAGGCGCGCCAGCGTGACGAGGCCGAAGAACGTCTGGCGAAAGAGGCGCAGGTGCGAGGGCGGAAAGAGGGTCGCCCGGTAGCAGTCGGCGAGCCGCAGCCGGTCCTTCCCGAGCTGGCCCTTGAAGCTCTCGGCCGCCTCCGAGAAATCGGCGCCCGACGGGAGGAAGCGCTCCTCGAGGCCGCGCCCGAGCGTGGCGGGACCGCGCAGCGCCTGGCGCAGCAGCCCGAGCTGGCGCAGGTGCGTCTCCGCCAGGCTGAACGGTGAGTCGAGGCCGACGGTGAGCCTCCCCTCGGCCCAGCGCGCCTCCTCGCCGAGCCAGCCTGGGAACTGCTCGCGGACGTCGCGCCGGCCCGGCGCATCCTGGAACGGCCGCCAGACCTGCGTCAGCTTGGGTTTACCGCGCGTGCACTCGATCTTGGCGGCGACGATCTGGTTCCCCGCGCCCTCGATGCCGCTCCAGGCGAGCCCCAGCACGATACCGCGCTGCGGCAGCGCCACCTTGGCGGCTGGTGCCCGTCCGTAGACCGCCGACGCGCTGCTCGTCCCATCGCTCTCGGTCGCCATGCCCCGTCGCGCTCCTTCGACAAGCCGTGGAGGATCCGGAGGCGTTTTTGGTGCCGTCTCCGTTGGAAGTCAATGATGACTCGCGACGGTTCGGTCGCTCCCGGGTCGCTCGTACCCGCTCGGATCGGACCCGCCCCATGCGCGGATCCCACTCGGGTACGCGAGCGCAGGGCGGGGTGACGCCCCGCGACCCATGACCCATGTTGTGGCCATGGTGGTCGCCAACACTCGCGGTGAAGTGATGCTCGTCGAGGACGACCAGGCGATCCGAGACATGCTCCACGAGCTCCTCGAGGACGAGGGCTATCGGGTGCGGTCGGCCGCGAACGGCCGGGATGCGCTCTTGCGACTACGCGCCGGCGGGGCGCCGCACCTCATCCTGCTCGACCTCATGATGCCGGTGATGGACGGGCGCGCGTTCCGGGAGGCGCAGCGCGGCGATCCCACCCTGTCGCACATCCCCGTCATCCTGCTCTCCGCCGACGACAGGGTCGCCGAGGCGGCGAGCCGGATGTCGGTGTCGGCCTGGCTCTCGAAGCCCTTCGAGCTGGGTGCGCTCCTCGACGCCGTCCAGCGCCACAGCGCGCCGCGCCCGGCGCCTCACTTGCGATGCGACGCTCGGTAGGCGTCGCGTTCCCGGATCACCTGGTCGAAGAAGGCGGCTGGGACGACCTTGCCGCGCACGACGGGCCACGCCTTCTCGGCGGTGGCGAGCCAGGGCCCGGGGTCGACCTGGACCACCTCGAGGCCCTGCCGCTTCATGGCCACGACGGCGTCGTCGTTGAGCTTCTTCACGTCCGCGTCGACGCGCGCACCGATCTCGCGGGCGATGGCGAGGAGCTTCGGGCGCACGTCGGCCGGGATGCGATTCCAGGTCTCCTTCTTCACCAGGGTCGCGCCGATGAGGTAACCCCAGGGCGCATCGATCATGTGGTTGGCCCGCTCGAACAGGCGCGCGGTGAGGAAGTAGAGCGGCACGTTCGCGACGCAGTTGACCATGCCGGTCTGGAGCGAGGGCACGACGTCCGTCGACGAGAGCACCACCGGCCGGAAACCGGCCGCCTTCCACGCCTCGACGCTGGCGGGGTCGCCGTCCCAGGCGAACATCTTCGCGTCGCTCATCTCGACCGGCGTGCGGTACGGCTTCGTGCAGAAGATCCGGATGAAGCCCACCTGGGACCAGTGCAGCGCCACGTAGCCGCGCTGGTCCAGCAACCGGTCGAGCTGCGGCTCGATCTTCGGGAACACCGCGTTGAACTCGGCCTCGCTCTCGATGACGCCCGGGGCCGAGATGGCCTGCGGCTCCTTGACGATGTCGTGCATGCCGACGTTCGTGATGGCGGCCGCCTGCAGCTGGCCCACCGCCATCTTGCGCACCATGTCGCCCTCGCTGCCCTGGGTGCCGCCGGCGTAGATGCGCAGCTTGACCTTGCCGCCGGACGCCTCGGCCCACTTCTCGCCCATCTCCTTGAGGAGGTTGTGCCAGGTGGAGCCGTTGGGGGCGAGCGTGCCGAGCTTGACCACCACCTCCTGCGCGGAGGCGGTGGAGGCGAGCGCGGCGAGCGCCAGGCCGAGGACGAGCTTTCTCATGATTTCTCCGTCGAGCCGTACTGCTAGGAAAAGAGATCGTCGGCGCGCGAGAGCAGGAACCGCGCCCGCCGCTGCGCGAGGACGTTCGCGAGCCGGTGCGCCTTGTCGCTCTCGACGTCGTAGGTGAGCACATGCTGGAGCAGGCGGTTGAACTCGGCGCGATCCTGCCGCGGGACGACCACCGCCTCGGCGTAGGCGACGTACGGCCCGAGCTTGCGCCCCCCCGAGAGCACGAGGGCGCGCTCGAAGTGCTCGCGCGAGCGCCGGAAGGCCTCCTCGCCCCCACCCTGCGCCGCCTCCCACGAGATGAAAAACTCGTGGATCGCACCCTCGTCGAACGCCTCGTCGAGCGTGAGCGCGCGCCGCATGAGGGCGCCGGGTGCCGGGAGCTGTGCCACGAGCGCCATGTCGTCCTTCCCGGCGGCGATGGCGAGCGCCCAGCTCGCCGCCGTCCAGTAGACGAGCCGCACGTCGTCCTTGTTCAACTGCGCGACCACGGGGTCGAGGTCGCGCGCACCCTCCAGCCGCCCGGAGATGCCCTTGTGCCGGACCTCGAGGCCGTGCAGCCCGTAGTCGCGCGCCCGCAGGAAGAGGCGCCGCGCCCGGTCGCGCGACACGCGCGCCGCCGCCATCTTTCCGGCCGCCTCCGCTTCGTCGGCGTCGGACTGCACGAAGGCGTAGCTGTACTGGGTGAAGCCGGACGCGAGCGAGGTGAGCAGGCCCTGGTGATTGGGGTGCTGCTCGAGCAAGGTCTCCATGGTCTTGAGGCCGAAAGGTACGGCCTGCCGGACGAGCTCCGGGTCGTCGTCCTCGACGTACGCCCGGGAGGAGTCGCTGGTGATCGCGTCCGCGGCCACGTACGAGGCCGCCGCGCTGCATCCGGCGCAGGCGGCGGCGAGCGAGGTGAGCGCGACAACGAGTCTCTTGTTCAACACGGTCCCGTGGCAAAAGTTCGTCGTTAGTGATAGACGCGCGACCACGAAAGTCAACGGTGAACCCGGACCACCCCGACATGCCCGCGACGGGCGAGCCCGCGACGGTCGAACCCGCCGTGAGCGCCGTCGCGCGCGTCGAGGGCGGCGCCGTCGGCGTGCTCCTCCTCGCGATGGTCGCCATCCCGGCCGGCGAGACGCTGTCGCGTCGCTTCCTGGGACGGGGCCTCCCCGGCTCCGCGATCCTCGTCCAGCACCTCACGCTGTGGGTGGGGTTCCTGGGCGCGCTCCTCGCGACCGGCGCCGGGAAGCACCTCGCCCTCTCCACCGCCGAGGCGATCCCGGCCGGCCTGCCACGCCGCAGCGCCGCTCTCCTCACTCGCATGATCTCGACCGCGGTCTGCGCGCTGCTCGCGTACGCGTCGTTCGAGCTCGTGTCGGCCGAGCGCAGCTCGGACCGGACGCTGCCGCTCGGCATCCCGTTCTGGTGGAGCGAGCTCATCATGCCGGTCGCGTCGGCGCTCATCGCGCTCCGGTTCGCGTGGGCCGGCACGGAGGGGCGCCGGCGCTGGGCCGACCGCGGCCTAGCCCTGACCGCCGCGGCGGCCGCGTTCGCGCTCGGTGCGGTCGCGCCGCACCCGGTCCTCGTGCGCGTGCTGCTGGCGGTCCTCGGGATCGGGTTCCTCGTCGGCACGCCGGTCTTCGTCATCATGGCCGGCGTCGCGATGGCGCTCTTCTGGCGCGACGGCACGCCCATCGCGGCCGTGCCCACCAACACTTTCAGCCTCGTCACGAGCGCCACGCTCCCCGCTGTGCCGCTCCTGACCGTGGCCGGTTACGTGCTCGCCGAGGGCGGCGCGGCGCGGCGGCTGGTGCGCGCGTACAAGGGCGTCTTCGGCTGGATGCCGGGCGGGGTGGCGGTGATGGCCGCGTTCGTGTGCGCCATCTTCACCACCTTCACCGGCGCATCCGGCGTCACCATCCTCGCCCTGGGCGGCCTCGTCCTGCCCACCCTGCTCGCGGAGCGGTACCCGGAGGGCTTCTCGGTCGGGCTCGTCACCGCCGCCGGATCGCTCGGCCTGCTGTTCCCGCCCTCGCTGCCCGTCATCCTGTACGGCGTCGTGGCGCAGGTCCCCATCGACCACCTCTTCATCGGCGGTCTCGTCCCCGGGCTGCTCATGATCCTGCTCGTCGCCGGCTACGGGATCGTGGTCGGCGTGCGCGCCGGGGCGCCGCGCCAGGCCAGCTCGCCGCGCGAGGCGGCGCGCGCGCTGTGGGACGCCAAGTGGGACCTGGGCCTCCCGGCGCTCGTCATCGTGGCCATCGCGAGCGGGTACGCCACCATCGTCGAGGCGTCGGCGCTCGGCGTCGCCTACGCCATGCTGGTCGAGATGGCGGTCTTCCGCGATCTGAGCGCCCGCGACCTGCCGCGCGTCCTCGCGCACGCCGCGACGCTGGTCGGCGCCGTCGTGATCCTGCTCGGGGTTGCGCTCGGCCTCACGAACTGGCTCGTCGACGCCGAGGTGCCGACGCGGCTCGTCGACTGGATGACGACCCACGTCCGCAGCCCGGAGCTCTTCCTGCTGGCGCTCAACGTGGCGCTGCTCGTGCTGGGGAGCGTCCTCGAGATCTACTCGGCCATCATCGTGCTGGCGCCGCTCGTGGCGCCGCTCGGCGTCGCCTACGGCATCGAGCCCGTCCACCTCGGCGTGGTGTTCCTCGCGAACCTGGAGCTGGGGTTCCTCTTCCCACCCATGGGCCTGAACCTGTTCCTCGCCGCGTCGCGGTTCGGGAAGCCGTTGCCCTACCTGTACCGGCGCGCCCTCCCCTTCCTCGTCATCATGGCGGTGGGGGTGCTGCTCATCACCTACCTGCCTTCGATCACGACCGGCGTGGTGCGGGTGGTGACGAGCGCGCGCGAGCGGCCGGCCGCGACGGCGCCGGTCGCGCCGTAGGTCCCCGGAGGTCGGCGCCCGGCCAGCGCCTGCGCCAGCGCGCCGGATCGCTGCCCGACGCAGACGTCGTACCCGTCGAGCCGCCCGCACCGCGCGCCGGCGCGCTCCAGCGCGCCGCGCAGGCGCGTCATGCCCGGTCCAGGCGCCGGCGCATCCGCCACAAGCCCATCGCCATCCGCAGCGCGTCGAGTCCTGGGGTCACCTTCGAGCCGCCCGGGTCGGCCCAGTCGATGGGCACCTCGCGCATGCGGGCCCCGGCGCGCGCCAGGAGCACCAGCACCTCGAGATCGAGCAGCCAGCGATCCTCCGTCAGCCGCGGCAGCAGCGGGCGCAGCCGCGAGGCGCGCACGACCTTGAGGCCGCACTGCGTGTCGTAGAAGCCGAGCCCGAACGCGCGCTCGACGAGGGTCGCGAAGACTCGCCCCTGGAGGTGGCGGACGAGGCTGCGCTGGATGGAGCGGCCCGCCATGAGGATGCGCGTCCCGGCCAGCACGTCGACGTCGGAGAGCGCGGGCAGCATCCGCACCAGCCGCCACGCCTCGCGGGCGCTCACGGCGCCGTCGGCGTCCAGGAAGCCGAGCCACTCCGAGGCCGCGTCGGCGCCCGCCCAGCCGAGCCTGATGGCAGCGCCCTTGCCGCGGTTCGCCGGCGCGGCGACGAACCGGATCTGGTGGGGAGCGCCTGCGCGGCGCAGCGCCTCCTGGGCCGCGCGGACCGCCTCCTGCTCGCGATCGCGCTCGGTGGGACCGCTCCCGTCGTCCACCACCACGACCTCGAGCGGCGGCGAGGGCGCGGCCACCGCCTCCTCGACGAGCGTCGTCAGCAGCGGCGGAAGCCGGAGGCCCTCGCGATAGGCGGGGATGACGAGCGTGGCGAGGGGCGGCGGCAAAGGACGGCCACTTCACACCGGAGGGCGCGCGAGCGTCAAGCACGCGTCGACGCGTCACCCCGCGCGCGGCCGCCACTCGCGCGCGGCATAGAGGGCGAACGTGACCGCCCACGCGCCGGCGACGTCGATGGCGTAGTGGATGCGGGCGAGGAGCACGCTCGCCACCACCAGCACGTGCGCCGCGAGGGCGACCCAGCGCAGCCGGCGGTCGCGCCACAGGTACAGCAGCAGCAGGAACGTGGTGGCGGCGTGGCCGGAGAAGAAGAGATCCTTCGTGAGGTAGGCCTGCGCGCTGCCGTGGGCGAACACGCCCCACGGCGAGACGAGCTCCAGCCACGCCTGGAGCGCGCCTCGGCCGCCGAGCCCCGGCCCTGCCCGCGCCGGATCGGGCGGACCGAGGCCGGTCAGGACGATGGTGACGCCGCGCGCGAGCGAGACGAGCCCGCCCGTCACCATGTAGCGGATCCAGCGAGCCGGATCGGACGCGAGGAACGCCAGCGCGAGCGGCAGGTAGAGCGCCAGCCACACCAGGTAGTTCGCCCGGGCCACCCAGTCCACATACGGGAGCGCGCCCAGGACGAGGTCCGGGAGCCCGCCCGGCGCCGGTCGCCGCTCCGCCCAGACCGCGGCGGCGGTCATGAGCGCGTAGCAGGCGGCGCGGAACGCGAGCGCCGCGACGACAGGCACGGCCAGCGCCCGAAGCGGCCGAAGGGACTCCCTCTCAGAAGGGAGAGGGCTGGGGAGAGGGTGGGCGACCCGCGGAGCGGCCCCCTCTCCCCGCCCCTCGCCCCCGCAGGCGCGGGGGCGAGGGTGAACGCGCGGTCCCCTCACGGGAACTGTCCGGCCCCCGACAGCAGGTCGAGCCGCGCCTGCCGCACCGCGTCCTCGGCGATGACCGCCTGCAGGTCGGCGTCGCGCGACTGCTGCTGCGCGGTCGTCACGTCGAGATCGTTGGTGGCGCCGGCGCGGTAGGCCTCGGTGGTGAGCTGCAACACCAACCGGGCGCGCTCCGCGCCGAGCCGGGCGTTCCTGAGCGCCCTCTCCTCGCGCACCACCTCGGCGAGTCCGACCCGCACGTCGGAGCGCACCTGGGTGAGCGTGCCATCGAGCGCGGCCTGCGCCTCGCGCTCCAGCGCCTCGCGCTCGCGGAACTGGCCGACCCGGAGGCCCCCTTCGAAGAGCGGCAGCGACAGCAGGAACTGCACCTGCCATCCCGTCCGTGGGCTCGTGGCGGTGGCGGGGTCGTTGTAGAACGGCTGCGCGGTGGCGACGAGCGTGGGGAGCCAGTCGAGCCAGCTGTCGCGCCGCACGTGCTCGGCCGCGGCGCGTCGCGCCTCGGCCGCCTTCACGTCGAGGCGGCGTGCCTCCGCCTCGCTCACCTGCGACGGGTCCGGGCGAAAGTCCGGATCCTGCGAGGCGTCGAGCGGCCCGGGCGAGCCGGTGAGGACGCCGAGCGCCTCCTGCGCCCGCACCACGCCGACCTCCCCGGCCACGAGCTGGACCTCGCTCAGTGCCAGCTGTTGCTCCGCCCGCGCCTCGTCGACTGCGTTGCCGATCCCACCGACGCGCCGCGCGCGCGCGAAGTCGAAGCGCGCCTTGGCGATGTCGCGCGCCGACTTGCTCACGTCGACCACGCGCTTCTGCGCCAGGACCGACAGGTAGGCGCGCGCCGTGGCCACCAGCACCTGTCGCCGGACGTCGTCGTCGCTCGTCCGCGCCACGTCCACCTGGTCGGACGCGTGGGACCACGCCGCCCAGCGCGACGGCGCGAGGAGCGGAACCTGAAAGAAGAGGTTGGCGTTGAAGGTGTCCTGCGCCACGAGCGTGGCGGCGCCGGACACACGCGCGGCGTCGAGCCGCGTGTAGCTCGCGTTCGCGCCGAGGAAGGGCAGCGCGAACGAGCGCGTCTCGGTGAGGAGCGCGTCCGCCCGCCGGATCTCCTGCGCCGCGATGATGGCCTGCGGCGACTGCGCCGCGGCCCGCCGGATCGCCTCGTCGAAGGTGACCGCCTCCGCGACCGGCATCGCGGCCGGGGCCTGGACCGGAACCGGGGTCGGGGTCGGGGTCGGGGTCGGGGCTCCCGCCGCGACGATCGCCGCCAGGATCAACGTCTCGACCGTCACGGCGTCGCCTCCGCCGCCGGCTCCGGCTCCTCGTGGTGCGGCTTCGAGAACCGCTCGAGCAGCGTGTACAGGGCCGGGATGAGGAACAGCGTGAAGAACGTCGAGACCGTGAGCCCGCCGATGACGGCGCGCGCGAGCGGCAGGTTCGTCTCGCTGCCCTCCCCGATGCCGAGCGCCATGGGGACGAGGCCGACGATGGTGGCGATGGTGGTCATGAGGATGGGCCGGAGCCGGGTCTTGCCGGCCTGGACGGTGGCCTCGATGAGCGGCTGGCCGCGCGACTGCAGCACACGGGCGAAGTCCACGAGGAGCACACCGTTCGATACCACGATGCCGACCATCATGATGACGCCCATGAA
>Ga0182039_10002103_pt1 | contig 10828 bp, 11 predicted proteins | sample sta12Can44000111_FD_125975 | JGI IMG/M metagenome (GOLD analysis project Ga0182039, IMG submission 125975) | Lab enrichment of tropical soil microbial communities from Luquillo Experimental Forest, Puerto Rico - statanox.12C.anox.44.000.111 | ecosystem: Environmental > Terrestrial > Soil >...
CTGGGCGTCGCGCCTCGGCCCCCACGCCTGGGGCTCGTTCGTCGACGACCTTCGACGCCTGAAGTGAGCGTTGCCCCCGCCGCGCGACAGCAGGGCCAGCAGGAGCTCGCCCGCCCGGAAGCTCATCCGTCCGGCGTGTCGCGACCCCGGCGGCGCGACCCGTGCGCGTACGCCCGGTTTCTCGCCGTGCGAGGCATCCCTAGCTTCACCGCCGGCTGCTCCACGAGCGGCCGGAGGAGGGGGGATGGCTCGCTGGATATGGGTGCTGCTCGTGGTCGCGGCGGCCGGGACCGCCTGCACCTCGGTGAAGGTGGCGCAGAGGGACGGCTGCTGGGTCCGGAAGACCGAGAAGTGGCTCGGCGATTCGAAGGAGGATCTCGGCCCGTGCGTGCTGTCGGAGCCCAAGTGGTCGGACGACCGCCTGACGCGCCTCATGCAGGAGTGCGCCGTGCGTGCCGACTACCGGTGGCAGACGCGCGCCCTCGAGTCATGGGACCGCGGTGAACCGCTCCCCGAGCACCCGTCGGAGGAGAAGGTGCTGCAGCAGTGCCTGGGCGAGCCGACGCGCGCGGTGCTGGCCGAGAACGACGCCCTCCGAGGCCGGAACGACGCGCTCCAGAAGCGAATCTCGGAGCTCTCGTCGGACCGCGACGCGGCCATGACGTCGGCGGACGACGCCCGGAAGCGACTCACCGGGGGGTACGAGAAGATCGCGGAGAAGATGACCGACTACCTGGGCACCGCCGCGAACAAGGCGCAGGGGCCCGCCACCGCGACCGCCAGCGCCTCCAGCGACAGCAAGGGCACCGCCCGCACCCAGAACGCGCACGACGCCACCACCTCGGTGGCGACGAGCCCCGACGGCGGGGCGAGCATCCGCGCCCGATCGCTGGCTCCCAAGAAGGCGCGTGCTGCACGCCCACCAGCGGAAGCGCCGGTCTGCCCTCCTTCGACGCCCGCCGCGGACGCGCCCGCGACGCCGGCGCGCTCCGAAGCCGTCTGGGCGCCGTCGCCGGTCATCCCTCAGCCCACCTCGGCCGCGCCGCCGACCGCGTCGAGGTCAGCAGGCGCGGCTCCCTAGGAGTACCGTCGGCGGCCATCGCAGGAGGAGCCGGATGACCGCCACCCACGACTCGCGCCGCTGCCCCTACGTCCTCGTCGACGTGTTCACGTCGCGGCCGCTCGAGGGCAACCAGCTCGCCGTGTTCACGGATGCACGCGGCTTCTCGGACGCGGAGCTGCAGCGGCTGGCGCGCGAGATGAACCTCTCCGAGACCACCTTCGTCCTGCCGGGGGAGGCGACCGGCGGCGCCACGCGGGTCCGGATCTTCACCGTCGAAGAGGAGCTCCCCTTCGCCGGCCACCCGACGCTCGGGACCGCGGCCGTGCTGCGCGGAGAGAGCGGCGCACGCGAGGTGGTGCTCGAGCTCGGCGTGGGACGGGTGCCGGTGGCCTTCGAGGACGGCCCTGACGGCGCGTTCGGCGAGATGCGGCAACGGGACCCGATCTTCGGCGCGCGCCACGACCACCGCGAGGTCGCGCGCGCGCTCGGGCTGCCCGACGGCGTCCTCGACGAGACGCTCCCCATCGAGACGGTCTCGACCGGCCTCGCCTTCGCCATCGCGCCGGTCCGTTCGCTCGCCGGGCTGCAGCGGCTCCGGCCGGACGTCGCGCGCGGCGCCGACTACCTCGCCCGCACCGACGCGAAGTTCTTCTACTTCGTCGCGCGCGAGACGGTCGACCCGGCGGCGCGCCTCCACGCCCGCATGCTGTTCTACGGCGGCGAGGACCCCGCGACCGGCTCCGCCGCCGGCTGCTGCGCGGCGTGGATGGTGGCGCATCGAGTCGCGGAGCCCGACGAGCGCGTCCTCATCGAGCAGGGCCTCGAGACGCGGCGGCCGAGCCGGCTCTTCGTGCGCGCCGGGCGGAGCGCGGGCGTGGTGACCGACGTTCGCGTCGGCGGGCATGCGGTCGAGGTGGGGCGCGGCGAGCTCCGGTTCTGACGCACCGGATGGTGTCCGGCCCGTCCGGCCGACTGCTATATTTCGTCCGGGGGAGCGGCGGATGGTTCGCCGGGAGGGAGCCCATGACCCGACGCCTCGCAACCTTCGTCGTCGCCGCCGCCTGTCTCGCTGTGCCGGCAGCCGCCCGGGCGCAGAGCGTCCTCCTCGAGGGCTTCGGCGGTTTCCAGGGCCTGCAGCCGAACTGGGGGAGCGTGATGAACGCCGCCCACGGCACCGAGGGCACGGGCATCGTGGGCGGCGACGTTCTCCTGCAGTGGGCTGGCCTGGGCCTCGGCGTCTCGCTCGACAAGACGGTGAGCGGAAGCTACGGCAGCCCGTGGGCCGGATCGCTCATGGGCGGCCTGACCGTGCCGGTGACCATCCTCCGGCTCGAGGTGCTGGGAGAGCTCGGCCGGCGTGCCACCACGTTCGGCGACATGTTCGGCTCGAACGGCGCGACGTTCGTCGGGGTGAGGCCGGGCGTGCGGCTCCGCCTCGTGCCCACCTCGCTCAACGTCGGCGTGTGGGGGCTCGTCCGATGGCCGACGAGCGGCGGCGACTTCGGGTCTCCGGACTGGGGCCTCGTCGGGCGCGTCGGCTTCGAGTTCTAGCGGTGGCGGCGCCAGGACCCGAAAATGGAAAGCCCCGGGACAAGCCCGGGGCTTCGCGGTTCTGCGCGGCGCTCGACTAGAGCTTGACGATGCTGTCCGTCGGGCAGACGGCCATGCAGGCGGGCTCGCCACCGTTCGCGGCGCACTCGTCGCACTTGGCGGCCTCGATGACGTAGGTGTCGTCGCCCTGCGTGATGGCCTGGTTCGGGCACTCGGGCTCGCAGGCGCCGCAGTTGGAGCAGTCCTCGGTGATCTTGTTGGCCATGTTTGAACTCCGGTGGGTTGGGGGTGGGGAAGAGGGGCGGTGCGCCGGAGCCTCGGTGCACGCGGGGTGCCATCGAACGAACGGCCTTAAGTTTCAGGCAAAAACACGGAGGCACCGGGCCTCACCGCTCGGTCCTCGCGCAACGTTCGCACCGCCCCGCAAGAACTGCGGCGAGATGACGCGGACGGGTGACGCAGTCAGGCGAGCGCCTGGTCGATCCGCGCCAGCACCTCGGCGTCGAGCTTCACGCCCGACGCCCGGGCGTTCTCCGCGACCTGCTCCGGACGCGAGGCGCCGATGATGGCGGCGGTGACCTCGCTCCGGCGCAGGATCCACGCCAGCGCGAGCTGCGGGAGCGAGAGCCCGAGGTCGCTCGCGATCGGCCGGAGCCGCTGCACGCTCGAGAGCACGCGATCGTCGAGGCGCTTCTGGAGGAAGCCCCCCATCGCCTCGCTGGCCGCTCGCGAATCGGCGGGTGCGGGCTGACCGGCGCGGTACTTGCCCGTGAGGACGCCCTGGGCGAGCGGCGACCACACGATGTTCCCGATGCCTTCCCGCGCGCAGAGCGGGAAGACCTCCTCCTCCGGTGCACGCCACAGCAGCGAATACTGCGGCTGGCTCGACACGAACCGGCTGCCCGGCAAGGCCAGGGCCGCGCGGATCTGCTCCGCGCTCCATTCCGAGAAGCCGATGTAGCGCGTCTTCCCCTGCGCGACGGCCGCGCTGAGCGCGGCCATCGTCTCCTCGAGCGGCGTGCGCTCGTCGTAGCGGTGGCACTGGTAGAGATCGACGTGGTCGACGCGCAGCCGCCTCAGGGACGCGTCGAGCTGCTTCTTGATCTGGGCCGCCGAGAGCCCCTGGTCCTGAGGGGACATCGGGAAGTACACCTTCGTGGCGAGGACGTACCGGTCGCGCGGCATGCCCCGGAGGACCTCGCCGAGGAACGACTCGGCCGCCCCGAGCGCGTACACGTTGGCGGTGTCGACGAAGTTGATGCCCTCGTCGAAGGCGCGGCGGACGCACCCCTCGGCCCGATCGCGAGGTACGCCGCCGCCGTAGGTGAGCCAGGAGCCGAGCGCGATCTCGGACACGACCAAGTCGCTCTGACCGAGCCTGCGGTACTGCATGACGCCTCCGCGCCGGGGATGATGCCATGCAAAGCACGCGGGACGCGCTCGCGCAAGGGAAGGCTGGCGGCGGCGCCCCATCCGTGATAACGGAATGCCGCGCTGCGCCGCGCGCCGCGGGCGGGACGGGTAAGGGACGATGATCGAGGTCGAGGACCTGACGAAGGTGTTCCGCCGCGCCGGCGGGGAGGTCCCGGTCCTGAAGGGCGTCTCGCTCCGGATCGCGCGCGGCGAGATCTTCGGCGTCATCGGCCGCAGCGGCGCGGGCAAGAGCACGCTCGTGCGCTGCATGAACCTGCTCGAGCGGCCCACCTCCGGCCGCGTCCGGGTGGCGGGCCGCGACATGACCGCGCTCGACGGGGCGGGGCTGCGCGAGGCGCGCCGCCACATCGGGATGATCTTCCAGCACTTCAACCTGCTCTCCTCGCGCACGGTGCTCGGCAACGTGGCGCTGCCGCTCGAGCTGGCGGGACACGCGCGCGAGGCGAGCCTGCGCGAGGCGAGGCCGCTGCTCGACCTGGTGGGCCTGTCCGCGCTCGCGGACCGCTACCCGGCGGAGCTCTCGGGCGGCCAGAAGCAGCGGGTCGGCATCGCCCGCGCGCTCGCGTCCCGACCGGAGGTGCTCCTCTGCGACGAGGCGACGAGCGCGCTCGATCCGGAGACGACGCAGTCGATCCTGGCGCTGCTGAAGGACATCCAGCGCAAGCTCGGCCTGACCGTGGTCCTCATCACTCACGAGATGCAGGTGATCCAGGCCGTGTGCGATCGGGTGGCGGTGCTCGATCACGGGTCCGTGGTGGAGCAGGGGCCGGTGTTCCAGCTCTTCACCGCGCCTCGCAGCGAGGTGACGCGGAGCCTCGTCCGCGACGTCTTCGATCGGGAGCTGCCGCCGTGGCTCCACGAGCGGCTCGCGGCCGGGGTCACCGCCGCCGAGGGGAATCCGATCGTCCGCATCCTCTTCACCGGGCCGTCGGCGAACACGCCCGTGATCGCTCAGGCGGTACGCCGCTTCGACGTGCTCCTCAACATCCTGCAGGGCCACGTCGACTACATCCAGGGCGAGCCGTACGGGAACATCATCGTGTCGGCGGAGGGGGCGTCCGAGGCGGTCGAGGCCGCGCTCGGCTGGATCCGCGCCCAGGGCCTGCAGGCGGAGATCCTCGGTCATGTCGCTCGAGATGGGTAGCTTGCTCCTCGACGCGCTCCTCGAGACGCTCGTCATGGTGGGCGTCTCGACGGCGCTCTCGGCGCTGGTGGGCGTGCCGCTGGGCGTCGTGCTGGTGGTGACCTCGCGCGGGCACATCCTGGCGCACGCGGGCCTCAACCGCGTGCTGGGCGCGGTGGTGAACGCGGCGCGCTCGACGCCGTTCATCATCCTGCTCGTCGCGATCATCCCGCTCACCCGGCTCATCGTCGGCACGTCGATCGGGACCGCGGCGGCGGTGGTGCCGCTCACGCTGGCCGCCATCCCGTTCGTCGCCCGCCTGGTCGAGGCGTCGCTGCGCGAGGTGGATCCGGGCCTGGTGGAGGCGGCGCAGGCGATGGGCGCGACGCCGCGCCAGATCGTGATGAAGGTGCTCCTCCCCGAGGCGCTCCCCGGCATCGTCGGCGGCCTCACCATCACCGTCGTGAGCCTCGTCGGCTACTCGGCGATGGCGGGGGCGGTCGGCGGCGGCGGGCTGGGCGATCTCGGCATCCGCTACGGCTACCAGCGGTTCCAGCCGGAGGTGATGCTCGCGGTGGTGGTGGTGCTGATCGTGCTCGTCCAGGCGGTCCAGTCGGCCGGCGATCGGGTGGTGCGCCGGCTCGACAAGCGAAACCTGCGCGCGCGGGCGTGAGACGCTGACGCGTGGGGCGCGCCGGGCGGCCCCCTCTCCCTGGCCCTCTCCCCCGGTTGGGGGAGAGGGTCGATCACGCGTGGTGACGAGGTGTTTCGTCCCCCTCGCCCCGCCGCCAGGCGGGGAGAGGGTCGGGGAGAGGGGCTGAACCGCGGTCAGAACCCCGGGACCACGATGCCCGGCCACTTCTCCGCGATGAGCTTTCGGACCTCGTCGGAGTGGTAGGCCGCGACGAGCTTCTGCACCCACGGCTTCTGCGCGTCCGCCTGGCGCACGACGATGACGTTCACGTACGGCGAATCGGCCGCCTCGCGGGCGATGGCGTCCTTCGCGGGATCGAGCTTCGCCTGGAGGGCGTAGTTCGTGTTGACCGCCGCGGCCGAGACGTCGGGCAGGAAGTGCGCCACCTGGGCGGCGTCGACCTCGACGATCTTCACCTTCTTGGGGTTCTCGACGATGTCGGCCGGCGTCGGCGTGATGCCGCTGCCGGGACGGAGCTTGAGGATGCCCTTCGACTGGAAGAGCAGCAGCGCGCGCCCCTCGTTGGACGGGTCGTTCGGGACCGCGAGCTTGGCGCCCTGCGGCAGGTCGGCGAGCGACTTCACCTTCTTCGAGTAGACGCCCATCGGGAAGACGATCGTCTTGCCGACCGAAGTGATCTTGTAACCCCGCGCCTTCACCTGCTCCTCCAGGTACGGCAGGTGCTGGAAGGAGTTGGCGTCGAGGTCGCCCGCGGCGAGCGCCGGGTTCTGCTGCGCGTAGTCGGAGAGCTCGACCACCTTCACGTCGATCCCGTCCTTCGCCAGGATCTTCTTCACGTGCTCGGCGATCTCGGCGTGCGGTCCGTTCTCGACCCCGAGCTTGAGCGTCTGGGCGGCGTGGGCGGCGGCGGGCGCCAGCGCGAGCCCGAGGGCACCGGCGAAGGCGGCGAGGAGCGTGGTCAGGGATGTTCTCGTGCGATGGGTGTCGTTCATGGGCCTCTGTTTAAATAACGGATGTTCATCCTGTCAAGCGGACGACGGGCGAGAGCGTCCTCCAGGGGCCTGGACCAGCGAGCCCCGCGCGGTTCTCATTCGTGTATGGGTTTCAACCTCCCCACGATCCTCGTCGTGCTGGGGATCGTCGCCCTGACGCTCCTGCTCACCGGCCCCGGGCTGTGGAGCGAGAAGTGGGGCTGGCGTTGGTTCGACGCCGCCCGCAAGAAGAGGACGCCGCCCCAGCCGCCACGGGCTTGAGCTTGCCCCGCGTCAGGCGGCGAAGTGCGCGTCTGCGATGGAGCGGGCGAGGTCCATCGAGCTGGTGAAGGCGGGCGAGACCGGGTTGAGCACGTGGACCGTCTCGTCCTTGGCGAGGACGAGGAAGTCCATGACCAGCTCCTTCGTGCGCCAGTCGACGAGCTGGGGCCGGATGCCGACCTTGGGCGCGCGCGCGAAGAGGCGTGGGTCGTAGCCGTGGACGAGCCGCGCCGCGTCCGCGTGGAAGAAGCGCGGGAGGTACTTGCGCGGCTCGGTGATCGCCACGCTCCGGAAGCGCCGGTTCGTGGCGAACAGCGCGGCGTCCCGAAGCAGCAGCGCCGGCGCTTCGCGGTCGATGCCGCGCAGCATCCCGTAGTTCTCGCGGCCGAGCGCGGGGATGGCCGTCGGCCCGACGTACAGGTCGCCCCGCGCGCTGCGCGTGAAGTGCACGCCGAGGAAGGGGTTGCGGATGTCGGGCACCGGGTAGACGTTCCCGCGCACCGGGAACGCCGCGCCCGGGCGGAGCTTCCGGTAGATCCCCTTGAAGGGGATGAGCCGGTACTCCGCGCCGACGCCGAAGGCGCGCGCCACCCGATCGCAGTAGGCGCCGGCGGCGTTGACGAGCCGGCGGAAGCCGATGGGCCCGCCGGAGGTGGCGGCGGTGCGCGGCCCGGAGAGGCCCAGGAAGGCGCGGCCCGTGACGACGCGCGCGCGGCCGCTCGCCACGAGCTCCTCCCGCAGCCGCTCCAGGACCGCCATGGGATCGAAGACGGCGGTGAGGCGCGAGTAGAGGGCGAGCCCCGCGCTGCGGGCGGCCGGCTCCACCTGCGCCAGCTGCCGATCGTCGAGCAGCTCCACCTCGGCGCCGTTGGCGATCGCGCGGCGGCGCAGCTCCTCGAGCGCGGGGAGCTCCGAGGGGTCGCGCGCCACGATCACCTTGCCGGTCTCGACCAGCGGCAGGCCCTGCGCCTGGCAGTAGCCGCGGAGGAGCAGGTTGCCGCGCAGGCAGGAGCGCGCCTTCAGGCTGTCGGGGGCGTAATAGATGCCGGCGTGGAGCACGCCGCTGTTGCGGCCGGAGGCATGGCGCCCCAGCGCCGGCTCCTTCTCCAGCACCACCACGTTCTCGCGACCGCGCGCCACGAGCTCGCGGGCAAGGGTGAGCCCGACCACGCCGCCGCCCACGATGAGGATGTCCGCTGCCTCCGCCATGCGGGCACGGTAGCAGGCTCGACCCGCGGTCCGCGAGGGGCGTTGTTGCCGCAGTCCAGGGATGCGAGGACTGCCGGCAGAGGAGGGATCCGCCATGGCGTCGTTCCAGCCCCGCAGCGTGTTCATCACCGGCGCCTCGAGCGGTCTCGGCCGGGGGCTCGCTTTCCACTACGCGCGCGGCGGCGCCACCGTGCACGCCGCTGCGCGCCGGCAGCCGGAGCTCGAGGCGCTCGCGGCCGAGGTGGCGCGCCAGGCGATGCCAGGGCAGATCGTGCCGGTGGCGCTCGACGTCACCGACGCGGAGGCGCAGGCGCGCGCCATCGCCGCGGCCGAGGAGCAGTCGGGCGGCGCGCTCGACCTCGTCGTGGCGAACGCCGGGGTGGGCGAACCGACGTCGGCGCCGACGATCGACTGGCGCCGTGTGAAGCGCGTCCTCGATGTGAACGTCTCGGGGGCCTGCGTCACCCTCGCCGCGGCGCTGCCCGCCATGGTCGCGCGCGGCGCCGGCACGGTGGTCGCGATCTCGTCCCTGGCCGCCTTCCGCGGCCTCCCGGGGATGGCCGCTTACTGTGCCAGCAAGATCGCGCTGCACGCCTTCATGGAGAGCCTCCGCGTCGACCTGCGCGGCAGCAAAGTGCGCGCGCTCACCGTCTACCCGGGGTTCGTGAAGACCGAGATGACGGCCAAGAGCCGCTCCTACATGCCGTTTCTGATGGAGCTCGACGACGCGATCGCCGTGATCGCGAAGGGGGTGGCGAAGGGCGATCCGGAGATCCTCTTCCCATTCCCGCTCTCGGCGGCGGTCCGCGCGCTGGGCGCCCTCCCGCGCGCGCTCTACGAGCCACTCGCGGCGCGCGGGCGAGAACGCTGAGCGCGCCGCCACGGGGGGGCAGCCGGGGAACCTACGGCGGGGGACGAGCCTCCCCAACGGAATCGCCCAGGCCTGGGCGCCGTCACATGAAGACGGAGAACCCGACGAGCGCCTCGGTCTCGATGGGCCGGCGGGCGGCCTCGAACCACAGCGAGGCTCGGCTGAAGTGGAGCCGGCCACCGAGGCGAAGGTCGAAGGTGGAGCGGGGCGTCGCCCACGGCAGCCAGCGCCATCCCGCCTCGCCGAAAAGCGAGGCGCGCGCGCCGGCGCGCACCCGCAAGCCCGCCGACGGACCGATCGCCAGCCGCGCGAAGGTGCCATCGAGACCGTGCAGATCAGGCGCGCCCGCCAGCTCGGCGTCGGTGAGCGCGTACGCCGTGACCGCCTCGCCCTGGAACGTCCGCGCGAGGCCGCCGCCGAGCCGCGCCACGCCTGCGAGGCAGCCGGGACAGCCCGCGTCGCGCACGGTGTCGGCGCCGAGCGCCGCGCGCCACGTGGCGTGCTGGTCGAAGCGCCCGAAGTCGCTCAGCGAGAACACGTCCACGATGAGAGCGCGCTCGAGATGGAGCGCGTCGTGGCGCGGCTCGTACCGCACGCGCGCGGGGAGGAACTCGATCTGAGCGAGCGCCGGGTAGCCCGCGGGCGGGTCCGCGAGGTCGTGCAGCGCCAGCCGGAAGTCGTAGACGGCGAGCGGTCCGGAGCGAGAGGAGGCCCCGCCGGCCGCGCCCATCCGCAGCGAGCCGTGCCCGAGCTGCGGCTGCTGGGACGGAACGGGCGAGACCACCAGCTCGTCGCTCTGCACGGGGACGGAGCTGCGCCGCTCCATGAGGCGCTGCTTCAGCTCCGCGGCGGGGGTCACCTTCGCGTCGAGCAGCTCCTTCGCGTGCGCGAAGTCCACCCAGTCGAGCGCGGCGTCGAGCGTGCGAGCCTGCTCCGGCGGTCCCAGGCCGCTCATCGGGGTGTCCGGCGCGGAGACGAGCGTGTCGAGCGCGTCGCGCTCCTCGGCGGAGAGCGCTCCGGCGCGGGTGAGGAACTGCGTCCGGATGGAGGGGCGGAAGTGCACCGCGCCGACCAGGCCCGGGTTCTCGAAGAGTGCCTTCACGGTGTCGGCGGGCAGCACGATCGGACCGAGGTGGCGCAGCAGTTCGAGCCGCGGCGCAGCGGCCTCGAGCGCCGCGAGCACCCCCTGCGAGCAGTTCTCGGTCAGGTAGTAGTAGTCGAACCATGTCGAGCCGAGCTCCCACAGGTGCGCCACGAGCAGGTCGGTCTCGGCGGGCGTGAGCGCCAGGTCGTACTCCCAGAGGTCGCGCGACTCGTAGTCCGCGTACTCGCGCACCTTGTAGAAGTACGGGTAGTGGTTCCAGTTACCGTGGAACAAGCCGGTGAGGCCCTTCACGGCGTAGAGCAGGGCGTTGCCGGTGTCGGGGGTCGCGGAGTAGTCGACGCCGAAGTCGACGAGCTGGAAGTGCTTCGCGGCCTGGGGCGTGACGGTCTTGTTGAGCCGCAGGAAGGTGTGCCCGAACGCCGACGCGGGGTTGTTGAGGTAGTAGGCGGAGAAGACGAGCGTCACCGAGCGGGCCTGGAGCCGGGCCCGGAACTCCTCGAGCCCCGGGCATGCCGGTGACGGCAGCCGCTCGCGCTCGAGGCCGAGCTCGCTCGCGAGCCACGC
>Ga0182039_10002118_pt1 | contig 10797 bp, 9 predicted proteins | sample sta12Can44000111_FD_125975 | JGI IMG/M metagenome (GOLD analysis project Ga0182039, IMG submission 125975) | Lab enrichment of tropical soil microbial communities from Luquillo Experimental Forest, Puerto Rico - statanox.12C.anox.44.000.111 | ecosystem: Environmental > Terrestrial > Soil >...
TGTGATAGCCTTCAGGCACCCAAACCGATAAAGGTGCCCCATGCTTGTCGTCACGACCGAAAATGTTGCAGGCTACAAAGTGACCGCCGTCAAAGGGCAAGTCTTTGGCGTTGTCGTCCGAAGCCGGGGCATCGCCGGAAATTTCATGGCTGGTTTGCGCTCGATCATTGGCGGCGAGATCAAGGAATACAGCTCGATGATCGAAGAGGCCCGTCGTCATGCCATTGATCGCATGGTCACAAACGCCAAAAGCATGAACGCCAACGCCATCGTCATGATGCGCTTCGATTCATCGGAAATCGGCCAGACCATGAGCGAGATCGTCGCCTATGGCACTGCCGTGGTGCTGGAAAAGGCCGGAGCATAATGGCTGCGGCAAGGGTCTTCCTGGCGCTCATCAGCGGCAGCTTCCTGATCCTGATGCTGTATCTCGATCTGACGGCCCCGATCCCTCCGACCATCATTTTTACCGTCCTTGCGGCCCTGGTTTTCGTCGGCTCGCTGTTCGAATGTCACCGCTATAAACGACTGCATCGCGACAAGCCGGACCTTGAATGGCAAGAAACCTCCGAACGCTTCATCGATGCGGAAACCGGCAAGCTTGTGACGGTCTATTACCATCAGAAAAGCGGCAAGCGCCGCTATGTCGCCGCCGCTTCTGACGAAGCCGACGCCGGCAAAGCGTGACGGACGACGCATTTTGCCGCTTGGCTCCGGCCAAAGAACATATATAGTACAGCCATGGCTGATCCCTTCGATCTCGACGACGACTCCGCGCCGCCCTTCGAGCCGGCTCCGGCTTATGTGCCGGCCCAGGCTCCCTGGCTGCAGGGGCTGAATCCCGAACAGCGCCAGGCGGTGGAAACCACCGAAGGCCCGGTTCTCGTGCTGTCCGGCGCCGGCACCGGCAAAACCCGCGTGCTGACCAGCCGCTTGGCCCAGATCATCGCATCCGGCAAGGCCAAGCCCTGGAACCTTTTGTCGGTGACCTTCACCAACAAGGCGGCCAAGGAAATGCGCGAGCGCGTTTCTTCGCTGATCGGCCCGGCGGCCGAGCAGATCTGGCTGGGCACTTTCCATGCCTTAGGCGTACGCATCCTGCGCCGTCATGGCGGGTTGGTGGGGCTGGAAAGCAATTTCACCATCCTCGATACCGACGACCAACTGCGCCTGCTGAAGCAGGTGATGGAAGCCGAGAAGGTCGACCCCAAACGCTGGCCGCCACAGGCGCTGATGTCCACCATCCAACGATGGAAGGATCAGGGGCGTCCCCCTGCCCGCCTGAAGGCCGACGAGGCCGGAGAGTTGGCTGGTGGTCGCGCCGCCGATCTGTACCGGCTCTATCAGGAACGGCTGATCGCGCTGAACGCCTGCGATTTCGGCGATCTGCTGCTGCATTGCCTGACCATCTTCCAAAATCCTGAACATCAGGATGTGCTGGAAAGCTATCAGAGCCAGTTCCGCTATATCCTGGTAGACGAATATCAGGACACCAACGTCTCGCAATATCTCTGGCTGCGCCTCTTGGCCCAGAAGCATCGTAACATCTGCTGCGTCGGTGATGACGACCAGTCGATCTATTCCTGGCGCGGGGCCGAGGTCGGCAACATCCTGAAGTTCGAACGCGACTTCCCCGGCGCCACCATCGTGCGGCTGGAGGCCAATTACCGTTCCACCCCGGCCATTCTCTCCGCCGCCTCCGGCCTGATCGCCCATAATGCCGACCGGCTGGGCAAGACCCTGCGGCCCGGCCTGGATCATGGCGGACCGGGCGATAAGATCGTGGTGCGCGGCGTCTGGGACGGCGACGAGGAAGCCCGCTGGGTGGTCGAGGAAATCGAGGCCCAGCAGCGTAAGAGCGTGTCTTTGTCGCAGGTGGCCATTCTGGTGCGCGCCGGCTTCCAGACCCGCGAATTCGAAGAACGGCTGATCACCTGCGGCGTGCCTTATCGGGTGGTGGGCGGTCAGCGTTTCTATGAGCGCCAGGAAATCCGCGACGCCATGGCCTATTTCCGCGTGGTCTGCCAGCCCGCCGACGATCTGGCCTTCGAGCGCATCGTCAACACCCCGAAGCGGGGCCTGGGCGATGCCTCGCTGCAATCGGTGCATGTTCTGGCCCGCAGCCAGGGCACCAGCCTGACCGAGGCCGCCCGCCTGCTCTGCGAAACCGATGAGCTGAAGCCCAAGGCCCGCTCGACCTTACGCGGCCTGATGGAAGACTTCGCCCGCTGGCGGGCTTTACTCGACGGCATGGACCATGTGGAACTGGCCCAAACCATTCTGGAAGAGTCCGGCTATACCGAGATGTGGCAGAAGGAAAAATCTCCCGATGCCCAAGGGCGGCTGGAAAACCTGAAGGAACTGGTCTCGGCGCTGGAGGAATATGACAGCCTGCCCGGCTTCCTCGAACATGTCGCCCTGGTGATGGAAAACGAGGAAAAGACCGACATCGACCGGGTCACCATCATGACACTGCATGCCGCCAAGGGGCTGGAGTTCGATGTGGTGTTCCTGCCCGGCTGGGAAGAAGGATTGTTCCCGCATCAGCGCGCGCTGGAGGAAACCGGCGCGCGTGGCTTGGAAGAGGAACGCCGTCTGGCTTATGTCGGCCTGACCCGGGCGCGCCGTCGCGTCTTCGTCAGCCATGCCGCCAATCGCCGGGTCTATAACCAGTGGCAGAGCAATATCCCGTCCCGTTTCCTGGAAGAGCTGCCGCCTGACATGGTGGAGCGCAGCGGCGAGACCGGGCTTTACGGCGGCGGCCTGTCAGAGGGCGGCTATAACTGGGGCAACAGCTGGAATTCCGGCTATGTGAATCGCCGCCAGCGCGATGCCCAGGAGCAGGTTCCCGCCTGGGCCGCGCCCAAGGCACCCGATGACGGCTTCGCCGTGGGCGACAAGGTGTTCCATGCCAAATTCGGCAATGGCCGGGTGGTGGCGGTGGACGGCAACAAGCTGGAAATCGCCTTCGACAAGGCCGGGGTGAAGAAAGTCGTGGACAGCTTCGTCAGTTTGGCATAACCCCGCTTCGCTTCTTTCTTTTCAGGACCGCATCATGGCCAAGCCCCATCCCGACGTCTGGCGCGTCGAAATCGTCGTTCCCCTGGCCGCCGTCGAGGCCTTCGAAGCCGTGCTGGAAAGCTTCACCGACTCGGTGTCCTGGTTCCTGAACGATCCCGATGCCGACGAGACCGACGAGAATCTGCTCTGGCGGCTGGAAGGCTATTCCCGCACCCCCGTCGAGCGGGCCGAGATCGAGTCCGCCCTGGAAGTCACCGCCGCCGCCATCGGCCGCGAAGCGCCGGTCTTGAAGATCGAGCAGGTGCAGGGCACCGACTGGGTCACCGCCAATCTGCAAGCCTTCCCGCCGATTTCCGCCGGGCGTTTCTTCGTCCATGGCTCGCACTTCGAGGGCCAGCCCCCCGCCGGACGCATCGCCTTGAAGATCGATGCCGGCACCGCTTTCGGTTCGGGCGAGCATGCCACCACCTATGGCTGCCTGATGGCGCTGGACAAGCTGTTGCGCCGCCGCCGCTTCCGCCATCCCTTGGACCTGGGCTGCGGCTCGGGCATTCTCGGCATCGCCGCCGCCAAGAGCCTGCGGGTCAAGGTCACCATGTCGGATATCGATCCGGTGTCGGTGGATGTGGCCAATCGCAACGCCAAGCGCAACGGCGCCGCCGCCTATGCCACCGCCTTCCTGTCAGACGGCTATGGCAGCCGGTCGCTGAAGTCACGCCGTCCTTATGACCTAATTCTGGCGAACATCCTGGCCCGTCCGCTGGCCGCCATGGCGGCCGATCTGGCCAGCCATCTGGCCCCCGACGGCATCGCCGTGCTGTCGGGTCTGCTGAACCGACAGGAACGCTTCGTGCTGGCCGCCCACCGCGCCCAGCGCCTGACCCTGTTCGGCAAAATCCGCATGAACGGCTGGACCGCCCTGGTGATCGGGCGGGGGCCGAGGGCGCGGATTTAACGGAACCGGAGCTTAGGGGACGAACTCCCCCGCTCCTTCCGACCCGATCTCGAGCCCGGCGGCGAATTCCTCCAGCAGATCCCAGGCGGCGTGCAATTCGTCGTCGGTGATGCAGTAAGGCGGCAGGAAATAGGCCACCGGCCCCATGGGCCGCATCAGCATGCCATGCTGGCGGAAGAAGGCCTTCAGCTTCGGCCCCACCGCCGAGCCGATGCCATCCGAACCCAAATCGACCGCCGCGATGGTGCCCATCACCCGATGGCGCATGCCCTTGACGGCGGATAGGCGGCGACGATGCAGCGCCTCGATCTCGCCCCTGCGGCGAGTGCAATCCTCGGACAGCAAGATTTCCAGCGAGGCCAGACCGGCGGCGCAGCCCAGCGGATTGGCGGTATAGGAATGACCATGCAGGAAGGCGCGGTCCAGCCCCTCGCCCAGGAAGGCTTCGCGGATATGCTCGCGCACCACCGTCGCCGCCATCGGCAGGAAACCGCCAGTAATGCCCTTGGACAGGCAGACCATGTCGGGAGTCACGCCGATCTTGCGGCAGGCGAACACCTCGCCTAGGCGGCCAAAGCCGGTCATCACCTCGTCGAAGATCAGCAGGGCGCCGGAGGCCTGGACCCGCTCGGCCATCGCCTTGATGAATTCGGGGCGGCACATCCGCATGCCGGACGCGCCTTGCACCAGCGGCTCGACGATCACCGCCGCCACATCCGCCGTCAGCTGGCGTTCCAGCTCGGCCAGGGCGGCAGCCTCTTTGGCCTCGACCTCCTCATCGCCGATCCAGGTCACCGGATAGGGCAACACCTCGACCGGGAACAACGTCCCCTCCCAGGCGCGGAAATAGCCCGAGGTGCGGCCCACCGACATCGCACCCACGGTGTCGCCGTGATAGGCGCCCTCGAAAGCCAGCAGGCGGGTGCGGCCGTCCTGGCCGATATTGGCGAAATATTGCAGCGCCATCTTCAGCGCCACCTCGACCGCCGTCGAGCCGTCGTCGGAATAAAACACCCGATCCAGATCGCCCGGCAACTGTCCGGCCAGCTTGGCGGCGAAGCGGGCGGCGGGCTCGTGGGTGAAGTCGGCGAAGATCACCTGCTCCAGCTTGGCCGCCTGCTCGGCGACGGCGCGCGCGATGCCGGGATGGGCATGACCATGCATGTTCACCCACCAGGACGACACCAGATCGACGTAAGATTTGCCATCCGCCGTCAGCACCGAAGCCCCGCGCCCGCCCACGGCCACCAGCGGCGGCGGCGCCGTCTGTTCCTGGGTGAAGGGGTGCCAGACATGGCGGCGGTCAAGGTCGAGAATATCGTCGGACAAGCTGCGCTCCCTTGCGGCATGGGCCGGATGTCACAGGTTTAGGCCAGCCGGAAAGGCGGATCAAGCCATCTGCTCTCTCATACCGAAGCAGGGTGGCTGCACACTCCTTTACCCCTTCGGCTTTCATGCTCTTGCCTGATAGTAATCACCCGAAATCGGCCCAAAATTTCACCAGACGACCAGTGCGCACGAAAATTCACCAAGCACAACAAAGACATGCTCATCCGAGGGGAATATCATGCTGAAGCATATCTCGATCATGGCGAAGTTCGCCCTCATCGTCGGCTTGGCGGTGCTTGGCATCGCCGGCGAGATGGCTTTAGGCTGGCATGGCACCAGCAAGGCTCAGCGACTGAATGATCTGCAAGCCCTGCGCGGACAGATTGCCTACCAGATCATGGCTGTCCGCCGCCAGGAAAAGAACTTCCTGATGCGTCTCGACACCAAAAGCGTCGAGACCTGGAAAGCGGACGACCAGCGTCTGCATGATCTGATTGCCGCGCTGGGAGTTCAAACCGCCGATGAAGACATCGATGCCCGGACTGAAACCGCCAGCCTGAATGCCACCCTTGGCGACTATGAAAAATCATTCCTGGGCATCGTCGCCGAGCAGACCAAGGCCGGATTGACGCCGGAAACCGGACTGCAAGGGCAATTGCGCGATGCCGTACATCAGGTCGAAAAATCCCTCGCCGATCTGAAGGACGACCATCGCACGGTTCTGATGCTGATGCTGCGCCGGGACGAGAAAGACTTCCTGCTGCGCCGGGACGAAAAATATATCGCCCAATTCGAACAAGCCTTCACCGAGATGAAGGCCAGCGGCCTGCCGGACAAGCAGGCACAGGAGATGGATAGCTATCGCACCGGCTTCCTGGCTCTGGCCGACAGCATGAAGGTCATCGGCCTGGACGGCGAAAAGCAAGGTTTGGATGCCGCCATGCGCAAAGCCGGGCGCAATACCGACGACAGCCTGCAGGCTTTGCAGAGCAAGCTGCAAAGCGCCATCGCCTCGGCTCAATCCGCCACCCGCCTTGAAAGCCTGATCCTGGGGGGATTGATCATCGCCCTGGCCATCGCCGGCTCGCTGGTGATCGCCCGCGCCGTGACCGCACCGATCCGGCGCCTGACGGTCACCACCCGGAATTTATCGGATGGCCAGACCGACATCTCGGTCGCCGATCAGGACCATCAGGACGAAATCGGCCCCCTGGCGCGCGCCTTGGAACAATGGCGTCAGGCCATCATCTCGGGCGAAAGCCGCCGCCGCCAGGACCAGCGTGACCGCGACGAACGCGAAGCCCGCCAGCAGCGCATCGCCGAGGCCACCCGCCGCTTCGAAAGCATGATCACCGACATGCTGTCGAAGATCCGAGGGGCGGTGGAACGCCTGCATGGCTCGGCCAATCAATTATCGAGCAATGCCGAACAGACTCAGCAGCAGAGCCAGGCGGTCTCGGCCGCCACCGAGGAAGCCAGCGCCAATGTCGAGACGGTGTCCGCCGCCAGCGCCGAACTATCGGCCTCGATCAACGAGATTTCCCGTCAGGTTTCACTGTCCGCCGACACCTCCCGCGCCGCCACCCAGGAAGCCGCCGAGGCCAATCGCAAAATCGCCGGCCTGACCGACGCCGCCCAGCGGATCGGCGAGGTGGTCAATCTGATCACCGACATCGCCAGCCAGACCAATCTGCTGGCCTTGAACGCCACCATCGAAAGTGCCCGTGCGGGCGAGGCCGGCAAGGGTTTTGCCGTGGTCGCCAACGAGGTCAAGCATCTGGCCGGCCAGACCGGTCGCGCCACCGAGGATATCGCCGGGCAAATCTCGACGGTGCAGGCCGAAACGCAAGCCACCGTCAGCGCCATCGAAAGCATCGCCCAGACCATCTCGCGCATTGCCGAGCTGTCCACCACCATCGCCAGCGCCGTAGAAGAGCAAGGTGCCGCCACCGCCGAGATCGCCCACAGCGTCGAGCAAGCCTCGGCCGGCACTCGCGAAGTAGCGGAAAACATTTCGGGTGTTGCGAAAACCGCCGCCGAAACCGGACAGATGGCGCAGGAGGTTTTCCAGTCGGCGAATGATCTTTTGCAAGACAGCCGGACCTTGGAAAAATCGGTGCAGGATTTCCTTCAGGAGGTACGGACGGCCTAGTTTTTTTCCCGTCATCCCCGCGCAGGCGGGGAACCACCGCAGGACAAATATGTCGCCGGAAAGCTTGGTTCTGTGCCGGCATGGATTCCCGCCTGCGCGGGAATGACGGAGAAACTTGAAGTTTTCCCGGATCTTATTACGGCGTCCAACCGATAGGCGGGTGGGCCGAAAGCTCCTCCGCCCCCGACAGACGGGGCAGTTCCGCCAACACCCGCACTTGGCCATAATGTTCGATGGCGGCGCGGTTGGCCGGGTTCGGCGGGCCGTTCAGCACCACTCCCGCCACTTCGATCCGCCGCGCCCGCAGGGCCTCGATGGTCAGCAGGGTATGGTTGATGGTGCCCAAACCGCTGCGGGCCACCACCAGCACCGGCAGGCCGAGGCGAACCATCAGATCGGTCATCATTTCCCGATCATTCAGCGGCACTAGCGCGCCGCCGGCCCCCTCCACCACCAGCAGATTATCGGTGGCCGGCAGGGCGAAGGCGTCGAGACGGATGGTCACGCCATCCTTCACTGCCGCCTCATGGGGTGACAGGGGCTCTTTCAGCAGATAGGCGGGGGGATGAAAGCGGGCGGATGGATTGATCTTGCGCACCGTGTCGGTATCGCTGTCGGTCAGGCAGCCGGACTGCACCGGCTTCCAGTAATCCGCCCTCCAGCTTTTCACCAGCCAAGCCGAGACCATGGTCTTGCCGACATCGGTATCCGTCCCCGTCACAAAGACGCCGCGCGCCATCACTTCGGTGCCCTGATCTCGGCATAGAGGATGTGATAGCTGGCATCGAAGCCATTGGCCATTTCGGCCAGCACCTTGCGGAAAGCCCCCGGCGACAAGGGATGATGGCCCGGAGCCGGTTCGCCCGCGCCCAGGGCCTTCAACGAGCGCACGAAGTCATGACCGTCGGCATAGGGCTGCATGATGACTTCCTCGTCCATCACATGCTCGTAAGCATCGGGCCAGGGGAAATCTTCTGCGCCGGGATAGACCGGGGTGCCGCAATCCAGGCGCAGAGCGGCATGCACCGCCCGCCATTCGGCAAAGGTTTTGCGGCCCAGGGTGGCGAAGATCATCCGTCCGCCAGGAGCCAGCAGATCGGCCAGCCGGCCCAAGCCGCCCTTCAGATCGACGAACCATTGCACCGCCAGACTGGAGGTGATCAGGTCGAACTTGCCCTCAAGCCCCTGGGGTGTCTCGCCGTCCATCACCTTGTAAGTCGGGCCGTCGCCGACGCGGGTGCGGCAGCGCTCCAGCATCGAACCGGTGATATCGGTCAGCACCAGCTCGCTTTGCGGAAAGGCCTCGGCCAGCCGGGCCGACAGGAAGCCGGTGCCGCAACCGACTTCGAGAACCCGGGGACTGCGCGAAAAGGGCCGGTCCTCGATGCGGGCGGCAACCCGCTGGACCACCAGCCATTGCACATCCGCCGCCGCGTCATAACCGCCGGCCGAGGCTCCGAACGCCTTGGTGATGCGTTGTTTATGGCGTTCCTGACTCACTTCACACTCTCCACGACGGTCCTGATCTGCTGCGCGCACCATTCCGGGTCGGTCAGGGGCAAGAGATGGCCGCCATCATGCCAGCACGCAAGGGGCTGGGGAAACAAAGCCTCGGTCAATGCCACAGGCAGGATCGGATCACGACGCCCAGCCAAGGCCAGATCGACATCGGCGCCGGCGCGGCAGTCCCACTCGGCCAGAGCCCTTAAGCCCCAGGCCAGAGCATCGGGGTCCACGGTATCGGCCAGCGGTTCGGCCAGCCCGCAGCGTTCCATGAAGTCTTGATAGACAGCCTTGGGATCGTCGTCCAGCTTGATCAGCATCCGCTCGATCAGACGCGGAGCCACGCCGGACGGCAGATCGTCGGCCTTGGCGAAGCGCGAGAAGCCGTTGATGGAGACGAGCCGCGTCCAGCTGATCGGGCGTTCCTTCAAGAGCCAGAGCAGCCCGAAGCTATGCCCCACCGCCACCACCGGCACGCCATCCGGCAAGGCCGGGCGGCTGGGAGCGCCGCGAAAACCCAAATCCCAGGCGGTCGAGGGCAGATCATCGCCCAAGGCCGCCTGCAACGGCTCCCAGAAAGCGGGATCGAACCCCCAGCCATGGATCAGCAGCAGATGCGGCGTCACGAGACATCCTCGGGGATTGTCCGGGCCAGACGCACTACGGTTTCGATCAGCCGGTCGATCTCGGCATCGGTATGGCGGGCCGACAAGGCGAAGCGGATACGGCTGGTGCCCACCGGCACCGTCGGCGGACGGATGGCGACGCCCAGAATGCCCTCGGCCTCCAAGGCGCGGGACATTGCGATGGCGCGACGCTCGCCGCCCATGATCACCGGCACGATCTGGGTCGAGGACAGGCCGGTATCCAGCCCCGCCTCGGCCATGGCGGCGCGAAAGCGTTCTCCATGGCCCTGCACACGCTTGCGCTCGGCATCCAGGCTGGGCAGCAGGTCCAGCGCCGCCTCCATGCCGCCCAGCACCGCTGGCGGCAGAGCGGTGGCATAGATCAGGCCGGGACAGCGGTTGATCAGATAATCCCTGAGCTTGCGGGTCGTCGCCACATAAGCGCCGAAGCCGCCCAAGGCTTTCGAGAAGGTGCCCATCACCAGACAGTCGGGACCGGCCATACCCTTGCCAAGGCCGAAGCCGTTTTCGCCCAAGACGCCGGTGGCATGGGCTTCGTCGAGATAAAGGAAGGCGCCGTATTTCTCGGCCAGGGCCTTCAGCCCCTTCACATCGGCGCGGTCGCCATCCATCGAGAACACCGTCTCGGTCAGAATGAAGCGCGGGCGGTCCTCGCCCCGATGCTTGATCAGCAGCTCTTCCAGATGCTCAAGGTCATTGTGGCGGAAGCGCAATTGCCGCACCCCGGCGGCCAGACAGCCCTGATGCATGCTGGCATGGTTCAGCCGGTCGCAGAACACCAGCGGCTGGGCTCCCAACACCTGCGGATCGAACAGCGCCGGCATGATCGAGGAATTGGCCTGAAAGCCCGAGACGAACACCAGCGCCGCTTCCGATCCCTTGCCGGCGGCCAGCTTGGCCTCGATGGTGGCGAAGGGAGGGATATTGCCGCAGACCAGCCGCGAGGCCGCCGAACCCGCCCCCCAGCGTTCCGCATAGCTGCATTGCCGAGCGATCAGGTCGGGATGGCGCGACAAGCCCAGGTAATCGTTGGAAGAGAAGTCCAGCATCAGCTGGCCGCCGATGTCCAAACGCCCATCCGCCAGCCGCTCCGCGGGGCGCAGGGACCTGCGGCGTCCCGAGGAATCCAGGCGGTCCAAGCAACTCTGCCAAAGGTCTTCGAACACGGTCTTCGCCCACCAGATGGGAAA
>Ga0182039_10002122_pt1 | contig 10779 bp, 8 predicted proteins | sample sta12Can44000111_FD_125975 | JGI IMG/M metagenome (GOLD analysis project Ga0182039, IMG submission 125975) | Lab enrichment of tropical soil microbial communities from Luquillo Experimental Forest, Puerto Rico - statanox.12C.anox.44.000.111 | ecosystem: Environmental > Terrestrial > Soil >...
CGATCGTCGCGAGATCGCCAGTGTGCATCCAACCCGCCGCGTCGATCGCCTCGCGGGTCTTTTCCTCGTCGTTCCAATAGCCGAGCATGACGAGATAGCCGCGCGTCAGCAGCTGACCGGTGGTGCCGCACGGCACGATCCGTCCCTCCGCGTCGATCACCTTCGCCTCGACATGCGGCATTATCCGCCCGACGGTCGATACCCGACGTTCTATCGGGTCGTCGGTCGCCGAGGCAAAACTCGCTGGGCTCGTCTCGGTCATGCCGTAACCAATGACGATTTCGGTCAGGTGCATCGATGTGCATGCGCGCTTCATGACTTCGATCGGGCACGGGCTGCCGGCCATCATGCCGGTGCGCAGCGAAGTGAGATCGAATTTCGCGAAATCCGGGTGATCCATCTCGGCAATGAACATCGTCGGCACACCGTAGACCGCCGTGCAGCGTTCCGCCCCGATCGTCTCGAGCGTGGCGAGCGGGTCAAAGCCTTCGCCGGGATAGACCATTGTCGAACCGTGGGTCAGACAGCCGAGATTGCCGATCACCATGCCGAAGCAGTGATAGAGCGGCACCGGGATGCAGACCCGGTCATGCTCCGTCAGCTTCATCGCTCGGGCGATAAACAAGCCGTTGTTAAGAATATTGTGGTGGCTGAGCGTGGCGCCTTTGGGGAAACCCGTGGTGCCGCTGGTGAACTGGATGTTGATCGGGTCGTCGAATTGCAGCTCTTCGGCGAGCGCTGCCAGTCGGTGCCGTTCGGCAACACGCGCAAGGCCGGGGACGTCCTCGAAACGCATCATGCCAGGGTTCTCGCCGGCGCCGATCGTGATCACCAGCCGCAATTCCGGTAGCCTTGATGCGTGCAAATTACCGGGGACCGCGGTTCTGAGCTCCGGTGCCAACTCGCGCAGCATCGCGAGGTAATCGCTGCTCTTGAATTGCGCAGCAGTAATGAGAGCCACGCATCCTGCCTTGTTGAGCGCGTATTCGAGCTCGGCCACGCGATACGCCGGGTTGATGTTGACAAGGATCAGGCCAGCTTTCGCCGTGGCGAATTGAGCAAGCACCCATTCGGCATTATTCGGCGACCAGATACCGATGCGGTCGCCGCGCTTCAGGCCCAGCGCCAATAGGCCCGCGGCAAAGGTGTCCACCCGCTCTTTCAGCTCGCTGTAGGTCCAGCGGATTTGCTGGTGCCTGACAACGAGCGCGTCGCGCTCGCCGAAGCGCTCGACGATCCGATCAAAGTGGACACCAATCGTGTCTCCGATAAACGGCGTCTCGCTTGCGCCGTGAACGTAGCTCAACATCAACTGTGTACCTCTATCGAGATTTCCCCCTTCCCGGACTGTCTGCTCCCAGGCTTTACTGGGGCAGGCCAAGGCAACGTCAGCCATCTGGGCCTCTCCGTCATCATTCGATCCCACTCGCCACGATGGTCTGTGGTGAAAATGAATCTGGAAGCGGGATGTTTCTGGGCGACGTCGCACGCGTTTGGGCCAAGTAACAGTTGTTTCATGCTGCGCGTCGGCCCGGGGTTCCCGCTTTCGCGGGAATGGCGAAGAAACTCGCGGATTCCCTCCGCACCTGAGGTGAGCCCGCAGCTCAGTGCTGAGCGAGTCGGCTTTTTAGACCGCACCCGGCAAAATCACCTGTCGCTTCCCCATTCTCGACGGCAACTGTGCCATTGACGATTGTGGCAGCGATGCCATCCGCCTTCTGCACGAGCCGCCGCGCTCCGCCGGGGAGGTCTTGCTCGACGGTTGGCAGGCAGGGTTTGATGCGCTGCTCGTCGAAGACGACGAGATCGGCGGCATAGCCGGTGCGGACCAATCCACGATCTGGCAATTCCCACGCGGATGCGTTGTCGAAGGTCAGCATCCGGATGGCCTCTTCGAGCGTGAATTGCTGCTTGTTCCGAACCCAGTAACTCAGGAGGTGGGTCTGCAGTGACGACCCCATTTCCTGGCAAACATGGGCCCCGGAATCGGAAAATGTCGCCAACGTCCGCGGGTGTTTGAGAATGCCGAGAACATCGGCGGGCGACTCATTGACAATCGGCTGTACGAAGACGCGATTGTCATCCTCGAGGCACAAATCGATGATGATTTCGACCGGATGCTTGCCGCTCTGCCGTGCGAGATCGGCGATCGAGGGATCGTCCCAGTCGACGCCGAGCATCGGGTAAAGGTTGGCGTAATTCGGCTTGCGCGGATCGGTTGTTGCAGCACCGCCCCCTTGCAGAACGCTGTCGCGCGGTTTCATTTGGGCTTCTTCGGCGACGAGCCGGCGGCGCATTTCCGGGTCGGCGAGGCGGCATTTCTGCTCATCGAGCGGGAGCTTGCGGAGGGCCTGCCAGCCCGGCAGCACGTCGAACGGCAGATAAGATTTGAGCGAGAAGACGGCGTTGATCGAGCGGGTCGTCGCCTGGCCGAACATGCGCCCGCCCGCTGCTACGACATCGTCCATATAGCGGGTCTGGTAGTTCCACGGGTTCGGGTCCACGCCCTGGCGGGTCGCCAGGACGCCGAACATGATCGGCCGGCCGTTCTCGAGCGCAACCCGGCGCAGCCTTTCGAGAAATGCCCGCTGCGCCTCGCCGCCCGAAATATCCGGGCCAATCTGAAAAATCCCCGCATCGAGCGCCGCCAACGCGCCGACGAGCCGGTCGATCTCTTCCCAATCCGCGATACGGCTCGCGACCGGCGATCCGTCAGGGGTGACGTGCGTCGTAGCGCGCGAGGTCGAGAAACCCATCGCGCCGGCGCGCACGGCTTCCTCCACTGCGTGCGCCATTGCGCGCAGATCGTCCTCATTGGCACGTTCCTCGAGCCCGCGCCGCCCCATCACGTACATGCGCAGCGCCGAATGCCCGATATACATGCCGTAATTGAGGGCTTTCGGCAGGCGCTCGACGGTCGCGAGGTACTCGGGGAAGCTCTCCCAGGTCCACTCGATGCCGGACATCATTGCCTCGGTCGGAATGTCCTCGACCGCCGTCAGGCAGCGGGCGAACCATTCGCGATCCTCAGGCTTGCAGGGCGCGAGCGCAAAGCCGCAATTGCCCATGACCACACTGGTGACACCGTGCCAGCACGAGCAGCTGCCGAGCGGATCCCAATTGACCTGTGCGTCCATGTGGGTGTGACCGTCGATAAAGCCGGGCGCGACAATGAGCCCGTCGGCATCGAACGTGCGGTCCGCCGGCGCACGGACCCGGCCGATCTCGACAATCCGACCGCTTTCGACCCCGACATCCGCGCGAAAGCGGGGTAACCCCGATCCGTCCACAACGGTGCCGTTCTTGATCAACAGGTCGAGGCTCATTCCGCATCTCCTATGCCGAGATTGCGAAATTCGTGTTATCTCCCGGTTGCTGTCAACCGGCGTTTGCAGCTGATAGAGTTTCGACGCCATGCGAAGCGAAAAAGAGAAGATGCTCGCGGGCGAGCTTTACCGCCCAGTCGGCCCGGAGCTAACGGCCGATCAGGGGACCACTGCTCAGTGGCTCGCTCGATACAACGACGCGCTCGCGAAATCGCCGGCGGAACGGCATCGTTTGTTGGTCGAGCAGCTCGCCGAAGTCGGAGAAGACACTGACATCCGGCCGCCCTTCTACTGCGACTACGGCTTCAATATTCGTCTCGGCCGCGGTGTATTTCTGAACTTCAATTGTGTAATCCTCGATGTCGTCGAGGTCAGGATCGGCGATCGAACGCAAATCGGCCCGGCGGTCCAAATCTATTGTGCCGACCATCCGCGCGATGCCGCGCAGCGCCGCGAAGGATTGGAGTTCGGACGACCGGTTCAGATCGGACGCGATGTATGGATAGGCGGAGGTGCGGTCATTCTCCCCGGCGTCACGATCGGCGATAGCGCGATCATCGGCGCCGGAAGCGTCGTGACCCGCGATGTTGAAGAAAGTGCGACGGTGGTAGGCAATCCGGCGCGCCTGGTTGCAAAAACCCCGCCCTAACCGCCGAGCAGCAAGCCGCGGATTGCGGCCGGCTCTCGCAACAGCTCGCCGAGTTTGGTCAATGAGGCGTTTATTGCATTGGCATATTTCCTCGGCCCGCCGAGGCGCTCGAGCGTTTCGGGAGGAACAAATTTGATCAACAGATCGGCGGTGCCGGGAGGCAGGCCGACGAAATGCACCATCAGCATATCGTAGTCCTTGAGGAGCAGCATCGAGAGAGCAGCGGAGGCCTCGTACGGGACGATCGGCGGCACCGTGACTCCGCCGCGCTCCATCGCGATTTCCAGGACGTCATCGGCGGGTAGCTGCACCGTCGTCGGCGTCTCGCGAAGGCGGTTGCCGAGCAAAGGACGAAGCTCTGCACCGATCTTCGCAACCGTCTCGATCAGCGTCCGGACACGGCTCGGATCGTATTGTTCGAGGGTTCGCACCACGGCCGGGTAGAGCATCTGCCGCGCCTCCATGCCGAATTCGAAACCTTTTGCACGAATCCGGGCAACGAGGTCCTTTCTGCCTGCGAGCAGGCCGAGACGCGGCCCTTTCGTGCCGTATTTGTCGAGCCCGGTAGCACCGATATCGACACCGAGTTCCAGCATCCGCGGCTGGTCGAACGCGGCCGGGCCGACACGCGCACCGCCCGCGTCGTCCATATAGACGAGAGCGCCCTTGTCATGGGCGAGCTGGACGATCGTGCGGATCGCCGCGACCGGCATCAGGTCGTAAGTAACCGCGAGCCGGGTCAAGACAACGAGAGCCACAGACCGCTCCACTGTCATTACGTCGCGGAATGCCGGCAATCCCGCCGTATCGATAAAGCGCGCACCCGTATGCTCTGCAGCGCGGATCACCGAAGGATGGCTATGGCTTTCCGAGACGCCGACGACGACGTCGCCCGGCTTTACCAAGGTCAGATGGGTCGCCATCGTCGCGCCGGTGAGCCGATTGAAGACGGCGATGTCGTGTAGCTTGGATGAACCGCCGAGGTGGCCGAGCGCCAATTCCTTCAGCCGCTCGAGATAGAGCGCCGGGCTGATCTCGTCATCGGCGAGCTGAAGCTCCTCTGGCGCCAGTGGCAGCGAGTGTTCGAGCCCGGTGAAAATATGAATCGCGCCCGCGCCTCGCTTGCGGATCAAAGACCAGGCCACCTGCAACTTTGCGAAATCATCCTCAGTGCTGGCGAGGATCTTGCCGCGCGCGTAGGGCAGGTTTGGCGCATGCGGATTACCAAAGCGATCGAAGGTCACGTCAAACCCTCCTTCCAGTCACCCAATACCTTATAGCGCGGGCCGCAGCGGTTTGACGTTGTTCGCGTTTCGCACCGAGCGCATCCTAATCGCGAACGAGGCTCGAACGGAGAGGCCGATGACGAGTGCCGCTATCCGCCGCAAAGTGGCGCAGCCAAGCCCCGAGGAACTGGTCGCGCGCGCCCGCGACATGATTCCCGAGATCCGCGCATTGGCCGAAGAAACCGAGCGTAACCGCACGATTTCACCGCACATCATCGCCAGGATCCGCGACGCAGAATTGCTGCGTATCACACGGCCGAAGGAGTTTGGCGGCTTTGAATATGACGCCGTCGTCGCGCTCGAGATCGCGCTGATCATCTCGGCGGCGTGCGCTTCGACTGGCTGGACGGTGAATGGCGCCCTCTCCAATGGCATCGGGTTCGGCCATTATCCGATCGAGACGCAACGCGAGTTATGGGGTGACGGGACCGACCCGTTCACCTGCGCCTGCTTTGCCCCGACCGGCACTGCGGTGCCGAGCAACCGCGGATTTGTATTGAGCGGCAAGTGGTCGTTTGCGAGCGGCTGCGACCATTCGAGTTGGATCCGGCTAGGCGCCTTCATCACGCCGCCGGACGCCGCGCCGCCTTATGAAGGCGCGTTCTTTCTGTTGCCGATGGGCGATGTCCAGATCGAAGACAATTGGTTTGTGAACGGCCTCTCGGGCACGGGCAGCAAAAACATCATCGTCCGCAACGCCTTCGTGCCAACGCACCGAGTGTTACTGTTTGCGCAGACCCGCTCGGGCTGCACGCCCGGTGCGCAATATCACAAGAACCCGCTATACCGGCTGCCGCTCTTGGTGCTGGGCGCCACGATGCTGGCCTCAACCGCGGTCGGCGCGGCCAAAGGAGCACTCGAGGCTTATCTGGAGATGACGACCGGGCGCAAAACGCGGGGCGCTTTGGCCGGGGGAGGGCTCGCAATGACCGAGTTCGCGACGGTTCAGCTGCGCTTTGCCGAGGCCTCGGCGGCGGTCGAAACGGCCGAGATGATTCTCGTAAATGATTTGCGCGACGCAATGCAGAAGCTCAAATCCGGCAACGAGATCACCGTCGCGGACCGGATCCGCAGCCGCCGCAACCAGGCCTATGCGACAAAGCTCGCGCTGCAGGCGGTGGAGGCGCTCAACGCCTCGACCGGCGGCTACGGCCTCTTGCTCAGCAACCCCGTCCAGCGCGCCTGGCGCGACGTCAACGCGGTCGCCCGCCATGTCAGCCTCAACTGGGACGCAGTGGGCACGATGTACGGCCAACACGCCTTCGGCCTCGAGCCGCGCGGCCAGTATTAGGGCGAGAGGGGGACCGATAATGCTCACGGACCGATACGAACTTCCATTATCCACTGCCTCGTCCGCTGCGCGGGACGCATATGTAGCGGGCTGTGCAGCGAAGTTGACCATGTACCCGGGCGCAATCGAGGCGTTCGACCGTGCCATCGCCGCAGATCCTGCCTTTGCTCTCGCTCATGCCGCCAAAGCCCATGTTCTGCTGGAGCGCGGGGATCCAGCGGCGGCACGTGCGTCAATCGCGACGGCCGATTCCTTCACTGCTGGGTTGTCCACCCGGGAAGCCAGCCATCTCGCATTCTTTGCTTCTCTGGTGGCGGGCGACGCCGAAGCCGCACTTGCCGCAGTGTCCGTGCATCTGAACGCCTGGCCACGCGATGTTGTGGTACTCGGCACCACGGCGTTCACCAACGGCCTGATCGGCAATTCCGGCCGCACCGGACAGAAGCGCGCGCTGCTAGAGCTACTGGAGAGACTTGCCCCGAGCTATGGCGACGACTGGTGGTTCACGGCCCATTATGGCATGGCGCTGTCGGAGAATGGCCAGCGAGAAGCCGCCCGCCCAAAGATCGATCGCTCGCTCGCCCAGAACCCGAAAAACCCCTGGGCGGCGCACGCCCGCGCGCACCTTTCCTATGAGGAGGGCGATCCGACCGCGGCCTGCGCCTTTCTGACGTCTTGGCTTGCCACCTATCCGCGCAACGGCCAGTTGTATAGTCACCTGAGTTGGCACCTGGCGCTCGGCCACCTCGAGACGGGAGATGCCGCCGCTGCAGCGCGGCTTTTAAAGGAAGCCTTCTCACCCGAGGTCCACAGCGGACCGCTGCGCGCCAAGGTGACCGACGTGGCTTCCTTTCTGTGGCGCTGGGAGCTCGCCGGGCACCCGCGTGACATCGAAGCGTGGCGCGAAATGCATGACTTCACCAACACCGCGTTTCCACGCGCCGGCTTGGCCTTTTCCGACATGCACATCGCGCTGGCGCAGGCTGTGGCCGGCGATGACGCGGCGCTGGAGGGGCGCGCACGGCAGATCGACGAGCTCGCACGCCAGGGCCGTTACCCCTCCGGCCCCTGCGTGCCAGCCGTAGCGCACGCCTTCGCCGCTTTCGAGCGGCGCGATTTCTCCGCCGCGATCGACGCGCTCGAACCGATCGTCGGCAAACTCGAACGCATCGGCGGCAGCCGCGCACAGCTCGACCTAGTGGAGTTCACGCTATTGAGGTCCTATGTCTGCGCTGACCGCTTGGACGATGCGCGCCGGATGGCAGGCGCACGGCATCGAGGCTCCTCAACCATTCCCGTTGCCGGGCTGGCGGCTGTGCACTGATCGCCGACACTCCGCGAGCTCGGGCGTTCCCCGTTTGTAAGGCGCGGCCTGGGTGGGCTTAAGCGGCGGCGAGCGAGATTTCCGAGCAACTGCAGGTCGGGTTGCCGGCCGCGCCGGAACCGTCTGATTTGTTCGATGTCACCTCGGTCGAAACCCATTTTCTCATAGGCGGCGAGCGGGAAAATCCCCCTCGAGGTCCGATTGCAAATTGCCGATGCTCGTCGGTCGTTACGTCACTCTGGGGCGGCGAGCCGTCAGCGCCGCCAAGACGCTGAGGCCCGACAGCACCGCGAAGCACTGCAGCGAGCGTACGTAACTGCCGGTCCAGTCATGCAGAGCGCCCGACAGCAGTGGACCCGCCGCTTGTGCGACAACCTGGACGGAGAGTGCGACGCCGCGGATCGCGGCAAAATTGGCCCGCCCGAAATAGTCGGCCCAAGCGATCGGCAGCAAGGTCAGGAGGCCGCCAAGGCCAAATCCGAAGAACGAAGCGGCGATATAAGCCTGCCTGGCAGTCGATATCCCGAGCATCAAAAGAGTGCCAGCGGCCAGAAATATCCCAATTAGCGCCAGCGGGTATCGGATCGGCAGAGATCGCGGCAGGAAGCCGCAAGAAATGCTCGCGGCCGCAGACATTAGCGAGAAGGTGCTGACGACGGTGGCGGCGATCGTCGGGTTTATGCCGCGTTCGATCAGATGTGCCGCCTGGTGCAGGCTGACGCCTGCCTGCACCGGATAGACCAGGATCGTGTAGAGGAGGAGCAGCCAGAAGGCCGAGGTGCGGATTGCTTCTTTTCGTGAGAAATTCGGTTCGTGGTAACTCGCCACGGCGCCAGCCGTCTGGGAGGCGGAGGATCGGTCGGGCCGCAACCCCAAATCCTCGGGCCGGCGCACCATGAGGAGCCAGACCGGGAGAAAGCCGACGAGCAACGTCACGGATCCGATCGCCAGCCACCCCGCGCGCCAACCATGCTGCCGCATTGCCAACTGCGCAATCAGTGGCATGACGACGAGGCCTATCAGCTGTGCCACGGTGGCAATCGAAGTGGCAAAAGCCCGGCGATCGATGAACCAGTTGTTCACAGCGCCGTAAATGCCGAGGTCGAATGGTCCGGCCCAGTTCATTCGGGCGATGCAGAACAAGAGATAGAAGACGAGCAGCGACTGGGTCAACGACAGCAGGATCATCGCGGCACCCGTAACGAGCACGGCAACGCATAGCGCGATGCGTGAGCCGTGGCGATCGAGGATCGGGCCAATCAGCGGCGATGACAGTGCCGCGAGGATGCCGCCGAGTGACACCGCCCCCGATAAAGCCGTGCGCGACCACCCGAACTCGCGGGTCAGTGGCTCGACAAAAACCGACAATGTCGCAACCGCCGGTCCCTGCCGCGAAAACCCGGCGCAGCAAAGGCAGCCTAGAATAATCCAGCCGTAGAAGAACGGGAGGCGGCTGCTCAGCAAGCGGGGAAGGGTGGGGTTGGCCAAGAACACGGCGACTTCAGCCAGTCATTCCAAAAAGCTCCGGCGAGAAACCGCTTTCGGCAACCTAAGCAGGATCGTATCCAAAACTTTTCGAGCTAGGAATTGATCATGATGGTCATACAGCTTGCGGCGGCCGAATACGGTGAGGGAGCTCCGGTCGCCATCTTGCACGGCTTGTTCGGCTCGGGGCGCAACTGGCGGTCCATCGCCCAGCAGCTCGCCGCACAGCATCGCGTTTTGGCGTTCGATCTGCGCAATCACGGTGCGTCACCCTGGGCAAACGGGATGTCCTACCGCGAAATGATCGAGGATCTTCGGGTCTCACTCCTCGGACGCGGCGTTGAGCGCACCGCTCTGTTAGGCCACAGTATGGGCGGGAAGGTCGCGATGCTCGCAGCATTGCTGCACCCCGTTGAAGTCGAACGCTTGATCGTCGTCGATATCGCTCCCGTCCCTAATCCGCCGACTCTGCTCGCCTATGTTAGGGCCATGCGCGGCATCGACCTGCGTGGCGTAACGCGCCGAAGCGAAGTTGATTCCCTGCTTGCCGCCGCAATTCCCAACGAAGCCGAGCGCGCTTTTTTGCTGCAAAACTTGGTGATCGAGGAGGGAAAAGCCCGTTGGCGCCTCAATCTCGAGGCCATCGAGCGCGAATTTCCCCAAATCCTCGGCTTCCCACACCTACCGGACAGGGTCGTGTATAGAGGACCGACGCTCTTCATCGCAGGCGCCAACTCACCCTACGTCCGGCCCAACGATGAACCTGCGATCCAGCGCCTATTCCCGCAAGCCCGGGTCAGCCGGATCGCCGGTGCCGGCCACTGGGTCCATGCCGAGCAGCCGCAAGCTTTCCTGCGGGTCGCCGGGCCATTCCTTTCCGAGCCCGGCTGAGCCTACAATTGCGCCACACCTGCTCGAGCGCAGTCTTCGTCCTGTTGCGAGGTTCCGCCACCGACGCCACAGGCGCCTTCGATAACGCCATTGCGGATGATAGGGACCGCACCCTGCCCCATGATCATGTGGCCGCCCGACGCCGCGGCAATGCCGCGCGGGGTCGGCTGATCCGCCCGCTCGCTCATTTCCCCACTAGGCCGGCCGAATGCAGCCGAGGCCACGGCCTTGCCCTGGCTGCCGTAAGCGCTCGCCCATATCGCATTGTCCATACGCTGAAGCGCGATCAGCCGGCCGCCGCTATCGCAGACCGCCGCACTGATCTTAATATTCAGCTCCTGCGCCTTGGCCAAGGCACCCCGAACGATCCGATTGGCCTCTTCGAGTGTTAAACCCATCGATCTTCTCCTTAGCTGCGCTGGTTGCCGGATGCAAAAGGCCGCGGTTTTCCGCGGCCCTTCATTTTTGGAGCGGGCGAGGGGATTCGAACCCCCGACCCCAACCTTGGCAAGGTTGTGCTCTACCCC
>Ga0182039_10002126_pt1 | contig 10774 bp, 9 predicted proteins | sample sta12Can44000111_FD_125975 | JGI IMG/M metagenome (GOLD analysis project Ga0182039, IMG submission 125975) | Lab enrichment of tropical soil microbial communities from Luquillo Experimental Forest, Puerto Rico - statanox.12C.anox.44.000.111 | ecosystem: Environmental > Terrestrial > Soil >...
CGGTCTGCCGCAGACCGTTTTGTTTCGCGAAATTCGCAATCGTTGTCTTGAGCTCGCGCGCGGAAAGCTGCTGGGCATTGAGCGCAAGTGACGCGCCTTGCTGCGCGATCGCGTCGAGTTTGCCTTGCTTGACATCAACGGCAACCACCGACCCGCCGAACGCATTGGCGATCTGCACGGCATAGCCGCCGACTCCGCCGATGCCGTTGACGATCACCAGATCGCCGTGACCGACGCCGGCTTGCTTCACGGCTTGATAGGGCGTGGTGACCGCGTCCGCTATGACCGATAGGTCTGATAGCGCAATATCCGCAGCCGCAAGCCGCTTCTCGTCGACGAGGCACAAACCCCTAGCCGGCACGGTAATGTGGCTCGCAAAGCCGCCGTGAATATCGTTGCCGGGCATTTTCTGGTTCGGGCAAATCGTGGACTTGCCACGACGGCAAACATCGCACTCGCCGCAGGGTATGACTGCCGGCACGATGACCGCGCGACCGATCCACTGTTTTAGTTTTGCGCCGCCATCGATCACGTGACCGCTGATCTCGTGACCAAGCGTGAGCGGCAGATCGTGCTTGGTGCGGACTCCGTCGTAGTAATAGCCGAGATCGGTGTGACAAACGCCGCAGCCGGCAATCTCAACGACGACTTCGTCTGGTTCAGGCAGCAAAGGATTAAACTCGGTGGCGACCATGGGCTCGCCCTGGCCGGTCATCATCCATCTGACACCTGCATTCGCCATGGGCGTCTCCGGATACTTATTGCATTAACCTATGACGCCTGAAGCGATCCGCCTTGACATAGGACAAGTCCAAACGCGCCCTGAATAGGTAAATTAGCCTTGGGAACACTTGATTTAGGTCAAGCCGCGGCCGCCGATCCTGGCCAATGCTGCAACTGCACTCGCGGGACGGTGAAAATCAATGTGGGAAGCAGAGCATATTTCGCTCGCAATCGTCGGCAGCGGCGGTGCAGGCGCACTCACTGCGGGTAATTTGCTTCTTGAAGCCGCGAGCCGTGCCGGCTGGCACGGGCTGTTGACGCGGACCGTTGGTCCACAAATCCGAGGTGGCGAGGCCGCCGCCCTCCTTCGGCTGGCAAATCGGCCCGTCGAGTGCCTCGCTGACCAGATCGATTTGCTGATAGGAATCGATTGGCTCAATGTCGATCGTTTCGGCGGGGAGATCGAAGTTGGGCCGCAAAGCCTGGTCATCACCGATCCGGTGAGCGGCGATTTGCCGGCGTTTGTAAGCCAAGCCGGAGCTCGCAGCGTCGAAGTTCCAATCAAGGATATCGCAAAAGCTGTACCCGACGGTCGGCCGAATATGGTTGCGCTGGGCGTCGCGGCCAGCTTGCTCGGCTTAACTGAACAAGACTTGTCCGCCGTGATTGAAAAACGGCTCGCCGAAAAGGGCGAGAAAGCCATCGACGCCAGCAAGGCCGCATTAAAAGCGGGAATTCTCGCCGCGGCTCGGCTTGATCTCGGTCTCCTCCTGCCGTCTCCGAAAGCACGCGGCACGCAGCGCTGGCTCGTTTCAGGCAATGAAATGACGGGCTTGGGAGCGATTCGCGGCGGCGTCCGCTTCGCGGCTGCCTATCCGATCACTCCAGCATCGGAAATTCTTGAGTGGTTGGCCCCTAACCTCGCCAGTCTCGGTGGCGTGCTTTTTCAGGCCGAGGACGAGTTGGCGGCCATCAACATGGCCATCGGCGCCTCGTTCGGCGGCACACCGGCGCTGACTGCAACCTCTGGTCCCGGCTTGTCTCTGATGACCGAGGCGATCGGGCTCGCCACGGCCACCGAGATTCCCGTGGTGATCGTCGATGTCATGCGCGCAGGTCCGTCGACCGGTATACCGACAAAATCCGAACAGGCCGACCTCAATATCGCGGTTTATGGCCTGCACGGCGATGCACCGCATCTGGTCCTGGCGCCGCAGTCGATCGCGGATTGCTTGTTCACGACGCAATGGGCCGTTTATCTGGCCGAAGTCCTGCAATCGCCTGCCGTCGTGCTTTCCGATCAATTCATCGGGCAAGCCGTCGCCGCAATCGACCGCCCGGCCGACGTGGCTTTTATCGGGCGGCGCGCGACGGCGGTACCTCAGACAAGTGTTTATAAGCGCTACGCGATAGCAGCCGGCGGCGTTTCGCCGATGGCGATACCAGGCATGGCCGGCGGCCAGTACACAGCTGACGGGCTCACGCATAACGAACGCGGAACACCCACCAGCAACGAAAACGATCATCGCGTTCAGCTCGACAAGCGCCGCAGCAAGCTCGAACAGTTCAGCTACGGGGACCACTGGGCAACTCTTGAGGGCGACGGCGAACTTGCCGTGATCACCTGGGGTTCGCTGACGGCCGCGGCGAGGGAAGCAGTCAACCAGCTGCGCGTCAGTGGATTCGCCGTGCGATTAATCGCGCCGCGATTGCTCCTGCCCATTCAGCCAGATCGACTGAAGGCAGCCTTCGCGGGCGTCAAACGCGTGTTCATCGTCGAACAGACGCACGGTGGTCAATTCTACCGCTATCTCCGCGCTCATTACGATTTGCCAGCCGAGGTGCGCGTGCTCAATCGCCCCGGGCCGCTACCGATCCGGCCGAGCGAAATCATGAGGGAGCTGAGAGAATGGAGGTCGTGATGCAAAGCGCCGAAACGCGCACGATCTGCAAGCCGGGCGATTACAAATCGGATATCAAACCGATCTGGTGTCCAGGTTGCGGCGACTATCACGTGCTCCTGTCATTTACGCGCGCCTTCGCGCAACTCGGACTTCGACCGGAAGACACGGTGGTCGTTTCAGGCATCGGATGCTCGTCCCGCATTCCCGCCTATACGAGCTGCTACGGCTTCCACGGCGTGCATGGACGGTCCCTGGCACTGGCGACCGGTTTAAAAGTGTCTCGGCCCGATCTAACCGTCGTCGTGGCCAGCGGCGATGGCGACGGCTATTCGATCGGCGGCAACCACTTTATCCAAGCCTGCCGCCGCAACATCGACATGACCTATGTGGTGATGGACAATCGCGTCTACGGCATGACTAAGGGTCAGCCGTCACCGACCACCGAGCCTGATTTCGACACCGCGCTCTCTCCCGGCGGTACCGGCCTAAGTCCATTTCATCCGCTGGTGATTGCTTTGGCTTCGGGCGCTAATTTCGTCGCCCGCGCCTTTTCAGGCGAGCCGAACGAGACGGCAAATATTCTGGTCGAGGCAATCAGGCATCCTGGTTTTTCGTTCGTGGAGGTGCTGAGCCCGTGCGTCACCTTCCGACCCGACGAACGGGAATGGAAAAACAAAGTCCATCCCGCGCCGGTTGCAGCTACGAACGATCCGGCAAAAGCCGCCAGGCGCATCATGACTGATGACGGATTCAATATTGGCATTCTCTATCGTGGCGAGCGCCGGCCGTACCAACTCAAGGCCGCGGCCAACGCGATTGATGTCGGCGAGCTTGAGAAGGACTTCGCACTATGAGCAAAGCGCCTTCGATTCCACCCATTTTCAGCGTCGCCGACCTGCTAGCGATCGCTTATCGGATCGAGCTTGACGCGGTCGAGCGCTACGGTGTGTTAGCGGATCAAATGGAGACTCACAATAATCCCGAGCTGGTGAAGATTTTCCGCGATCTGAGCAGGGCCGAGTCGATCCACGCGGCAGAAATCCGCGAAATGGCAGGCGATTCTGACCTGAACGAACGAGCCGGTGCGCTGCACTCTATTTGGCGCAAGGGTGAGACTCCCGAAGAGGTCGACCTTGGCGCCGCGCATTATCTGATGACGCCGTGGCATGCGCTGCAGCTGTGTCTCGCCGGCGAAAAACGGGCCCTCGCCTTTTTCACTTCGATTGCAGAAACAACCAAAGATGCGAAGGTCAAGGAGATGGCGGCAGAGCTCGTTGAAGAAGAGGCCGAGCACGTCAATCTCGTCTATCGGCTGCTGCGCAAGTACCCGGAGCCTGCGAATTCGTGGTGTCAAGATGGCGATCCGCCTGCAGCGCAAGACTGAAAAGGTGGGAAGCGACGATCTCGCCGGCCGTATCGCGTTCTTTCTTGATGCACATCACGTGATGTCGTTAGCAACCTGCGGACCGCGCGGTCCCCATGCCGCGAACCTGTTCTATGCGCGCGATGGCTTATCGCTGTTGTGGGTCTCCAATCGGCAATCCATCCATTCGACGAATATTGGAATCAATCCGTATGTGAGCGTAACAATAGCTCCCGACTATAACGATTTTGATGAGATCTGCGGCGTGCAGGTTTTTGGAAACGCGCATCAGTTTACTGATGCTGCCGAGCGTTACAGCGCACGCGCGCTGCTGGCAACACGCTATCCAATATTGCAGCAATTGTCGGATAAGCCGATCCTTGAGCGGGCTTATCTGTCCGCCGAACCGTATCAGCTCGTGCCGGATAGGATCGTCTTGATCGACAATAGGCGCGGTTTCGGCCACAGGGATACGCTTGATTTGCAGCCTGTTTAAAAAGGCTAATCCGTTTCGCGACTGCACACCGAACAAGATCTAGTGCAGCAGCTTTGAACCGAAGAAACGTTTCGACATAGCGTGAACGAGCGGTAAAGATTCGAGGGCTGCGAAGTCCTCAAGCCGTAACTCTGAATTGGGCGGGCGAATGCGCTCGAACATTGCCCGCTTCGCAGCATCGACCGGCGGCGGAATAGTCGCATCGATCAGCATTTTGGATCCAAACCGTTGCCACAGCGCCGTCCCGGGCGCTCCCAATTCAGGCAGGCTCGCGTCCATGGCATGGTTGTGGGTGCCCGGAATAACGACCACGTCTTCTTGCGGATTGACGCGGGTGGACAAAGCCCAAAGGATTTCCAGCGGATTAAAAATATCGACGTCCGCGTCGACAGCGATCACCAGTTTCGGATGCTGGTACTCGGATGACAAAGCCGCAAGCAAGACATTTTTGGCGTCGCCGTAGCAACGCGGCGTCATTTGCACGACCAATCCAAAAATACCCGGCAGCGAAATAACATTATGAATATTTGGCCCACCGCCGACGGTCTGTAATCGTCGCAGAATCGCGGCGCTCATCGGGATTTTGTGGAATACGCATCCCTCCATTTCCGAACCATTCTGCAAGTTCTTGAAGATCGCATCGTGACGCCGGGTCATGAACTGATATTCCACGATCGGATTCTTGCCGGTGCCGGTGATGTAATAATCCTGGAATTCCGAAAACGGCCCTTCGTCTTCGCGGTAATGCGGCGGAATATGTCCCTCCAATACTAGCTCCGCCTCGGCAGGTACTTCGAGATCGACGGTTTCGCATTTCACCAGGCGAGCCGGCTCGCCCAAAAACCCGCCTGCGATGTCAAACTCATCCAGTCCGTAGGCGGCGGTCGTTGCCGCAGCAGCGTAATAGAGCGGATGATGGCCGATAAAGATCGCCACTGGCATTGGTTCATTCCGCTCCTGATATTTCAGATAGTTTTTCCAGGTGTGGCGCGGATAGAGCAGTATCCCGGACTTGTCCGAACCTTTGATCTGCAACCGATGAAAACTGACGTTGCGCCGGCCGGTGTCGGGGTCTTTGCTCACCAGGAGGCCGGAGCCGATTACCGGCCCGCCGTCTCGTCTGCCCGCCACGTGTACCGGCAGCTGCTTGAGATCGAAATCGCCGCGCTCGAGCTTTATCTCTTTCACCGGGCCGTCGTTAAGCAGGATAGGTTTGATACACTGACCAAGTCGTTCGGCAACAAAAGGCACGAGCGCCTCTTCGTTGGTGCCAAAGGCAAGCGCGGCATGGCGTACATTGGCCGGCGCCTGACCAAGGGAACGCCAGCCATGCGGCAAATTCTCAAACAAAAGCGCTTTCTCACGCGACTGATACAGCAGTGATCCCATCTCGGTCAGCGGGTCGACGGGCTTATCGATACGGATGAGCTCATTGGCGCCTTCCAGATCGGCAATCCACGTCCTCATATCTCTTGGGTGTGTATTCGAGGTCATCTCGAACTCCGATTGGCCGCACTTTACAGCTGCTGTCGCGCTTAAGAGCTTCTATTCGCGAACGTCGCACTTATTTTCCGGATGAATGCTCTATGTGCGCGATCTTATCCGCGCCAAGCGTCATGGCTCTTGACCGAAGTCAACTTCCATCCTTTCAACAACATGATGGAAATCAATAATTCGATCTCGGGGATCGGCTAGCCTTGACGAGAGGACTTGAGCGAACCACGTTGAGACGCTCAGGCATCACTTTAAAAGACAACCATGCAGGAACTGCTCGCACCCGGTCGCTTTATCGATAGCAATGCGCGTTCAATTGCGGAGCTCGCGCATGGCGTTACAGCAGGGCTGCATGACGAGATCGATCGCATCGTTCGGCTCTATCATGCGGTCCGGGACAGTATCATCTACGACCCATACGTCGACGTTTTCGATCAACAAAACTATCGCGCCAGCAGCGTGCTTGCGACGGGTCGTGGTTTTTGCATCGGTAAGTCGGCGCTGCTTGCCGCTACGGCTCGAGTGATCGGCGTCCCCGCGCGGGTCGGCTATGCCGATGTGCGTAATCACATGACCTCACGGCGGCTACGCGAACGCACCAAGAGCGACATCTTCATCTGGCACTCCTATACCGATCTCTACATCGACGGGAGGTGGGTCAAGGCAACCCCGGTATTCGATCAGGCGCTTTGTGAACGGGTTGGATTAAAACCGCTTGAATTCGATGGCCGGCAAGATTCGCTGTTTCACCCGTTCGATCGCGAGGGACGCCGTCACATGGAGTATTTGCGCGATCGCGGAACTTTTCCTGACGTTCCATTTGAAACAATCCAAGCCGATTTTAAGATTGCCTATCCAAGCCTCGTAAGCGATGGCGGGCTAAAGGGCGATTTCCACGCTGAAGCAATCGCATCCTCGGATTAAGAATTTCGCGTGCCAAACCAAGAGAGCCCGCGCGCGAGCTCCTGATTTGACGGCGAGTATCGCGTCGTCAGCACAATCTTTTGCGTCGCAGCAAAAGATTATCCACTGGAATTGATCTCTATCAAAGCGCGACGCTGGCAATCGTCGCCAATTTCATTGCTCAGGGAAGCGCTACGAACCGAAGGAGGGTCAGATGAGGCCCGCTTGCTTAGGCAATAAGCTTAGGTTGCCACCCGCGCAACGAGGCTCCCCACTTTCATCGCGTCAGCAACCGTGAGGCTCCGATCATGGTCGCACCCGCACCGGAAGACATGAGAATCGCTTCCCGCGTTGCCGTCTTCGACGGACTCAAACCAGACGTCGTCAGCCGCCTGCTCGCGCCAGCGACCGTGCTGACCATCAAGCATGGCGATTGCCTGTACCGTCAGGGCGATTTAGCGACCTCACTGTACATCGTGATTGCCGGCTGGATGAAACTCTATCGCATCACGCTGAGCGGTGATGAGGCAATTATTCACGTTTTGACCAAGGGCGAAAGCCTGCCCGAAGCCGCGGCATTGACAGGCGCCCACTATGCTGCGACAGCCGAGGCAATCAGTAAGGCTCGCGTTCTACAAATTCCTGCCGACTACCTTGTGCGCTGCATTCGTGAAATGCCCGACATCGCGATTGCCATGATCGCCTCTTCCTCCCGACGCATGCAGCGGCTGGTGCAGGAGATCGAGCATTTGAAAGCGCAGACGGGCGTCCAGCGCGTTGCCGAATTCCTGGCATCGCTGTGTCCTCCCGGCGCCGGACCTCACATAATCACGCTGCCTTATGATAAAACTTTGATAGCCGGACACCTCGGTCTTAAGCCGGAGTCACTCTCGCGTGCTTTCGCCAAGTTGCGAACCATCGGCGTGAATATACACGCGTCCCACGTCGTTGTACGCGAGGTCGCGAAGCTGAAATGTCTGGCTACTGCAGAGCGAGTCGCCGTCGGTTCCGCATTGACGCATAAGCATTGACCAAGGGGAAATGGAATCCTGGAGACCAGCGGAGAACGGGCCACTGCTCGAAGTCACAGCCCTGAGCAAAGCCTTCGCGGGGATTATAGCTTCGGACGGGCTTTCTTTCGATGTCAGCGCCGGCGAACTTCACGCGGTAATCGGGCCGAATGGTGCTGGGAAAACCACGCTCGTCAATCAGATCGCTGGTCAGACGCTTCCCGATTCTGGCTCGATAAAATTCGCGGGTTGTGACATTACCTGGCTGCCCGCACACCGACGCAGCAGGCTCGGACTGGCGCGATCGTTTCAGATTACCGAACTTTTTCTCGGCTTCAGCACGATCGATAACGTGGCGCTCGCGGTTCAAGCGCAAGCCGGCCACTCATTCCGATTTTGGCGTGCAGCGCGCACCGAGGCGGAATTACGCAAACCGGCGATTGACGCGCTAGCGCGTGTCGGATTGCTTGATCGTGCCGATTTTCCAGCAGTTCAACTTAGCCATGGCGAACATCGCCTGCTTGAGCTTGCAGTCGCTTTGGCCGGTCGACCGCGCATGCTCGTTCTCGACGAGCCGATGGCCGGATTGGGTCCGGAAGAATCAACGCGCATGGTCGCCTTGCTCCGCGAGCTCAAAGCGGAATTCACGATCCTGCTCATCGAGCACGACATGGACGCGGTGTTTGCACTTGCTGACCGCGTCACAGTCTTGCTCTCAGGCCGGGTCGTGGCCACCGATGTGCCGACCAGCATCCGAACGAACGAGGAAGTCCAGGAGGCTTATCTCGGGAGTCAGGAGCCGTGATCGAATCGACTTCAACGGGGCTTTCGCGGGTTTCCGTATTCTGAACAGGCGCGAAAATGGGAGGACGAAGGGAGCCTGTGGAACAAAACAAAGCAGCTCGAGTAAAGGCGATTAACGCAGGGAGGCGTAGCTTTTTCGGCTGGGGCCACGAGATCGACCTGCTTTCGGCCGAAGAGCTCAGCTGGTTCGAGCGCACTTGGGCAAGACTTTTCCAGGTTGACCACTTTGACGCGGTTCCAATGCCGCGTGAATCAGAGATCGCTTTACGCAGCCCCAGGGTGTCGTCGCCCTCAAGTTTGCAGCCATTCTGCACTGACGAAAAATATGACCGCCTGCTACATTGTTATGGCCGCTCGGTCCACGATCTTGCGCGGATGATTCTGCGCCACGATTTCACTAATCCTCCCGACGTTGTCGCCTACCCGCGCGATGAAACAGAGATCAAAGCGCTACTCGACTGGTGTGGCGACAACGATATCGCCGCTATTCCGTTCGGCGGTGGATCGAGCGTCGTGGGCGGGGTGACCCCTCCCCTCGATCAACGCTATCGCGGGACTGTGACGATCGATCTCAAACACCTCAATCGTGTGCTTGAGGTAGACAAGGAGTCCCAGGCGGCTCGAATTCAGGCTGGCACTCTCGGTCCTGAACTTGAGCGACAGCTCAAACCTACCGGCCTGACGCTGCGTTTTTTCCTTCAGGCTTGGGAGTTTTCGTCATTGGGCGGGTGGATCGCCACGCGCGCCGCTGGCCATTATGCGACTGTCTGCACGCAGATCGATGATCACATCGAAAGCCTCCGTGTCGTAACACCGGCCGGCTTGGTGGCCACACGCCGGCTGCCAACTTCGGGCGCCGGTCCGAATCCTGATCGGTTATTTCTCGGCTCTGAGGGTGCATTCGGCATCATCACAGAGGCTTGGGTGCGGCTGCACCGCCGCCCGATCTACCGCTTGGCCACAACCGTTTGCTTCGACGATTACGAAAAAGCGGCTGCCGCCGTACGCGCGATCAGTCAGGCAGGACTGTATCCAGCCAATTGCCGGCTGATCGAGCGTGGTGAGGCTGAATTCACGGAAGCCGGCGAGGGTACTCATGATGTCTTGGTATTGACCTTTGAATCGGCAGACCACTCTCTCGAACCCTGGATGAACCGAGCACTCGAGATCTGCGGCGACCACGGCGGGACATGGGATCGCGGTGCGCTTGCTCTTGAAGATGCCCAACGCCATGGCGCTGCCGGTAATTGGCGTGACAAATTCCTGCGTGGCCCCTATTTGCGCGAACATGCGATTGCGCGCGGCGTGATGCGCGACACAGTGGAAAGTTGCATCACGTGGGACCGTTATTTGGATTTCCAGGAAAAAGTGAAGCAAGCAACGCTGCGCGCCATAAGTGACGTAACCGGCCGGCCGGGGTCGTGCACGGTGCGCTTCACACATCTCTATTCGGACGGTCCCGCGCCGTACTTCACTTGGCATGCCCTCGGCGATAAAGCGAAGTTAGTCGAGCAGTTCTGGTCTATCAAATCTGCCGCATCAGAAGCCATGGTCAAGGCGGGTGGCACGATTACACATCATCACGCGCTGGGCCGAGATCATCGACGCTGGTATGATCTTGAACGTCCGCAGCTTTTCGCCGACGCAATGAGGGCCGTCAAAGACCAGCTCGATCCACATGACGTGTTAAACCCTGGCGTCCTTGTCGATAATCGAAAGAAATCCTGAGAGCTCAAACGGACGACAAGCACTCTGGCATATCCGCCAGGTCTATGTGTTCCCGCTCTCCTAGACTGATTGACAAAAATCAATGTGAAGCGCTCCAGCGCGTGCCATAATTTTAACTGCCCAAAGGAGCAACAGTTAAGGGCTGGCGGCGTGAATGGGAATGGCTAGCGACGCAAGAGGAGGAGCATATGGACGCTGCGCCATTTGTGCGAGACTTGGTCAAAAGACTCGGGAGCACGGTCAGCTCGTTGCGACAGTCTGCCGAGTTTGTCTGCGGTGATTGCGAGCGCTGGGCTCGGTGCGGTATGCCGTCAAGTGATAACTGCATCTTTAAAGCAGAGCAGATCGC
>Ga0182039_10002135_pt1 | contig 10757 bp, 7 predicted proteins | sample sta12Can44000111_FD_125975 | JGI IMG/M metagenome (GOLD analysis project Ga0182039, IMG submission 125975) | Lab enrichment of tropical soil microbial communities from Luquillo Experimental Forest, Puerto Rico - statanox.12C.anox.44.000.111 | ecosystem: Environmental > Terrestrial > Soil >...
CGCCGTCCTGCTTCAGACAAGGTGCCCGTTCACAAGCTTAGTCATCTCGAACATCGAGACGACCTTCTTGCCGTCGAATACCGCCAGTAGTCTTTCGTCTGCGCGGATGTTGCGCTTTTCCTTGGGATCCTGGAGCTCGTGTTTACGGATGTACTCCCAAAGCTTTTTGGTCAGTTCAGTCCGGGGGAGTGGGTCTTTGCCGACTACTGCGGCCAGTGCGGCGTCGGGTTGCACGGGTTTGCTAAGGGCGTTTTTGGTCGTGGCGGCTTTCTTCGGGGTCGGCATCGGGCAATTAGAACGCGCCGGGCTTGGCTGCCAAGCGAAAAATCAACCAGAATCGCGGTACATGATCTTAAAGTGATAGAGTATGGCCAAGACCAATCTGCTATGAACGCCTGCCCACGCATTGCAGCGGGAGGACGCACGCGCCAGACGTGCGTACGCGAGTTTTCTAGCGTTTCGATCCCGCTCGCAAAATGAGCAAACGTTCGACGCAGGCAGATCAAGGCGCCGGAAGAGTGGAAGGCAAGCGCACGGAGGGTTTTATTTCTGCGACGTCGGACGATCTGCGCACTATGCGGGAGATAGTCAAGCAAGGGCTGCTGACCATGGTCGCTTTCCGATCGAGCAAACCAATTTTGAGCCCGATTACCGCACCGTCCTCCAGATCGCCGCACGCCGGACATTCATAAGGAGCGTCCTGATTGGCAATTGTTCTATGATGGATGCCCTGGAGGTGAATCGCCGGCCGATGTGGGCGTGCGAGCCGACCGCATCATCCAGCGCGTGCGGGCGGTCGACGACGACGTGCTGGTTTTTTCCAGTGGGCACTTCCTGCGAGTTTTCGCCGCTCGGTGGCTCGGACTCGAAGTCGCGATCGGCAGATGTTTCATGTTAAGCACTGCAAGTTTGAGCGCTGTGAGTTACGAACATAAATTGTCTCAGCCGGCCATCCGGCTGTGGGACGACACGCGTCACGTGGCCGAAGAGCACCAAACGGAAGATGATGTCTCGCGTGCACAGACAAGATTACGAGATGGCCCGGGTCGAGAAAACCGTGAAAATCCTCGTTTGTAACGCCGGTTCCAGCAGACTGAAGTTCAGCCACTTCGAGGCCTTGATGGTCGAGGGCGGCATCGACTGGACTACGGAACCGACACTCCTCCTTCGATGCCGGCGGCAGTGGGAGATTCGCGCCGATCGCGAGCTTCCGAACCTGAGTTTCCCTGCGCTAGAGCTCGACCAGAAACGAATCCTGCCAGCCGGATGTCGATATTGCCACGCCAGACGCGGCGGCACGGATCCTCGTCGTCGGCATGCGCGAGGATTCAACGATCATACGCGAGACGTCGCAAGATCTGCTTCGTCGATGAGCCAGCCGCGGGACATTGAACCATCCCTGCTTCCTAAATGACTCAACAACCAACCTCCAACCGATCGCAAATAAGCATTACAATAGAAAGGTAAAACTATGGCTACTGACACACTCGAAAACTCCGTAATCGATAAAATTTCCGCGTATGGCCCAGCCCGCTCGACGATCACCGGCGAGCCGCTCAGTCCCGAGGAATTGGGCAAGATCGACGCCTATTGGCGGGCTAGTCTCTATCTGAGCCTGGGCATGCTCTATCTGAAGGAAAACCCGTTGCTGCGTGAACCGCTAAAGATGGAGCACATCAAGGCCCGACTGTTGGGCCATTGGGGCTCGGACGCCGGCCAGTCCTTCACCTACATCCACCTCAACCGTCTGATCAACAAGTACGATCTGAATGCGATTTTCATCTCCGGGCCCGGCCACGGCGCGCCGGCCATTCTATCCAATGACTATCTTGAGGGAACGTATTCCGAGATTTACCCGGTGATGACGGAAGACGTGGCGGGGATGCAGCGATTCTTCAAGCAGTTCTCATTCCCCGGCGGGATCGGCAGCCACTCGACTCCCGAAACACCCGGAAGCATTCATGAAGGGGGTGAGCTTGGCTACAGCATCTCGCACGCCTTCGGGACGGTCTACGACCACCCGGACTTGATTACGCTCTGCATGGTGGGTGACGGCGAGTCAGAAACCGGTCCGCTGGCCACGAGTTGGCACAGTAACAAGTTCCTCAATCCCATCACGGACGGTGCCGTGATCCCGGTCCTGCATCTGAACGGCTACAAGATCAATAACCCCACCCTCTTGGCCCGCATCAGTCACGAGGAACTGGAATCGCTGTTTGTCGGCTACGGGTATACACCTTTATTTGTCGAAGGCAGTGACCCGCGCAGCATGCACCAGGCGATGGCCGCCACGCTGGAACACTGCGTATTGGAGATCCGCAAGTTCCAAGACCAGGCGCGGAGTAGCGGCAAGGCGTTCCGGCCACGCTGGCCCATGGTTATTCTTCGCAGTCCCAAGGGCTGGACGTCGCCGCGCGAGGTGGATGGACACTACCTGGAAGGTTTCTGGCGGGCGCACCAGGTTCCACTGGAAATCGGTAGCAGCGAAAGTCATCTTAAGGTGCTCGAGGATTGGATGCGCAGGTACGAGCCGGAAAAGCTATTCGATGAAACGGGCCGGCTCATCCCTGAACTCAAAGCGCTGGCGCCTCGGGGAACCAGGCGGATGAGTGCCAACCCCGTCGCGAATGGCGGCCTGGTACGCAAGCCCCTGGATATGCCCGATTTCCGCGACGCCGCTGTGAAGGTCGATAAGCCGGGCGCGACGCTGGCCGGCAACGTTCCCACCCTCGGTAACTTCCTCCGCGAAGTCATGCGACTGAACATGCACAACTTCCGGGTGTTTGGGCCGGACGAGACGCAGTCCAACCAGCTCCAGGCCCTTTATGAGGTAGGCAAGAAGGTCTGGCTTGGTGAGTACTTCCCCGAGGATGCGGACGGCGGCGAGCTTTCCCGGAACGGCCGCGTCATGGAGATGCTCAGCGAACATACCGTGGAAGGCTGGCTCGAGGGTTATCTTCTCAGCGGTCGGCACGGCCTGATCAACAGCTATGAGCCGTTCATTCACGTCATCGACTCAATGTACAATCAGCACGCAAAGTGGCTGGAAAAGTGCAACGAGCTGCCTTGGCGGGCTCCAATCTCGTCGCTCAACCTGCTGATTACCGCCCTGGTGTGGCGGCAGGACCACAATGGTTTCACGCACCAGGACCCCGGGTTTCTGGATGTGGTGGCTAACAAGAGCCCCAAGGTGGTGCGAGTTTACCTGCCGCCTGACGCCAACACTCTGCTGTCCGTCGCGGACCATTGTCTGCGGAGCGTCAACTACGTCAACGTGATCGTTGCGGATAAGAAGGTCCACTTGCAGTATCTCGCCATGGACGCGGCGATCGCACACTGCAAGAAGGGCTTGGGAATCTGGAATTGGGCCAGTAACGATCAGGGTGTCGAACCCGATGTCGTGATGGCGAGTTGCGGCGACGTGCCGACGATGGAGTCCCTGGCCGCCACCGCACTGCTGCGCGAGCACCTACCCGACGCAAAGGTCCGGTTTGTGAACGTCGCTGACCTGGCAAAGCTGGTGCCGAATACGGAGCACCCACATGGACTGACAGACCGCGAGTTCGAGGCGATTTTCACACCGGACAAGCCCGTGGTCTTCAACTTCCACTCTTACCCGTGGCTGATCCATCGACTCACCTATCGCAGGCCCGGCCAGCACAACATCCATGTGCGAGGTTACAAGGAACAGGGCAACATCAACACGCCGCTGGAACTCGCCATCCGCAATCAGGCCGACCGTTTTAGCCTGGCCATCGACGCGATTGACCGCATGCCCCGTTTCCGTGTGACAGGCGCCGGCGCTCGCGAGGCTCTTCTCAACCGGCAGATCGCCTGCGAGCAGCATGCCTACGAGTTCGGTATCGATCGGCCCGAAGATGCTGACTGGAAGTGGCCTTACGAATAAGCAATTAGAAGCAGGCCGGGAAGAGACAAATCCTTCCAGAACGAACTAACAATTATACTAGAAGTTTTTAAATCATGAGTAAACAAGAACTTGCAACCGTCGCCAAGGCGATGGTTGCTCCTGCCAAAGGCCTCTTGGCGATGGATGAGAGCAACCGCACCTGTAACAAGCGATTTGCAGATGTTGGGATCGCGCCAAACGAAGAAAATCGCCGTGCTTACCGAGAGTTGATATTGACAACTCCTGGCAGGGCCTAGATGCCAATGCGAAAATTGCCCAGGACGCTTTGCTTTATCGAGCGAAGTGCAACAGTGCTGCGAGACAGGGCAAGTATAGTGAGGAGATGGAACATGCTGAACCGGCGCTGGTTGGTTCTGAGGGTCTACACTCACACCTGAGTAGTCAGGACTAGGAAGAGCAATGAAAAGCCTCGAAATCGAATGGCGCAAAGATTGGAGGGCGCGGGACGGTTTTTTGCCCCGAAGGGGTGCAGGGTTCAGCCGAATTTCAATCCCTGGGAATTTTCAATGAAACGGATAGCTCGGAAAGGGCGAGTGAGACGTTGGAAGGCCTGGCTCGCTCGCATAAATGGGTATAACATAACGCCAAGAAATTTCGACCGATCACACCAAAGCTTCTTTTGTTAGCTATGAATCCATCCACAAAGACAGCGTTAGATTCTGGAGGCCAGAACTCAGTCATCCCGGAAGTTCGCACTGGTTTGACTGTAGAAACCCTCAAACGAGCACTTGCGGATAACCTTTTCTATGCGCAAGGCAAGTTTCCAGCGATCGCCACGAAGAATGATTTCTACGTGGCGCTGGCGTATACCGTGCGTGATCGTCAATTGCATCGTTGGATCAATACGATTGAAACCTACATTAAACAGAAAGAACCCAAAGTCGTCTGTTATTTATCTGCGGAGTTCCTGTTGGGACCGCGCCTGGGAAACAGCTTGGTCAATCTAGGTATCTACAATCAGGTCCGCCAAGCTGTTGAGGCATTGGGACTCGATCTGAACGAATTGCTCGAGCAAGAAGCCGAACCCGGCCTGGGCAATGGGGGGTTGGGACGGCTTGCCGCCTGCTATATGGACTCCCTATCAACTCTGGAAATCCCCGCAATCGGCTACGGCATCCGCTACGAATTCGGTATCTTTAGCCAGGAGATTCAGGATGGCTGGCAGATTGAAATCGCAGACAAATGGTTGCGCCTGGGCGACCCCTGGGAAATCCCTCGTCCAGAGGCAGCCGTCGATGTGAACTTCGGCGGTCATACAGAAGCATATACTGACGACCAAGGCCGGTATCGGGTGCGCTGGATTCCTGCGCAGGTGGTGAAGGGTGTTCCGCACGACATGGCTATCCTTGGCTATAAGGTCAACACTGCCAATACCCTGCGCCTGTGGAAAGCGGAAGCACGTGAATCGTTCGACTTTCAGGAGTTTAATGTGGGTGACTACTACGGTGCTGTCCACGACAAGGTGGTGACAGAGAACATCACAAAAGTCCTCTATCCGAACGATGAGCCCGTTCAAGGGAAGCAATTGCGCCTGGAGCAACAATATTTCTTCGTTTGCTGCTCCCTGCAAGACATGATCCGTATACATTTGCGCGCCGGAGGGAGCTTAAACCACTTCCACGAAGCATTTGCCGTACAGCTCAATGATACCCACCCATCGATCGGGGTTGCCGAACTCATGCGATTGCTCGTAGACGAGCATCAGATTGCTTGGGATGCGGCTTGGGAGATCACCCGCAACACGTTTGCCTACACCAACCACACGTTGCTGCCGGAAGCTCTGGAAAAGTGGCCGGTCAGCTTGTTTGGCAGCCTCCTACCCCGGCATCTGGAGATTATCTACGAGATCAACCGTCGTTTCCTGGACGAGGTCCGCCTTCAGTATTCCAATGACACGTCGCGGATCGCCCGAATGTCGCTGATTGATGAAAGCGGCGAAAAATACGTCCGGATGGCTTATCTTGCCACTGTCGGCAGCCATAAAGTCAATGGCGTGGCCGAACTGCATTCCCAGCTTCTGAGGGAGACAACGCTGCACGACTTCTATGAACTTTGGCCTCAGAAATTTCTTAACGTCACTAATGGCGTAGCCCCGCGCCGGTTCGTGGTAGCCAGCAACCCTCGGCTCTCGAGCCTGGCGACCCAGAAAATCGGGGATAGCTGGATCAAACAGCTGGACGATCTCCGAAAGCTGGAGGCATTTGTGGAAGACCCTGGCTTCCGGAGTGAGTGCCAAAAGATCAAGCTGGCAAATAAGCAGGACTTAGCCGGCTACATTCAAAAGCAGACAGGTATTACGGTGAATCCGGAAACGATCTTTGACGTTCAGGTGAAACGCCTGCACGAATATAAGCGGCAACATCTGAATGTGCTGCACATCATCACGCTGTACAACCGCATCAAACACGATCGCGATATCGAACTCGTGCCCCGCACATTTATCTTTGGCGGCAAAGCAGCCCCAGGCTACTTCATGGCGAAGCTGATCATTAAGTTGATCAACTCTGTGGGAGAGGTGTTGAATAAAGATCCAGATGTACGTGATCGCCTCAAAATAGTATTTTTGCCTAACTACAACGTTAAGCAAGCTCGCTGGATTTATCCCGCTGCTGACCTGTCTGAACAAATCTCCACGGCCGGTTACGAAGCTTCCGGTACAAGCAATATGAAATTTGCCATGAACGGGGCGTTGACGATCGGGACATTGGACGGTGCCAACATTGAAATCCGCGACGAGGTCGGACCAGAAAACTTTTTCTTGTTTGGATTGACAGCCGAAGAAGTTCGAGAAAAGAGGGCCGCCGGCTATCATCCCTGGGATTACTACCATTCTGATCCGCATCTGCGGGAAGCGATTGATCTGATAAACTCCGGGCACTTCTCCCACGGCGACACTAACTTATTTAAGCCACTGGTAGACTCTCTGATAAAATATGATCCGTACATGCTTTTCGCCGATTACCAGTCCTATGTAGACTGCCAGGAACAAGTCAGTCAGGCTTATAAAAACCGGGACAACTGGACGCGGATGTCCATCCTCAATACGGCCCGAATGGGCAAGTTTTCTTCCGACCGTGCGATCCGGGAGTACTGCAAGGAAATTTGGAATGCCAAGCCGGTCAAGGTGGAACTGGAACCGTATTTTAAAGGCGACGCGGTTTGAGAATGGGAACGCCAAAATTAGGTTGAGTTATTCATAATTCTGTTTTTGGAGAGGGGATTTGAGTTTAAAACTATATTTTCTGCGCCACGGAGAGACGATTTACAGTGAGACAGGCGCCTACTGTGGGGATCTGGATCCAGAATTAACTTCTGAGGGCGCTCAGATGGCGAAAGCGTTTGCAGATACGTATCGCTCAATAAGCTGGACAGCCGTTTATGTCAGTCCGATGAAACGCACAATCGCCACAGCAAAGCCTCTGTGCGACGCTCTCGGCCTGGAGATGCAACTGCGAGACGGGCTCAAAGAAATCCGCTACGGGAAGTGGGAAGATAAGTCTGTCGACTTTGTGAAAGAGCATTACTGGGATGATTACATCCACTGGCTGGCTGAACCGGCCTGGAATCGGCCTACTGGAGGTGAAACCTCTGTAGAGATTTCCAGTCGAGCATCGCTAGTGATCGCCGAGATCCAGGAAAAGTATGCCACCGGTAACGTCTTAGTGGTCTCTCACAAAGCAACGATCCGAATTATTCTATGTGATCTCCTGGGCATCGATTTAGGGCGTTATCGCGATCGCATCGATATGTTAGCCGGCTCGGTTAGCATTGTTAAGTTTGATCTTCATGCTCCCCTACTACAGGTTCTGGGTGATCGGGCTTATATGGGCGAAGCGCTAGGTGCTCGGTCAGGAACCTAAAATAGCCCGATCCTCGGGCCGTTCAATACGACTCAAAGTTATCGAAAGGAACCAAATAATGGAGATCTCAGCACTCGCAGGTAAGCCGGCCCCCAGGAATATGCTGGTGGATCTTGCCCTGCTCGAAGGAGAGTATTACACGCGGCGACCCGACGTTGGAGATCCCAACCAGCTGGTCAGTTTCGGAACCAGCGGACACCGCGGCTCGTCGCTGCGCGGCACGTTCAACGAGGCTCATATCCTGGCCATTACGCAGGCCATTTGCGACTACCGGCGCAGTCAGCGGATCGACGGCCCGCTCTATATGGGCAGGGACACTCATGGGCTGTCCGGTCCGGCCCAGCGCACCGCCCTGGAAGTCCTTGCAGCTAACGAAGTGGAGACATTCATCCAGCGTGACGGCGGCGTGACTCCGACGCCGGTCATTTCGCATGCCATTCTTGTCTATAACCGCGGTCGCAAAGAGCACCTCGCCGACGGCATCGTCATCACGCCGTCGCACAACCCGCCTGAGGACGGCGGCTGCAAGTACAACCCGCCGCAGGGTGGACCGGCGGATACCGATGTGACGGGGTGGGTACAGGACCGGGCGAACGAGTTGCTGCGAAAGAGCAACGCCGGCGTAAAGCAGGTGCCTTTCACCACGGCCATCAAGGCGCCGAGCACGCACCAGCAAGACTATGTCGTGCCCTATGTCATGGATCTGCGTAACGTCGTGGACCTGGATGCGATTCGCGCGTCCGGCCTCAAGCTGGCCGTGGACCCGCTCGGCGGCGCCTCCCTGCCTTACTGGGAACCGATCAACTCCATTTATAAATTGGATATCAGCATCGTCAACCAGAAGCTCGACCCGACGTTCTCCTTCATGACGGTTGATCACGACGGCAAAATTCGGATGGATTGCTCCAGCCCGTACGCGATGGCCCGGCTCGTCGGTCTCAAGGATCAGTACCGCGTTGCCTTTGCTAACGACCCGGATTCCGACCGCCACGGGATCGTCACCCCGTCCGCGGGATTGATGAACCCCAACCACTATCTGGCGGTGGCCATTCGTTACTTGCTCACCCATCGTCCCGGCTGGGCATCCAGTTCTGCGGTAGGCAAAACGCTGGTCAGCAGCAGCATGATTGACCGCGTGGTACAGAAACTCGGCCGCCGGCTATGCGAGGTTCCTGTGGGGTTCAAGTGGTTTGCACCCGGGCTGTTCGACGGCTCATTCTGCTTCGGGGGCGAAGAGAGTGCGGGAGCGAGTTTCCTGCGGCTGGATGGCACGGTGTGGACAACGGACAAGGACGGCCCAATCATGGATCTGCTCGCGGCCGAGATCACCGCGCGCACAGGCAAGGATCCGGGTGAACACTTCGGCGAACTGACAGCGGAGTTCGGAACGCCGTACTACGCGCGCATCGATGCACCCGCGACGCCCGAGCAAAAGGAAAGCCTCGAGAAGCTTTCTCCCGAGGCGGTCAAGGAATCAAAACTGGCCGGCGAAACGATCACCGCCAAGCTGACCCGTGCTCCGGGCAACAACGCCCCTATCGGCGGCTTAAAGGTCGTTGCTGCCAGCGGCTGGTTTGCGGCCCGCCCGTCCGGCACGGAGAACATTTACAAGATTTACGCGGAGAGCTTCAAGGACCAGGCGCACCTGGACGCGATTTTGAGCGAAGCCAGGGAGATGGTGAACAGCGCGCTGAACTCAACTGCTCTGCGCGGCGGGCAAGCGGAAGGACGACCGTGACCGACGCCGGCCGTCCAATAGGCTTTATCCCGTTCGCGCCGGAGTACCGTGCCTCGGGAGTGCTGTTGCACGTTTCGTCGCTGCCTTCGCCCTACGGTATAGGCGATTTGGGGCCGGCCGCGTTCGTGACGGTGGACCGCCTCCAAGCAGCAGGCCAGAGCTGGTGGCGGGCGCTGCCGCTCGGTCCGACTGGTTACGGCAACTCGCCCTACCAATGCTTGTCTTCTTTCGCAGGCAACGGGCTGCTCATCAGCCCGGATTGCCTGATCGACGAAGGACTCTTGCGAGCCGGCGATTGTGACGAGGGGCGTTCGTTCCCGAAAAACGCCGTTGATTACAACGCGGTCATCGCGTTCAAATACAAGCTGATTGAAAGAGCCTGGAGCAGCTTCAGCGCCATGCGGCGCTCGGGCTTGCGCCTCGACTATGATCAGTTTTGTCTCGATCAAGCGCATTGGTTGGACGACTACGCTTTGTTCCGAGCGCTGAAAGCCAGACACGGCGGCGCTTACTACCTCGATTGGCCGGCGGAATTTGTCCGCCGTGAGCCGGCAGCACTGGCCTGAGCGCGGCGCGACTTGGCGGAACTGATCGAGCAGGTTCGATTCGCCCAGTTCCTGTTGTTCCGACAGGGCAAACGCCTCGGGGAATATGCTCGCGCCGCCGGCGTGTACCTGATCGGTGACCTGCCCTTTTTCGTTTCGCCTGACTCTGACCGACTATAAGCACGACGACGAGGACGAGCACGAATCGCCAACTTCGTAATTTGGTATAAGGGGTTAGCCCAACAAAGGTACGTAAAGTCCCACAGCAATCTCTTTAGATCCCCACGCTCTGGACCGCATCCTGGTACGCCCCATCAATCGATTCGAATGACAGGTGTTGGTAGACCTCAAGGCTCTTTTTGCTTTCGTGGCCCGATATCAGCTGAATCTGTGCGTCGGTCAGGCCTTTGGACGTCAGGTAGGTCAGCATCTGATGGCGGAACAGATGCGGGTGCAGCGGCTAGCGATCGCGTGCTGCAGCTCATGGATCGACTCGGGGGCATCTGAATCTCTTGGGAGAGTATGATTTCTCGGAGGATAAGCTTTAGGATTCGGTCGGAATCAAGCCCCAAAAACTGACCGACTAAAACAGGTCCCGTCTTGGGAGTTCCGGAATCGCCGAAATCCTTTACGCCCCGGCAGTTGGCAAGAATCCTGTGGGACTTTGCGTACCTTTGTTGGGCTAA
>Ga0182039_10002145_pt1 | contig 10736 bp, 4 predicted proteins | sample sta12Can44000111_FD_125975 | JGI IMG/M metagenome (GOLD analysis project Ga0182039, IMG submission 125975) | Lab enrichment of tropical soil microbial communities from Luquillo Experimental Forest, Puerto Rico - statanox.12C.anox.44.000.111 | ecosystem: Environmental > Terrestrial > Soil >...
CATGGTGCACCACTACAAGGGCTGCACGGTGTGCGACCACTGCCGCTCGGGCTGGTCGCAGCTGTGCCAGGAAGAGCCGGTCCTGGTATACGGCAACAACGCCCATGGCGGGCACGCGCGCTATCTGAACGTGCCGGCCTTCACCCTGGTGCCGCTGGCCGACGAGCTGTCCTTCACGACCGGAGCGGCGATCTCCTGCGGCACCGGGACCGCCTATGGCGCCCTGCGCCGGCTGAAGATTTCCGGCGACGACACGATCGCGCTGTTTGGCCAGGGCCCGGTCGGCTTGTCGGCGACGCAGCTCGCCGCCGCGATGGGTGCGCGCGTCATTGCGCTCGATGTGAGTCCCGAGCGGCTGGCTCGCGCGAAGGAATTCGGGGCCTGGGAAACGGTCAACCCACGTTCGAACGACCCGGTGGGTGCCATCAAGGACCTGACCCACGGCGGTGCCGATTTCACCCTCGACACCTCGAGCCAGCCCGAGGGTCGCGTAGCGGCGGTGCGCAGCGCCAAGGTCTGGGGTACGGTGTGCTTTGTCGGCGAACGCAACAATGTGACGATCGACGTCAGCCCCGACATGCTGCGCAAGCAGCTGACGATCATCGGCTCCTGGACCTTCTCATGGCAAGGGCAGGCCGACTGCGCGCGCTTTGTCGTCGAGCGCAAGGTCGATGTCGAGAAGCTGTTCACCCACCGCTGGAAGCTCGACCAGGCCGAAGAGGCCTATCGTCTGTTCGACACCCAGACCACCGGCAAGGGCGTGTTCCTGATGTAAGAGTCGTAAGCCCGGCGTACGGGTTAAAGCTGAAATCATTGATATATTGACAATTATCGCTAGATATGATTAATCTAGCGACGCCCCTAGCTTGGGGGATCTCTTTTGGGACGAGGCCTACCGAAAGCTGAGGATTTCTAAGGAGCGGAGGGCTCGTTCGCTGATAATTTCCTGTAAATAACAGCAAAAGCAGCGGGAGGTGCTCCGAGGCCCTTCGCGATCCCGTGGCTCTGGAACCGCACGCGATTGCAACCTGAAGGAGAGAGTTTGCTGCTGAGTTGCTGCAGGTTCAACAAGGCTTAACAATCCATACAACCATTTGTTGCGCCGCGGCATAGGAGAGCCGGGGGCTGGTCTCGGATCGGGCCGTAACCATATCGCTGTTTGCGATATCGACTTTGCCTCCCGGTGAACCCAGCCTCCTTGTTCCACCCCGCGGTCGCCGCCTGGTTTGATCGCAGTTTCGCCGCGCCGACGGCCGCGCAGGTCGAGGCGTGGCCGGCGATCCAGGCAGACCGGCATGTTCTGATCGCTGCACCCACCGGGTCGGGCAAGACATTGGCCGCCTTTCTCGCGGCAATCGACGGGCTGGTGCGGCAAGGGCTCGAAGGAGGGCTGCGGGACGAGACGCAAATCGTCTATGTCTCGCCGCTGAAGGCGCTGTCGAACGACATCCGGCGCAATCTCGAGGCGCCGCTCGCCGGGGTTCGCGATGCCCTGCGAGACCAGGGATTGCCTGACGTCGACATCCGCAGCTGGGTGCGCACCGGCGATACGCCGCCGGCCGAGCGCCAACGCATGGGCCGCGCGCCGCCGCACATCGTCGTCACCACACCGGAATCGCTGTACATCCTGCTCGGCTCCGATTCGGGCCGCAAAATGCTGGCCACCACACGGACCGTCATCGTCGACGAGATCCACGCGTTGGCGCCGAACAAGCGCGGTTCGCACTTGGCGCTGTCGCTCGAGCGGCTCGCGGCCCTGTGCAATGGCCCTCTGCTGCGCGTCGGTCTGTCGGCTACCCAGAAGCCGATCGAGGCGGTCGCTCGTTTTCTCGTCGGACCCGGTGCCGAGTGTCGGATCATCGATACCGGCCACCGCCGGGCGCGCGATCTCGCCCTCGAAGTTCCTTCCTCGCCGCTCGAAGCGGTGATGTCGGGTGAGGTGTGGCAGCAGGTTTATGACCGGCTGGCCGAGCTGATCGAGGCGCACCGTACGACCCTGGTCTTCGTCAATACGCGCCGGCTGGTTGAGCGGGTGACCCGCCAGCTTTCTGAGCGCCTCGATGGCAATCGGGTGACCGCGCATCATGGCAGCCTCGCCAAAGAGCAAAGGCTCGACGCCGAGCAGCGCCTGAAGGGCGGTCAGCTCAAAGCATTGGTGGCGACCGCCTCGCTAGAGCTCGGCATCGATATCGGCGATGTCGATCTGGTCTGCCAGCTCGGCTCGCCGCGCTCGATCGCCACCTTCCTGCAGCGGGTGGGCCGATCGGGGCATGCGGTCGACGGCACCCCCAAGGGCCGCCTCTTCCCGTTGTCGCGTGACGAGCTGGTCGAGTGCGCGGCACTGCTCGACAGCGTGGGTCGCGGCGAACTCGACCGCCTCTCGATCCCGGAACAGCCGCTCGATGTGCTGGCGCAACAGATCGTCGCCGAGGTCGCTGCCCGAGAGTGGAAGGAGGACGAGCTCTTCACGCTGGTGCGCCGTGCTTGGCCGTACCGAATGCTCAGGCGCGAGGATTTTGCAGCCGTCGTCGGTATGCTCGCCGAAGGGTTCGGCACGCGGCGCGGCCGGCGTGGCGCGTTGATCCACCACGACGCAGTGAACCATGTCTTGCGGGGGCGGCGCGGGGCGCGGCTGACCGCGCTGACTTCGGGCGGTGCCATTCCCGATAACGCCGATTATCAGGTCTTGCTGGAGCCGGAGAACCACATCATCGGCAGCGTCAACGAGGATTGGGCGGTCGAGAGCATGGCCGGCGATGTCTTCCAGCTCGGCAACGCCGCCTACCGCATCCTGCGTGTCGAGCGCGGCACGGTCCGGGTCGAGGACGCCCAGGGCATGATGCCCAATATTCCGTTCTGGCTCGGCGAGGCGCCGGGCCGCACTGACGATCTGTCGCGGTCGGTATCGCGGCTGCGGGCCGAGATCGACGCCCGCTTGCCGGCCGACCCCGGAGGGGCGAGCACGCTGCGCTGGCTGGTCGAGGGGGAGGGCATCGCCGAGCCCGCCGCAGAGCAATTGGTCGAATACCTCGCCTCCGCGCACGCGGCGCTGGGCGTGCTGCCGACACAGGAGACGCTCGTCCTCGAGCGTTTCTTCGATGAGACCGGCGGCATGCAGCTGGTCATCCACTCTCCCTTTGGTAGTCGCATCAACCGCGCCTGGGGGCTGGCGTTGCGCAAACGGATTTGCCGCAAGTTCAATTTCGAGCTGCAGGCGGCGGCGACCGAAGACAATATCGTGCTGTCGTTGACGCGGGCGCACAGCTTTGACCTCGGTGAGGTGCGCCATTACCTGCATTCGGCCAGCATCCGGTCGGTATTGATCCAAGCCTTGCTCGACGCGCCGATGTTCGTCACGCGGTGGCGTTGGGTCGCCGGTGTCTCGCTGGCGTTGCCGCGCTTTCGCGGCGGCAGGAAGGTGGCGCCGCAGCTCGCGCGCATGGACGCCGAAGATCTGATCGCGGCGATATTTCCCGACCAGCTCGCCTGCGCCGAGAACCTCGTCGGCGAGCGCGAGATCCCCGACCATCCGCTGATCCGCCAGACCATCGCCGACTGTCTCGTCGATGCGATGGACGTCAACGGCCTGACACAGATCCTTACCCGGCTTGAAGCCGGCGAAATTCGTGTTGTCACGCGCGATCTGACCGAGCCCTCGCCGCTCGCACTCGAAGTGCTGTCGGCGCGTCCGTACGCCTATCTCGACGATGCGCCGCTCGAGGAACGACGGACCCAGGCGGTGATGAGCCGGCGTTGGCTGGCGCCGGAGGCCGCCGCCGACATCGGCCGGCTCGATCCCGACGCGATCGCGCGGGTCCGAGGCGAAGCCTGGCCCGATCCCGCTAACGCCGACGAATTGCACGACGCGCTGGTCTGGCTCGGGTTCTTGAACGCCGAAGAAGCCGAGGCCCAGCCCGGCTGGAATGACTGGTTTGCACAATTGGCTCGAGACAAGCGGGTGGCGCAGCTGTTTGGGCCGCAGGCGACAGTCTGGATCGCAGCCGAGCGGTTGCCTCAGTTCCTCGCCTTGTGGCCGAAGGCAAACCTACAGCCGGCGATTACTGCCCCTGACGAATACGCCGGGCAGGAGTGGTCGCGCGAAGAGGCGCTGACCGAAATCCTGCGCGGACGGCTGGAAGGACTTGGACCGACCACTGCAGACGCACTGGCGGCGCCGCTTGGACTTGGACCGGAAGATATCGCGACCGGGCTTGCGGCGCTCGAGGCCGAAGGCTTCGCGCTGCGCGGCTATTTCACCGGGATTGCACCGGCGGAAGAATGGTGCGAGCGCCGGCTGCTCGCGCGGATCCATCGCTACACGGTGGGCCGCTTGCGCGCCGAGATCCAGCCGGTCGCGGCAGTCGAATTCCTGCGCTTCCTGTTTCGCTGGCAGCGAATTGCGGCGGACACCCGCATGGAGGGGCCGGATGCGGTCGAGATCCTAGTCCGGCAGCTCGAAGGGTTCGAGGCCCCGGCCGGCGCCTGGGAGACCGAGATTCTGCCGGCACGGCTCAGTGGCTATGAGCCCGCCTGGCTCGACGATCAATGCCTCGCCGGGCGCATCGCCTGGGCACGGCTGAGACCGCGCAATGCGCGACCCAATGGCAGCGAGCGCAACGCGACACCAGTGCGAACAACGCCGATTACTTTGTTGGCGCGGCGTCACGGGATGCTCTGGGCATCGCTCGCCGCGCCCGTGGAGCCGGTTCCGTCGAGCTCGCGGGCGCAAGCGGTGGTCGATCACATTCGGCAATACGGAGCTTCCTTCTTCGACGAGCTCGTCGAGGGTACCGGACTGTTGCGCCCGCAGGTCGAAGAGGCCTTGGCCGAACTGGTTGCGTCGGGCCTGGCGAATTCCGACAGCTTTGCCGGGCTGCGTGCGTTGCTAGTCCCAGCCGACCGGCGTGCCGGCAGGCGGCGGCGCGCGACCGTGTTCCGCATCGAAGACGCAGGGCGCTGGGCGTTGGCGCGCCGGGCGCAGTCGCTGCCGCAGGACAAGCCCGTAGCAGTCGAGCACCTCGCGCGCACCTTGCTCCTCCGTTATGGCGTCGTGTTTTGGCGCCTCCTAGAACGTGAGGCGCCGTGGCTGCCGCCGTGGCGCGACCTGTTGCGCGTCTATCGCCGGCTTGAAGCCCGCGGCGAAATCCGTGGCGGTCGTTTTGTCGCCGGGTTCTCCGGTGAGCAATTTGCTATTCCTGACGCGGTTGGCATGCTGCGTGACGCGCGGCGCCGACCCGCTGCGGATGACTGGATCTCGCTTTCCGGCGCCGACCCGCTCAATCTCGCCGGCATCCTGACCCCGGGACCGAAACTTGCCGCTTTGACCGGCAATCGCCTGCTCTTTCGCGACGGCCTGCCGGCGGCACTCCTCGCCGGTGGCGAGGTTCAGTTTCTCGTAACCCTCGATGCTGCCCGCCAATGGGAGGCGCGCAAAGCCTTGCTGCGCGGCGCCGTCCCAGCCTCGCTCATCGCGCTCTCCTGACGGCAACCACCTCACGCAGCCAGGCTGCGATATGGTCCTGGATTGCGCGGTATATATCCTGTTGGCCGACACCGGCTCTCTTTCGAACCTTAAACGAGTGGTCGCCGTCCTCGACGACATAGAGATCCGCCGGCGGTTCGAGCGGAGCAATGATCGGGCGCAGCTCGTCGGGGGTTCCGAAAGTGTCGCGCGAGCCTTGAACAAACAGCATCGGCGCCTTGATGTCAGGCAGATGCTTTGCGCGAAGCCGGTCGGGCCTACCCGGCGGATGCAGCGGATAGCCGAGAAATACCAGGCCCGCGAGATCGCCGACGCCGGAGGCAGCCACCTGCGAGGCAATTCGACCGCCCATCGACTTGCCGCCGATCGCTAACTCATGGGCGCCCGATTTCATTCGTTCGCGAACGCATCGATCACTGCGCGCCAGCAAGCCTCCAGCCGGTCGTTCGGATCGGGAATCCGGCGCCCCTGCTCGCGGTACAAAAAGTTGAAGGTGATCACGTCGATGCCGCGCGCCGCCAAACCGTGGGCAAAGCGCACGATGAAGTCGCTGGTCTGACCGGCACCGGCTCCGTGTCCGAGGATCAATGTGACACCGGCTCGATCCTGCGTGGTAGCAGGATAAGCTATCGTCGTTATGCTTTCTTGCGTAGAGACCTCGACGCGGACTATGTCCGGCATCTATCGTCCGCTAATCGGGTGAATTTCGCCATCGTCCGCAATATATCTCGCTCCGGTGTTCTATAATGAGAGGCAAGCACTCCCAAACAGGGGACGAGCGCCATGCCTAGCATCGTCAGGCAACGCGACATCATCGACCGGCGGGCGCTTGCCGAGCAATTGTCGGCCGCTGGGTCTGCGGACCGCGCTCCGGCACTCGATCGCGGCGCCTTCGTCGCGCCGCTAAAGGCGGCGCTGACCAAGGGACACGCCGAGATCCGCCGCCGGTTCGAGGAAACCGGCAATGGCGCTGCGGTAATGCGCGAGCAGTGCTTTCTGATCGACCAGCTGATCCGCGCGCTGTTCGACCTCGTCACCGGCGAGGTCTATCCGCTCCCCAATCCGACCTCGGGCGAAAAGCTGGCGATCGTCGCCGTCGGCGGCTATGGCCGCGGCGAGTTGGCACCCTATTCCGACATCGACCTGCTGTTTCTGCTGCCCTACAAACGGACCCCGCATACCGAACAGGTCGTTGAGTATCTCCTCTACCTCTTGTGGGACCTTGGCCTGAAGATAGGGCAGGCGACGCGCTCGGTCGAGGAATGCCTGCGGCAAGCCAAATCCGATTTGACAATCCGCACCGGCTTGCTCGAGGCGCGCTATTTGTGGGGCCGGCAAGAGCTCTTCAGAGACCTCAAGAGGCGTTTTGATTCCGACATCGTGCGCGGCACTCCAGCGCAATTCGTCGAAGGCAAGCTCGCCGAGCGCGACGCGCGGCACCGGCGCGTGGGCGACAGCCGTTACCAGCTCGAGCCAAACGTCAAAGAGGGGAAGGGCGGGCTCAGAGACCTGCACACGCTCTTCTGGATCGCCAAATACATCTACCGCACCGACGACGTCGGCAGGCTCGTCGAGCTGGGTGTGCTGTCGGCTGAGGAGTCGCTGCGTTTCGATCACGCCCAAAGCTTCCTGTGGACAGTTCGCTGCCATCTCCATTACCTCGGTGGACGCGCCGAAGAGCGCCTCACTTTCGACTTGCAGGCCGAAATCGGGCGGCGGATGGGCTACGCCGACGACGCAAACGGCCGTGGCGTCGAGCGGTTCATGAAGGATTATTTCCTAGTCGCCAAGGATGTCGGCGACCTGACACGGATCTTTTGCGCGATCCTCGAAGCCGACCAAAAGCGCAGACGCCGCCTTTCCTGGGTGCGCTGGGGCGCCGGGCGTCGCTCGCTCAGCGGCTTCGTGCTCGACGGCGAGCGATTGACGATACCGGCCGAGGATTTTTTCAAAAAGGATCCGGTGGCGCTGCTCCGCCTCTTTCATGTTGCGCAAGAACACGGGCTCGACATCCACCCGCGCGCGTTGCGGGCGGCGAGCCAATCGCTGAGGCTGATCGACGAACGGCTGCGCGAGGATCCCGAAGCGAACCGCCTGTTCATCAAGGTCCTGACCTCACGCAAGGATCCCGAGACGGCGCTGCGCCGGATGAACGAGGCCGGGGTCTTCGGCTGCTTCATTCCCGACTTCGGGCGTGTCGTCGCGCAGATGCAGTACGACATGTACCACCATTACACGGTCGACGAACACACGCTCTTCGCCATCGGCATCCTGCACAAAATCGAGAGCGGGCTCTTCAAGGAGGAGCATCCGCTGGCGAGCGAGCTCGTCGCGACGATCGTCTCGCGCCGCGCGCTCTATCTGGCAGTGCTGCTGCACGACATTGCCAAAGGCCACGGAGGCGATCATTCGGAGATCGGTGAACAGATCGCCATAAAGCTCGGCCCGCGGCTTGGACTTTCGGACGAGGAGACCGAAACCGTCGCTTGGTTGGTGCGTTGGCATCTCCTGATGAGCGGTACCGCGTTCAAGCTCGACATCGGTGATCCTAAGACGATCGCCGACTTTGTCGAGCGGGTACAGTCGCCGGAACGGCTGAAGCTGCTGCTGGTTCTGACCGTCGCCGATATCCGCGCTGTCGGCCCCAATGTGTGGAACGGGTGGAAGGCAGCGCTGCTGCGCGAGCTCTATCATCGCGCAACCGACGTGATGTCCGGAGGGCTTACGGTCGCCGCGCAGGATTCGCGCATCGCTGCCGCTCAAGCGGCGGCGCGGCGGCTGCTCCCCGATTTTACCGAGGAAGAGTTCGCGACTTTCACCAGCCGCGGCTACCCGTTCTATTGGTTGTCCTTCGATCCCGAGACGCATGCCCGGCACGCGCGATTGATGCGCGAGGCGGAAGTGAGCGGTGCGCCGCTCACCGTCGAGAAGCGTGTCGATCCGCACCGCTCGGTGACCGAGATCACTCTTTATACCGCCGATCACCCCGGCCTGTTCTCGCGGATCGCGGGCGCGCTCGCGGTCAGCGGAGCCAATATCGTCGATGCCAAGATCTTGACGATGTCGAACGGCATGGCGCTCGATACCTTCTGGGTCCAGGATCTAGCGGGCCGCTCTTTCGATCGTCCGGACAAGCTCGCCAAGCTCGCGGTGATTTTCGAGAATGTACTGACTGGCGATTTGAAACCGCATCATGAATTGGCTCGCCCGCCAGCCTTTCCGAGCCGAATGCAGGTGTTTACCGTGATGCCCCGGGTGCTCGTCGACAACAAAGCGAGCGCCTCGCACACGGTAATCGAGGTCAATGGTCGCGACCGGCCGGGCTTGCTCTATGAGCTGACCCGCGACCTGACCCGGCTCAATCTGCAAATCTCGAGCGCCAAAATTTCGACCTACGGCGAAAAGGTCGTCGACGTCTTCTATGTCAAAAACTTGTTTGGCCATAAAGTGGAGCAGTCTCCCAAACTCTCAGAGATTCAGAAGTCGCTCAAAGCTGTGCTGGCCAGGGGCAACGACGCGCCACCCAGAGTGGCCCGCCCTGAACCGGTCGCGGCGGAATAGTTCGCTACGCGAAGCATTTTCCCTACCGGCCTCGACACGGGGATTCTGCCGTTTTTGTGACGCCCGACGTTAAGCGGCGCTTACTCTCGCAGGTCTTCGAAGAATTCCTTCACCCGAGCGAAGAAGCCTTCGCTTTCGGGATGAGTGCGGCGGTTTTCGCCTTCCTTTTCGAACTCGCGGAGAAGCTCCTGCTGCCGCTTGCTCAGATTGACCGGAATCTCCACGACCGCCTCGATGAACATGTCGCCGCGCGCGGCCGAGCGCAGCACGGTCATTCCCTTCCCCCTGAGACGGAACTGATGCCCCGACTGCGTTCCAGCGGGCACCGTGACGCGCGTCCGGCTGCCGTCTACGGTCGGCACCTCGATCGCGCCGCCTAGGGCGGCCGTCGTGATCGGCAGCGGCACCCGGCAATGAATATTGGCACCGTCGCGCTGGAAGATCCGATGCGGGGTCACGCTGATGAAGACGAACAGATCGCCTGCAGAGGCGCCGCGTACGCCGACCTCGCCTTCTCCGGCAAGCCGCATGCGGATGCCGTCTTCGACGCCCCCCGGGATGTTGACCGACAGCGTCTTTTCGCGTCGCACCCGGCCCTGGCCGCCGCAAGTCTTGCAGGGATTATCGATGATCCGTCCGGCACCCTGACAGCCGGCGCAGGCTTGTTCGATCGTGAAGAAGCCCTGCTGCACGCGCAGGCGTCCGCGGCCGTGACACGTCGGGCAGGTTATCGGCTTCGAGCCGGCCTCAGCGCCGCTCCCCTTGCATTGCTCGCAGGCGACCAGCGTCGGGATGCGGATCGTCGTCTGCTTACCGCGATAGGCCTCCTCCAGTGAGACCTCGAGGTTGTAGCGCAGGTCGCTACCGCGGCTCGGTCCGCCTTGGCCGCGCCGGCCGCCGCCCATGAACTCGCCGAACATCTCGTCGAAAATGTCGGCAAAGCCGCCGGCCGCAAAACCGAAACCACCTGGGCCATGTCCACCGCCTTGTTCGAAGGCAGCATGACCGAACCGATCATAGGCGGCGCGCTTTTGATCGTCTTTGAGGATATCGTAAGCCTCGTTGAGGTCTTTGAATTTCTGCTCGGCGCCCTTGTCGCCGGCATTGCGATCGGGGTGATATTGCATTGCGAGCTTGCGATAGGCCCGCTTCAGTTCGTCGGCGCTCGCCGATTTTGAGACGCCGAGAGTATCGTAAAAGTCCTGTTTTGCCATGACCGACGGGAGGTCCGATTAGAGGGCTTGCTGTTAGGCCTTACCCCGGCGGAAGACCCGCCGGGGTAGTCGCATCCGATCTCATCTCGGAATGAAACAGATCAGCCGGAGCCACGCTTCTTTTGGTCGTCAACCTCCTCGAAATCGGCATCCACGACCTTCTCATTGCCGCCGCCAGCGGCCGTAGCGCCCGACGACGGGCCGCCATCACCAGCTGCGGCTTGTTGCTCCTGTTGCGCCTTGTAAAGCGCCTCGCCGACCTTCATCGAGGCCTGCGCCAAGGCCTCGGTCTTGGCCTTGATCTGCACGGCATCCTCGCTGATGAGTGTGTCCTTAAGGGCCTGGATCGCCTGCTCCACCGCGTCCCGGTCGCTTTGGGCAACCTTGTCGCCGGCCTCGTTCAACGTCCGCTCGGTCGTATGGATCAGGGCATCGGCGCTGTTTTTCGCTTCGACCAACTCGCGGCGCCGCTTGTCTTC
>Ga0182039_10002152_pt1 | contig 10725 bp, 11 predicted proteins | sample sta12Can44000111_FD_125975 | JGI IMG/M metagenome (GOLD analysis project Ga0182039, IMG submission 125975) | Lab enrichment of tropical soil microbial communities from Luquillo Experimental Forest, Puerto Rico - statanox.12C.anox.44.000.111 | ecosystem: Environmental > Terrestrial > Soil >...
ATCGTAGCGATGCTGACCAAACTGCTCATGCGCTTCGATCCTGAACAATACCGGGTCCAGGAGAGCGCAGCAGGCCTAGCTATGCCATTCGAGCACGAGCACGACGACGAGCACGAGCACGATTGATCAGGGAAGCAAAGCTATTCTCGGCAGAATTCTCGCACGAAAACAAAATTTTGAACGATTCCGCTGCCAGAGCCTGCATTGATCACAAATCCTTAGACATTTCAACGCAGCTGTTGTGACTACGGCTGATGGATTTGTGATCAATGCAGGCTAGCCGGTGTTTGCCGCCCGAGGCACCCGCTACTATCCTTCGATACTCGTTTCCCATGAATATTGTTCTCGGAATTACCGCTTCAATTGCCGCTTATAAAGCCGCGGATCTCGCCAGTAAATTGACGAGGCAGAATTGCTCGGTGCATGTGGTCATGACCAGCGGAGCTACCCAGTTTATTTCTCCGCTAACGCTGCAGACGCTGTCACGTTATCCGGTAACCACCGGTGTATTTGATGAGAAGGTGAGCTGGCATCCCGGTCACATTGAACTCGCCGACAATGCCGACCTGCTTCTCGTTGCTCCGGCGACCGCAGATATCATTGCCAAGCTTGCTCATGGCTTCGCTGACGATGCCCTGACCGCCATTGCGCTTGCTACGACAGCCCCATTGGTCCTCGCTCCGGCGATGAACGGCAAGATGTGGCTGCACCCGGCTACTGCCGCGAACGTGGAGGTTTTGCGGAAACGAGGTGCTTCTTTTATCGGCCCGGAAGAGGGAATGCTCGCGTGTGGATACGAAGGCATTGGGCGTCTTTGGCCGGTCGACGAGATCGTTGCCCAGGTCCTTGAATTCAAGGAACGCTGACTCATCCAAAGCCAAATCATTTCGCGGCATTCTTTGGCTCGCCACTTTCAAAAAAATAGGAGGAGATCTCTTATCTCCTCCTACTTCACACGAACAACAACTATGCCGATTCAACAGGGACTCTACTTCTTGGCGGCAGGTTTCTTCGCCGGAGAAGCAGCCTTCTTCGCGACTTTTTTAGCCGGCGGAGCCTTCTTGGCGGCAGGTTTCTTGGCGGGAGCAGGTTTCTTGGCTGCTGGCTTGGCCGTAGCTTTCTTCGCTGCTGGCATCAGTTATCCCCCCTTTCATTCCGCAGTTGCGGAGGATAAGAAAATACGATCATTACAATTCGCTTGACTAACGAACATTCGTTACATCGTCAATGAGAATTTGTTGTATCGTTAATTTTTTGCGTAATTCATTGCGAATTCCCTTCGATTTACTCGGACTCGACATCGCCGTCGATCCATCGATAGTGAGTCCGTTATGAATGAATTCCTTGATGCGGCAATCGGCGCAGCTCGCGAAGCTGGTAAGCTTCTTCGCGAGAATTTTGGCCGGCCTCTGAAAGTTAATGCCGAAGAAGCGCACGACATTAAACTTGAGCTCGATGTTCGCTCTCAGGATCTGATCACTCAACTTCTTCTGAACAGGTTTCCGGATCATGCGATTCTCGGCGAAGAAGGAAGTGCGTCCAACGCTTCGACCGAATTTGAGTGGGTTATTGACCCAATCGATGGAACCGTGAACTACTTTTACGGCATTCCCCATTTTTGTGTTTCTATTGCTTTGCGTCAAAAAGGCGAAATCCTTGTGGGTGTGATTTACGACCCGATGCGCGATGAACTCTGGCAGGCCGAGCTTGGCGGTGAGGCTTATCTCAACGAAAAGGCGATCAAGGTAAGCAGTCGCAGCCGAATTTCGGAAGCCATTGTCTCGGTTGGAATGTCAAAGACGATGATCGAAATAGCCGTTGGCCTCTCTATCTTCCAGGACATGCTGACCAATGCTCGGAAATGCCGCATGATGGGCAGCGCCGCGCTGGACCTCGCCTACGTTGCAACCGGGCGCTTCGACGCCTACATCGAGCGCAGTGTAAACTGGTGGGACATCGCTGCCGGTGTACTCCTTGTGAACTGCGCCGGCGGTGCTTTGGCGATTTTGCCCAGCACGGTACAGCCAGGCAAACTATCAGTTGTGGCTTCGAACGGAAAGATCGATCGTGCCTCCCTTACGAAAGTCTACCCATGAATTGCGTTGGAATTGGATATGATGTGCATCGTCTCGCCAAAGGCCGCAAGTTGATCCTTGGCGGAATTGAAATCCTTTACGATCGCGGTCTCGACGGTCATTCCGACGCCGATGTCCTCACGCATGCCATCGCCGACGCGCTCCTGGGCGCAGCAGGAGAAAGGGATATCGGACACCACTTTCCGAATACAGACCCCGCGCTCAAGGGGATTGATAGCCAGGAAATTCTCCGCCGAGTCCAAGCTATCCTGACAGCCAAACAGTTCGCGATAGTCAACATCGACTGCTCACTAATTATAGAGGCTCCAAAAATAGGCCCTCATTTAGGGTCGATGCGAACCCGGCTTTCCGAGACCCTGCAAATACCAGCGCAACGCATAGGCATCAAGGCCACCACGAACGAAGGCCTGGGGTTTATTGGGAAAGGAGAAGGAATCGCAGCCATGGCGGTTGCAAGCATCCAGCGACTTGAATCCACATTTCCTGCCGAATCCTCTGGACGATTGGTCTAGAATCCTTGAAAGCAAAATCGATGGTAAATGATTCAAGCCCTTTCTGGATCCGCACACTGATGATTCGGCGGTTTTGCTTTTCAAGGATTCTATGCCCATCAAGTTCTACAACACCTATAGCCGCCAGATAGAAGAGTTCACCCCGATCGCTCCTCCGCAGGTTAAGCTTTATACATGCGGCCCGACCGTATACTCTTACGCCCATATCGGCAATTTCCGCGCTTATGTTTTTGAGGACCTCCTGCATCGCTATCTAGAGGCCCGGGGCTTCCAAGTTCAGCGAGTAATGAATCTCACCGATGTGGACGACAAAACGATCCGGGGCAGCCGCGAAGCAGGCATTTCGCTTTTCGATTTTACCGCGAAATTCAAACGCAGCTTTTTTGAAGATCTGGAATCGTTGCGAATCAAGCGTGCTCAACATTTTCCAGCTGCAACGGAGCCGGAAAATCTCGCGAAAATGATCGAGATGATCGAGCGCTTGATCGAACAGGATATTGCTTATCAAGCAGAGGATCGCTCGATTTATTTTCGAATCAGTCGCTACTCTGATTACGGTAAACTTGCGCATCTGAACCTGGAAGAGCTAAGACCGAGCGGGAGGATACAAACCGACGAATACGAAAAAGAGAATATCGGCGACTTCGCGCTTTGGAAGGCATGGGATGAAAAGGATGGTCCGATAGGCTGGGATGCCCCCTGGGGGAGAGGAAGACCCGGTTGGCACATTGAGTGCAGCGCCATGGCGACGCGTTTACTGGGACCGGAACTCGATATCCACTGCGGAGGCGTCGACAATATCTTTCCTCATCATGAGGCGGAGATTGCCCAGTCCGAATGCGTGAACCACAAGCGGTTCGTGCGTTATTGGTTGCATAACGCCCATCTTCTCGTCGAAGGCCAAAAGATGTCGAAATCGCTTGGCAACTTTTATACCTTACGCGACCTCTTGAACAAAGGTTTCTCTGGCCGCGAACTACGATACGCCCTGATTCGCGTTAACTATCGATTGCCTTTGAATTTTACGTTCGATGGCCTCAATGAAGCACGCCAGTCTTTGTTGAGGCTGGATGACTGGGTTCACCGGCTGAGGGATATCGCCGGAGACGCAGACCCGGCAATGGATTTCGCAGCCGCCAATTCCGAGGGCTTTTTTGAGGCGTTGGATGACGATTTGAATGTCTCAGCAGCGCTCGCCCAGGTCTTCGACCAGGTTCGAGCAGCCAACCGCGCTATCGATCGTTCTGAATTAACCCCAGCTCAAGCCGCCGCGCTTCTGCGATGGTGGGATCGGATTAACCAGGTTTTGCAACTCCAAGAGGAGGAAGGGTCGATACCCGAATATGTCTGCCAGCTGTTGAAGCGGAGAGACGCCGCGCGAAAAGGCAAAAACTGGGAAGAAAGTGATGCCCTGCGAGCCCAGATTGAAGCGCTCGGATGGATGGTCAGGGACACAAAAGACGGGCCAAAGCTAGCAAGCAAATCGGCCTGATAAAATCGGCCTTCGGAAGCGCTCTTTCTCTCAAAATGTTTGCTCCCGCGAAATTTCTCAACCTTGACCAGACCGAACACCGCACAATCTTTGATAACAGCGCCTATGTGTGGGACGCGCTCAAACAAATTGGAAGCTATCTTCAATTTCGCCTGAAGCCCGCTATCTACGGGCGTATCATGGGCCGCCCGTTCATTAGTGAAAATGTGTATGTGGGCAGCGGAACTTTGATTGAAAACGGTGCGACCATTAAAGGCCCGGCTTGGATCGGAAACGGCTGCGAGATCCGCAGCGGTTGTTATATCCGGGAAAATGTGATCGTCGGCGATGGCGCAGTCCTTGGAAATTCGAGCGAATTCAAAAACTGCATCATCTTTAATGATGCCGAGATACCACATTTCAATTACGTGGGGGATTCAGTAGTAGGGTACAAGGCCCACCTCGGAGCCGGAGTCATACTTTCGAATGTCCGACTGGATCGCAAAGAAATTACCGTCAAGAGCGAAACCGGATTGGTTGCCACCGGGCTCCGAAAATTCGGTGCGATCGTGGGAGACCGGGCGGAAATCGGGTGTAGTGCGGTTATCAGTCCTGGATCAATCATCGGTCGGAACTCATTGATCTATCCGCTGGCGCACTTCGGCGGTGTGCTACCTGAAAATAGCATCCTCAAACTGCGCCAGGTCCTCGAACGAACGGATAGGAAGTAGCTAGGTACTCCGATGAGGCCGGTATCCACAACGTTCGATTATGGCTTCCGTCGATGAGAACTGAAGATACATTCGCTATTGGATCTTCTGGTCCGGGCAAGCCTGAATACAAAAGCCGGAACGGAGACTATCGCCTCGCAGCCGCAAATCTCGTCGGAAATAGGGCGTGGCTGGTAACGGAGCATTCCCGACTCGGTCGCTCTCGGCAGGGACCCAGACCCGCAAGCCTGAGTCGGTCACCCTTTGTATAAGTTCATATTTCGGAATTCGGCTTCCAATTTGGCATTTCCTTAACCGAATAAGCCCAAGACCATTGGCAGATAAAGCAAGGTAAAAACCGAAGCCGAAAATTACTGTCACCATCGTCACAGCGAGGGAAAATCCCAGATCGCTTTCCACGACTTCCAAAGCTATCCCAAAAAGGCTGACCGACAGAAGCGCGAAAGTCGCCCCGAGAAATCGAGGATCGGGCGAAGTAAGGAACCAAAAGCAGATAGATGCAGCACAGACGATACCCAGACTCACGAAAGCAGCGCATCTGCGGAGACCATTCACCATCGCTTTTGGCGCTTGTAGCGAGAAAAAAATAAGCAACAAGCCCGCGAAGCCTAAAAGACAAGACGTAAAAATAAAATCGGGTCGCTCGGCTACTCGCTCTGACCAAGGCCTAAACCACGACCAGTCAGCCAATACCTTTGACCAATGAACGCCGGGCTCCCTTGCCCAACTGAAGATCCAGTTAGCTTCATCTGTTACTCGATCGGGCGGCACCCTCCATGGGACTGGGCAGGCAGTCGCTGTTATCGGATAAATCAGATATCCGCTGGCAATCACACTCCTTCCGACCCAGACGACACTCAAAACCAGGACCGTGACGAGCGACGCCACGATGGGGCCTGAAAGGCTTTTCCGCTCGGGGTTGAACAAATAAACAGCGATCGCCAACAGAGCAATGCCGAAAGAAAATGCGATTGAACTCAATTTGAAAGTGACAGCCAATCCCGAAAGCAAGAGCACTGCCGCGACTTGGATGGTTTGCAGTTTTCTTTGAATAGCGCACTGAGCTGCCAGCCCTACCTGTCTGGTCAGCCGTGCACCTTTTGGTGCACTTTGGTTGCAAAGCCGCTAGAGCCAGAGAGAACATAGCGAGTTGAAGGCAGACCATCGCAACATCGGGTGACGGACTAGAGATACCGGGCGGGTTCGTTTTATTAAAGAGCAAGGCAAAAAAGAACACCAATATCCCCAATAGAAGGAAGACAGTTTTCCTAGTTCGGTCCGCAGTGGCTTCGCTGCACATTTCCAGAATCGTGATAATCGTGAATACGAGCAGGAGGCTGTTGGTGAAATTGTGGCCATCATCGCGTTTCGGAAGCAGATTAAGGAAACTCACGAAAAGAAAGTAAGATTGATTAAAGGCTAGTCGTCCATGAAGATTACCGAGGCCTGGTGGAAGTGGCTGCTCATTAGCCCATCGCACCGAACTGAAGTGGTAAAGCCCGGAATCGTAAACGCCCGGCTCGCCAAGGGCCCTATCCGCAACCCATAGGATGACGAGTCCGGCCGGAAGAATGTACCAAGGTTTCAACCTGTGCCAGAAGCTGACGTTGAGGCGCTTCCGAAATAGCCAAAAGCAAAACAGACCAAGGACGCAGGTCGGTCGGACGACAAAGAGATTGATACCCCAGTAGAGGTTAAATATCTGCAATGCTGTCACCAGCAAAGCCAGGCCGACCCAAAAGCAACAAGAAAAGCTTAGCAACGCTGCACGGCAGCTCAGGCCTAGGAAAAGAGCACCGAGTCCGACAATTGTTAGCCCATAAAAGATCCAAGCGAGTGCCACGCCTAAGAGATCTAAAACAGTATCCATTGGAGAAGCGGTTCCTTTAAGATGTATTTTTGCGGGCTAGTTGCTTTGGAGGGCGGATTCGAAATCCATCGCGCAAACTTGGGCCGCGCAACTCCAGCCGCGAATTGAATCGATCGGGCGGCGTCGAAATTAGCTGGGCAGAACCGGGCTCGTAAACGCTCTTTGGAATCCAAACCGTCAGACCGGAATCCGTGCGGCGCGCCAACAAATCAATTTGCCCTCCCACGCGATTCGGGAGTCTTAGTCTTTTTCTTTCGTGTCTCAGCCTCACCGCTCCCATCCCAGCGTCAAAAGCTGCTACAAGGGTCAATAGAACGACGGCAACCAACCTCGTCGAGCGGTTAGAACCGCCTTCTGCCAGGAAGGGGAACAACAATATATTTAATGCGAAAATCCACAAAGTTGCCTGTGCAAATCGAGGATCCGGCGCAGTTAGAAACCAAAACCCGAGGCCTACTGAGGAGGGAATCAACAAAATGACCCACCATCGCTCAATCCGCGGACGGCTGGGAGTCAACAAACGAGCCAGCAACAGTATAGAGCCCACTATCGCAACGAGGCCCGGCTTGACCACCAGGGGATTGCTCAACAATCGCCCGGCCCAGGGAGTAATCCACTCCCAGCTTCCTAATACCTCGACGACCGGCAACCCGGGGGCACGAGCCCACGCAAATGCCGCATCCTTTTCGAGGCGCGCCAATTCATGCGGAACAGCCCAATCAAATCCCAGCCGGCCGATTTCCGAGGGAAAAAACGGGCAGCCGCTGGTTATGTATCCGCAGCTGATCCAGGGCACGAGCATGACAGCGGCAAAGAGTAAGCAAAAGCGGATATGAGAAGAGAAAGTACCACGCTGCAGCGCAAGGCTCAGTGCGACTACAACCATTGCCCCCACAAGGCCGATGTAGGAAAGCTTCAGTTCAAATGCGGCTACGGACGCGGCAATAATGAGAAATAGATGACTGCCTGCCAGGGCATCGTCTTTTCGGTAAGACACGAGGAACTCAAAAAAATACCATGACGCAGCGACAGCGACTGCCGCCGAACTGACGTCGGGTTGAGGGGACGATAAACAGGGAGAGAACGCCAACATCAAAACAAACGTTAGAAGCCCAAACGCATATAGGCTCCGGCAAAAGCCGCTAACGTCTGAATCCTTGAATCTCAAACCCTGGCTTAGAACGCATACAACCAGAAATGTCGTAGCTGCATTTGCAAACTCCCGTCCAATCGGTTCACCAAATGGGACGCTGAAAATTCCGGCTAGAGCGTTAAGAGAAGAATTGAACCCCAGACGCCCATGAAGATTCGCAAGACCCGGAACAGAACCGAATTCCGATAGCCAGCGAACCGAAAGCTGGTGATACAACGCGCTATCGTAGCAGGCGTCTCTTGTGAGCACATTGACGGCGACTGCAATTCCAATCGGTATCAAAACCAAAACTGCGCGAACCGGCACTCCTTGAGCGCTCTCGCAAAGATTGTTGGTCACTTGCCGCCACCTGGGGATCGCAAAAACGAACGTAATTCCTATCAAGCATAGATTTGAAAGGGGATGTAGCCCGGTAAAGATGCTCCACACCTGGGAAAACGCGGTCACGAGGCAAAATCCGACGAAGGCCTGATCAAACAGTTTGAGGCCGGCAAATCTTCGAGGCTCGCAATAGGAAAGAAAGGTTGCGCCGACCAATAGAAATTCGACCTCGAAAAGGAGAAGCAACACAAAGCTTCTAGCAACAGTCTCGACATGGACGGGTGATCCCATTTTAAGGCAGTTCGGGAGATTCGGTTCGACCTAAAGCGCAAAGCTTAGCGCGCATCACACACCGGATCCGTCGCCAGGCGACCAAATCGAAGCGACCATTGGACAACATTTGCAGTATAGGCGGCGGAAATAATGGCCAAGATTACAAGCCAACGACCGCGGGGATTCGAATACGTGCGGTACCCGGTTTCGAGGTCTGTCCGATTTCGAAACGTCTATTTTGGATACCAGCTTAGATATGCCGGACCTGGAGAAATGCAAGATTGGCATTGGAAAAAGGAACCCTATTAGAACGCTACTGGAACACTTTCACAACCCATCAGTGCCGCATAAGCAATTCAGTGTAGAGATTCTCCAGGCGCTTAACACAATTCTCTGCCATATACTCTTGCTCTATCAGCGATCGACCTCGCTCGCCCAGCCGCAGGCAGGCCTCGGGATCTTGAAATAGACCGTGGATTGCTTTCGCCCATTCCGCCTCCGTGTCGCGCGGGTCCAGCGGCAAAATATCTCCGGCAAGCTCCGCACGTGACGCGTTGACCGTAACCGCCGCCGCAGGGACTCTCTGATACATGGCTTCTAGAAGAACCATTGGCAGATCTTCAAACTCGGAACTTAACAAGAAAAGATCGATCGACCTAAAAAAATCATCCATGTTCGAGACCGCACCACACCAAACGACCTTCTCAGAAATGCCGAGCTCTTTTGCCAGCAATCGCAGCGACTGTTCGCGCGGCCCGCTTCCAGCCAGCCTGAATTGATACTCCGAGTCCAATTCGAGCAGATGCTTACCGACCCGAAGAAATCGATCGAATCGCTTCCAAGCCACCAATCTGCCGGCAGCGCCAACAATTTTCCGAACGACCGGTGGCCTCCTTGCAAAAGAACGAGCCGGCAGTCCGTTCCGCATTATCTCAATTTTTTCGGATTCCACTCCTTCAGTTTCAATTAGCTCTTGGCGAATCGAGTTCGCAATCACCAAGATCCGATCTGCAAAACGATTGGCCCACCCATCCAAGGTCGAAATGAGTGGTCTATCAAACCGGAACCTGTCGTAGCAATGATCGTGGGAAATCGCCGCCGGTACCGAAAATAACTTTGCCAACGGCTTTCCTATCCAATTCGAAGCGTACAGATGACTATGGACCACATCAAACCGTCCGCGGAATAGGAGCCAAGGTAACGTCACAAGATAAAAGGGAAGCCAACGCCGGGGCGAAAGCGAAACAACGCGTATGCCCAGTTTGGCTGCTCGACTGAAAAAGAGACTCTTTCGATTGGCGTGCATGGTCGCCAGCAGAATTTCGAACCGATTGCGGTCAAAATATTCCAGCCATCCAAACAGCACCGTCTGGGCCCCGCCTAGGTCGAGATTGTCAATCAAATGAAGAACACGAATCTTACGATCCATTGCAGAACGTCAGGCTCATTGTTGACGCGGAGCTGGCCAAGACCGGTGGGCGCCGATACATAGGCTATCGGTTCCTTCGACTTCTGCGTCTGGCGAGAACTTTGCGAAACGCGGTTCTCGATCGTCTTCCCACCGCAAGAGTCCCGCACCGCAAGAGATCGATCATCCATCTCGGATCGTCGCGTAAAGCTTGCTTTGCCAGATCCAGCGCTCGAACTGGCCTTCTTTGCACCGTATGAGCCATGAATGCCGTTGCGAGAAGCTCACGGCGCCACGCAATGAGAGTCGATCTATCCGCCGGCGTCGTAGTCGCCAGATCAGAATAAATATCGCTGATCAAAATCCCTTCGTTAATTGCCGCGAGAAGCGAATCGTTCCCACGATTCATGGTCAGCGAATCAGCGTGCCAACGGTACCGGTAAAAAAGCCGCTCGTTCGCCGCATCCGGAACATCTAGCAAGGCAACTCGCAAAAGAAACTCCCTGTCCGCGGAAAGTTTGTAGGAGGTATTGAAAAGACCGACCGTCTCGAAAACGCATTGTCGGAAAAAGCGCGCGTTAATGTTTGGTATGCCAAGTGTAACATTGCGCACGGACAAATGATACTTACGAGGATCTACGTATCGGTGCATTTCGACATCGACCCCCGGTTCAATCCGCTGAAAGATCTCACTTCCACCGGAGCATACCAGATACTGACATCGCGCCAAGACCGCTTCAACAAGCGCAAAAGTTCCGGGAGCATACAGATCGTCGGTATTCAGAAATCCGACAACATCCCCGCTTGCCAGACTAATTCCCTTGTTCAAAGCATCATACACGCCGTCGTCCCTTTCACAGAGGACTTTGAGGTGTGGGTACTTTGCGAAC
>Ga0182039_10002154_pt1 | contig 10723 bp, 8 predicted proteins | sample sta12Can44000111_FD_125975 | JGI IMG/M metagenome (GOLD analysis project Ga0182039, IMG submission 125975) | Lab enrichment of tropical soil microbial communities from Luquillo Experimental Forest, Puerto Rico - statanox.12C.anox.44.000.111 | ecosystem: Environmental > Terrestrial > Soil >...
CCGCCGGTTTCGACGTAAGGCGGGAAATCTTCTTTCTTCGGGCTGGATGGTCCCGCCGCGGACCACGGCCAATTGTTGGAGTTGTAGAGCCAGCCGTTCTTGGGATTCAGGAGGTGGGGAGTTTCATCGACGGAAAGGAGGCCGTGCCAGTCTGTCTCGGGATTGCTGCCGTCCACCGGCTTGGTCCAATCAAAGCTGGGATTGCGCCGGGGAATGAAGTTGCCGTGGAAGTAGGCGATGTCGCCGTCGGCATCTGCGAAGACGGTGTTGTTTGAGGAATTTGTATGGAGCTCCATCTTCTCGCGAAACGCTTTGTAGTCCTTCGCCTTCGTGCGCAAATACGATTGTGTCAGCGCTTTGACCGGCTCGTTCATCAACCGGATGGTCAGCCACTTGCCTTCGCTCTCGCCGATCACCGGCCCATGCTCGGTGCGGAATACCGTGAATTTTTTTTCGGCCATCCCTTTGTCGGTTTTGTACGGTACGGTGATTTCGTTTGTCGCGACCGGAAGTTCTTGGTTGCCGTGCTTGTAGTAAAAGCGGTCGCCCTTTTTGTCGACGGTTTCCAGATAGAAGCTTAGCTGGCTCGCGCCGCTCGAGGTATGCATCCAGCCGGCGCGATCGTTGAACCCTTGGTAGACGAAAAATTGGCCCCAGGTCACTGCTCCGTAGGCGTCCAGCCCGTCTTCGCTGGCCATTTGCAATTCGGAACGGAAGAAAAACGAGGTGTGGGGATTGATGAGGAGCAGCGCGTGATGATCCACGGTATTCGAGGGCGCGATGGCCATGCCGTTCGACCCGCCGGGCTCCTCGATATCCTCGTCAAACGCCGGAGAGTTTTGCGTCACGTGAACGTAGCCGTAAAAGGCCTCGAGCTGGCTGAGATTCACGCGCTCAATGTCGCCTCCGATGCTGCCTTCGGTAAACGTGAGAGCCATCCAAGGCTCGAATCTTCGGATCACGCGCGGTTGGACCTCGGAATGTTTCGCGAGGTAGTAATTCAGGCCGTCGGCCCAGGCGTTCATCAATTTTTTCAGCCACTCCGGGCTCGCCGCGTAGTCTTTTTTGACGGTTTCGGGATCAATGAAGAGTTTCATCCGCAGGTCCCGATAAATCCGGGATTCGCCCTCCGCCTCCGCGAGACGGCCCAGGGCGTTGATGTAATTGGTCTCGACGCGGTTGAAGTCGTCCTCGGCCTGCGCGTAAATCATGCCGAAGACGGCGTCGGCATCGGTTTTTCCGTAGACGTGCGCGATACCCCAATCATCGCGCATGATCGTTACGTCGCGCGCCTCTTGCTCCCATCGCGCCGCATCCGGCGCATTCCCCGTTTGCTTTGCATGCGGCGTCTTTGCTGCCCGCGATCGAAGCGCTGGCGCGGCGAACACCGGCGAACTGGCAAGAATGAAAGCAAGCGCAAGCCTCTTCATATCCCTGTCCCTTTGCGAACACGGCTCGTCGAGCGCGCCGCCTTCACGAGCCGGTTACACAACCGCGCCAGCCTAACACAGACTCGGGGAGGCCGGTCGACTCCCCGGGCGGCTCGCCAGGCGAGGCAAGCCGCGGCAGTTCCTTTTTCCTCGTGCCGCGGCAATCTGCTACGATTCCGGCATGGGAAAAACAGCGTACCTTGCTTGCTTTCTTGTCGTGGCGAGCGTTGTGTTCGCCCGCGGCGCTTCCGCGCAAACTGCCACCGGATCGCTGGAGTTCGTTGCGCGCATCACACCCACGGCCGCACGGCCGGAGCCGGTGCGCCAGTTCACCTTTTATGTTCTCACCAAGAGTTACGCGGCGATCGTCAAGGACGTGGAAGAAAGAGTTCCGCCGCCGGCGCGGGACGCGTTCATCGAAGGCCTGAAGGTCTCTCCCGAATTGCGTGCCTGGCTCAAGGGCCACGATACGCTCGACCTGACCGCGCCGGAACTCGACAAACTGCTCACACCGGATGACCTCATCAAGGTGCCGGAATTTCTCGAGGCCTACCAGCGGTCGAACCGCGGCGGCGTCACGAGCGGACTGCCCCGGCCGAAATACCGCGAGGCGGATCGCACCGAACATCCCGAGAAGTATGAAAAGTTGCGGCAGGAATATCTAAGCGCGCTGATGAAATTCATTCGCGCGCATCCGGAGACGGTATCCGGAGTCGAACTGGAGCTCGACGTTGTCAATCCGCAGAAGAAATGGGCGGCCCTGCTGAGCGAACGGCGCAAGAAGGTCGGGCACACCGCGCCGGACCTGGCGCAAATCAAATTCCTGGCCGCCAAGGCGGACACGGATTTGGAAGGCCACGGGTCGGTTTCCGGACTGGCTCCCGGCGATTATTGGATTTCCTCGCTCAACCTGGAGGCCGAGGCGGGCGACATACGCGCGCATTGGGACGTTCCCATAACCGTCGAAGCGGGGCAGACCACGCGCGTGGAACTGTCGAACTTGAACAGCACTGAAGCAAGCGGCTCCAATCCGTGACGCGGGAATCCTGCCGTCATGGGCACGCCACTCGAGTGGATCGTCTTCAACGCCGTTATCCTCGCCGCGATCGTGCTGGATCTGCGCGTCTTTCACCGGCACGCGCATAAAGTCGGACTCCGCGAAGCGGCAATCGCGAGCGTTTGCTGGGTCTCCGTTTCCGTGCTCTTCGGTCTGGGAGTGTTCTATCTGCGCGGAAAGCAGCCCGCCCTCGAGTTCTTCACCGGGTACCTGATCGAGAAGGCTTTGAGCGTCGACAATCTATTTCTTTTCCTGGTGATCTTTCGCGCATTCGCCGTGGAAGACCGCTTTCAGCACCGCTTGCTCGAATGGGGTGTGGTGGGCGCGCTGGTGATGCGCGGAATCCTGATCGGGGTGGGGGCGGAGCTGATTGAACACTTTTCCTGGGTGCTGTATGCGCTCGGCGCATTCCTCGTCTACGCGGGCATTCGCTTGTTTTTCAAGAAAGACGAGGTGCATCCGGAGAAAGGCAGGATTGTTCGTTTCCTCGGCCGGCACTTGCGCGTGACACGCGAGTACCATGGCGGAGAGTTTTTTGTGCGCGACGCCGGACGGCTCTTCGCTACCCCTTTGTTTGTTGTGCTGCTGGTCGTGGAAATCACCGACGTGACGCTGGCGATTGACTCGATTCCCGCAGTGTTTGGAATCACCCGGGATCCCTTCATCGTGTATACGTCGAACGTGCTGGCGATTCTCGGATTGCGCGCTCTCTATTTCCTGCTGGCAGGAATCATCGACCGGCTGCGATTTTTGGATGAAGGACTGGCGGTGGTGCTGGTTTTTATCGGCGGGAAAATGATCGCCGAGAGGTGGGTGCGGGTTCCCGTAGATACCTCGCTCGCCGTGGTGGGAGGAGTGCTGCTGGTCGCGCTGCTGGCTTCCTTGCTGGTGCCGGCGAGGAGCAAGCGCGAAGAGGTATCCAAGCCAACGCCCGAGTGAGCTTTGCTGCGCTCGGGACAATGCCGCGCCATCGCGGAGAGCTCGAAAAAGCCTCCGGTCGATTGCCAGAATAACCGAGGCTCACTCGCCTTCGAGCATAACTTCGTCGACGTAGCACCACCTCCAGTTCTCGCCAGGCTGTTGCGTACGGATGATGGGATGCTGGGTCGCGTGAAAATGCTTCGTGGCATGCTTGTTCTTCGAGGAGTCGCAGCAGCCGACATGTCCGCAAGTCAGGCACAGGCGCAGCTCGACCCAATTGTCTCCCAATTTGAGGCACTCTTCGCAGCCCTTGGTCTTCGGTTTAACCTTGCGAATCTGATCAAGGTGGGTACAGCGAGCGGCCATCGCGGCCTCCTTTGATGCGGTGAATCACATCGCGGCTTGCATCGGGATGCGCACCTGGAAACGGGTGTCGCCCGGGGCAGACTTGACGGTGACGAGCCCGCGCATTTTCTGGACGATGCGGTGCACCACGTCCAGGCCAAGCCCGCTGCCTTCGCCCACCCCTTTGGTGGTGAAGAACGGCTCGAAGATGCGGGACTGCACTTCGGGAGGAATGCCCGGGCCGTTGTCCGCGATTTCTACCAGCACGTATTCATTTTCGCGGACGGCGCGCACGAGAAGCTTCCCGGTATCGCCCATGGCGTCGGCGGCATTGTCGATCAGATTGGTCCAGACCTGATTCAGTTCGCTGCCATAAGCCATCACCTTTGGCAGGTCCGGCGCATAGTCGCGGGTCACGGTGATGCCGCGCTTCAGTTTGTGATGCATGATGGTCAATGTGGTTTCCAGGCTCGACTTGATGTCCACTTCCTGGAGCGGCGCCTGGTCCATGAAGGAATATTCCTTGATGGCCTTGATCAGTCCGGAGATGCGCGCCGTGCTACTGTCAAGTTCGCAGGCGATGCGCTCCATTTCAAGCAGCGTGGCAAAGCGGAGCAGTTCCGGTCCAAGCGCAGCGCTGGCCGCTCCTGCGAATTTTTCGAGATGCTCGTCGGCAAGATTCGCATCGGCAAGAAGCGGGGCCAGCTTCCAGGCATCGCTGACGCCGCGTCCCTCAAGCCACGCCTGGATGGCGTCCTGGCGATCGGCGCGAGCGAATTCATCGGGGTAATCCGCGGGCTTCAAGGAAGCGCGAATTTCATCCTCGCGCACGGCAAGTGATCTACAATCCTCGGCCCTCAGCAATGAGTTGTGGCTAGCGGAGCGGAGGCGTTCGAGGCAATCGTGGAGCGCGGCTGCAGAGCGCCGGGCGGCCGCGGACGGATTGTTCAATTCGTGGGCGAGACCGGCGGACAGTTTGCCGAGCGCGGCCAATTTTTCTCGTTGCTGCTCGTCGCGCGTGACGGTTCGAACGCGGTCGGTCAGCAACCCCACCAGGCGCTTGGAAAGCTCGGGCATGCGCTGAAAAAGCTCGGCAAATTTGCTGGTGGGAAAGGCCAGTGTGCGCATGGCGAGCACCGCGCGCACGGTCACCGAGTAGTTCTTCATCCTGGAAAACGGCAGGACGCCGGTAACGTCTCCGGCACGCGCGCTAAAGACGGGGCTGTCGGCCGGCCCGTTTTCGCGGCGAGCGCGCAATTCTCCTTCCAGGATGACAAACATGGTGTCAGCCGGGGATCCTTCCTTGGCCGTGATTTCGCCGACCGGTGTGCGAAGCTCCTGGCACTGCGAGACAAACCACTCCAGGTCGTCCTGCGGCTGATCGGCGAAGGCCGCGACTTTGCGCAGTTCGGCTACCAGGGCTGCGATGCGGGCTTGCTCGGCTGAGGCACTCATTAACGTTGTAAGTCCTGAGTTCTAAGTCTCGCAACAGAAAAAAGACAAAATTTTACTGGCGGCATTTTCCTGCCGCTTCCCTAACTCGTTTCTCAGCTTCCCGCATTTCGCCGAGTCCGCACGTTCCCACTCACTGCACCTTGGCCAGATACTGGTGCATGAATTGCACGACGACGGCGCCTTCGCCCACGCCGGAAGCGACCCGCTTGACCGAACCGTGGCGCACGTCGCCGACGACGAAAATTCCAGGAACACTGGTTTCAAGCAACCCGGGATCGCGGTCAAGGGTCCACGACGCGGGCCTCTTGCCATCGCGGATAAGATCCGGGCCGGAAAGGATGAAGCCGCGGTCGTCGCGCGCGACGACGTTGCCGAGCCATTCCGTGCGAGGCAGGGCGCCGATGAAGATGAAAAGACTCGTGGCGGGCAACTGTTTGGTTTCGCCGCTCGGGGAACACTTCACGGTAATGCCGGTAAGGTGCGCGTCGCCTAGAACGCCCACAACGCTCGACTGCGTCCACACCTCGATCTTGGGAGTTTCTTCGATCTGCTCGATCAGGTAGTGGGACATGGTGGCAGCGAGGGAGTCGCCGCGAACCAGCATGACCACTTTGTCGGCGAACTTGGAGAAATGCATCGCCGCCTGGCCGGCAGAATTCGCTCCGCCGATGACATACACGGTTTCGCCTCTGCAGGAAATGGCTTCCGATGTTCCGCCGCCATAGTAAACCCCGGCGCCTTGCAAGCGATCGATCCCGGGAACGTCGAGAGAGCGCCACTGAACGCCCATCGCGAGAAGCAGGACATGGCAGGAGATCTCCGAGCCATCGGCCAGCTTCAAGTAGCGATACGGGCCTTCCGCGCGAACCCCGATGGCTTCTTGCGGAGAAAGAATCTCCACGCCAAAACGCTTCGCTTGAGCCACGGCGCGACGGGCCAAATCGCTTCCGGTAAGGCCGGAAGGAAAGCCGAGATAATTCTCGATGCGCGAGCTGAGCCCCGCTTGCCCGCCAGGCGCTTCGCGCTCGATCATCACGGTACGCAAGCCTTCGCTGGCGCCGTAGACGGCGGCGGCAAGTCCGGCCGGACCGCCTCCTACGATGGCGAGATCGTAGAAATTGGCTTGCGCTCGGGTGCGGAGGCCGATCTTGTCGGCGACGGCGGGAAGCGGGGGCTCGGCGAGCCGCACCCCGTCGGGAAACAACAGGAGCGGAAGGGATTGCAGTTCAGGGCCAAGCGAATGGACCAAGCCCCGCACTTCCGGATCGCTCTCGACCAGCTCCACGTCGATCCATTGATAGGGCACTTGATTGCGCGCCAGGAAATCGCGCAGTTCATAAGAGCGATTGGACCAGCGCGTGCCGAGTACGCGGATACCCTCATACGGCTGACGATACGTCGAGGTCCAGTCGTGAAGCAGGTCGTCCAGGGCGGGATACAACTTTTCTTCGGGGGGATCCCAGGGCTTCATGAAGTAGTAGTGGACGCGGGCTTCGTTGATGGCATCGATAGCGGCGCTGGTATCCGCGTAGGCGGTAAGCAGGGCGCGCTTGGCGAGCGGATGAAGTTCCATGGCTTCGGAGAGAAAGCCGACGCCGTCCATTTGCGGCATGCGCTGGTCGGCAAGAAGGAGGGCGACGGGATTGTTGCGGGCTTTTAGTTCCCGCAGCGTGGTTATGGCGGCATTTCCGGAGTTGGCGCGCATGACGCGGTAGCGGTCCGCATAACGGCTGCGCAAATCGCGCTCGATGGCGCGAAGGACTTCCGGGTCGTCGTCGACCGTGAGCAAAACTGGTTTTGGCATACCCCTCAGATGAATCGCAAACACATTTCGTTGCGTCCCGATTGGCGCGGGCCGGCCGGACCGCTTCATTTGCGCCGACCCCCACGCTACAATTGCTAGCGCTGCCATGTCCAGTCTTCCAGCTGAGGTGATCGCCGGGCTTTCGTCCGCGGTGCCGTCCGTTAGGCAGGCCGCGGCGGACGAAGCCTATCGGTTGGGTCGTGCGACCGCGGGGATTGCTGTTTCCGCATGGTGGGCCGACGAAGAACTGTCGGCCCTGTTGCATGGGCCCAAACCGACGATTACCGCGGGGGTGGCGGTACAACGCGAGAACTTCAACCGGATCCGTATTGCCAACGGCACGCCCAGGCTCGCGGAAGTTCCGCCGGATCAGGACGCCGAGGAGTTCGAGCTTCAATTTCCCCCTGATATTCTTCTCGACATTCTCACCACGCGCGAGCCAGGCGGCTCGGGCGCCATTGCCAAGTACCTTGCCAGATTTGGAGAGGGCTTGCAGCAGGTGGAGTTTCTGTGCGCGAATGTGGACCGCGCCACGGAAATCTTGAAAGAAAAATTCAAGATGGCGCCGGTCTATCCCGCGACGCGCCCAGGAGCGGACGGCACGCGCGTTAACTTTTTTTTGGTGGCGTCGCCGGATGGCGGCAAGGTGTTGATCGAACTCTACCAGGCGGCAACAAAAGTTCCGTCTTGAAAAGACGAGTGCCGGTGGCCGGCCCCTGTCAAGTCAACTATCCCCATAGACCGGTATGGCGGCGCCATGAATGACTTTGGCGTCGTCGCTGCACAGGAACAGGATGACGCGTGCGATGTCCCGTGGTTTCGGCCACTTCGAGAAGTCCGCTCTTGGCATGGCCTTGCGGTTGGCATCCGTGTCGATGATGCTGGGAAGAATGGTGTTCACGCGCACGCCGGTACCTTTTACCTCCGCGGCGAGAGCATCCAGCATCGCCACCGCCGCGGCTTTGGATGCGGCGTAGGCGGAGGCACCTGCCGCGTGGTCGAAGGCCGCTTTGGCGGCGACGTTCACGATGGCCCCGCGCCCTTGCCGCAACATCGCGGGAACCGCGGCGCGCGACAACGCATACCCCGAGCGAAGATTCAAGTTCAGCATCTGCTCGAAGACCTTCGTTTCCGTTTCCCACAATTTGAGGCCGCCCGCATACCCTCCCACGGCGTTTACCATTGCATCCAGGCGGCCGTGCTTGAGAAGAATTTTCTCGATGAGGCGGGCCACCGCCGCTTCATCGGTAACGTCGAGTTCGTGACCTTGGAGCCGGACCGCGTTTGCCGACACCGAGTTCTGGAACGCCTCCCATTCCGGCTGATTGCGATAGGTAACAGCAACATCGGCGCCTTCGTCGAGGAAGGCGGAGCTGGCCGCTCGGCCCAAGCCGCCGGTGCCGCCAGCAACCAGGACGACGCGGCCCTCGAATCTCTCGCTCATAAGCACACCTCGCGGCTCATTGGATAGCACGGTTCAGCCATTTGGTCATCAATAAGCGGTCGTGATCTTGGTAGCCGGTGCGGCGGTAAAGTTCCAGCGCCGGATCGTTACCGCGGTCGACTTCCAGATGCATGGCGTGGACACCCATTTCCCGGGCTTGTTGCTCGACGAAGGCCATCGCCGCGCGGCCCAGGCCCCGACGACGGTGAGTCGGAACGATGTACAACTCGTCGATAAAGGCGTCGTGACCCCGAAATTCAAAGCTGAACCCGATGGTCAAGATGACGTAGCCGCTGAGTGCCCCTCCGTCCGAGATAAGCCAGATGCGGCCGAATGCGGGAAGCGACAGGAATTGGCGAAAGGCCGAGCGTGCCGCGGATTCGTCGAATAGGACGGCGCCGGGCTCTTGGCCCGCGAGTTCCCTCATCATGGGAAAGAGCACAGTTTCGTCGCCGGGAATGGCTTCGCGAAATTCCAAAGGTGGCACGTTATTCTCCGCTTTGCTCGAGGAGTTTTGCGACCAGGCCGGTCCAGCCGGTTTGATGGCTGGCGCCCAGGCCCGCTCCGGTGTCGCCGTGAAAATAATCGTGAAAAAGAATCAGGTCGCGCCAGTGAGGATCGCTTTGGAAGACTTCGCTTCCACCGGCGACGGGACGGCGGCCGGTGCGGTCTCGCAAAAAGATGCGGACCAGGCGGCGTGAAATCTCCGAGGCGACTTGCCAGAGGTCGAATTCGCGGTTGGACTGCGAGGGGAACTCGACCTTGAAGTCTTCGCCGTAGTAGTGGTGAAACTTCTGCAATGCTTCAACAAGGAGATAGTTCACGGGAAACCAGATGGGGCCGCGCCAGTTCGAATTGCCTCCGAACAGGCCGCTGACCGACTCCGCAGGTTCATATTGCACACGGCTGATATTTTCGTTGACCTGCAGTTCGTAGGCATGGTCTTGATGGAAGCGGGACAAGGCGCGCACACCATAGGGCGAAAGAAATTCGTTTTCGTCCAGCATGCGCGCGAGCACGCGCCTCAGTTGCTTGCGGTTTACGAGCGACAGCATGCGCCGCAAGCCGCGCGCGGACCGCTGGGTCATTTCGATGTGCTCGGGAATGTCCGGATGATTGTCGACAAACCATTGCATGCGGCGCTTGAAGTCCGGCAGACGATCCACGATTTCCGGCTCGAGCGTTTCCACCGCGAAAAGCGGGATAAGCCCGACCATCGAGCGGATCTTGAGGAAATGCTGGCTCCCGTCGGGCAAGCGAAGGGCGTCGTAGTAGAAGCCATCGTCGTTGTCCCACAAAGCCATGCCGTCAATGCCGATATCGTTCATGGCGTGCGCGATGTAAACAAAGTGCTCGAAGAATTTGCTCGCGACGTCTTCGTAGGCCATGTCTTCTTTCGCGAGTTCCAGGGCGATGGCCAGCATATTCAGGCAGTACATGCCCATCCAGCTGGTGCCGTCGGATTGCTCGAGATGTCCACCGGTGGGAAGAGGCGCAGAACGGTCGAAAACACCGATGTTGTCGAGGCCAAGGAAGCCGCCCTGGAAAATGTTGGCGCCGTCAGGATCCTTGCGGTTGACCCACCAGGTGAAATTGAGAAGCAGCTTGTGAAAGATTCTTTCGAGAAAGGCGCGGTCCGAGACGCCACGGACGCGACGCTCGATCTTGTAAACGCGCCAGGCGGCCCAGGCGTGCACGGGAGGATTCACGTCGCCAAAAGCCCATTCGTAGGCGGGCAATTGCCCGTTGGGATGCATATACCATTCGCGGAGGAGCAGTATGAGCTGCTCCTTGGCGAAGTCGGGATCTGCGAGGGCAATGGCAAGGCAATGGAACGCCAGGTCCCAGGCGGCGTACCAGGGATACTCCCACTTGTCGGGCATGGAGATGATGTCTTCGTTGTAAAGGTGCGTCCAATCTTTGTTCCGGCCGTGCCGGCGCTCGTCGGGAGGTGTCGGCCCGGCAGGATCGCCTTCGAGCCAGGTACGAACGTCGTAGTGAAGAAACTGCTTGGACCAGAACATGCCGGCGAAGGACTGGCGCATGACGGCTTTTGCGTCGGCGGACAGGGCTTTCGGGATACGCGATTCGTAAAACTCCTCGGCTTCTTTTTGACGCGCAGCGAAAAGCGCGTCAAATCCGGCGGCAAAATCGTCCGTGCCGGGAACGCCCGCGGCGCGCTCGGCATGGGCGGGTGAAGTGATGATGCCGCTTCGCGGCGAATCCGCATCCAAGCCGGCGAGCGGCGCAATGTCGGTGAGGCGAAG
>Ga0182039_10002160_pt1 | contig 10714 bp, 8 predicted proteins | sample sta12Can44000111_FD_125975 | JGI IMG/M metagenome (GOLD analysis project Ga0182039, IMG submission 125975) | Lab enrichment of tropical soil microbial communities from Luquillo Experimental Forest, Puerto Rico - statanox.12C.anox.44.000.111 | ecosystem: Environmental > Terrestrial > Soil >...
ACGAGCACCACTGGTACCCCAGCGTCCCCTTTTACCATCTCCCCAGGCTGCACACGGTTTTGACCACCGGGACGAAATTTGGCCAGTGCGGAGTGATCTCTCGCGGCGTCATGAGTGCCCTGCGCCAATGCATCAGCCCTCATGAGCGGCCAGCGGAAATCGGCCTTCACATAAGCAACCTGCCGGCGAAAAAGGGATCGGACATCCGTTCAGTCGACACGTCGGGTAATGACGAATCGTTGTCTTTCGTATCAGCCTCGCAAGCTACACGGGAACACGGTGGTGGGTCAGTTAGCCCCGGTAGCAGCGAGTTTACCTCGCCACGTGGCGGCGTTAAGCCGCCCCCACATCAAACTGACCCACTTCCGGGAATACGCTCAACCATTCTAAATTTTCTGCCGAAGGAGACACCATGAACACTACCGCTACCGTCCAGAAACCCAAGCGCTACGTTAAGACCGGGCCCCTCGTCGCCGGCTACGTCCTCTCGCAGCTTAGGCCCTTGCACCCCCTACTGCCCGACAAAATTCGTTACAGCCTCCCTCTTTCCTGGAACTGGAAGATGCTCTCCACCTTCCTCGGGAGCCATCGCCGCAACGTCTACATCGACGTTCACACCGAGCTCGACTCGCCGGTCTCCTACCAGCCCGCCGTCCACACCGATCCGCGGTGGGCCATGTCGGAGCCCCAGATCCGCGACTTCTGGGACCGCGGCTTTGCGGGGCCGTTCAAGCTCCTGGAACGGGAAGAGATGCTCGCTATGGCACCCCGCATGTGGCGGCTCTTTGAGACCGAATCCCGCACCTACCCGCGGGACTCCTACACCTACGTCGGGTCTACGACGAAGGGCCCCGATGGCGCCGAGATCAACAACGAGACCTACGCCCGGAAGGGCCTCAACGCCCGCGACAAGCACCTGGAGGACGACGAGCTGATGTCGCTCTACGCCCACCCCGCCATCGTGGAACGCATGGCGCAGCTGCTTGGTCCCGATCTGCTGCTTTGGCGCAGCCAGTTCTTCCCCAAGTATCCGGGCATGGGCGGCACGGGATGGCACCAAGCCACCTCCTACCTCAACGAGACGTTCCGCACCGCTACCCTGACCCCGAAAAACCTTCGCAAGCTCTTTCAGCTCACCGCCTGGGTGGCCATCACCGACTCCACCGTCAAGAATGGCTGCATGCGCTTCATTCCCGGCACTCATCGGGAGCTCCTGCCCATGGAGGTCGAGGAGTACGATCCCGTGAAGCACGCCGGCAACAAGCACGATCGGTTCGGCACCAAGGTCATGCGTCCGGCGCTGGGCGAGATCGAGAAACACGCCGTGAACTTGGAGATGAAGGCGGGGGAGTTTGTCATCTTCTCCGAGCGCACGATGCACGGCGCGCTCCCGAACATCACCCAAGACGACGCGCGCCTCGCCATGTCGGCCCGCTACATCGTCCCGGACGTTGAGATCCACAACCCCTGGGTGCTTGGCGAAGGGGGCCTGTCTATCGTGTATCTGCAGATCCAGAAGCTCAACCTCGATCGCTGGAAGATCGTTCAACTGCGGGGCAACAAGAAGGGCCCGATGGCCGAGCGCGTTATTTCACTCCCCGAAGGAGCGCGCCGCTGGCAGTGAGGGCTTCGTGGGCGCCCACCCTTTCCTTTCCCCCTCCGAAACTGCTTGGGGCGCTATCACGATGAGAGGTTTACTGACGCTTATGCAACGGCTGTTTGCGGTAGCGCTCCTGTACTTCATAAGTCAGCGGCTCCTCAGTTTTGTGCGCAAGAAGCGGCTGCAGGTGATGACGCACGCCGATGGCGAGCGGGATGGCCTTCTGGTCCACAGATACGTTAAGGTCGAAAAGACCTTAAGCGGCAGGCCCACCGACGTGACTTTCCATTATGTCGAGTCGCCTGCCAAAGAGCGCGAATGCATTGTTTTCCTGCACGGCCTTATGGATACGTGGCGGCTGTGGCGCCACCAGCTCGCTCGCTTCGGCGGGCGTTATCACCTTGTCGCATTTGACTTAAAGGGCTCTGGTCAGTCGTCCATGAACTATCCACAGCGGCTGTTCCCCGAGGTGCATGACCCAGGCGGCGATTACGCGCTGGAAATGCAAGCCGAGGAATTGGTGACAGCCCTTGACAACGTGGGCGTGCAACGCTTTAACCTCGTCACGCTCGATCTGGGAACCATTATTGGCGATATTCTGGCCGGGCAATACCCCGAACGTATTTTGCGCTATATACGTTGTCAGCAGCCCCTAGTCGGACACTTCAAATCGTCGATACCCCAGGGGCGCATCTTGCGGAGCCGGAGAGGTGCCCGGCTCCTCACGGCCATATTGGAGGCAGCGCCCGGCGCCCTGCTGAGGATCCTCTATGGGCGCACGGGATGGCGCCTGCTGGACAGCTCGATGAGGCGCACCAAACATCCCATGCCCGACAAGGCATTGCAGGAGGCAACTCAAGAAGCTTCACATCCATTCCAGCGGGGACCTCGCGCCGGCAGACCGGGAGCATTTGCCTGTGCCTGGGCCGGCTTGTATCAACACAATCAGGATTATATGAGTTACCTGCGCGATAACCTACAGGCCTACAGGAGGTACAATTTCCCTGTACTTCTTGTACAGGGTACACATGACATTGCCATGCCGGCCAGTCGGTTCGACGGGTCAACCGGGATGGCCTTCAAGGCGATACGCCCGCCCTTTTGGCTACGTACGCCCGCGTCGCAGCAGATCATTCTCTCAAGGGCATTCTCTGCCGATGGGCGAGGTATTGGAGACGGCTACGTCCCCTGGGCAGGGCTCATTCCAAACTGCGCTCGACCACTCGAGGCCCAGGAGTTTTTTCCCAACGCGCAGTCCGTCAGATTAAAGTTCGTCGATGCCGGGCACTTCGTGCCGTTGGAAGCGGCTGAGACGCTAAATGAGCTGTTAGATGAGTTCCTCGCGTGATTTCCTTGGTTTCGAGGCAAAAGGGCGCGAGCTTTACTCGGACTAGGGACGATCTTATGGAAAACGTTGATGTGGTGATCGTAGGCTCGAGCGTGGCTGGGTTGATGACCGCAGCCTATCTCAAGCAGCAATTGCCCACCCTGCAAGTGATCGTGCTCGGCCCAAGCCCGGAACACGAGCGGCGGCCCTACGTCGGCGAGTCGCTAGTGGAGCCGGCCGCGCTGTTTATGCAAGAGATCGGTCTCCGCGACTACCTTAACAGCACCCAGATGACCAAGCACGGCTTAAGTTTCTACCACAAGATCAAGCCGGACGATCCTCGGGACCGGCGTTACTCGGTGCATGCCCCCCATCGGCTGCACCATACGGCCTGGCAGCTCCACCGTCCCGATGTAGATCGCGCCCTGCGGGCGCGAGCCGCGGAACTCGGGGTACGCCTGGTGACAGGCCGCATGCACGACTGCGAGATCGGGACGGCAGCCACCGGCCACCGCGTCCATGCTCGGGTGGGCGAAAGCGCCGTGGCCTTCTCCTGCCGCTGGCTGATTGACGCCACGGGGCGCACGCGCCGGATCGGCAAGAAAGTGACCACCTATACCCGGCCTGCCGAAAGACAACGCAGCTGTTTCTGGTTTTGGCTGGCCGACTTCGAACCCTTTTTGCCCCACCTCGAGATCACCCTGCGGCGCCCCCTGGCCTATGATCTTTGGCAGACGACCCACCATTTTCTGGGCCAGGGCTATTGGATTTGGGGGATCCCTTTAGCCACGCGCGACCACCAACGCTTGATCAGCATGGGGATCACGCTTCGGCCTGATCTCTTTTCCTATCCCATGCGCAGCCTCGAGGACTTTCTCGCCATGGTCGATCAGCAACACCCGGCTCTCGGGAGGATGGTCCGCTCCGGGAAGGTGCTCGACACCAATGTGTACCACGAATACCTTTATTGGTCCGACCAGGCCTACTCGGCAGAGGGATGGTTCTTGGTGGGGGACGCGGCGCGGGCGGTGGACCCGCTCTATAGCAACGGCCTCAGCCTGACCACGGTGCAAGCGCAACAGATCGCAGCCCTCATCCAGCGGCAGCGCGAGGGCGTGCTGGGCCCCGGCGACGTCGAGGCGATGGATACGGTCTGGAGACGCTTTATGGCGCGAGAGCAGGGGGATATCAGTCGCTACTACGAGGTCATGCAGGATCCCTTCCAAGCCTGTCTGCGCCGTTATTGGAATGTCGGGGGATGGTTTAACGCCTTCTTGCCTTTGTGGTGGAATGGCTTTTTTAGTGTCCCGCTGGCCGCACGCCTCCTCACCCGGTTTTTTCGCGAGCAGGATCCGGCCGTGGAGTCGGCTTGGAGGCTTTTTGCCCAGGCGGCGGAGGCCCTCGGGCCCGAGCCTGCGCCAGCAGACTTTGCCCGAGTTCCCGAGCTGGACTGGATGATTAACCTGCGCTTTGATTGTCCCAAGGAGGAGGTCCCCAAGCATCTGGCGCGAGCGTTCTGGAAGCGCATCCGGATGCGCCTGGCCCTCTTGCGGATGGAGCGGTACCGACACGTCGGCGAACAACTGCCAGCCCTGGCGCGTGAGATGGCCTTGATCTTCTTCTTACGCTGCCTCTTCCCTTGGGTTGGGCGGCGGGCTTTTGCCGCGCTCAAGCCGCCTTTGCCGCGCTGCGCTGCGGTAAGCGCGCGCGATTACCCTGCGCAAGCCGACTTCCAGCGACCAGTAAAGCAGGCGGCCCTTCGAGCACATTGAGGAAATCGCTTAGTGTCATGTTGACAGCCGCTGATACAGGAATGCGAACAGTGACGCAGACAAACCCGGCGTTGCCTGCGGGCCCCAAAGGCCGTTGGCTGATCGGTAGTCTGCCGATGCTGAGAGGTGATGGCCTTGCGAGGATCGAGGGTTGGGCGCGCGAATACGGCGGCATTTTCTACTGTCGCGCCCTGAAGATCGGCTTCTGCCTGATCAGCAAGCCCGACCTCATTGAGGATGTTCTGGTAACCCAGAGCCACAACTTCATCCACGGCCTGGCTCTGGTCAGCAACCGGCGTTTCCTGGGCAACGGCTTGCTTACGAGCGAAGGAGAATTGTGGCGGCGGCAGCGATACTTGATGCAGCCGGCGTTTCACCGCCGGAGCATCGGGCGCTATGCTGAAGTCATGGTGCAGCATACGCAAGAGACTATGGCAGCATGGAGGAGCGGGGAGAGCCACGATCTTTACAGTGACATGACACGCCTAACGCTCGAAATTGTCACCCGCGTGCTCTTTGACGTGGACATCGACGGCCATCTGGATCGGGTCATGGCTGCGGCGCGCGCCGGCCAATTGCGAAACTCACGTGGCATCGCGCCCACGTACGCCCTCAAGTACTTTCCCACACCCCGCAACCTGCGCTATCTCTGGGCGACTCACCGGCTCGATCAGGTGATCTACCGAATCATTGGCCAGCGTCGGGCGAACGGCCAATTGGGTGCGGATCTCCTTTCCATGCTGCTCCAGGCGCGGGACGAGGACGGGAGGCCGATGAGTGACCGTCAAGTTCGAGACGAAGTCGTAACCCTTATCTTTACCGGCTCCGAAACAGTCGCGCTCACCCTCTCGTACGCCTGGTACCTCCTGGCCCAGCACCCCGAGGTTCAGGCCGGATTGGCGGACGAGCTTGGTGAGGTGTTAGGCGGCCGGACACCCACACTTGAAGACTTGCCCAAGCTGACCTACACGGAGAAGATCATCAAAGAAGCGCTCCGGTTGTATCCTCCGGTCTGGGCTTTCGTTCGCGAGGCGGTGCGACCCGTCGAAATCGGAGGCTACACCTTGCCCGCCAAAACCACTCTGGTGCTGAGCCAGGGGTTGTTCACCGAGATATCCGCTTCTATGATCAACCGCACGAGTTCCGTCCGGAGCGATGGACGGAGGAATTCGAAAAGCAACTGCCGAAGTTCGCGTACTTTCCCTTCGGAGGCGGCCAGCGGACCTGCATTGGCGCTTCTTTCGCGAAGATGGAAACAACGCTGGTTCTGGCCGCGATGGCACAGAGACTTCATTTGTCCCTGGCGCCGGGGTTTAAACTCGAGCTCTTGCCCAGCATCACTCTGCAGCCAAAGCGTGGCATTTCCGTGGTGCTGGCCAGGCGGAGCGGGCACAGGTGACTTGCCTTTGGTCAAACCACTGGTTCGACCAGTGAGAATCGAAGAGGCTTCGCCGTTCCATGTCCCGCGAAGCGGCACGACATGAGTCCTCCCGCATGCGGGTGAAACCCCACGGTTAGCATGGCCTCAAGAACCTCTCGGCCCTGGAGGGACCGAACGGTCCGACTCTTCAGGGTCGGTCAGACCAACCGGCGTTTTATCCGTGGGCGGCGGCCACCCAAGCGTGCCCTGGTCCACGGCTACTGTCGCCGCCGGCGACAACCCTGCGACAACCCCTGCGGGGTTGGGAGGGCGAGGGGGCCGGGAGGCAAGGGTGGGATACAGATCCGCCACCGAAACTGAAAGACGAATTCCACCGAATGCCAAGCCGGGGTTGCCGCCAGGCCCCAAGGGCCACTTCCTCATCGGCAATCTGCCTCTGCTCGCCGGCCATGGGCTTGCGACCATCGAAGAGTGGGCTCGCGAACACGGAGACATCTTCTTCCACCGCGCCTTCGGGCTTCACGTCTGCTACCTGACGCACCCGGACTACATCGAGGATGTTTTGGTCAGGCGCAACCACAATTTTGTGAAAGGTATAGGCACGCGAATGAGCCCGCGGTTGTTCGGCCAGGGGTTGCTTACCAGCGAGGGCGACCTGTGGCGGCGACAGCGGCGTCTGATGCAGCCGGCGTTCCACCGCAGAAATATCGGCCGCTACGCGGGGGTGACGGTGGAATGCACTCAAAAGATGCTTTCGCGCTGGAAACCCGGAGACATCCGGGATCTGCAGTCGGAAATAGACCACCTCACGCTCGAAACCATCGCGCGCGTACTGTTTGACCTTGACTTCACCAACCACATCGATCGGATCGAGGCAGCCGCCCGCGCCTTCCATGCCCGCAGCGCGCGCGGCCCCGCCGTAGTGTACACGATGCGCTACCTGCCCAGCCTGACAAACCTGCGCTACCTCTGGGCGGTGGGGCGTTTGGAGAAGATCATCTATCGAATCATTCGCAGTCGCCGCGGGTCAGGCCGCAGTGGCGATGACCTGCTTTCGACGCTTCTTCAGGCGCGCGATGAGGATGGCCAGGCGATGAGCGACCGTCAGGTGCGCGACGAATTGATGACTCTGATCGGGGCGGGCTACGATACCACCACACTCACGCTCTGCTATGCGTGGTACCTGCTGGCGCAACATCGCGAGGTTGAAGCGCGGCTCATAGCTGAGCTTGACGAGGTCTTGGGTGATCGCCCCCCGGAACTCGAAGACCTCCCACGCCTGACCTACACGGAGCAGGTCATCAAGGAAGCCATGCGCCTTTACCCGCCAGGCTGGGTTCTTGTCCGGGAGGCCATCGAGGCATTTGAGATCGGCGGCTACCGGTTGCCGTCCCGAACCAACTTTGTGTTGTGCGCGTGGATTGTACACCGGGATCCACGCTTCTACGAGCAGCCGCACGAGTTTCGCCCCGAACGCTGGACGGAGGAGTTCGAGCGCGAATTGCCGAAGTTCGCTTACTTCCCTTTTGGGGGCGGACAGCGAACTTGCATCGGCGCCTCGTTTGCCAAGATGCAGACCAGCCTGATGCTGGCAACAATGGCCCAACGGTTTCGGCTTGCGCTCAAGCCCGGATTCAAGCTCCAGCTCCTGCCGACCATCACCCTTCAGCCAAAGCACGGAATATCCGTGGTCATCCGGGATCGTCCCCCAAACACGCAGTAAGTGCTAAGATACGCCAGTCATGAATCTCGTCCTGGTCCATGGAATTCTCGGATTCCGTCAGAAATTTGGTGTCGAATATTTCCGTCAGCACTTTTGTTGTTTCACCCCACGAAGGGTGGGAAGTTCGAGCCCAAAGGGGCGCCCTATCCCAGCCCGGGCCAACGGCCTGGGTGGACGCCTACTTGGCGACAGTGCTCAAAAACCAGGACTGTCCGGCGCTTAAGATTGTAGGAAGGTGAGTTTCCAGGACGAATATCGAAGGTTACTCGAGGAATACGGGCTGGAATACGACGAACGCTACGTGTGGGATTGACAGTGGCTCGCCCCTTCAGGGCTGGCTGTGATGGTGGGCCTCTTTTGACCCAGGCCGTTGAAGGTGTGAAAAATTCGGCCGGCGCAGACCTGTGAGGTCTGCGAGGCTGGCAATAACCCCTGAAAACGCACACCTAAAGGTGTGCGCCAGCCCACTGATGCTAGATTTTTTCACAGCTTCGTTGACCTGGGCTGGGATAGGCCGCCCCTTTGGGGCTCGCAAATGTGGAAACTCCAGGGCGGGGCTGAAGCCCCGCCCTTCTGGAGCGCGCCACAACACTTTTTCCGCAACCTCTTTAAGCCACCAGCATTCCAACATCTCTCGGCCGTGCGCCCCCGCCCCCAACGGCCGTCCGCTTGTCCTTTAGCTATCCAGGCAGGTCCAATCGAGAGGAAAGGCTCAGTGGACCCCGGCACTCGGCCGATGAGACTCATTGAGCATTGAACGAACGTCGCGTTGCTTCACCAGGCGGGTTCTTAACATGCTCGCCACGAACTGCGGCACAAGAATCCGGTGGAACACCGAATCTTCGAGTGGGGGAAAGATGAGTGATCTTATGAGCTACGCGCTTTACATGAAAGTCCAAGGGAAGGCAACCTGCCTCGGTCCCGTCGGCAGCGTTGGAGGATATTCGGATGTCATCGACGCCGTCGAGAGGTTCGATGGAGTCAAGAGGATTCCCAACCTCTTGCATTTGGTTATCGAGGGCGAGACGGATGATCCGCAAGCGGCTGCTCAGGACATCTTCCAGATGCTGGCTCTTGGGCCGGAACTTGATGAAGATGTCATCGCTTCCCTACAGAATCTCAAACAAATGCTTTCCAAAGCGAAAGGCAACGTGATTGTAGGCAGTGGTGACGCCGACACTTCATAAGTGCGGAGCGCAAGTCTTCCGGTCGGCAGCCAGGCGTCGAAGGTTTGAGCCGACGTTGCACGGTGGTACACGATGAGCGTCCATCCGCCATTGTGTTGAAGACCACACGAGGACCCTTTGCCAAGCTTTTTAGCTTTTCGCAGCGACGGCTTTCGCCGTGCCTCGCAGAACCTTCAAGAACTCCCGCATGAAGAACGGCAGGTCCATCCACGTTCGAGAGGTGACGAGGTTTCCCTCCACCACTACTTCGGTGTTCTCGAACTTGCCCCCAGCCCGTTCGATATCTGGAGCCAGAAAGACATATCATCCCTACACATCTCGTCTAGCAAGAGCTTGCGATCACGCCCGCGACAGTGAACAAGATCAGCAACCAAAAAACCAGTGTGGCCGAGCGCAGGTTCATTAAACCCGCGGGACGCCGCTCCACACCGTTGTGACCGCACTGCTAAATGGCAGTCCAGAAAAATGGGCACGTCGCGGAGATGGCAGACTCGATTCTAACGCCGACGGAGGAACAGGCCCGGACAAATGCACTAACGTACTGGTACCGGAGCGTCAGTCCATTCTTTGATAACTAAGGCGATAGTTGTGCTTGCAAGGTTACGTTGACAGCACCGAATAACACGAGTTAAGGCAATGATGCTAATCGGAGAAAGACTGAGACAGCTTCGGGAACAAAGGGGTCTCTCACAGGGAGACGTGGAGAAGGCCAGCGGCCTGCTGCGGGGTTACATTTCCCGGGTGGAGAACGGGCACACGGTACCTACGTTGGAGACCCTAGAGAGGTTCGCCGTGGCACTCGATGTGCCATTATATCGACTCTTCTACACCGTGGAGGACACGCCGCAAGCCCCCAACTTGACCACACGCAAGACTCTTGAAGAGCTCGCCGACCATCTAGGCACCTTGGGCTCTGACGCGCGGTTCCTCCTTAAGCTCAAGGGTCTGGTCCGTAAGATGGTAGATTCTGATCGGGCGCTCTTCCTGGTCGTCGCCAGAAAACTGGCTGCCCGCTAAATTAAATTATATGACTTGGACAGTGCCTGTTAACTAGAAGGAGCCTCAGATGAGTCGATTGCGCATGAACGTGTACACGCTGTTGACCTTGTCTCTCTTGTGTGTCCCTATCGCTTATTCCTAGCAGCCAAGCAGCAATGCTCTTGTCGGCATAAGCCCCGAACTCTAAGCCAGTGGGCTAGCTCAAAGTACCAGTAGAATGGTCTGACCATGGATGGCCCCCGCAGTGACCTCTCGGGACGGAAAATACATAACCCGGGGTATATCTCCTCACAAGTAAACTCCCGCTAGATGCCATTCGCAAGGCCCTCACCGAGAGCGCATCGGCAGCGCTGACACAACCGCAAGCCATTAGAGATTAGTGGCCTCGGCGGAATCGGCAAGACGCAAACGGCTATCGAATATGCGCACTTTTATCTCCCATGAGCAGACCTATGCTGCTTACGGATTTCGGACTATCCTCGTTAACCCCGCGCCAGTCGCTGAAAGGGCTGCGACCGTCCGGCGAGAATTGGTGTCACTCTGCGACCCGGAAATGTGTCGCGTCACGACGGAGTGAATTGAGAGGTCACGATCAGTCGCGTTAACTACCGGAAGTGGTACGGCAGGAGCGGCAAGTACCAATGTCCGCCTTGTTTCAAACCGGTCGAATCCTGAGGCGCTCTGACTGACACAGAAATTGAGGGCTCACGTTCCGCGCCGACGAG
>Ga0182039_10002161_pt1 | contig 10710 bp, 10 predicted proteins | sample sta12Can44000111_FD_125975 | JGI IMG/M metagenome (GOLD analysis project Ga0182039, IMG submission 125975) | Lab enrichment of tropical soil microbial communities from Luquillo Experimental Forest, Puerto Rico - statanox.12C.anox.44.000.111 | ecosystem: Environmental > Terrestrial > Soil >...
AAGCTCGCTGAAGACGCCGCGCGCCTGCAGGTACGAGGTGGGCCAGTAGAAGAGCAGGTAGGCGCCGAGCAGCCTCGGGTCGTCGAGGTAGCGGGCGCCCGCCAGCGCGCGATCGCGGGTGAGGCCGGTCGAGAGCCGCTCCACGCCACGCGCCACCTCGGAGAGCTCGTCCGCCGCCAGGCGATCCGGCGGGGGGCGCGGCCCGCGCCGAGGCGGGCCGGGCCTGAGCGCGCGCCACGCGGCGAGGAGCCGCGGCACGAGGCCGGCGAGGTCGGCGGTGGCCTTGGCGATCGGCACGCGTGGGTTTCTAGCAGCGGCCGGCCTCGGCGGCGAGCGGCGCGTCGTGTCACGGGGGCAGCGGGATCTCGAGGACGAGCCCGTCGTGGGCCACCTCGACCGCCGGCCATTCCTCGCGCGCCTGGCGCACCAGCGGCGAGGGATCCTGGTCGTAGCGCGTGGAGAGGTGCGTGAGCACGAGCTTTCCGACCTCCGCCTGCCGCGCCACGCGCGCCGCCTCGCGCGCGGTGGAGTGCCAGGTCTCCTCGGCGCGGGCCTGTTCCTCGTCGCCGAACGTCGCGTCGTGCACCAGCAGGTCGGCCCCGCGGGCGGCCGCGGCCGTGGTGGCGGACGGCCGCGTGTCACCGGTCATGACGACCGCCCGGCCGCGGCGAGGAGCGTCGAGGACCTCCTCCGGCTGGATGGTGCGCCCGTCCACGGTGACGGCGTGGCCGTGCTGCAGCTTGCCGAAGAGCGGCCCGGGCGGCACGCCCAGCGCCTGCGCGCGCTCGGGGTGGAACCGGCCCGGGCGCGCGTCCTCGCGCAGCGCGTACCCGAGCGAAGGGATGCGGTGCTCCGTGGCGAAGGCGTGGATCTCCGCCCCCGGGCGGCGCACCACCGCGCCCGGCGCGATCTCGTGGATCTCGACCGGGAACCCGAGAACGTCGGTCCCCGTGAAGAGCATCACCTCGAGGAGCCGCTCCGCCGGCCGTGGCCCGTACAGGTGGAGCTGCGCGGTGCGGCCCAGCATGGAGAGCGTGCGCAGGAAGCCGATCGCGCCCAGGTAGTGGTCGGCGTGGAAGTGGGTGAAGAAGATGGCCGCCACGTCGAAGCCGGTGCCGTAGCGGATCATCTGCCGCTGCGTGCCCTCGCCGCAGTCGAACAGCAGGAGCTCGCCCGCGTGACGGACCGCCGTCGCCGAGAGGCCGCGGCCGGCGGTGGGCTGGGCGGCGGAGGTGCCGAGGAAGGTGACGCGCAGCATCGGGTTTTCAACTCGAGGCGGACGTGTAGTGGCCGATGGAGCGCAGCCACACCGCCCGCGCGAACGCGCCGAACGCGGCCGCCCCCAGGAAGGCGGCGAGCGCGGTGACGAGGTCCAGGCGCCCTAGCAGCGCCAGGGCCGGGTAGGTGGTCATCAGCGCCAGCGGCACGACGAAGGTGAAGACGACGCGCCAGACGCCGCGGAAGACGGTGACGGGCCAGCGGGCGGCGTCGAAGACGGAGGCGAAGAGGAAGGACAGGTTGTCCACCTTGACCACGAAGAAGGCGGCGGAGACCACCAGGATCCAGAGCGAGTACAGCGTGAACGCGGCGCAGGCGAGCAGCAGCGCGGCGGCGAGCACGTGCCCGGGCGCGGGCAGGCGCCCCATCCGGTGGAAGGCGACGGCGAACAGCGTGAGCCCGGCGGCGAGGTCGACGACCCGCCACGGCTCGAACTTGGCGGTCGAGACGAGGAACTGAGCGTCCGCGGGCTTGAGCAGCACGAAGTCGAGCGTGCCCTTGCGGATGTGCTCGACGACGCTGGTGAGCGACGGGTTCACCGCGCCCTCCAGCACGCCCTTCATGACGGTGAACCAGCCCATGACCACCAGCGCCTCCTCGAACGTCCAGCCCGCCACCGACGGCCGGTGGCCGAAGACGACGATCAGCGGAACGAGCGACCAGAAGGCCCAGAACAGCGCCAGCGCGCCCTCGCCGAGGAACTCGACCCGGTATTGCAGCGACAGGGCGGTGGAGGCCCGGAGCTGGACGGCGAGGAGGTGGAGGTAGCGGCGCACCGGGGGATCCTAGCCGCCGAACGCCGCGAACCGGCGCAGGCCGAGTCGCCACGCGCCCAGCGCGGCGACGAGCAACAGCCCCACGAAAGTCCACTGCACGACGAGCTCGGTGAGCGCCCGGGCGCGATCCTGCATCCCGATCAACATCTCGACCGGGAAGGCCAGCATGTAGCGGAAGGGCAGAAAGCGCGCGAGCGTGGTGACCCAGGCCGGGAAGAGCTCGAGCGGGACGAGGTAACCGGAGAACACGCCGAACAGCCCCATCCACAGCTCGAACACCGAGCCGGCCGAGTCGACGTAGAAGGCGAGCGCGCCCACGATGGACATGGCGAGGAAGGTGATGAGCCAGGCGCCCAGGACCGTGAGCGGGAACAGCGCCAGCAGCAGCGGGTCGTGCGTGACGCGCGTTCCGCCCACCGTGAAGAGCAGCACGAGCGCGATGGGGAGCGAGAGCGCCAGGCGCAGCGGCATGGCGGCCACGTTCTCGCAGGCGTAGGCGACGAGCGGATGGAGCGGCCGGAGCAGGCGGAAGGCGAGCGTGCCCTGCCGGATCTCGTAGTTGAGCTCCCAGATCACCCACGCCCCGGTGAGGAGACGCACCACCAGCGCCGCGAGGAAGTAGGCGACGAAATCTCGCTGCCCGAAGCGCCCCACCGGCGCGTCGCGCGCCACCGCCGTCCAGAGCGCCAGCATGACGAGCGGCATGTTGGTGGAGAGCAGCCACACCACGAACTCGGCGCGGTAGGCCACGGCCTCGGCGAGGCCGACGCGCAGCAGGGTCGGGAGGGCGCGGACCGTACGGAGCACCGGCCAAGGGTAACGCGTCGGCCCTGGCGCGACCATCGGAACCGGCGCGCGCTGGCGCGAAACGAAGTCTTCCGTTCGGGCTGAGCTTGGCGCCCGCGGAGCGGGCGCGGAGTCGAAGCACGAACGTTCGCCCTTCGACTGCGCGGCGCGTTGCGCCGCAACGCTCAGGGCGAACGGATGGCCCATCACTCCCACAGTTCGCCGCGGCCGATCACCAGACGATCTCCATCGCGAGCCCCCGCTGGTCGCGATCGACGCCGTCGGCGGGCAGGCGGCGCGCCTCTCCGCGCGCCCGCCGCCCCGCCGTGACGAGCGCGGCCAGCGCGTCGACGTAGTCGTCGAGCGCGACCGCCTGGGCGGGGAAGGGTCGCGCCGCCCGCGACGGGGCGGCCGCGGCGAGGGCGGGCGGCAGCAATGCGAGTCGCTCGCGGCGTCCGCGGTCGGTCTTCTTGGACGTGGCGAGTCCGGACCCGTGGTCCGTCAAGGACGCGAAGACGAGCTCCGGGTGCACCTCGCGAACGCGTTCCTGCAGCGCGGGCGTCATGGCGGCGTCGACCTCGCGGATCTTGGGCAGGATGTTGAGCGTCTGCTCCGACAGGCTGCGGCCGGTGGCGCGCAGGTTGAGCGAGCGGATCTCGGCCGCGGTCGTTCCTGCGAGGGCGCTCCGGCTCGGCGGCGTGAAGACGCTCGCGGCGCGGGCGTGACCGAGGATCTGGCGGGCCTCGCGATCGCAGCGGCGACCCGCGTCGGAGAGCCCGATCGGCACGTCGACGCAGGCAAGCCCGTCGCGAGAGCGGAGCGCCTCGATGACCTCGGCGAACCTCCGGAAGAGCCGGAACCGCGGCCGCTCGTCCGGCCCACTCGCCTCGGCCGCGATCCAGCCGGCGCGGCAGCCGTCGACGCCGAGGAGCATCACGGCTGGAGCGTAGCAGCGGCGCGCGCGCCCGACTAACCGCCCGGCCATGGAGCTGAATGGACGCCCCGAGGAGGTGGCGGAGCTGGCGGTGGCGGTGCTCGCCAACGGCGACGTGACGGGGCAGACGTTCCAGGTGAACGGCGGGGTGTACTTCACATGAGCGCCGGCGCGCCACAGCTCCTCGTCAACGTGGACGTCCCCGACCTCGCGCGGGCGGAGCGCTTCTACACCGCCGCGCTGGGGCTCACGGTCGGCCGCCGCTTCGGCGACGCGGGCGTGGAGCTGCTCGGCGCGGCCGCGCCGATCTACCTGCTCACGACGCCGGCCGGGTCATCGCCGTTCAGCGGCGCCGCGGAGAAGCGGCGCTTCGATCGCCACTGGACGCCGGTCCACCTCGACTTCGCCGTGGCGGACCTCGAGGTGGCCCTGGCGCGCGCCGAGGCCGCCGGCGCGCGCCGCGAGCTCCCCGTCCAGCAGCACGCCTGGGGGCGGCTGGCGGTGCTCTCCGACCCGTTCGGCCACGGGTTCTGCCTCTTGCAGTTCGAGGGCGCCGGCTACGACGCGATCGCGACCGCGTCGAGCAGGTAGCGGCTACCCGTACGACTCGGTCTTGACCCGGTCCTTCGGCACTCCTGCCTCCGCCACCGCTGCGATTGCCGTCTCGAGGAAGCGCGGCTGGGGCTCCTCGCCGCACTCCTTCGCGGCGCGCCGCTCGAAGGGGCCGATCGCAGGCCCGCAGGCATAGACGAGGCACGCGGTGGGATCGGGGACGAGCTCGCGCAGCAGCGCCGCCGTCACACGGCCGCGGCGCGCGTCGGGGCCGTGGCGCGACGGATCTTCCTCGCGCGTCAGCGTGTGGACGACGCGCAGCCGGTCGGGGTGGCGCTCGCGCAGCTCCTCCAGCCCGCGCCGGAAGATGACGTCGCCCCAGGTCTTGTTCGAGTAGACGAACGTGTGGCGCAGCGTCGGGTAGAGCGCCAGCGCGTGCTTCAGCATGGCGTAGTTCGGGACCGAGCCGGAGCCGGCCACGAGGTGCACCACGTGATCGGTCCGTGAGATGACGTCGCGCGGGAGCGTGTAAGGGCCGGTGAAGCCGACGATGTTGATGCGCTGCCCGCGCGGTGTGCGCTTCACGAGCAGCGGCGAGAGGAGCGGCGGGTACTTCGTGACGCCCCGCTGGTAGCGCTCCTCCTTCACGGTGATGGCGAGGTGCTTCTCGAGGGGCGCCGAGGACATCGAGTAGGCCCGCGGCGGCTCGCGCTTGCCCTTGAGGTCCTCGAGGTAGGCGGTCCAGCGCTCGAGGCCTTCGAACTGGTGCGGATCGATGGTGAGGAAGTGTCCCGCCTCGTACTCGAGCCGGTCGTTCCCGGTGAAGAGGACGAGCGTCGTCGTGTCGTGCGTCTCGACGATGACGTCCGATACGATCGCCTCCAGCTCCTTGATGCGCTTGCGGGGCGCCTCCGCGCGCACCGCCTCGCCCTCCGGCGGGATGGCGGTCTCGATGATCCGGCGGTCCGCGGAGGGCGAGGTGGCCATGCGTGCTACTCCGCGTTCAACCACGCCTCGAACGCGTCGAAGGAGAAGGGCCGTCCCAGGAACGCCTTCACCAGCTCCGCCGCCGGCCGCGAGCCGCCCGCCTCGAGGACCGTCTCGCGGTACCGGCGCGCCGGCCCGGGCGCGAAGAGGCCCTCGCGGCGGAACGCGCCGAACAGGTCCTTCGCGATGACGAGCGACCACATGTACGTGTAGTAGATGGCGGAGTAGCCGTCGAGGTGCCCGAACGACGCGTGGAAGTAGGTCCCGTCCACGTGGCGGAACGGCGTGTAGCGCTCCTGCAGCTCGGACACGAGCGCGGTCGCGTCGAGCCCCTCCGGATCGCGCCGGTGCAGCTCGAGCGAGAGCGCGGCGTAGAACATCTGCTGGCGCACCCAGAGCCCCTTCCCGTACTCGTCGGCGCGCCGCATCCGCGCCACGAGGTCGGCGGGGATGGGCGCCCCGGTCTCGAAGTGGCGCGCGAAGCCGGCCAGCGCCTCCGGGTCCCACACCCACTCCTCCAGCATCTGCGACGGCGCCTCGACGAAGTCCCACTCGGTGGCGACGCCGGACTGGGTCGCCCACCGGGTGTGGCCGCCCAGGACGTGGTGCATGAGGTGCCCGAGCTCGTGCAGGAACGTCTTCACCTCGCCGTGCTCGAGCAGCGCCGGGGCGACGCCCGGGCGCGGGAAGTTGCACACCAGCACGCCCTCCGGTAGCCGCTTCCCGGCCTGACCCGAGGCGAGCGTGAACTGGGCGTAGTGCTTGTACTTGCCATCCCGCGGGTGCATGTCGAGGTAGACGCGCCCGAGCGGCCGCGCCCCTTCGACCACGTCGTAGGCGTCGACCTCGGGGTGCCAGACGGGCGCGCGGGTCACCGGGACGAGCTCCACGCCGAACAGCCGGCCGACGAGGGAGAGCACCCCCGCCTTGACCCGCCCGTACTCGAAGTACGGCCGCGCCTCGCGCGCGTCGAACCCGTACTGCTCCGCCTTGACCCGCTCCTGCAGCCACGCGGAGTCCCACGGCTGCACCCGCTCCGCCGCCGGGTCGTCCTGGCGCTTGCGCGCGAGGAGCTGGGCGTGGTCGCGCTCGAGGCGCCGCGCCGACGCGGCGGTGACGCGCTCGACGAGCCCGGCCGCCGCGGCGTCGCTGCCGATCATCTTGTCCTCGGTGGCGTACGCGGCCCAGCTCGGGTACCCGAGCAGCCGCGCCAGCTCCGCCCGCCGCCGCAGCATGAGCGAGAGCACGTCGAGGTTGCGGGGGTGACCGCGGAGCCGGTACAGCCGCCAGAGCGCCTCGCGCGCGCGCTCGCTCCGGGAGTAGGTGATGAAGGGGACGTAGTCGGTGTTGTCGGTCGTGAGCGTCGCCTTGCCGTCCGCGCCCGGCGGGTGCGCGCGGCGGAAGTCGTCAGGGAGGCCTTCCAGCTCGGCCAGATCGATCCGCAGCGTGCGGACGTCGTCCTTGATGTTGCGCCCGAACTCCTGGCCGATGCGGGTCAGCTCGTCGCGGAGCGCCTTCACCCGCTCACGGGTGGGCGCGTCGCGGTCCACGCCCGCGCGGCGGAAGTCGCGCAGCGCCTTCTCGAGCAGGTGGCGCGAGGCGGGATCGAGCCCGCCGCCGTCCACGCCCCCGAGCACGCGGTACAGGCGCGGGTCGAGCGACAGCTCCGTGGCGGCCGCGTCGATCTCGCGCTCGCACGCCTCGGCGGCGTCGCGCAGGTGCGGGTCGGGGTGGACGTTGCGGGCCAGGCTGGCGCGAGCGGCGGCGTCCGAGAGCGTGCCGAAGGTGGTGTCGTACGCCTCGAGCGCGTCCACCGGGTCGGGCGCCGACCCGAGGCCGGCCAGGCGCTCCGCCTCGGCGCGCGCGCGCGCCACGTCCTCGCGGCAGCCGCGGGTGAAGTCCTCGGGGGTGCCCGTCAGGGCGCGGGCGGCGAGCGGGGGCGGCGTGGTCACGGTCCTGTTCTAGCCGACCGGACGCTTCGATGCCCCACACCCTTTCACGCTCCGCATTCCCGCTCAGTTCTCCGGCTTCATCTCCCGGTTCATGAGCTCGCCGACCGCCTGGCGCGGCGCCTGGCCTTCATAGAGGACCCGGTACACCATCTCGCTGATGGGCATCTCGACCTTGAGCTTGCGGGCGAGGTCGCGAGTGCTACGCGCGTTGAGCACGCCCTCCGCCACCTGCCCGAGCGCCCTCTGGATGTCCTCCAGCTTCTTCCCGCGGCCCAGCTCGAACCCGACCGTGTGGTTGCGCGACTGCTCGGAGGAGCAGGTGAGGACGAGGTCGCCCAGGCCCGACAGGCCGCCCAGCGTCATCGGGTTCGCGCCCTTCCGCACCGCCAGCCGCCCGATCTCGGCCAGGCCGCGGGTGATGAGCGCGGCGCGCGCGTTGGCGCCGAACCCCATGCCGTCGGACAGGCCCGCCGCGATGGCGATGACGTTCTTCACACAGCCGCCCACCTCCACCCCGACCACGTCGGTCGAGGTGTACGGGCGGAACGTGCGCGTGTGGAACGCGTCCTGGACCTGCTTCGAGATGCGCTCCCACCGGCCGGCGATGGTGACGGCGGTAGGGAGCCCGGCGGCCACCTCCTTCGCGAACGAGGGGCCGGAGAGGAACGTGAGGTACGGGTGCATGGGGACGGGCAGCACGTCCTCGAGCACCTCGCTCATCGTCATGAGCGTGTCGACCTCGATGCCCTTCGCCACCGAGCACAGCGGCACGCCGGCGTGGAGGAGTCGCTTCGACTCGATCGCCACCTGACGCACCGCCTGCGAGGGCACCGCGAACACGACCAGCTCGGCGCCCTCGAGCGCGCGGGCCACGTCGGGCTTCGCGGTGATCGTCGGCGGCAGCGCCAGGCCGGGGAGGTAACGCGTGTTCTCGTGCTTGTGCGCGATCGCCTCCAGGACCGGTGCGTCCTTGTCCCACAGGCACACCGGGAAGCCCTTCGAGGCGAGCGTGGCGCCGAGCGCGGTCCCCCAGGAACCGGCGCCGAGGATGGTGCAGCGCATGGCGTGACCTCCGAGCGGCGAGACGGGCTCGCCCGACGAGAAGAACCGAGGACTCCTATCTTAAGCGCGCGCGGCGGCTCCGCGGCGCGTCAAGGTGCCGTTCCGGTGGGGCCCACCGCGGCGGCCACCAGGCGGGAGAACAGCGCCGGACGTCGCCCGAGCTGGTCCAGGACGCGGGCGCGCAGGGCGGGGCGGCGGGCGAGGGCGAGGACGAGCCGGGTCACCGCCGCGTACCGCCCGAACCGGAGCCGCTCGCGGCGCTCCCACGCGGCGAGGGACCCGGAGGATGCCCCTGCGCGGAGCGCGTCGGGGAGCGCCGAGCCCAGGTCGAGCGCACCGGCGAGCGCGAGCGACAGCCCCTCGCCGGTGATGGCGTCGAGGTACCCGGCGGCGTCGCCGACCAGGACGAGCCGGTCGAGCGTGCGGCGCCGGGCGGCGCGCGCGAGCGGCCCGGCACCCGCGGCCACCGAGTCGAAGCCGGCTCCGTCGAGGCGTGCCGCAAGCCGGGGGAAGCGCGCCAGGAGCCGCAGGTACCCGTCGCGGGCCCCGTCCTCGCAGAGGAACGCGACCCCCACCCGGCCGGGACCCGCCGGCGTGACGTACGCCTCGACGCCGTCCGCGAAGTGCACCTCGACCGCATCGGTCCAGGGTCGCACCGCGAAGTGACGGCGCAGCCCGAAGCGGCGGCCCGGCCGGACCGGTCCGTCGAGCGCCTCCCGGCGCCGGATCGCCGAGGCGAGCCCGTCGGCCGCGACGAGCAGGCGCGCGCGCTCCTCGCCTTCGGCGGTCTCCACCGTCACCTCGTCGCGCTCGCGGCGGTGTGCCCGCACCGCGACGCGCTCCCGGACCTCAGCTCCGGCCGCCCGCGCCGTCGCGGCCAGGGCGGCGGACAGCGCGGTGCGCCGCACCGCGAGCCCGCCCGGCGCGGGCAGCCGCGCCTCCGCGACGCGCTCGCCGTCGATCCAGCGGATGGCGCGGATGGGCATGTGTCCGGCCGGATCGAGGCACGAGCGTGCGCCGAGCGCCTCGACGGCGCGCACGCCGGTCGGCAGCAGGCCCTCGCCACACGCCTTGTCCGCCGGCAGCGTGGCCCGCTCCAGCACCAGCGCGTCGAGCCCGCGCCGCGCCGCGGCGATGGCCACGGCCAACCCGGCGGGGCCGCCGCCGACGATAACGAGGTCGCGAATGCGCGCCAACGAGCGCCGCCCCTACCCTCTCCCCGCCCTGCGGGGAGAGGGGGTGGAAGCACTGCGGGTCGCGATACCCTCCCCCTGCTCGCGGCGAGAGGGGGTGGAAGCATCAGGGGTCGCGATCCCCTCCCCCCGCTCGCGGGGGGAGGGCCAGGGAGAGGGGTTGAACCTCGATTTCACATACGCGAGCGACGAGCGCGCGATGGCCCCCGCCACCGTGAGCGCGCTCACCTTCCGCGGCGGCTCCAGCGTACCGGCCTGCCACCGGCGCAGCGCCTCGCCACGGCGCAGCTTGCCGGAGGAGGTGCGAGGGAGCGTGCCAGGCCCGAGGATCTCGACCGTGTGGGCGCGCACCCCGGCGCGCTCCAGCACCGCCTGCCGCGCCGCCTCGGCCAGGCGCCCGTCGCCGGCGGGGATAGCCCCGGAGGCGCGCTCGGCGAGCAGGAGGAGCTCCTCGCCTTCGCCGTCGGGGTCGCAGCCGAGCGCGCCCGCGCACCCGGGCCTGAGGCCCGCCACGGCCGCGAGCGGCGCCTCCAGCTCCTCGGGGGCGTGGTTCGCGCCGCGCAGGATGACGACGTCCTTGGCGCGGCCGTGCACGTAGAGCTCACCGTCTTCGACGAAGCCCAGGTCGCCGGTGTCGAGCCAGCCATGGGCGAGCGCGCGCGACGTCGCCTCGGGCTGGCCCAGGTAACCCGCCATCACCGAGGGACCGCGCGCGCAGATCCGCCCGAGGCGCCGCGGCGGCAGCGGCTCTCCGGCGTCGCCGCGCACCATGACCTCCACGCCGGGCACGGGCACGCCGACGGACACCACCTCGCGCGGGCCCTCCTCGACCGCGCCGCGCGCGGCCAGCGCCGCCGGGTCGAGCCGGCGCGAGCGCCAGCCGCGCCCGACCGGCGTGAAGGTGACCGCGAGCGCTGCCTCGGAGAGGCCGTACACCGGCGTGAGCGCCCGCGCGTCGAAGCCGAGCGGCGCGAAGCGCTGCGCGAACCGGCGCAGCACGCGCGGCGAGACCGGCTCCGCGCCGTCGAGCGCGACGCGCCAGGAGCGGAGGTCGAGACCGGAGAGCTCCTCGTCGCGCACGCGCTCCGCGGCGTACGCATACGCGAAGCTCGGCGCCGGGGAGATCGTGGCGCGGTGGCGCCCGATGGCGCGCAGCCAGAGCGCAGGACGGGCGAGGAAGTGCTCGGGCG
>Ga0182039_10002168_pt1 | contig 10692 bp, 6 predicted proteins | sample sta12Can44000111_FD_125975 | JGI IMG/M metagenome (GOLD analysis project Ga0182039, IMG submission 125975) | Lab enrichment of tropical soil microbial communities from Luquillo Experimental Forest, Puerto Rico - statanox.12C.anox.44.000.111 | ecosystem: Environmental > Terrestrial > Soil >...
AAGCACTTCACTTAACATGCGCTTCTCTATGAGTCGGGTCTGATGGGTTTCCCTGTAGGGGCAGGGTCGCCGCGGCGACTGCCTGCCCTCGGCTACCGTGTTTTGGGCGAGGCCATGGCGACTCGGCGCTACGCCAGGCAAGGGTGAAGGGAAAAAAAGGAGAAGGGGCAGATCATGAAAAACATCAGAGTATTGCTCATTGCGGTTGTTGTGCTCGCAGCGGCGTACCCGGCTGGTAAGACGTTCGGCCAAGCCGTGTTCGGCAGCATCGTTGGGTCGGTAACCGACTCCTCAGGCGCCATCGTGCCCGGAGCCAAGATAACCATCACCGACATCAACAAGGGCGTCAACTTCGAGAGCACCGCCAACGATTCAGGCAACTACGAACAGCAGCACCTGATCGTGGGAACGTACCGCGTGCGGGTTGAGGCCCAGGGCTTCCAGGCCTACGTCCAAGAGAACGTCCAAGTGAACGTGGACGCGTCCACCCAGGTCAACGCCGTCCTCCAACTGGGCGCCGTCACGCAAACGGTAGAGGTGACGGCCGCGGTCCCGATCCTGAAGACTGAGCGTACCGACGTGGCCCAGACCTTCAGCGAGCGGCAGGTGGAGGACTTGCCGATCTACAATCGCAACTTCACCACCTTCCAGCTCTATTCGCCGGGGAACCAACGTTTGAACGGCTGGAACCATGCCGCCAGCGAGAACCCGCAGGGATCGCAGCAGATCCTGACGCAGGGGCAACACTTCGCGGGCACGGCCTTTGAACTGGACGGGACCGACAACCAAGACCCCATCCTGGGAATCATTGTGATCAATCCCAACTTGGAGGCCATCACCGAAGCCAAAATCACGGCCCAAGACTATGACGCCGAATTCGGCAAGGCCATCGGCGCCGTGGTGACCACGCAGACCAAGTCGGGCTCAAACGATATCCACGGTTCGGCGTTTGACTTTGAGCGCTCGAACTCGACCTCCGCCCGCAACCCCTTCACGCAGTGCGGCGGCTCCTGCAGTGGAGTGGCCAGCGTTCCCAGCGGCAATTGGAACCAGTTCGGTGGCACGTTCGGCGGTCCCATCAAGAAAAACAAGGCGTTCGTTTTCGGCGACTACCAGGGCCTGCGCAGCCACGTGGGCGGTTCAACGAGTGACCGCATTCCCACCGCCTTGGAGCGCACGGGCGACTTGAGCGACCTTCTCTCCAGCGCGATCATCTATGATCCTTACCTCACCACGCCAGGAGATCCCACGCACAGCACCCTCGTGCTCGTAAACGGCAACCCCGTCCCGCTGGCGCCCGTTAACCGGTCAGCCTTCGGGTGCCTTCCCAGCCAGATAGGCCAAACCGCGTGCGCCACCAACATCATCCCGGCGTCGCGTCTGTCTCCGCAAGCGCAGAACCTCCTGAACGGAACAAGCGCCAGCCCCGCCTTTCCGGTCGGTGCCACCAACCCCGCCGCCCCTCTAAACAACAACTTTTTCGGCTCTGGCACGGGTCTCCTGAACTCAGACGCCTTTGACGTCCGTGGGGATGGTTACGCCTCGGAGAAGTGGCACATCTTCGGCCGTTACAGCTTCCAGCAGTTCAGTCGGTCGGGGCCAGGCTTGTTCGGAGTTGAACTCGGTGGCTTTGCCATTCCCCAGGACCCTTCGGTCGGCAGCTTCGCAGGAACTTCGAAGGTACGGAACCAGAGCATTGCCGGCGGCTTCGATTATACGCTGAGCCCCACCTGGCTCACCGACTTCCGTTTCGGTTACTTCCGTTACCGCGTCCAGACCGCTCCCGGCGGCGTGGGTACGACGCCTGCCACTGCCGCATTGATTCCCAACTTGAACACCACCGAACAGCCTTTGATTACTTCAGGAATGCCACAATTCAGGGCCAACATCCCCGGCGCTACGCAATTCGAGTTCGGCTACTCCCTGGACGTCAACCAGTGCAATTGTCCTCTGACGGAAAAGGAACACCAGTACCAGTTCGTGAACAACTGGACGAAGATCCGCGGCAACCACACCATCAAGTTCGGAGCGGACATTCGCTATGCTTATAACCTGCGCATCCCGAGTGACGCGCATCGCGCCGGCCAACTCCTTTTCGACAACGACATCACGGCGGGTCCGGGCGGAGTGGGCGGCATCGGGTTGGCGGGATTCCTTTTGGGGGACGTCAGCACTTTCAACCGCTACGTTAGTACTTCACTTAACGCTTACGAAACTCAGCCTCGCCTGTTTTTCTACGGGCAAGACACGTGGCGTTTCAATCCCAAGCTCACCATCAACCTCGGCCTGCGCTGGGAAATCTACAGGCCGGAGTCAGCGGCCGGCACCGGCTTGGGCGGCTGGGTTGACTTATCCTCCGGCGAAATGCGCGTGGCGGGTGAGCAGGGCGTGGACCTGAGGGGTAACACGAGCACCAGTTTCAGCCACCTCGCTCCCCGCGCGGGGCTGGCGTACCAGCTCAATCCCAAGACCGTGATTCGCGCCGGCTACGGGCGGAGCTATGACATTGGTGTTTTTGGCACCATCTTCGGCCATACGATCACCCAGAACCTGCCCGTGCTGGGGCAGCAGGCTGTTACCCCCGGGACCTTCAACACCGCCTTCACTTTGGCTCAAGGGCCCCCTTCGTTCGATCCCGACACCGCCCTGACGGTAAACAACTGCAACGCCATCACTGACCCCGCCGGGGTGAACACGCTCACCCATACCTACACTCCAACCCAGACCGAGTGCACAGGTCCGAATAACCGGCCGATGGTTCCGAATAACGTCTACTCCCGCGCCCGGCCTTTCAATAACCGCCTCCCCGTCATCGACGCTTGGAACCTGTCCGTGCAGCGCCAAATGACGCAGACCATCGCCCTGACCGTCGCCTACGTGGGCAACAAAGGCACACACACCTTGATTGCTGACAACCCCGCTTACGGCGTCAACAACGCGAGTGTGATCGGCTACAACCCCAACACCCCCGGCGTTCTTAACGGTCTCGTTCTGCCGAGCGACTGCCAGAACAAGAGTATGCTCCCCCACAACTGCCGCCTGCCGTACTACTTGAACTACGGGTGGACCCAGGGCATCTGCTATTTCGGGAACGATGCCAACAACAAGTACAACGCCCTGCAGGTGAGCCTGGAGAAGAGGTTCAACGCCGGCTTGTCGTTCCAGGCAAACTACACCTTCCAGCACGCCAACTACTACGCGAACAACGGCTACTACAACATTGAACCCACTCAGCAGTTCGGCGTGCAATACGGCCCCAACTCCAACTATCGCGACAATGTGTTCACTCTTACCGAGGTTTACCAGCTTCCCATCGGCCGGGGGAAGAAGTACATGTCGAACGCTTCGAGGGCGGTGGACGCGATCGTCGGCGGTTGGCAGATCAACAGCGGCTGGAACTGGTCGAGCGGGCTTCCCTACACGCCTAGCCTCTCGACCTGCAATCCCGAGGTCGACAACGGACCCTGCGTACCGAACCTGTTGCAAGGGGGAGCAGCCACCGGCACACGTAACGGCCACCCCGACGCCGCAGGCTACTGGTTCCAGACGACGGGCGGGGTGAAGCTCTCCACGGCCGGCCAGACCGCCGGACCTTGGGGCGCCCCGACGCTGGACCATTTCGGGAACACTGGTTACAATAGTTTTCGCGGGCCTGGCTTCTTCAACATCGACATGTCCTTCTTTAAGGACTTCAGCATCACGGAGAGGTTCAAGGCTCAACTACAGATCCAGTCTTTCAACTTCTTCAACATCGCCAACCTCAATCTGCCGAACACGTGTGTCGACTGCGGCACGGGCGGTGGCAGCAGCGGCAGCATCACCAACATCTCCTTCGGGTCGCAGATGCGCACCTGGCAGTTCGGGCTGAAGGTCTTCTTCTGAGACGGTGGGGGTAGGGCTTGGCCCTACCCCTTTTCCGCACAAAGTGACAACTGTAGGCCTAGAGCTTCCCCTACCCAGTTTGCTCGTCGCCGGGGGAGCTGGCGCCACGGCAAGCAACACGAGACTCCCCACCTGAATTGCCTTCTCGCACCCTCTCTAACATTCTTCTCAGCCTCTAATCGGTTGATTGCCGCCCATAAATATGGCATGATCGGACTATGAAAACAACGCTGGAAATCCCTGATCCCATCTTTCGTCGCGCCAAGGCGAAGGCGGCTGAGCGCGGAGTCCCGCTGCGCCAGTTCGTCAGCGAGGCGGTAGCCGAGAAACTACGAATGAAGTCTTCCGCCCGAGCGGCGGCGCGCATGCGACTGGCTGGCAGCCTGCGTCACCTGCGCAAAGAGACGGCCCGGATCAACACGTTGATTGAGCAGGAGTTCGAAAGAATTGAGCCAGAGGAACGGGCTTGATCCTCGACACAAACGCGCTTTCTGCTATTGCTGAAGGCGAGGGGGGTGCCTCCCGCGCGTTTGCGCGCGCGGCTCAAGTTGCTATTCCGGTCATCGTCCTGGGTGAATATCGCTTTGGAATCGCCGCGTCGCGCAACCGGCGCGAGTACGAGCGGTGGCTGAAACAGATGCTTTCGCTCTCCGAGGTGCTCCAGGTCGATGAGGAGACCGCGACGTGGTATGCCGACCTTCGCAGCCAACTGAAAGAGGCCGGCACTCCGATCCCTTCTAACGACGCGTGGATTGCGGCGCTCTGCCGCCAACACGGCCTACCCCTGTTGAGTCGCGACCGGCATTTCGACTTCGTCGAAGGAGTGCGGCGGCTCGATTGGTGAGCCGGCTGGTTGGGGTGCCACCGGGCAAAACATGGCGACACAAATAACTGCGCATGAATTTAAGACGCTCGGCTTAGTAACCTCAAAGCGAAATCTGACTAAAGGACCTGTGCTACGCACTAAGACTTGCGTTCCGCTGGCTCCACTCACCACCTTCAGGCTAGGCGGGCCGGCGCGCGTCCTCGCGCGCGTGAGAAGTGTTGCGGAGTTGGAAGAGGCCTTCGAGCTCGGCCGGCGGAAGAGCCTCGCAACCTTCGTGCTTGGGGGCGGAAGCAACGTGCTCTTTGCGGACGCCGGTTTTGACGGATTGGTGGTTAAGGTGGATTTGCGCGGAATGGAGTTTGTGGAGCGTGGAGGCGAAGTTACATTGAGAGCCGCGGCCGGGGAAACCTGGGACAATCTGGTGAAAGAGGCGGTGAAGCGCAAGCTCAGCGGCCTCGAGAATCTCTCGCTGATTCCAGGTTCGGTAGGTGGCGCGCTGTATCAGAACATAGGGGCTTACGGAGCCGAACTCAAAGATGTTCTCGAGAGCGCGCAAGCGTTCGATGTGAGGACCGGGCTGGCGAGGACGATGAGCAACGCGGAGTGCCGGTTCGACTACCGGAACAGTGTGTTCCAGCAAGAGCCCGAACTCGTCGTGCTGTCTGCCACCCTCAGGCTGTCACGTGTGGCCCAGCCTCAGCTCACATACCCCGATCTCCAGCAGCGCTTCCGAGGCAAGCCGGAACCTACGCTCTGGCAAGTGCGCCGCGCCGTGATCCAGATTCGCAAGGGCAAGTTTCCCTATGCCGAGCGGCTGGGGAACGCCGGCTCGTTTTTCAAGAACCCCGTACTTCGAGCTAAGCATTTCGAGGAGTTGCTCGCACGTTATCCGGACTTGAAGTCGTTTCCCTGGGGGCCCGGCTGCGTGAAGGTGCCTGCCGCACAACTGATCGAGAAGGCCGGATGGAAGGGCAAGCGATATGGCGACGTCGGCGTATCCGAGAGGCACTCCTTGGTGCTGGTCCATTACGGGGGTGGAACATCCGACGAACTGCTCGATCTCGCGCGCCGTATCGTCGAGGACGTAGAGAAGAGCTTCGGGATAACGCTGCAGCCGGAGGTTCGCATCCTCGGCTCGCGCTTATAATTGGCCGAGTAGGAAAGCAGCCCGGCAAAGACTCCTGGGGGAACTGGCGGCTTTGCCGCCAAGGTTTCGCCTCGCAATTCTCCCCAAAAACGGTTAGGCACCCTTACGATGCTGGCGTATTGCCCGCCTGTTTGTTACGATAATAGTTTAGATACTCAGAGCGATTGAAATGAAACTGGGCGTCCACACATCGATCACTGGTGGTGTAGAGAAGGCGGCGGTGCGCGCGAAGAAGATCGGCTGTGACACATTCCAGATGTTTTCGGCTAATCCGCGCGGCTGGAAGACCCTGAGTCCAACGTTGGACGATTTCGAGCGCTTTCGGGAGGCGCGTGCTCGGTGGGGCCTCGCGCCCGTTGCCGTGCACGACAACTACTTGATTAACCTTGCTACCGCCGATCGCGTCATCCGAGAAAGGTCCATCAAGGCCTTCCGGGAGGAAATCGATCGGGCCCTCGGGCTCGGTGCCGATTACCTGATTGCGCACCCGGGGAGCGCCAAGGGCGCCACCACAAGCCAAGCGGTGCGCACTTTCGTGGAAGCCATGCTGCGGGCGACCAAAGGTATGCAACTTAACGGCCTGATGATTCTCATTGAGAACACCGCGGGACAAGGATCGGCGCTGGGCCGGAGCTTTGAGGAGGTTGCCGAAATCATCGCCGGCGCTTCGAAGGAACTGCCGGTAGGGGCCTGCATCGATACGGCGCACTGTTTCGAAGCGGGTTACCCCATCCACACAGAGGCAGGGTTGCTGGGTACCGTGCGTACATTGGACTCCACGGTTGGCATCTCGAAAGTGCGGATCATTCACGCCAACGACTCGAAGACCGCCTATGCCTCACATGCTGATCGGCACCAACACATTGGTAAGGGAGCGATTGGCCTCGAGGCTTTCCGCAGAATCGTTCGGCACCCTAAGCTGCGGGCCATTCCTTTTATCTGTGAAACACCGGTAGACCGTCCGGGAGACGATAAGCGGAACCTTCGGCTGTTGCGGAGCCTGGCGGACGCGAGCGGACGCTTACAGGAGTGACAAATGTAGGGCCGACCCTTGGGTCGGCCTCAGGCCGGGGCAAGCCCCGGCCCTACATTCCAGGTCGCGAGGCTATTTTCGAAGCAGTGACAAGCGACGAGTGCCGACGCAGACCTGTTTTCGGATATGGATCCCAACTACGACCCACAGAAGATCGAATCTAAATGGCAAACGCGCTGGGCTGAGCAGAGGCTGTTCGAGGCCGAGGCGGAGCCCGGGCGGAAGAAATACTACGTCCTGGAAATGCTGCCGTATCCCTCGGGCGAGCTCCATATGGGGCACGTGCGGAATTACATCATCGGGGACGCCCTGGCCCGCTACATGTGGATGAAGGGTTACAACGTCCTACACCCGATCGGCTGGGACGCCTTCGGATTGCCAGCGGAAAATGCCGCTATCAAACACCAAAGGCATCCCTCGGAATGGACATCCTCGAACATTGAGACGATGCACGCGCAGTTGAAGCGGCTGGGGGTGAGCTACGACTGGCGGCGGGAGATTGCAACCTGCCAGCCCGAGTACTACCGCTGGAACCAGTGGTTCTTCCTCAAGATGTACGAGCTCGGCCTGGCCTACCGCAAGAAGAGCCGGGTGAACTGGTGTCCGCTCTGCTCGACGGTGCTGGCTAACGAGCAGGTGGTGAACGGCTGTTGCTGGCGTCACGAAGACACTCCGGTGGTCGAGCGCGAGCTGGAGCAGTGGTTTCTGAGGATCACGGCCTACGCGGACAGACTGCTGGAGGACATGAGGGCGCTAGTCCGCTGGCCGGAGCGGGTCCTGGCCATGCAGGAAAATTGGATCGGCAAGTCTACCGGCGCCTACGTCGAATTTGGCATAAACGCAGGGGATGAGTCTCTTCGAATTTTCACCACACGCATTGACACGATCTACGGCTGCACAGCGGTGTTTATCGCGCCTGAGCATCCGCTCGTCCCGAAGCTCGTTGCCCGGTCCCAGTCGCCCGAGAGGCTGCAGGTAGAAGTGGAACGCATCAAGGCTTCGGCGGTGCGCGCGCGCCTCGAGGTCAACCTGGAAAAGCAGGGCGCCGACACAGGGTTCACGGCACGCAATCCTTTCAATGGCGAGAGTGTACCCATCTGGCTTGCCAACTTCGTGCTGATGGAGTACGGCACAGGCGCCGTCATGGCGGTGCCGGCGCACGACCAGCGTGACTTTGAGTTCTGCCAAGCGTTCGGACTTCCCATCCGAACGGTCATTGTGCCCCAGAACGGGGAGGCGCCGGCCGAACTGAAGGCGGCCTACACCGAAAGTGGAAAGAATGGGAAACTGATCAACTCCGCGCCCTATGACGGCCTCACACCTGAAGACGCTATGGCGCGTATGACCGCGGATGCTGAAGCCAAGGGCTTTGGGCAGAGGACCATCCAGTTTCGCATCAAAGACTGGGGTGTTTCCCGCCAGCGCTACTGGGGCACGCCAATCCCCATGGTGTACTGCGACACCGACGGCATCGTTCCGGTGCCGGAAAAGGATCTGCCCGTGCTATTGCCGCCTAATGTGAAGCTGACGGGCGAAGGGGAGTCGCCGCTGGCCTCGGTACCCGAATTCGTCAATACGACCTGCCCCAGGTGCGGCGGCCCGGCGCGCCGCGAGACAGACACCATGGACACCTTCGTTGACTCGTCCTGGTACTTCTATCGGTACACTGATAACAAGATAGCGACCGCACCCACCAACCAAGACGCGGTGAAATACTGGTTTCCGGTTGACCAGTACATCGGCGGCATCGAGCAGGCTATCCTTCACCTCATTTACATGCGCTTCTTCACCAAGGTGATGCAGCGTATCGGCCTGGTGGACTTCTCCGAACCGGTAGCTCGGCTCTTCACGCAGGGCATGGTGATTAAGGACGGCGCTAAGATGTCGAAGAACAGGGGAAACGTGGTCAGCCCAGACGAGATATGCGCCAAGTACGGAGCCGATACGGCGCGGTTGTACACGCTGTTTGCTGGGCCGCCCGAAAAGGATTTGGACTGGAGCGACACCGCCATCGAGGGCGCCTCGCGCTTCCTCCACCGGGTTTATCGTCAGGTCGCGAGGTATGCCGGCCGGATGGCAGGTGTCCAATCAGGTCCGGCTCTGAGTGAACGCAAGTTGGACACTGCACAACTCCGTCCTGACGAACGCCGTCTGCTGCGCAAGGTACATCAGACGCTACGTCACGTCACTGAGGACATGGAAGAGCGCTGGCACTTCAACACCGACATCGCCATGATCATGGAGCTGTCAAACGAGTTCGCTGACCTGCAAGCGGCTGCGGATCAGGGTCAAATCCGGCCGGAGGTGGTCAAGAGTTGCCTGGAGCACTTGCTCGTCATGCTGTCGTTGTTTGCCCCGCACGTTGCAGACGAACTCTGGGAGGCCACGGGGCATTCGCAGCCCCTGCTGCGCTCTGCCTGGCCCGCGCACGATCAGGAACTCGCTGCAGAGGATGAACTGGAGATACCCGTTCAGGTCAACGGAAAGTTGCGGGGTCGCATTCGCGTGGCCGTTGGAGCGAGCGAAGAGGAGATTCGTCGCCGCGCCCGGGCCGATTCCGGCGTTGGGCAGCACCTGAATGGACGCGAGGTCGTCAGGGTCATCGTCGTGCCACAGAAACTCGTCAACATCGTCATCAAATGACTAGCCATGGAACCATCGCGCCCGATTGTTGTACTGGATTTTGGTTCCCAATATACACAACTCATTGCGCGTCGCATCCGTGAGATGCAGGTGTACTCGGTCATCGTGCCGTGTTACATCGCTTTTGACGAGCTGGTGCGGATGAGTCCTCAGGCTCTGATCCTTTCCGGCGGCCCCTCGTCGGTTTACGACCCAACTTCACCCACCTGCGACGACCGGATTTTCAGACTGAATGTCCCGATTCTCGGCATCTGTTATGGACTGCAACTCATGGCTGCCAGGATGGGAGGTCGCGTGGAGCCGGCCCGGCGCCGCGAGTACGGCATTGCCCAGCTCTACATCTCGCCTCCAAGCGATCTGCTTGAGGGACTGAGGTCTCCGTTACGGGTCTGGAACAGTCATGGCGATCATGTGGCCGAAGTCCCTCCCGGATTTCGAATTACCGGCCGGACCGAAAACGCGGTTTCCGTCATCGAGAATCGGGCTAGCAAGATGTATGCGGTGGAGTTCCACCCTGAGGTCCACCATACCGAGCATGGCAGCGAGATTTTGCGACGCTTCGTTGCCGACGTGTGCGGCACAACGCCTAGTTGGTTTCCGCGTTCCTTTATTGAAGAGACCGTGGAGCGGGTTGGTCGGCAAGTGGGCAACAGCAGGGCTCTCTGTGCCATCTCGGGCGGAGTCGACTCCACGGTGGCGGCCACCTTGGTCGGGCGGGCCATAGGGGACCGGTTGACTTGCGTGTTCGTTGACAATGGCCTGCTCCGTAAGAATGAGTTTGAGAAGGTGACCGCCGCGTTGCAAGAGCAGGCTCACCTTAACGTCCGTGCTGTGGACCGGTCGAGCCGATTTCTCGATCGCCTGAGGGGAGTCACCGACCCGGAACGTAAGAGGAAGATCATCGGAGAGGAGTTTATTCGGGTATTCGAAGAGGAGTCCGGCGCCCTCGGAGAGATGCGGTTTCTGGTGCAAGGCACATTGTACCCGGATGTGATCGAATCGGTGTCAGTTAAGGGACCCGCTGCTACAATCAAAAGTCACCACAATGTCGGCGGGCTGCCTGCGGACTTGCGTTTCGAACTCATTGAGCCCTTGCGCGAGCTATTCAAGGACGAAGTTCGAGTCGTTGGACGGGAACTAGGCCTCGACGAGGAGATTGTG
>Ga0182039_10002169_pt1 | contig 10687 bp, 10 predicted proteins | sample sta12Can44000111_FD_125975 | JGI IMG/M metagenome (GOLD analysis project Ga0182039, IMG submission 125975) | Lab enrichment of tropical soil microbial communities from Luquillo Experimental Forest, Puerto Rico - statanox.12C.anox.44.000.111 | ecosystem: Environmental > Terrestrial > Soil >...
AACCAGGCTGTCGTCGGCACTTCTCTGTGTTGTAAGTTATTGCCTCTAAAAGAATTGGTCGGGGCGAGTGGATTTGAACCACCAACCTCCTGGTCCCGAACCAGTGGCTAAATCAATCTAAGTCGCTGTCCTGGCGTCACTTGTAGTTTCTCGGGCCGCTCTCAGTTAGACAAGTTTGGACAAGTTCTCGCGCCAGACTAAAGGCTGCATCGTCAGTTCACGGGAGCGTTTGCGTGACTGATTGCTGGTGATGGCAAAACACAAAGAGAAAAGAACGCTTAGGAATACGAGCACCAGTATCTGAAACAGTACGGTATCCCATTTTACGAATTGATTGTTTTCCTACTGTTTTGCTGGCCTGCGGTCAACTAGCGCAACGGAATCCGGTACAGATTGCGTTGCACGGTCTGGCGAGAGTAAGTGTACGTTCCTGGTGTAGGGCCGGGTGCCACGTCACCTACATCAATGACACGAACGCCAGGCAGAGCCGCGATTTCAGATTCGGAATGGAAACCGCCCGGCGGGATGGCCGGCAACAGCTTTCCAGGAGCCAAAGGGATCAAGTACGTGTGGCCAACAGCGCGGGCCGTGTTCATCGAGGTAGACACAGATAGATAAAGGACCCTACCGTTTGGTTCCCATGCCAGGCTAGCGAGTTCGTTCGAGATCGGAACCGATGGCCCTCCGGAGATCGATAAAGCGTTAGTTCCTTGACCAGTTTTCCTTGCATTGGCTCGGCTCGAAACGATGACGAACTGGCCATCCGGAGAGACGCCTACCACTTGTGTAACCTCGCCAGCGCCCAGTTTTTGTTTTTCGCTTCCGTCCTCGCGGACAGTATAGGCAGAGGTAGAATTCCCTTCATTGGCATGGAAAACCAACTCGCCGGGCAGGCCAAAATAGGGCATATCCCCTTCGACGTTCGGCACCTGCTGCGGAGCGCTGCTCCGGTCTGTCGGCGCCAGCCACAGACGGGACTTCCCGGCAGAATCAAGGGCAGAAAAAACGACACGACGGCCATCTTGCGAAATGTTGTAACCAGTCACAGAGAAACCGGAGAGTAGCTCTTCATTCTTACCCGAAGCGAGGTCCGCCACCCACAACTCGCTGGCACCCAGGAATGGGGATGTGCCGCCTTTCAAGATCCGATAGTAGATTTTTTGACCGTCCGGAGAAAAGGAAGGCATGTAAGCGTAGCCTTCAAGAGAGATCTGGCGATCCGAGTTTTCGCGGTGTATCGAAACGACCCTCTGACGAAGGCCCACGGACGTAATTAACGAACGACCATCGGCTGCGACGGCAACCCCTTCCTCTTCTGTGGGGCCAAAAGTGATTTGTTCTGGCTGGCCACCCGGAAACTGTTGCCGCCAGATGTGGAAGTTATCCTCGCCATGCAAACTGAGGTAAATCCATTTGCCATCCGGTGACCAAGCACCAGTGGTGCACGGAGCGTTCGCAAGGCCCACGCGGTTGCCTGGGGATCCACCGTCAAAGGGGACTACACGGCAGGGTAGCCACTCGCCATTGTCCATTTCCACCAGCAAAACCCAGTTGCCATCCGGGGAAAGATACGATCGATGGGCCATTCCGCGTTCGCTGGGTGGGACGTAGATATCACGAAACTCTCCGCGCGACTCTGTGGAAGTCACGACGGCCATACGTTCACCAGATTTGAGCTCAGAAAACATTACGTGGTGCGGACTCGTCCAAACCAAGCCGGAAGCATTAGGCAGCCACCGCTCGGACTTGCCGGACAAAACCGGCACGGCCCAACTGTCCCATTCGAACCCTGCAACGGTCGTATACGCGATGCGAGAGCCGTCGGAGGAGAAAGTAGGGCTCATCTTGGCCAAATTGTCGTGGGTAAGTTGAACCGGATCGCCCGACGGAAGAATCTTCACGTAGATTTCTCCTGGAGCAACAAACGTGCTGAATCCGCGAACGAATGTCAGCATGCGGCCATCCGGGGAGAGGGCCGGCTGGGTAACTGAGTCGGGGAAGTTGGTGAGCTGGACCCAAGCCGAACGATCGACGGCGCCGCCGCGATTTTTCAGCCACGGGGTAATTGCGACGGCCGCCGCGGACACGACAACGAGCGAAGCTACTATCGCCCACTTATATGTGGCCGCCGCTCCTGTCTGGGCGGGGCTAACTATCGCACTGCCGGAATCCGATAACGCCTCCAGCGCGAAGCCCAAGTCCGAAGCGGATTGGAAGCGCTGCTCGGGATTCTTCTCCAAACAACGCTGGACAATTCTTTGTAAAGCAGGGGGAACGGTCTGGACCAATTGCGAAATGCGGGGAGGGTCTTCGTTGAGGATAGCGCTCATCGTCTCGGCCGAGGTGGGCTTCTGGAAAGCGCGTTTTCCGGTCAACATCTCGAACAGAATTGCGCCGAAAGCGAAGACATCCGTACGATGATCCGCCTTTCTTCCGCTCACTTGTTCGGGTGACATGTAGCCGACCGTGCCCATGACCATCCCGGGCTCGGTGCCTTCGGTTAGCGTCGGCCCGCTACTGTCCGCAGTCGAATGGCGTTGCGTGAGTTTCGCCAAGCCAAAATCGAGAATTTTCACCCGTCCATCTCTCGTTATGAACAGGTTCTCCGGCTTTAAATCGCGGTGTACGATTCCTTTCTCGTGAGCCGCTGCCAAACCGCGCGCGATTTGTGCGCCATAATCAATCGCTTTGCGAAGCAATACTGGACCGCGCCCGAGTTGCTCGCGCATGGTTCCGCCTTCCAGCAACTCAGAGACTAGATAAGGCGCACCCTCAAAGGTGCCCAACTGGAATACAGCGAGAATGTTGGGGTGGTTCAGCGCCGCGGCGGCCCGTGCTTCCTGCTCGAAACGCCGCAGCCGTTCAGGATCTCTCAAGAAGAGCGCCGGTAACACCTTAATTGCAACGTCACGTCCTAATCGCGCGTCCCGCGCTCGATAGACTTCCCCCATGCCACCAGAGCCGACTAATCTCAATACCTCGTAGTCAGCTAGCTTCGCTCCCGGGGCTAGCGAGATTCGTGACTTGGGAGATTGAAGAAAGCTGGACTGGACTTCTTCGCTGGAGGAAAGCAACGTTTCGACTTCCCGCCTTAGCAGATCATCCGAAGCACAGGCCTTGTCGAGGAACAGTGGCCGGTCTTCCGGCTTGAGCTTTAAAGCTTGGCCAAGCACTTCCCTCACTCGCTGCCACAGTTCAGGTGTCATGGCACTCAGCCCTGCTGATTTGCTTGTGTAGCCAAACTCGTGCCGTCGTCCAGTGCCTCTCCACCGTGGCTGGCGAAATGCTCAAAACATGAGCAGTCTCTTCGATGGAGAGCCCGCCGAAAAATCTCAGCTCAACGATCCGGCTCTGTTGCGCGTCGAGCTTGCCCAGGCTATCGAGGGCGTCATCGAGGGCTATCAGATCTACGCTTCGCCTCTTGGTCAATGCGATTGTATCGTCGAGCGTCACCCTGGCCCCTCCATACCGTTTGGCCGCCTTTTGCCGGCGCGCATACTGGACCAAAATCTGCCGCATCAACTGGGCGCATACCGCGTAAAAATGTGCCCGGTTCTCAAATAGCATTGGCTCCTGCTTCACAAGGCGAAGATAGGCTTCGTGCACGAGAGCTGTGCTCTGCAGTGTGTGGCCGGGGTGTTCTTTTCGAAGCTGGTAGTGCGCTAAGCGGCGGAGTTGGTTGTAAACAAGCGGTACTAGTTGGCGCAGAGACTCTTCGTCGCCCGCGCGCCACCTGGTTAATAGTTCGCTAACGGCCTGGAAAGGCATTTCTGGCACGGGAGCCTACCAGAAGCACGAGTTCTTGGCCGCAAAGGTACCTGCTTGACCGGTTGAAGTCAATTCATTGAAACGCAAATGGTTGCGGCGTTAGCAGATAGTGCGTCCTCACCTCGGGCTCCCGTGCGACTTTTTGTTCAGCCACGTGAGCAGTTTCCCCGCTGAATTGCACTTTAAGTGGTAGGGCACGCCAAATAGGGCAATCTCCGCCAATTGCCAAAATGGCTTAGTGCTCTATATCGCGAGCGAAAGCCAACTTCATTTAGGAGGAGCAGACAATGTCCAAAATCACAATGCGGTTACTACTGAGCGCTCTCAGTCCGATAGCACTCTTTGTCGCCGCCTATGCCTACGCTCAGCAGGCCGGTGGTCCCCCTAAGAGCGTTGTTTTCTATAGCGCGAGGGATGGGCATTCGAATAAGCAAATCTACGTGATGAATCCAGACGGCACGAACCCTATTCGGATTACGTACGACGTTGCCTCTGACGTGGATCCTGATATTTCCCCGGACGGCCAACAGATCCTATTCACGTCAAATCAGACCGAGACTGGAAACAACAACATTTTCGTTCGAGACCAGAACGGCGCAGTACGAAATTTAACAAATGATCCTGCTGTAACCGATGAGTGGGCAAGATGGTCGCCAAACGGCAAACAGATTGTTTTCGATAGCAACCGCGATGGCGGCGTCTTCGAGATCTACGTCATGAATGCAGACGGGAGTGGGACCCCGACACAGTTGACTAATCCTCCCATCCTTGGCCGGTATCCGAGTTGGTCGCCAAACGGCAAGCAGATCGTGTTTCGCCGGGGAATTGACATTTACACGGTCAATGCCGATGGCAGCGGTACGGCGGAGCAACTGACCATTGAGGTCGCACCCAGCTTCGCCCAGATGCCTGCTTGGTCGCCAGATGGGAGACACATAGCCTTTATGAGTTTCCGCGAAGGATACTGTTCGGTGTTCCGGATGAACACCGACGGGAGCCAACAAATCAATCTCACACCGAAGGACCCTGGTGACCCGCCAACAGCTTGGTGCAGCAGAGCTCCGGCGTGGTCAGCCGACGGGAGGGAGATCTTCTTCATGTCCTTCCGACCGAGTACCGGTGGACGCAACGAGATATTCGCCATGAATCTTGACGGGACCGATGTCCGTCAGCTCACAAATGTAGGTACGAACGGCAGCCCCAGAGCACGATAGCCGCCCCCTCATCAGCTTCTTTCTTCCGCGATCCGCTCGCCGCGCGAGGCGGCGAGCGGGATTTCGCATGTTCGAAGTCGCCGAGTCGAGCAGATATCGCAAAGCCACAAGTGGATTCGCAAACCGGTTCATGAGCGGAGAATGTTTCACGTCTTTCTGAATCCGTGCCGCCACAGTTGACCAATCGATTGACCTGAAGACGCCACTTGCCCCTCGCTGGACAAGTATTGACAAGTTCTTGAGAGTGGAGGAACGGAAGCAATCTCGGGCTAAGGCATTACGCGGGCGTGATTTAACGTGGTCGGGCGCAAGCGAAATTGAACTGTTGATCTCCTGGTCTTGTGCCAAACGCTCCTTGGGCTCTTTCGATCCTGTAAGTCGCTGATTATAAAAGAGTGGTCGGGGCGAGTGGATTTGAACCACCGACCTCCTGGTCCCGAACCATCGAAGCAAACAATCTATCGCGTTGAATCGGCGTCGGATAGCTGTGCGACTTCCTCCCTTAATCGGGCTACAAGTTGGGCTACAAAGTATCGATGGCCTGAGTTCAGCCTGTTCGCCGTCGCGCATGTACCAGTAGCGGTAAGCGTTCGGTGAACCCATCCGAGAACTTCGCGGCTGAAGATTTGCCGCTGACCGTGCTATCACCGCCAGTTGGGGTCCTTGCAGTTTTGCTTGGAGCGAAACAAGGTTCGACAAGCTCTTCTCCCAGATCTTTTTTCCTGCACGTCGCGGATTCCTCCTGCGTTGCTGGATTTGCATTGAGAGAGCCCGCTCATGTTCCAGAGCTCAAGTGACGTTTAAGGAGCTACCGAAAGTTCTTCGCCAACATGATGTAAGAATCCACGGACTCGTTCTGCACGTAGAAAATTGAGCGGCCGTCGGGAGAAACGGCCAATCCGTGATAGCTTGCGTCGGGTTTTGGAGCGACAATGGGAGTCGATTCGTGGCTTACAAGATCGAAGAATTCGATGTCCACGTTTTGTGGGTCCCTGACATTCAGGTAATAAATTCCGTTCCGGACAGGTGCCCAGCTGTGCCAGTCGTAGCCCGGAGGCTGATCAAAAATGCGCTTTTCTTCACCTCCACTCACAGGCGTCATCCATAATCCGGGTTGTTCGAGTTTCGAATAATAAAGAAAGCGCCCGTCATCGGATTCACTAGCGTGCACGCCACCGTTTCTTGCTCTTGATGCTTGAGGGTCTTGAGGGTTGCCAGCCAGCCTCCTTTAGAACTGGGCACGGAGGGACGATCAGATAAGTTGGCTGTGCAATCGTACTGATGCTACGGTTGCTACGGTGCGTAATTCATGGCTCTAGGGAATTAGCCCTATGCCAACGGTGAAAAATGGCCGGATATGATTTGCGTCGCCCTTCGCCAGCCAAGGAGGGAGCCAATGTGTAAACTCCTCGTCAATGCGATCTATGGACTTGTCTGCGTTCTCTTCTTAGTTGCGTTCATCAGTTCTGCGCAAGAGAGCAAAGTCTTGGGAGAGGTGCGGTTCGAGGGTGCAACCAAGGTTGAGAAAGATGCCGGAGTATGGATCGACGGGAATTACATGGGATACCTGAAGGAGCTGCATGGAGACAAAAAGGTCATGCTGATTCCCGGTGAACATGAGATCTCCGTGCGCGAATCGGGCTACGACGATTTCTTGAAGAAAGTGGTTGTTGAACCGGGACAAGTGCAAACTATCGACGTGAAATTGCACCCCAGTCCTCATAGCATGACGCCCGACGTTACTGCGGAATTGAAACTTACCGTGAAGCCTGGGCGCGCCGCCGTCTTTCTCGATGGCAGCTACGTCGGCCACGCAAGTGAATTCGGGGGCCTGCATTCCATGTTGGTGAGTCCGGGAAAACATCGCATTAAGGTCGGTTTGCCTGGGTATCGTACCTTCGAGACGGAGATAAATTTGCTCGCGGGGCAAAAGTCTGAAGTTAAGACAGAGCTCGTGCAAGGGAGCATCCAGCAGGCGAGTCCGGAGATCAAGCCGCAATAGACGCAAGGTCCATTTCTTGTCCGTGCGAAAGATTGTTTCCGACCGCTGTTCACCACAGCCTCACAGTTGGCCGATTTGGAATCGAGACGGCAATTCATGCGTTTCGGAGCAGCATTCTATTGAGTAAGTGCAGTCGCGAGCGACTTCTCCATTTTGCGGATGTCTGTCGTGTAGGGAGACTCGTTCACTCCATGTACCTGCTCGAGTAGACCGAGAGAGCGTATCCGATAACTCATCGACAAAACTCGATGCGCCATACTGTCATGCGTCTTTCTCTTGTCTCCCCCTGCTCGAAAACACTCTAACATTCGCAAATTCAATTATCTGCACGCGGATACCTTGATGGACAGATAGAGGCGCTAGGTAACCTGAGTCGCACGCCGGTTGGGGCAGTTTGAATCTTCTTGAATCTTCTCTCTGAGTACTAGCGGAAAACGTGATGTCTGGTAATCTTCTACGTCCTTTTTCGTCGCTTCTCCGTTCGGCGCCGACGATGCCCCTGGCGCATCGTGCCCAATGGGCACGTGATTTTTGCGGCCGATGCCGGACCCGCCGGATTCACTTCCTCCGGTAACATCACCGCGGGTTTCGCCGTAATCACAGGTATCCCTCCACGGCCATCCTGCAGCAGTTCTGGAGCGTTAGCGACGGTGCACGGAGAGTACCCAGCGGCGCGTTTATCGTGAATGTGGACTCGCCCTCTCAAGTCACCATCAGCAACCCCGCAATGCAAACAATAACCGGCGACAGCATCAGTTGGGGGGGCGTGTTCAGCAACCCTACGCAGCTTTTTAATCTCGATCCGGAATCGAATGCTGTCCATGGCGAATTACTGAATTGGGCCATGGTTACACTGTGCTTAGGGAGCCGTTGATCGGAAGCTTCGGTGGATTTTCTAAGGCCCTACTGTCTTTATGAAGCTCGGTTTCTCTTCCAGCCTTAGCTTCTTTGCAGGGCTCACGTTCGGCCTGTGACCTTTTGCTTCGCATCATGGGCCGCATGTTTCATCTTGTCCATGGCGTGTTCTGCTTTGTTCTTCACCTTCTGGGCCGCGTCTTCGACCCGAGCCTTGGTCTCATCAGTCCATTCTTCGACTTGACGCTTGGCGCGTCCTACCGCATCATCTACCTTACCTTTTACTTGGCGTTTATCCATACGTCACTCCTTTAGTTTGGGATTTTTAAAATCACGTTTTGGGCCCTGGCTAATAAGGACCTTGTTTGCATTTGAACTTCGATTCGGCAGAAGCTCTAGACCGACCGTTATGGGACTCCGATGTGGGTAGCTGTTGGGCGGGTATGACCCGAGTGGAAGAAGACGCCGACCCCGTCGGGAAGTTCCCAAAGGTCACTCAGTTTCTCCTTACTCCAGTCGGAGAGCCAAGTCAAGGCTCAGAGCCAAACCGCCAAACCACTTCTGTTGGCCCTAACGACGCCGACTCCGCTTTTGCCTTTGTGCGTCGAAGAGTCAAATGCTCTCAAATCCGTCCCAGCCGAACACTGAACCCTTCGTGAATGCTGATCGAATGGTCGCTGGACTACGCGGCCTACCAGCGCAACAGGCCGCAATTGGTCGAGAGCGATGATGATGAGGAATGAATTGACGGTTCCAGTTGGTCGGCGGCCGCATCAAATGGCTGGATACTTTCCGACAGGACCTGCGTCCGGGGTCGCCGCCCGCCTCGGTATGATCGGCCCGCCGGGCCGAGGCGCCAAGCCCGGCCGCCGCCTCGGGCCGACCTGCAGCCGGTCGGGGCGCCGGGCCGTCCCCCTCCTCCCCATCCACGCCACTTACTCGCCAACCCTACCGCTATCGAATTCGCAATAGTGGTTCCCGGTTGCAATTCCCCCAGTTGTAAAACTGTTGCAATTAGATAGAAACAACAATATCAGTACGCCAGCCTCTTTCTCTCCTCTAGCCGTCCTTAGATCTGCCGACGGATCGGCCGAATCAACCCCCTGGAACCAAGGGCTGGATGTTCCAATGTTCCATTTGTCTAGTAAATGGAACACGGAACCCAGGGCTCTTCTGCTCGCGAATGCTAGAAGTAACGCGGTCGCCGACCTTAGATTGTCGATCGTCTTGGCTTCTTTGGGGCTGGCTCGCGAAGGAATTTACGCCTAACCCGACGGCGTCCGCGACTCCCCATCTGGTGTAATAGGGCCCGCCAAATAATCGTCTTCCGCAAAATCACATGTCATTATTGTGGCTGTTTATCTAAGAATCCGGCTTAAAATGGCGAGGATGCCCATTCCATAAGGCTCTCGCGTAAGAGACCATCCGTGACACAAGGCGCACCAGCAGCGTTTTTCAGCTATAGCCGAGCCGATTCTGAATTTGCTCTGCGGCTGGCTGAAGATTTGAAGGCCGCAGGAGCCAACGTCTGGCTCGACCAATTGGACATTGCTCCTGGTGAGCGCTGGGCACGCGCCGTCCAGAAGGCGTTGAACATCTCTCCTCGCGTAATGGTCATTCTATCTCCCGCTTCCGTTAGCTCGAACCATGTTGAGGACGAAGTTAACTTTGCACTCGACGAACAGAAGACCGTCATTCCGATTCTCTATCAAGATTGCGCGGTTCCCTTCCGACTACGGCCCTTGCAATACGTGGATTTCCGGACCGATTATGCTCGCGCCCTCAAAGTTACGCTCAAGACTCTGAATCCCGAGCAAAGCACGCCAGCGATCTCCGACGCTCCGCGCCAGTACCAGGCCGACACCATAGGAGCAGACAAGGGTGAACGCGCAGCAGAGGAGGAGCGCGAAAAGGCGGAAGCACAACAGGCGCGAGAGGAGGCCGAAGGACGAAAAAGAGCAGAGGCAGAGCGCAAAGCCCGAGAGCAGGCAGAAGAAGCAGAGGCCCGCCAGAGAGCGGAGGCAAGGCGCAAAGGGCGGAAGAAGAAGGCAGAACAAGAGCGGCGGAGGGCCGAGGGACAAGAGGCGTTGGAACAAGAGGAGGTCGAGGAGGTCGCGCCAGTCGCCGCGGACAACGCACGGATAGTTGAAGAACAACCAACTGATCAGGCACCGCATGAAACCCGATTCGGAAGGAGGATCTCAAAGGGCATCGGGGGATTGTCAATCCTTCTAGTCGGGTGGGGATTGTGGCGGGTATCTAATGACAAGAGTTGGGGTGTTTTCTTTACTATGATTTTCCTTTTTGGTCTTACCGGTTGTTGGCTTCTTTGGGAGGCTATAACGGGAAAGAAATGATCTGATTCCGCGTGTGCTGCAGCCGCTTAGGACTGTGCGAGGCCTCCGTCCCACTAAGCGTGTCGATTAGGGAAGTCTTTCGGAGCAAGCTACGTTCTCGCTCTAAGTCTTTTTATGCAGAAGCGATTAGCCGTGGCGTGCCAGTTTGGGCCGAAGCGTGTTTTGCCCTGTCAAAACGTGCCAGACGATTTGGTTTGCCGGTCAGCCCGAGGCGCGCGGCTACCCCGGGCGCGGATGTTGGTTCTCAGGGGCGCCGCCCTCTTCGCGGTCGGTCCGCACTCGGACCACGCATGCGACGGTGTCCACCCAAAAAACCTCGTAGCCTTTGATTTCTGACAATTTAGAGAAGTTGTGATGCCTGCCCGCCTGCGGCTATCTTGAGGCATGAAAACCTTGAAACTCTTCCTTCTGTGGATGGTGCTCGAATCCCTCGAATTCGGCTGGCAGGCGGTCCGTTATGCTCTGATCTTTGTCTCGGCCTTCTTCCGACA
>Ga0182039_10002174_pt1 | contig 10683 bp, 9 predicted proteins | sample sta12Can44000111_FD_125975 | JGI IMG/M metagenome (GOLD analysis project Ga0182039, IMG submission 125975) | Lab enrichment of tropical soil microbial communities from Luquillo Experimental Forest, Puerto Rico - statanox.12C.anox.44.000.111 | ecosystem: Environmental > Terrestrial > Soil >...
CGGAACCGGCGGAACGGGAGATCCGCGCGCGGGTCGCCGAGCTCGAGCGGCTCTACGAGCGGCTGATCTCCTGCCGGGTGCGCATCGACCAGCGCGCCAAGGACTTGACCGGCGCGATCCCGCCGGTGGTGCGCATCGAGCTCGGCATTCCCGGGCGCGCCGACATCGTCGTGAGCCACGAGCCCGAGCGTCTCCTGCGCAAATATCAGCATCCCGATCTGCACAAGGCGATCAACGAGGCGTTTCGCATCGCCGAGCGGCGGCTCGTCGAGCTCAAGGAGGAGCGGGTCGATCGCAAAAAGGCCGCCGCCGCGCACGATGCGCAAAGCCAATCGCTCGGTCAGATCGCCGAACTCCATCCGGAGCGGGACTTCGGATTTCTCATGACCAAAGAGGGCGGCCTGCTTTATTTCCACCGCAACGCGGTGCTCTCCGGCGACTTCGACGATCTCAAGCGCGGCGACGAGGTGCATTACAACGAGGATGTGGGCGACACCGGTCCGATCGCCACCAAGGTGCGGGTGAAGGGAAAGGAGTAACACTCCCTTTCCTCCGCTCAGCCCCACGCAAGCGGGAATCGAGCATTATCGTCTGGGTCCCGCTTTCGCGGGGACGAGCGGTGGTCGTCAGATCACCGCGAGAATTTTTTGTATTTGATCCGGTGCGGGATCATGGAATCGGTGCCGAGGCGACGCATCTTGTCCTGCTCATAGTCCTGGAAATTGCCTTCGAACCATTCGACGTGGCTGTCGCCCTCGAACGCCAGGATGTGGGTGGCGATGCGATCGAGAAACCAGCGATCGTGGCTGATAATTACCGCGCAGCCGGCAAAATCCTCCAGCGCCTCCTCAAGCGCGCGTAAGGTGTCGACGTCAAGATCGTTGGTCGGCTCGTCGAGCAACAGCACGTTGGCGCCCGATTTGAGCATCTTGGCGAGATGCACGCGGTTGCGCTCGCCGCCGGAGAGCTGGCCGACCTTCTTCTGCTGGTCGGCGCCCTTGAAATTGAAATTGGCGCAATAGGCGCGCGAATTCATCTCGCGCTTGGCGAGCACGATCACGTCGTTGCCGCCGGAAATTTCCTCCCACACGCTGTTCTTGCCGTCGAGCGAATCGCGCGACTGGTCCACATAGCCGAGATGCACCGATTCGCCGATTTTGATCGTGCCGGCATCAGGCTTCTCCTGTCCGGTGATGATGCGAAACAGCGTGGTCTTGCCGGCCCCGTTCGGGCCGATGACACCGACGATGCCGCCGGGCGGAAGCTTGAACGTGAGATCGTCGATCAGGAGATTGTCCCCATACCCTTTCTTGAGATGCGCGAAGTCGACGACGTTCTGGCCGAGCCGTTCCGCGACCGGAATGGTGATCTGCGCGGTTTGTGCGGTCTTGGCGGCGGCTTGCTTCACCAGCTCCTCGTAGCGCTGGTAGCGCGCCTTCGATTTCGCCTGGCGGGCGCGCGGCGAGGCTGCAATCCATTCCTGCTCGCGCGCCAAGGTGCGCTGGCGCGCTTCCTCCTCGCGGCCTTCCTGGGCCAGCCGCTCCTGCTTTTGCCCAAGCCAGGCCGAGTAATTGCCCTGATAAGGAATGCCGCGGCCGCGATCGAGCTCAAGGATCCAGCCGGTGACATTGTCGAGGAAATAGCGGTCGTGGGTGACGATCAGGATGGCGCCGGGATAATTGCGCAAATGCCCTTCCAGCCAGGACACCGATTCCGCATCGAGATGGTTGGTCGGCTCGTCGAGCAAAAGTAGGTCGGGCTGCTCCAGCAGCAACCGGCAGAGCGCGACGCGCCGCCGCTCGCCGCCGGAGAGCGTGTCGACATCGGCATCATCCGGAGGACAGCGCAGCGCGTCCATCGCCTGGTCGACCTTGGAATCGAGATCCCATAGCCCCTTGGCCTCGATTTCGTCCTGCAGCTTCGTCATCTCGTCCGCAGTCTCGTCCGAATAGTTGACGGCAAGTTCGTTGTAGCGGTCGAGAATGGCCTTCTGCGGCGCCACCCCTTGCATGACGTTGTCGCGCACGTTTTTTGCCGCATCGAGCTGTGGCTCCTGCTCGAGATAGCCGACGCGGGCGCCTTCCGCCGCCCAGGCTTCGCCGGAAAATTCCTTGTCGATTCCGGCCATGATGCGCAGCAGCGTCGACTTGCCGGAGCCGTTGACGCCGAGCACGCCGATCTTCGCGTCGGGATAGAACGACAGGTTGATGTTCTCCAACACCTTCCGATTGCCGGGATAGGTCTTGGAGAGCCCTTGCACGTGATAGATGAACTGACGGGCCACCGCCCTGCCCTTTGCGTTGCTGGGCGCCTTTCAGCGCCGGTTGATGGGATTTGCGTTGATGTAGCGACGCGGACCTGCGGGGGCAAGCGGGGGCACCGCCCGCCCTTCAAAGCCGGAAAGCTGCAAACCGTGACGGCAGTCACATCGCTTCCGGCTAAGTGAACCTACGTTCCGGACACGGCGACGTACTGGCGGAGAGTGCGCCATGACGATGACAACGCCCAGCCGCCCCGCCGCGACCCGCAGGCCGACCGGCCTCGTTGGAGAAATCTTCGCGGTCTGGAATGATCTGGCCAGAGCCCTGTTCGACTCGTATCGGCCAAAGCGGCACTACATGCGCGGCCCCGGGCCAGCTTGGCGCGCCAAGCATGGCAGGGAGTTGCGCGTCGTCGTAACGGGCGGGTTACCACACACCGCTCTGCGGCCGATACCCGCCCTCGTCCGCGTGCGCCGCTGAAGGCCAGTCGCGCGACACCGGTTCCGGCACACGACCGACATCCGGTCGGGGGCATCACCGATACCATGAAGGCGCACAAGCCGGCGGCCGAGGCGAAGGTGGATTGCAACCGCTTCGCCACCAAACTGTTGCATGAATGCATCGATTGTTAACCGTTATCGTAACATTTTCGCAACGCTTACCCACAAACTTGAAATCACACGCGAATTCGTACTGGCTTTTAACAGATTTGCTCCGACAATGGTCCGCACATCCGGGCGCTCCAGGGGATGCAAAGGGAGCGAACGGACCACCGGTAACGAGCAATCGCCGGAGGGGGGCATGGCTACTCAGGTTCGCAGAATTACTGCCGCACGGACGGCGCCCAGCCTGGCTGGCGATCTCGCCGATCTTATCCACACGCTGGCGCGAAGCCTGTTCGACCCGTATCGGCCGGAACTGCATTATATGCGCGGGCCGGGCCCGAAATGGCACGCCAAGCATGGCATTGTTCATGCCCAATTCGAGGTGGTGCCGGCGTTGGTGCCAGTGCGCGTGAAGCGCTGATCTAGCGACCGAGACTGTTTTTCGTCATTGCCGGGCTTGACCCGGCAATCCATCCGCTTACTCAAAAAGCATCTTTCGGACGCGATGGACCCGCGGGTCAGGCCCCGCGGCCGACGCCTACCTTCAAAACCCCGGACCCGATCCCATGCCACGCACGCGCTGCGCGATCCTCGACGACTATCAAAATGTCGCCCTGACCGTCACCGACTGGTCGAAGGTCGCGGCCGACCTCGACATCAAGGTGTTCAGCCAGCATATCGGAGGCGCCGACAATGTGATCAAGGCGCTGCAGGGTTTCACCATCGTTTGCGCCATGCGCGAGCGCACCGCTTTTCCGCGCGCGGTGATCGAGAAGCTGCCGGACCTGAAGCTCCTTATCACCACGGGGGCGCGCAACGCCTCGATCGATGTGGCGGCAGCGAAGGAGCGGGGCGTGGTCGTGTGCGGCACGCCTTCGACGGGGAGCCCGACGGCCGGCATCGCCATTGGACTGATGCTCGAACTCACCCGGCGCATCGGCTACGAGAACGCCCGCATGAAGGCGGGGCAGCTCTGGCAGACCACCATCGGCGTCGACCTCGAGGGCATGACGCTGGGCGTGCTCGGCTTGGGCAAGCTCGGCACCCGTACCGCGGCGATCGCCAAGGCGTTCGGCATGAAGGTGATCGCCTGGAGCCAGAACCTCACGGCGGAGAAGTGCGCCGCGGCGGGCGCGGACTACGTGAGCAAAGAGGATCTATTCCGCCAGGCCGATTTCATCACCATCCATCTGGTCCTCTCGCAGCGAACCCGCGGCCTGGTCGGCACGCGCGAGTTCGCGCTGATGAAACCGTCGGCCTACATCATCAATACCTCGCGCGGCCCGATCATCGACGAGGCGGCGGTGCTGGCTGCCTTGCGCGAGAAAAGGATCGCCGGCGCCGGGCTCGACGTGTTCGACATCGAGCCGCTGCCGATCGATCATCCCCTGCGCAAGATGGACAACGTGGTGCTCACTCCGCATCTCGGCTACGTGGCGATCCAGAATTACCGCGCCTATTTCGCCGGTGTGGTCGACGACATCCGCGCGTTCCTCGACGGCAAGCCGGTGCGCGTGCTGGAGTAACTCTCCTGTCATGTGCGGGCATAGCGCGTCCATAAGGACGTCTACGCCCGTCTTCGACGGGCTATGGACGCGCGTAAACGCGTTGGTGGCCCGCGCATCCACGTCTTGTTGATAGGTGCCAAGACTTGGATGGCACCGCAACTCGGGCCTGCCCGAGTTGCGCAAATAAAATCGTCGCAGGTCGGGTACACCCGACCTGCGGTGACAAGCCCGGCCATGACGCAAACTTAAAGACTAGATGGAAGCGCTAGCGTGCCATCGCGGACGGCGGCAGTGCAAGCGGCGCCGCGGTAACCGGCGCGCCGACTGCGTTGGGCGGAGCAACCGATGATGCCGGCGCGGGCGGCGCAAGCGAGGTGGCCGGGGCCGGCGGCTTGCCGGGCAACACCACCACGCGCGTGCCCACTTTGACGCGCGTATAGAGATCCATCACGTCTTCGTTGGTGAGCCGGATGCAGCCGGACGACACGAAGCTGCCGATCGTGGAAGGCTGATTGGTGCCGTGGATGCGATAGATGGTCGAGCCGAGATAAAGCGCGCGCGCGCCCAACGGACTGCCGGGGCCGCCCGCCATGAAGCGCGGCAGATAGGGCTGGCGCTCGATCATCTCTTCCGGCGGATGCCAATCCGGCCATTCCGCCATGCGGGAAATCTTTTCCCTGCCGGACCAGGTGAAACCTTCGCGCCCGACGCCGATGCCGTAACGCATCGCCTTGGCGTTGCCGAGCACGAGGTAGAGGTACGTGCTCGGCGTATCGATGATGATGGTGCCGGCCGGTTCCTTGGTTTGGTAGTCGACCAGCGTCTTGCGGAACTGCAGCGGCAGCTCTTTCTTGGGCCCGGTCTCCGGCCGGTAATCGGGCGGCAAGGCCGCCATCATCGCGTGCGGATCCGCTCGCGTAGCTGCAGTTGGGTCGATTTGGCCGGGCGCGATCGGCAGCGGTGGCCGCCCGCCTTCCACTTCGAGCGGCACAGGTGCTCCGGGCTGGCCCGGAGCAAGTCCGGCAGCAGGCGGTAGTCCGACCGGCGGTACCGGCGGACTCGCGTAATTCGGTCGCGCAAAGCGGATGTTCGGATCAACGGGTTCGTACCCCGGCGGCGGCTCGCGGTAGACCGGGCCAACTCCCGGCGGCGGCAGCTCAGCTTCGTCATAGACGGGGCCCCCGCGCCTCGGGTCTGAAGCATTTGCGTCAGTGCCTTGCCGCGTCGCGCCAGGAGGCGGCAGCGGACGGCTCTGCACCGCAGGGCCGTCGTAAGGCGCCCCGTCATCGTCGAGATCGATCGGCGGTAGCGGCGGGTAAAGCGGCGGAGGATAGACCGGCGCAGGCGGATAGACGGGCGCGGGTGGATAGTATTGCGCCAAAGCCTGCGACGCTCCGAGTCCGATGACGAGCGTCGCGACCACACCGGCTGTGCGGAAGACCATTCCCCCTCCCCCGAACGCGAACCTTTAGACGATAATCGGAATCAATCACGAACAAGGCACATTCAAGACCATAGCGGAGAAAAATGACCAACCCATTGACACCGCTCGCGTTCGGGAACTCGGGCAATTCCGTGGCCAAGCCTGTCGTTGTCGTCCCGGCCGAGCGAGCCCAAAGCGCATTTAGGCGCGTCCATAGCCCGTCGAAAACGCGCGCGAACGCCCTCATGGACGTGTTACGGCGAGCAAGAGCCATTCGCCGCGTACTATCGAAAGTGCGCGGCGTATGGATCCCTGCTTGCGTGGGACGACAGCGGAAAGGTGTTAGCGATCCACCTAGCCCTTCTTTCCGTCGCTCAGCACGCCCCTGGCAGCCCGGAAGCAATCAACCCCGACCGGAACGCCGCAATAGACGGCGATCTGGGTAAGCACGGCGCGAATTTCGTTGGGCGTGAGCCCGTTGCGCAGGGCGCCGCGCACGTGGGTCTGGAATTCCTCCATCTTTCCGAGCGCGGCGATCATGCCGAGATTGAGGATCGAGCGTTCGCGCGGCTTGAGCGTGTCGTCGCCCCATGCCTCACCCCAGCAATACTGGGTGACGAAGCGCTGGAAGTCGCGGTTGAAATCGTCGGCGCTTTTGAGCTGCCGATCGACGTACTCCTCGCCCAGTACCTTGCGGCGCATGGCCAGACCGCGGTCATAGGTGTTTTGATCCATGGTTCACTCCCTGTGTTGAATCCAGTCGCTGCTCATTACCGGGCTTGACCCGGCAATCCATCGTCTGCAGCTCAATTGATTTTTCTGATGGAAGCGCGGGTCAAGTTCGCGCATGACGAATCGATCACGTGGCATTGCTATTCCTTGTGCTCGAGGCGCTTGAACGCCGCAAGCAGGGTTTCGACTGCACGCTGAGAAAATTGCTTCTGACACATCGTCTGGTAGGCGGCGATACTGGTGCGTGCCGCCTCCTCCGGCGAGCCGGCCTCGCCAAAAGGCCGCACCTGCGCCAGCGCGTACATCGCCTCCTGCTGCAGGCGCTCGGCCTCGAGCTCGGCCGCCTTGATCTTGGTGCGGAACTGCTCCGCGGCTGGCCGTGTCACCAGATCCGGCGGCGACTTCAACGCGCGGCGCACCCCGCGCAGTGGAATGACGGTTGCGTCGCGCCACGGCGCGATCGCAGTTTCGAGTTCTTCGACTTCCTTTTTTGACAAAACTCGGGCGCGCGTCGCGTGCCAGAGCAGGAACAACAGCAGATTGACGTCGATGCCAGCTTCCTCCTGCAGCGCGATGCAGGCATCGGCCACCGCAGGTTCGCGATAGAAGCGCAGAGAGAAACGCCAGAACGGCGAGCCGGAATTGTTTGCCGCAGTCATGCACGCGCGCTGAGCGGTTTGATGCCGAGCGATTTTGCCACCTCGTCAACGTGCGCCAAGAGCGTCGCTGCGAGCGGCACGCCGGATTGCTCGCGCTCGTTGCGGCGCGCGGCGCGCCCCTGCCCCGGCGCGCGGATTTCCTCGACCCCGGGCAGCCGCTGCGAGGCAGCAAGATCGCGGATATGGCGGTCCACTTCCGCCGTGAACACGTCGAGCGGGACGAAGCGGGCGACATCGAGCGCGACCACGAATTGCCCGACATTGAGCGGCCCCGCTCCCGCTGGCGCGGCGAAGTCGCGTACGTCGCGACCGAAGGTGGCGCGGTTGAGCGGTCCCGCGAGCAGGCCGATAACGATCGACAGACCGCTGCCCTTGTACCCGGCCATGGGCAGGTAGGTGCCCTCGTTGATGCGGCGCGGATCGGTGATGGGCGAGCCGTCCTTGCGGCTCTGTACCCAGCCTTCCGGCATCGGGATGCCCTCAAGCTCGTGGGTGCGGATGGCGCCATTCGAGGCGGTGGACGTAGCGATATCGAGGATCACCGGCGGCTCCTCGCCCGCCGGGATCGCAACCGCGATTGGATTGGTGCCGAGCAAGGGCTCGCTGCCGCCCCACGGCGCCATGTGATTGACGCTCGACGCCGCGCCGTAGATGCCCACCATTCCGTGCTCGACCGGGATCGCGGCATAGATCGCGCCGGCGCCTGCATGGTTCGAGCGGCGCGCGCCGACCCAGCCGACGCCCGACGCGCGCGCGAGCTCGATCGCGAGCTTGGCGGCATAGGTCATCGCCAAATGACCCATGCCCTGGTCCCCGTCGATCAGCGCGGTGGCGGGCGAACGCTCGAGCACCCTGATGTTGGGGCGCGGATTGAACGCGCCGCGCTTGAGCTGGCGCACATAGCCGGGCAGCCGAAACACCCCGTGCGCGTCCTGCCCGGTAAGGTCGGCTTCCAGCATCGCGCCGGCGACGACGGCCGCATCCGCCCCCGGCAATCCGCACGCGCGCAGGGCGTCTTCGAGGAACGCGCGCAGGCCGACGGACGAAATGCGTCGGGTGGTCTCGGTTTCCGCTTTGGTCAGCACATGGGTACTTTCTAACAGTAAACCTCGTCCGCGTCGTCCCGGCGCAAGCGGAGACCCGGTAATCATCGGACAAGCAGTGATTACTGGGTCCCGGCTCTCGCTTCGTTTGGCCGAGACGACAGCCCGGTGAACTCTCACCCCCTCGCCACAGCGACTTCCAGGGGAAACTTGTCGACGCATTCGTGGCCGGCATTCGTCACGATAAACGTGTGGCCGAGGAAAATCCCGAACAGGCCGTCGGCGGTGATCGGATTGGGTTCCGCCATGATCACCATCCCCGGCTTGAGCACTTTGTCGATTTCCCCCGCCTCGGTGCGTTCGGCGAAGACGTGCGGCTTGTCGGTAACGATGTCGATGCCGTGCACCTGCGTAGGCCGCGACTGCACGCCGTTCTCGCGGAAGAAGCGGCTGGCGAGCCGCATGTTATCCGTCGCATTGCCGGGCTTGATCTCGGCGACGATCTTTTTGTAGCCGGGCAGCGTGATCTCCTCCCAGAACTTGCGCACCATCTCGGTCGGCGGTCCGAGCGTGATGGGCGAACCGATCTGGGCGGACATTCCATTGTAGCCGGCAGCAAGCTCCATATTGATGATGTCGCCCTGCTTGAGCTTGCGCTGCGACGGACGCGGATTGCCGAACACCATGGCGGGCTCGGCCATCGGCGTCGTGCCGATGATGAGAAAATCGATGTCGCCGCCGCCATCGAGGATCGCGGCGCCCGCGGCCGCGCGCAGCTCATATTCCGGCACGCCCGGCTTGGCGCGCGCGACCATCGCCTCCATAGCGTGCTGGCAAAGCATGCCCGCCTTGCGCACGCAGCGCAGTTCTTCTTCGCTGTGCACGACGACGAGCTCGTGCATGAAGCCTTTGGTGAAAACGAACTCCGCGTCGGGTAGAGATTGACGCAGCACATTGTACTGGTTGACCGGCAGATAATCGCCGTGGCGCGCATCCAGCTCGATCAGCCCGATGCGTCCACGCTCGAGCTTTAGCTCTTTGAGGCGTTCGACGATCACCTCGGCATATTTGCCACTACGGCTGTGGCGCACGTCGGAGAGCGCATTGGCGCATTCGCGCCGGCAGGCCTCGGCATGGGTGCCCCCCATGGAGAACACGAGCGTGGGCTCGCCATCGAGCGGGACCACCACATAGGACGCGATCGCGTGCCATTCCCAGTGGCCAGTGAGCCACTGCATGCCGCCCCCGAAACTCCAGTGACTGGGTCCGCCCGGCACGATCACGCAATCGAGCTTGTGCTCGCGCATCTTCTCGCGCAGCGCCGCGTAGCGGCGGCGGTATTCCTGCCTCGAGAAATGATCGTACACCGCATCGCGATAATATGGCGTGTCGTGCATGTTGGAGAACGGCGCGTTCTGGTCGAGGCGATTGCGTACCTCTTCCCAGGCGCGGTGCGTGGACGGACGCGGCGTCCGAATGTTCATGGCGCTCAATCCTTGCAATTGCCGATCGTGACCGGCCCACCGGCGGCTTCGACCGCCTCTTTGGCAAGCGCGCTGTTGGCGACTTGCTCGACCGTGGGCTTTTTGTCCTTTTCGATATCGCCGTTCTCGGCGCTGTTGTCGATGGTCCATTGCGTGCGCACCGGATCAAAGCCGTTGTTGACCGACCAGACGCAATGGTTGGTGAGCACGTCGATGGCGTATTCGACCGCCTCCTTTGGCTTCTCTGTCGCCTTGACGATGATCGGCACCACCTTGTCCATGTCGCGGAACATCGCGCGATTGGCTTCGATCATCGCGGCCACCGTGTCGCGCAGGAGCGCACGGTCGCGCCCGATCCAGTCGAGCGAGGCGCCATAGGCGTTGAACATGTAATTGGGCATCAGGTCGGCGAGCTGCACCAGCACGTTCAGAGACGGCTTCTGCTTCTTGGCGAGATAGACGTCCTCGGGATGCAAAGCGACCCCGTCGATCTGTCCTGATATGAGCCCAGGCAAGCGCCCGGCCGTCGCGGCGGAGACGAAATGCGCGTCGTCAACGGCAAGCCCCGCCGTCCGCAGAAGCTCTCGCCCCATGCGCCAATTGAAGCCGCCAACGCCGCCGCCGGTCGCGCTGAGCTTTCTCCCCTTGAGATCGGTGGCGCTCTTGATGTCGGGCGAAACCACATAGGCCTGCGGCATGCGCGGGGCGAGCCCCCAGATCTGCTGAACTTTCAGGCCGCGGCCGATGGCAACGTCGCTAATTGCGACGATCGCGGTGCCCTGTGCGCCGGCCGCGATCGAAGTAGCGGACTGGCCGCCTTCGAACTGGATAATGTTGGGTTCGATGCAGCGCTTGGCGAAGAAACCGAGCTCCTTGGCCACGTGGGGCGAGGTGTGCACCACGTTCGGCGGCGCGACCGAAACGCCGATATTGATCTTGCGCATCACGCTACAGTTTTGCGCCGCTGC
>Ga0182039_10002175_pt1 | contig 10682 bp, 7 predicted proteins | sample sta12Can44000111_FD_125975 | JGI IMG/M metagenome (GOLD analysis project Ga0182039, IMG submission 125975) | Lab enrichment of tropical soil microbial communities from Luquillo Experimental Forest, Puerto Rico - statanox.12C.anox.44.000.111 | ecosystem: Environmental > Terrestrial > Soil >...
CGGACATAGTTCGCCCAGTTAGGCTGCCCCAGTGGCCAAGGTCATTACTGGTACTTGCTTTAGTAGTCGCTGCCCTCGCTATGGTGATTAGTTCTTTGACCTTTTTCCAGCGACTATCACTGAAGATGAGCTCATCGACTCCCGATGGGACGGCTAGCAGCGGCACGGTTTTGATTCCCGAGAAAAGCGTCGCCGTTCTACCGTTTGAAAATTTGAGCGCCCAGCAAGAAAACACTTACTTCGCGGACGGCGTGCAGGACGAAATCCTCACGAACCTGGCAAAGATTTCGGAGCTGAGAACAATCAGCCGGCATTCGGTGATGCAGTACAAGAGCGAAGTTGCACGGAATTTGCGCGAGATCGGCCAGCAACTCGGCGTCGCGCATATCGTGGAAGGAAGTGTTCAACGCTCTGCCAATCGCGTGCGTGTTAACGCGCAGCTAGTCGATGCGCGCACGAATAGAGAAGTATGGGCGCAGACTTATGACCGCGATCTTGCGGACGTGTTTGCGATTCAAAGTGAAATCGCAAAGGCCGTTGCCGATCAGCTGCAAGCGAAACTCACGGATCAAGAAAAGCAGGTTATAAGTGCTAAACCGACCGAAAATCTTGAGGCGTACGATGCCTACCTGCGCGGGCTGGCTTACTCACTGAAACCTGCCAACACACCCGCCGACCTCCTTGACGCACTGAAATACCTTAGAGAAGCAGTGCGGTTGGACCCGAAGTTTGCCCTTAGTTGGGCCCTGCTCTCATACGTGGATGCGGTCGGCTACATCACAGCGAGTCTTCAACCAACGGTCGACCTGCGTGAAGAGGCGCGGCAAGCGGCCGAAACCGCTCTCACTCTTCAGCCCAACCTGGGCGAAGCCATCTTGGCCAAGGGCTATTACTACTACGCCTGCCTGAAGGATTACGAGACCGCGGCGCGTTACTTTGAGCAAGCGCGCCCGCTTCTGCCCAATAGCAGCCAGATTCCTGAATCGCTAGCCTATGTTACACGGAGGCGAGGCGAGTGGGAGCGGAGCGAGGCGTACTTCAACGAAGCCGAGCGGCTCGACCCGCGCAACGTCGGCCTACTCTCCCAACACGCGCTCTCCTATGTCGCCTTTCGTCGTTTTCCCGAAGCCTCGCGAAAGCTTGATCAGGTTCTCAATATCACCCCGGACGACGTCGATACCCTGGCAGAGAAGGCCGGTATTGCACAAGCCGAGGGCGACCTGCCGCGGGCTGCTGCGCTACTGGCTCCGCTGAACCCGGACGCTAACTACTCCGCCGCAGTCGAAACGCAAGTTTACCAAGCGATCTTGGAGCGCCGCCCTGCTCAAATCATATCTCGGCTAAAGGAGATACTTGCCAAGCCTGATCCAAAGTTGGGTTACTTGAATGGCGAGCTTCGCTTTTGGTTAGGCTGGGCGCTAAAAGTCGCTGGCGACCATGCTGCCGCCCAGAAAACTTGGCGAGAGGCGCGTAGCGAATTGGAATCTTTCGTTAAAGAACAGCCGGAAAATTATTTCCTGATTCAGGATCTCGCCCTGACCAATATGAACCTGGGTGACAAGGCAGACGCCTGGGCTTTGACGGAGCGGGCCATAGCCACAAATCCAATTGAGAAAGACGCGGTAACCGGTCCCGGTTCGATCGAGATCGTCTCCCGGGTGGCGGCGGGGATGGGAGAGCCCGACCGCGCCATCGCCGCTTTACAGAAACTCCTCTCGATACCGTATCTTAGCACCGTATCTGAACCACTCACCCCCGCGCTGCTCAGGCTCGATCCTATGTTTGATCCGATCCGAAATGATCCGCGCTTTCAAAAGCTCTGCGAGGAAAAGCGACCGTGAACGTCCGGAGCTTTTTCACCGAGCTGAAGCCGTGCTACCGCTGATCTGACGTAACATCTGGCGGTTCCCTGAACTCTCCTGCTTGCTAGTGCCTTTCGATCACGTTGCTTGATTCTTCATAAACGCGAATCACACCATCGCGTGACCGACTGTGAAACTTTACGTGACCGATTGCGTTACTGACAGGGGGCCTTTGGGTTTCTTGTTGCCAGTCGACGAGCTGCTACCCCCTTTGGGATCTTTCGTCGGCTTTAGGTCGCGAACTTCTATTTTTCTTTCTTTTTTCTCTGCCATTTTATCTCTTAGTTTAGGCTGTTTGTTGTTCTGTTATCAGGGATTCGTGCCAAGTTCAGAATTACCAGGGGAGGCAAAAATAGTCGCTGAATTTGCTCTTAAACGAGAGGCAGTCAAGTGCATTCCTTTGCATGCTTTTGCTGGGTCAAAAGCACCTCTAACTCCCGATGCCTCAAGTGATTTCCAACCGTTCCGGAAAGGTCCGATTTCGATTACCGTCATGGCTTGCATCTTCTATTAAATTTAAATGAGCCTAGACGTTCACCCGAACATGGGCAACGTTGGAGGTCAAATGCGAAGCAAAATTCCCGCTGCGACCTGGGAACATGAAGACGAAGTGAATCCAGCGATGTCCGTGGCGATCGAGAATGGGCTAAGCGTGACCGCACTGCACAATCATTTCCTGTTCGATCATCCAGCCCAACAGTTTTAAGCGCCTTGCCGCTGGATCCGAGCGAGCGTTAAGAGCTCTTGCATTCGCCGGGCCCGTGGCGGGGAAGCTTTCCGAGGTAACAGGGAAAGTTCCAAAACAGGGAAAATCCGTCTCCAAAACGCCGGCCAAGCATCTCACTGCTAACAGAGGGACGCACCGGCGGAGGCCAGAAAGATGTGACCACGACCATGATCTATACCCACGTACTAAATAAACCGGGGTTCGGCGTCCGAAGTCCGTTAGATCGTTAGCGAAGACCAGTCGCGGCCCGAAACGAAACATAGCGGGCCGCCCTACAACGCCGTTGATCCGAGTCAGCGTTAAGAGCTCTTGCGTTCGTCGGGCCCCCGGGCGGGGGAGCTTCCAGAGGTAACAGAGGAAGTTTGAAAACAGGAAAAAACAAGGCCCTGCGGTGGTTCCAGCGATTCCGGAACCGCCTGGCATCGAATGAGCCTTTAGGCCTACGCGAACTGCCGATTTCCGTATTTTCCTGACGGCCTTACGTCGCGCAAAGCATTCGGACAAATTCGGACACGAAAACTGCGTAATTCTGCGCGAAAACGACGAACTGCCAATTTTGCCTCTTCGCAAATAACCACCGTTTTGCCACATACTTGTGGCAGAATTACGCAATGACGCGAAGTCGCTATTTCGGTTTCGAATCCCGTTAGGGTCGCTTCCCTTGATTTTGAAGGACTTACGCTAGCGACACTTCTTTCGCATAAAGAAACTGCATAAAAAGAAACGACCGTGTTTTAGTCGGGGCGTGCTTGTTTATTCGCTGCTCCGATGGCCGTTATCCACCCAAAGCGCGGGGCAGTTGCAATCGATTGCAATTCCAATGCTGTTTTTATGCGTTGGCTTTATGCGAAGCCCAAGAAGGTGGACGTTGCCCTCGCGACTTAGCTTCCAGAGATTCAAACGTTAGCTTCTAAAAGGCGTCGCTAAGAACTCACCGACGCGATTCTCCAAAACGTCGAGGATCGTCGAGGACGCGTTTCCAGCAAGCGAACGTAAAAGAAGTAGCGGCTATCTACTCTGAGGCGCGTGGCGCGCGTGCGGTTTGGTCACTCACCGACGTCGCTAAAGCTTCCGCGAAAGAGTGGGCTGAGCACGCGCTGCGGTTCTTTGAACTGTTCGTGGAACGAGCACGCGCCTTGGAGCGAGCAATGCCCCGCTGCTGAAGTTCGGACCGTAGCGGATTTTGCTTGGATCAGTGATTGCGCCGGTTTCAGGTATCTTGCTTGCGTGCAGGGCCAAGGCGTGCGCCCAGAAATCGTCGGCGTGCCCGGCCTCGTTCGATTCGGCGACAAACCGGATATTACCGGCTGCCGTCGTCTCTTTACGCACGGCGCGATGTGACGCGATAATTTTTCGATCGTCCGGGATGCGGGCGGTGCGATCTTCGAAAGCGGCGCGCAACGGATAGACCAACTCTTCTTTGACCGCGGCGGTGAACGTGATCGCCTCGACCTTGTAGGCGCCGAAGCGTTTTTGCGCGCGCTCGACCAACTGGCGTCCGATGCCCGAGTTGTCGATGCAGGCCCGCTGGAGCGACGGCAGTTCGAGCAACTCGTAGAGGCGACGTTCTTGTTCTTCAAAGGCCGTCTTCTGCAGGGCGACGCGATGCACCGTGGGCCGAAATCCGGCGACAGCTTTGACGATCCAAAAGACGGTCAAGTCTTTCGTGCGCGCGATGTCGCCGCCGAGGTAGAGCGGGTCTTTGCACTCGCGCAATTCTTTCAAGGACATCTCCCATTTTTCGCCGGGCCGATATTTGCAGGCGTCGAGCAAGTCAAAGCTAAGGAAGGCCGACGCGTCATCGCTGGGGACGCACATGAACTCTTCTTGGAAAGTTTCTTCATCAGGGGCACCGGCGCGGATGTAATCGAAATACTGCGCTTCATCCATTCCCGATCGCTCATCATCGTCGGGCAATTTGCATTGCAGTTTGTAAAGGAAGCCTTCTTCGAGCGCGTCTTGGAGAGTGACGCGATGGAGTGAAAACTTTTTCGGGTTTCCTTTGTGCCGCGCTTCGAGGATTAGCTGATTGAAATAATTGGCGGTGCCGCGGTGGGTTGAGAAAATCTCCAGTTGCCCGCCCCATGTGATCCCGGGATAAGCGATCGAGTAAAGTTTGCGGGGGTCTGGGTGAAGCGCGAACTCGTCGAGGACCCGATCGCCGCGTTTACCGGCTTGCGCGTCGGCATTACTCGACATGGAATGGATACGCAGACCGTTGGCGAGACGGAGCGTGAACGCGGTGTGCCCCTCGTCGTCGGGAAAGACGCGGCAATTGCCCGCAAAATCTTTGGGAACAAAGGATGGGGCCGTTGGCTTCATCGGCTGGTTAGGCTGCTCAACTTGAGGAGAAGTTTCCGTTAATTTACTTCGAGTTTTGCGAAGGAGGTTGCTCGGCGAGTTTTTGGAAGCGCGGATCATTCCGCAGCGGATCGAACATTTGATCAAGCCGGAGCAGCGCAGGAGTGAGCGGTAGCTGACGCGCTACTACGCCGGCGTACGGGATAGAAAGGAGTTTCTGAATCGCCGGAATGGCGTGGTCGGCGTCTCCGCTTTGCGCAGCTACTCGCGCGAAAATCTCAACTGGGCGCGCTCCAAACACCGCGTCTTTCTCGATCGGATTGCTCTCCATGGCGCCTTCGACCAGCTTCAACGCAGCCGATTTATCGCCGAGGTCCACGTCAGTCAGCGCAAGAGCGCCAAGAAGCAGATAATTTCCGGGCTGTTCTTTAAATAGAGGTTCTAATTCGCTGCGGGCTTGTCGCCAAGTTTCCTGAGCGCCAGCGTGATCGCCGGTTGCTTCCTTGACCCAGCCTAAATAGAAGCGCAGTCCGCCAATGTTATAGCCCAGCACCGGATCGGGCTTTGCTAATATCTCCTCTAGCTGAGAAGTGATTGGTCCCGGCCGACGCTCCAGGATGGCCTGATAAGCCTGTACTTCCAACACCTGAGTGTTATCTGCACCGGGATGCAGCGGAGCAAGTAGCGAAGCAGCTCGCGGAAGGTCGCCTTCCATTTGCGCAATGCACGCTTTCAGCGCCACTGGATAGGGATCGTCGGGCGTGATATCGAGAGTCTGATCGAGCTTTCGCAGCGCTTCGGGGAAACTACGCAGCGCGATGTAAGAAAGCGCGTGCTGGCTGAACAGGCCAGCATCGCGGGGGTCGAGGCGCTCTGCTTCGTTGAAGAAAGCTTCGCTCCGGTCCCACTGCCCTCGTCGTCGCGAAAGATATGCCAGCGATTTAGGGATAAGGCTGCTATTGGGCAGAAGCTGGCGTGCTTGTTCAAAGTAACGCTCAGCCGTGTCGTACTCTTTTAAACAAGAGTAGTGATAATAACCCTTGGCGTGCAACGCTTCACCAAGGTTCGGCTGAAGGGCAAGCGCTGTTTCGGCCGCCTGCCGCGCTTCCTCACAGAGCGCAGCTGTTGGTTGAAGACTAAGGGAAATATAACCAGCCGCATCAACGTATGATAGGAGCGCCCAACCAAGAGCAAACTTTGGATCTAATCGCACTGCTTCTCTTAGATACTTTTGTGCTGCGACGTCGTTGGTCGCCAATCTTGCCGTTTTCCGTGCGTAAGCGAGTCCACGCAGATAGGCGTCATAAGCCTCAACGTTGTCAGTCGGTTTGGCGGCAATGACTTGCTGTTCCCGACCCGTGAGTTTCGCCTGCAGTTGATCAGCGATGGCCTTGGCCACTTCACTCTCGACGGAGAAAATGTCGGTGAGTTTTCGATCAAAGGTGTCCGCCCAAAGATGTGAATCGTTAGCCGCTTTGATTAACTGCACATTCACCCGCACCGCGTCGCCACTCTTTTGCACACTGCCTTCCACGATGTGAGCCACGCCGAGTTGTCGGGCAATCTCAGGCAGATTTTCCGGTGCGCTCTTGTAATGTTCCGTCGATGTGCGCGAGATCACCTTTAGATCGGCGATCTTGGACAAGCGCGTCAGAATTTCGTCTTGGATGCCATCGGCAAAATACGCGTTGTCGAGATCGCGGCTTCGGTTTTCAAACGGAAGCACGGCGATCGATTTGTCCACAATCACTTTCGAGCTAAACGGATGTGAGAAAATGTAAAATCCCGCCGCGGCGGCGACTGCAACTATAATAAGCGCGGCCACCAATCTGCGCGATGGTCGAGCCGATTTCGCCCCGGATACGGCAGTCGCCGGCGCTGTTTGCGTCCCTTTTGCTAGCTGCATTTTCTCAGGCACATGCCGATTACCCACTTCGTCGGTGTAGAGATTTACAGTGTGGATGCGGACGCCGTGTTTCACTTCGCATTCGCCAAGGTCATGCAGACACGGTTGCCACTGCCGGTATTGTTCCAAATCGTCCGCGACACGCCGTGACAGGAGAATATGACCCGCATCACCGCAATCCATCACGCGCTGCGCCACGTTGATGCCCGCACCAGCAATGTTGGCTTGTTCGTTTAGATCGGCGATTTCATTGACCGGCCCGCTGTGAATCCCCATCCGCACTCGAAGTTCAGGATGTTTTTTTAGCTCTTTACCGATTTCCAATGCGCACAAAACCGGCGCTTCGGGATTAGTGCGAAAGACGAGAGCCCCGCCATCGCCAGTCGGTAAGCGCAGCAATTTGCCTTCCGCTTCGGCCAGCCGGAATTGCTCGGTTGCGCGAACGATTTCCCTCAACTTTTGCATCTGCTCGCTCTGCTCGTTGATGAGCAATTTGGAGTAACCGACGATATCGATAAACAAAACGTGCCCGATCTCGAATTTCACGTCTGAGGAAGACGCCGACGACATCAGACTTTCATTCTACCTGAGAACCCGAGATTCACCGAGCCTATTTGTTCGGGGTGCCAGCGGCCTCTGCTCTCTTCGGCCAGCCTAACGAGAAAGAGATAAGCCACGGGCGGGGTCGCTGGCAAACACGTTTGCGATCATTTGCTGAGGGGCCGTTGGCTTCATCGGCTGGTTAGATGGGAACGCCAGTATATCCAGTCTTGCTACAGCGCGGAGCGGTCGTTTTACAGTGCCTGAACACGCGCACGCCATTTCACCTCGTTGACACCGACGACAAGGAGCCACAGGGCCAGCGACAATTCGGCGACAAGCGTTACCCACTGAAGATACGGGATCGGCAATGCGAGGAAGAGCCGGAAGCTGTTGATCCAGTAAGTTACGCCGGCGACGATCATCAGCAGGCCGAGAATTGCAGGAAGAAACCTCGATTGAAAGATGAGGATTCCGATCAGGACGCAGAACACGCCAAAGAACGTCAGACTCACGCTGAAGGCATAGCCAAACATCCTTATCGGACCAGCCGCGAGAGCCTGAAGTTCGTCTGGATCAAAGGCGTTGCGGTATGCCGGAAGGCTGAATGTGAACAAAGGCTCGATATAGTTGAAGAGATTGACGGCCTCGATGATGGCTGACGCAGTGATGAAAAGCAGGGCGAGCAAGGCGAGGCGTGGGTTCACTACCTTGAGAAGTTCGAAGAGGATGAACCCCATGGGTAGATTGCAGATGACGACGATGGCGGCGGCCGTGAAGCCCAACCGATAGAGCTGCTCATGCGCGAGGAAGTTGGCTGCGGTCTTAGCTAGGTCGTCAGCGACGATCACCTGACCGCGAACATACAGGTAGGCAAATAGGGCGAACGCGGTGATGATCAGGTAAAGCGTGCCTGCAACGCGCGCGAGCAAACGCGGATGCTCGGTGAAAGTCATTAGCGTTGTTGCCATCTAACGAGAAAGAGATAAGCCACGGGCGGGGTCGGTGGCAACGATGTTTGCGATCATTTACATGAGTTTTGTCATCTGCTCGATTCGCTGGAGTGCTTCCTCACTGAGTCCGCCGGAGACGTTCACGCTTACGCTGCGGTGATCGAACTGGACGGGTTGCGGGTAGAGGGAGGAGCGGAGCGCTTCGAGTATCTTTGCCCCTTCGAGAGAATCGACGACGATGTCATCGCGTTCGGCGAGTTGGCGGGCGGCTTTGAGCAGGAACTCGCTCATTCGCATTTTGGTTTCCTGCCCGCGTTCGTGCAATATCGCGGTGATGGCATCGGTTACGTTTGGAGCTGCGGGTGCGTTGTCTCTAGGTCTTGCGAGGGCGACGTCCTTCGTCCATCCTTGGCGATGGGCGTGGGCTAGGATGGTGCCTTTACTGATGCCGGTGCGAGCGGCCAGTTCGCCATAGGACGCGCCGGCGGCGCGAGCGATCTTGATTTGATCCCAGGTGGTGCGAGAAACTGCGCGTGGCATAAGTTCTAGCGCGTGATTTTGTTTCCGAGTGCTCGACGCTGACGCTCTTCACGTTCATGAACGCGTTGCAGCGGTTCAGGTAGTGTTCGCTTGAACATTTATACCGGTTTGTGTGAAAGCGCAAAGCTTACTCGCTGCGCCGGTGAGCCTAAAGGCTACGTCCTACATGTAAGCAAGCCCCGAGGTACGTGCGGCAATGCCCGATAAGACCAAGGTCTGATAGACCAATGTCCCAGTTAAAGCTCCGCATTTTTTCAGTTCGTTAGGGACTCCGAGCGTAACAAACCAAGCGAAAGAAAAACCATGAACGATAAACGTCATATGAAGTGGGCGACCGCATTATCCGCGGCCCTTATTGCAGTCACAGCGCTAGCAGCGGATCCAAAGCCGAACATCGTTTTCATCATGGGCGATGACATCGGCATCTGGAACATCGGCGCTTACCACCGAGGCATGATGGCTGGCCGAACACCGAATCTCGACAAACTTGCTAAGGAAGGGATGCTTTTCACTGACTATTACGCTGAGGCAAGCTGCACTGCCGGCCGGGCAAATTTCATCACAGGTGAATTGCCTATCCGCACCGGCATGACAACTGTTGGTCAGGCCGGCGCGCCGACAGGGCTCCCTGCCGAAGCGTGCACAGTCGCGACTGCCCTCAAAGCGCAAGGCTACGCAACCGGCCAGTTCGGCAAAAATCACCTTGGCGACAAGAATGAGTTCCTTCCCACGGTCCATGGTTTCGACGAGTTCTTTGGTTACCTCTATCACCTCGACGCGATGGAAGACCCTGCTCATCCCAATTATCCGCAGAACCTGTTGAACGTCGTCGGCCCACGAAACATGGTCCACAGCTGGGCCATGGATACGGATGACGCCACCGACATGCCGCGCTGGGGCAAGATTGGCAAACAGAAGATCGAGGATGCCGGAACGCTTTATCCCGAACGGATGAAGACGGTAGACGACGAAATTCTCGATTGGACCATCAAGTTCATGGACAAAGCAAAAAAGGATAACAAGCCTTTCTTTGTCTGGCTCAATCCGACTCGGATGCACATCGTTACGCACTTGTCGGACAAATATGAAAAGATGCGCACCGCCGAAAATGGATGGTCGGAAGAAGAAGCCGGCATGGCTCAGATCGACGACATCGTTGGTTCGGTAATGAAGTATCTGAAAGATAACAATCTTGATGACAACACCATCGTTGTTTTTACCACAGATAACGGCACAGAAGTGTTCACTTGGCCAGATGGTGGCACCACACCATTCGCGCAATCCAAAGGGACCATCATGGAAGGGGGATTCCGCGTGCCATGCATCCTGCGGTGGCCCGGCCATGTGCCACCAGACTCAGTGCAAAACGGAATCTTCTCCGGAATGGACTGGTTCCCCACTTTCCTCGCCGCAGCTGGGAATCCCGACATCACTAACCAATTACTTAAAGGGGTGAAACTCGGCGACCGCACTTACAAGAACCACCTTGACGGTTACAACCAGACGGACGCGATCACTGGCAAAGGTCCATCTAATCGCCACGAAATCTTTTATCTTGGCGAAAGTTCCGTCGGTGCCGTGCGCATTGACGACTACAAGTTCCGCTTTATCGACCAGCCCCGCGGCTGGTTGGGTGAAAAGACCCATGTGGACGTGCCTTACATCACGAATCTGCGGCTTGATCCGTTCGAGCGCAACGGTTGGCCCAACGAGGGTACAAAAGAAGGTGCGCAGCAATACTTCGACTGGTTTAAGTACCAATTCTGGCGCTTTGTTTTCGTTCAGCAGGTCGTAGCAAAGGAACTGCAAACCTTCATTGAATACCCGCCAATGCAACGGGGTGCGAGTTTTAA
>Ga0182039_10002180_pt1 | contig 10676 bp, 10 predicted proteins | sample sta12Can44000111_FD_125975 | JGI IMG/M metagenome (GOLD analysis project Ga0182039, IMG submission 125975) | Lab enrichment of tropical soil microbial communities from Luquillo Experimental Forest, Puerto Rico - statanox.12C.anox.44.000.111 | ecosystem: Environmental > Terrestrial > Soil >...
CAGGTAGCGTGCGCGCTGCCTCAAGCCCGCCATTTCGTCGCTTGCCACCTGGAGATTTGCCCTCGGATGTTCTCCGGGGACCGGTAGGTAGCGTACCCGGAAAACGCGGAAACCGTGCCCACGGACGATCCGCTCTGCATTTTCGACCAGTGTCAGTGCTTCCCGCGTGACAGGAGTGCCGTGCGGTATCCTGGAACTCAGGCACGGTTGGGCGGGTTGGTCAGCCGTCGGAAGCCCGCGCTCTTTTGAAAGTAGGCGGATTTCGGCTTTGGTCAGACCAGACTCGCGGAGCGGGGCAACCACACTGAACTCCAGCGCCGCCTGCGAGCCTGGACGCCATTGATAGGCGTCGTCCGCGTTTTCGCCGTAGGCCAAGGAACGGAAGCCGCCCTCCCTGGCCAGGACGCGCATCTGGCCGAATAGCTCGGCCTTGCAGAAATAGCAACGGTTTACCGGATTGCTGCTGTACCGGGGATCTTCCAACTCTTGCGTAGCCAGGATTCGCACCTGCGCCCCGAAATGTTTGGCGTTTTCCTGGGCAGCAGCCAGCGCCTGACGGGGCAGGCTTGGGCTGTCGGCGATCACGCCCAGAACCCGGCTGCCCAGAACATCGGTCGCCTCGGCGAGCAGATACGTACTATCAACCCCGCCAGAGTAGGCAACAAGCAGCGGTGCGTGCTCCTGTAACAGGCTACGGAGGGCAATCTGTTTCGTCCTCAATCCCACGCCGGTAAAGCCTCAGAGTTGTAGCCGGCGAAACAATTCGTCTACCGGCAGTTGCAGCCCGACGTAAAACTCGCCGAAATCCGCGTACCGCGCACTTACTTCATCGAAGCGCATTTCATAGACAATGCTCTTGATGTCGAAAATGTCGTGGGCAAAGAGCGAGACACCCCACTCCCAGTCGTCCAGGCCGGTCGATCCTGTAATGAGCTGGCGCACCCGGCCCGAATATTGCCGGCCGACGCGAGCGTGACCCGCCATGAGCTTTTTCCGGTCCTCGAAGGGAAGTGCATACCAATTCTGATTTTCGCCGCGGCGTTTGGACATTGGGTAGAAGCAGAAAACGGGCCAATCCGGCATATTCGGGTAGAGCCGATCTTTCAGGTATTTCTCCATGCGTTCATGAAACTGCTGCATGGCCTGGGCAAATTCTCCACTTTCCCGGGAGAGGCCTCGTTCTGCGACGAGGGTTGCAGCATACTCTTCGTCTCCTGTCGTGTATTCGCTGCGTTCCGTCAGCGAGTAAAAGCTGCAGACCGGGTTGAGTACGTCCGGGCCCAGGGCAAGGGTAAGGCTCTTTTCCAGAGCGTTGGCTGCGTGCAGGTCTTCAGTTAACAACATGAAGCCGAGATCGGCCTTTGGTGTAACAACGCTGAAGGTCAGTAGCTGCGTCGAAGGCAAGGCCCGGCTCTCCTGGATCAAGGCGGACAGCGCCGTCTTCGCCGCCAGTTTTTCTTTGGCATCCATCATCTGCCATTGCCCATGCTCCAGCCCGTAAAAAAGATGCAGAACATGCCAGCCTTCCTTTGGCCGGAGGGTCGGTTTATCAGTCATATCGAAACCTTAGGCGGGATCTTGGAACTGTCTATTCGGAAGGAGACCTGGGCACACTCTCAATAGGGCTTGCAGTTCGGGGTCGAATCGTTAGATTAGCCGGCTTTCTCCAGGGCGATCGCCTCGACACTTTCGCAGGCAGGGTCCGAGGGAAAGAGGAGATAGGTCACTACACTATGGCAGACGTTGTCAATAAATACCCGCAAAACGCGGTCGGGCGGTTCTACGTGGATGATCAATGCATCGACTGCGATCTCTGTCGCGAAACGGCACCGGCGAATTTTACCCGTAATGACGATGGGGGGCATTCCTATGTGTACAAGCAGCCGTCAAACCCGGAGGAAGAGGCGCTTTGTAAGGAAGCCATGGAAGGTTGCCCCGTGGAAGCAATTGGCAGCGACGGAGAGTGAAGAGCGTTAAGGAGTTTTGAGTTTCGGGCTTTGAGAGTCTGAGTTTCAGGTGGCAACAGCCCGAATCGGAAAACCCGAAACTCAAAACGAGGTCCCCCCAGATGAGACGGTCTCTTCGCAGACTGGTGTTGGAAGAGTGGCGTGGCCTGCCTTCCGCGGAAGAACGGCCGAATCGGGTTAGTTCCGTCCGCGATGTGCTTATCCAGCTCGCACCGAAGCTCGGTCTGGAAACCCGGTTACGCGAAGAAGAGATCATCAGGGCGTGGACCGAAATCGTTGGTGATTTTTTTTCACGGCATTCGCGTCCGGCGAGACTGCATCAATCCACCCTGATCGTGCACGTTCTACAGCCGACAATTCTTTATGAACTCGATCGGCAATGGAAGCCGATCATTCTGGCCAAGTTGAAGAGGAGGTTTGGCTCCAGGATCATTAAAGAGCTTCGCTTCCGGCTGGGATGATGTCGCAAGAGCATGCCATGCCGGAGTGGATTGAAATCGCGGAATTAGAAGTCCAATCCAGCGTCGGGGTATCCGAGAAGGAACGACAAACCCGCCAGAAACTCGCGGTATGTCTCCGGTTTCAGATCGCGCCGCCGTTCGGTTCTCTGGCGGATGAAATCGCTCGAACGATCGATTACGGCGCCGTGGCCAACGAGGTAAGTGCAATTGCCGCAAGCGGTTCCAGGCGTCTCATCGAAACACTCGTAGCTGAGATCGCGGACGGCTTGATGGCGCGGTTTCCTATGATCCGGTTGGAGGTCGAGTTGCGAAAATTTATTCTGCCCAATACCCGGTACGTGAGCGTCCGCACGGCGAGGAGGCGCGGAAAGTAGAAAGCCGAAAGTAGATAGTCTGTATCCACATTACTTTTGGCGGGCGATCGGTTTCGCCCTGCCAGCGTGGGCGCACGTCTATCCTCGGGCGAGGAAATTTTGGAAAACAGTCCTTATCTTGACGTGTTGACGCGCATGGGCAGTCGCCGGACGACGGCGGCAGCCGCCGGGCACCTCGTTTTGTAGGGCGGCTGGGGTCTGCCGCCGGGCATCTCGTTATTCCAGCGCGATCCGCGCGCCCTGCAACCCATCAGGCAAGTTCGGCCTCTGGGCTAAAAAATACGGACCGCTGTCCCAATCTCCAGGGTGCCATTCGTCGCAACATTGAGCCCTGAGAAAGGGTCAACGAAATCAATAGATCAGAACAGGAACAAATTTATGACGGAATTACACCTCAAGGACCACCAGGTGGTCTCACGACCGAAGTGGCTGGAAGACCGCAGACGGCTTCTGGCCAAGGAAAAGGAATTGACCCGGCTGAGCGACGACGTGAGCGCCGAACGGCGCAAACTGCCCTGGGTCAGGTTGGAGAAGGAATATGTGTTTGAAGGACCGGAGGGAAGTCAAACCCTGGCCGACCTCTTCGACGGACGCAGCCAGTTGATTGTGTATCATTTCATGTTTGGCCCGGACTGGGAGGAGGGTTGTCCAAGCTGCTCGATGGCGGCCGATCACTTCGATTCCAGCGTCGTCCACCTCCAAGAGCGCGATGTGACCCTGATCGCAGTTTCGCGAGCGCCCTTTCCCAAGATCGGGGCGTTCAAGAAGCGGATGGGCTGGCACTTTAAGTGGGTATCGTCCTACGGGAACGCGTTCAATCACGATTTTCGCGTATCGTTCACCAACGAAGAAATGGCGAAGGGCAAATACTACAACTTCGACACCAGTGACTTCCCGAGTGAGGAGGCCCCGGGCGTAAGCGTGTTCTACAAAGCTGAAACCGGCGATATTTTCCATACCTATTCCAGTCACGCACGCGGAGGAGAGCCGTTACTTGGTGTGTATTTCCATCTCGACCTCGTGCCGAAGGGCCGGGATGAGGCGGGACTGCCCTGGCCGATGGCCTGGGTGCGCCATCACGATAAGTACAATCAAAGCTAGCCCGGGTTCGCGGCAGGCGCTGCGAAAGCGAATCTGTAGGGCGCCCTGGGTCAGGCGCCCTGCCCGGAAGAGAATGCCGGCGCCTGACCCAGGCGCCCTACAATTGTAGCCGCTCGAGCAGGTTGGAGAAATCGCCCTCTTGATGTGCGAGTTCGATGACCGGCGCATCCAGGAGTGTCTCGAGCACGCTCAGATTAGTCTGAGCTGCCAGATTCGCGCTTGCCTCAACATTGTTCAGAACCACGAGCGAACAAGGCAAGCTCGCTTTTCTCAACGCTTCAACAGTCAACCGGGTGTGGTTTAAAGCGCCGAGCCGGTTCGCCGCGACGACGATAACGCCCAGTTCGAGATCACGAGCCAGATCACGGAAATCGTAATCCGGTAAGATAGGCACAAGTAATCCGCCGGCGCCCTCGACAATAACCACTGCATGCTTGGCAGCCAGGCGCGCAAAGCTTCCTCGCAGCGCGGCGATATCGATCCAGCGATTTTCGATAATTGCAGCGGTGTACGGGGCGAGGGGAGTGTGGAACCAGATAGGGTTGACAAGGTGATCCGCCTCAACCCGGTCGCTTGCCAGCTGAAGCGCCTCAACATCGGAGGGTTCCCCGGTGCACACCGGCTTCATGCCAACGCAGTCAATGTTCGACGCGCGGATGGAGCGAATGAGTCCGCAGCTGACAAAGGTTTTTCCGACACCTGTGTCCGTACCGGTGACCAGATAATTCATGCGCCCAGTTCCCGCTTGAGCGCGTGTTCGATGGCGTCGGCCAGATGTTCGAGCTGGGTCACTTCCGGACCCTCCAGCAGAAGGCGGACTTTCGGCTCTGTGCCGGAATAGCGGAGCACAATCCGCCCTCTTCCGGCCAGTTCCTGTTCCGCGCCTACCAGTTGTCGCATGAGCACCGGAAATTGCTCGAACGGCAGTTTTTCTCTGACCGGAACGTTGCGCTGAACCTGCGGGAACTTATGCAGAAGCCGGCGTAACTCGCTGAGCGGTTTTTCGGACGAAACCATGATGGACAGGATCTGCAAGGCGCTAATCAAGCCGTCGCCGGTGGTGGTAAAGTCCCGGAAAACGATGTGGCCGCTCTGTTCTCCGCCGAGATTCAGATTGTGATCAACCAGCGACTCGATCACGTACCGGTCTCCAACGTTGGTCCGCAGCACTTTGCCGCCCAGCTGATGCATAAGCTCATCCAGACCAAAGTTGGTCATCAGCGTGGCGACCACAGTGTTCTCCCGCAGTTGACCGATCCGGAGGAGACAGGTTCCAGCGATAGCCAGAATCTCGTCTCCGTCGAGTGGATCGCCACATTCATCACAGAGCAGCAACCGGTCTGCATCGCCGTCGTGCGCCAGCCCAAGGTCCGCCTGCGATTCCCGGACCAGGTGCGCCAAGACCTCGGGGTGAGTGCCGCCACAGCCGGCATTGATATTGTACCCGTCCGGAGTGGCGTATCGCAGGTTGACCTTGGCCCCCAGTCTGGCAAGTGCGAGTGGAGTGGTCTGAAAGGCGGCGCCGTTTGCCGCGTCTACGACGATTCGTAGACCCGAGAGTGACGTCCTTTTTGGGACGGTTGAGACAGCAAATGCGGCGTACTGTTCAACGGCTCCGGGGAGCGGTTTGATTCGCCCGACGCCTTTCCCGATCGGCAGCTGGACGTGATGGCTATGGCGGGAATACTCAGTTTCGATCTCGCTCTCTTCGCGATCGCTTAATTTGTACCCCGTGGATCGGAAAAACTTGATCCCGTTATCGTCAAACGGATTGTGCGAAGCAGAGATGACGACGCCGAACGCAGCTTCGTGGCAGGCCGTCAGGTAAGCAACTGCAGGCGTTGGAATTATCCCTGCCAGCAAGACATCAATGCCAAGAGATGCGAGTCCGCTGGCGACGGCCGATTCCAGAAATTCCCCCGAGGCCCGCGTATCCCTTCCGACAATTACGACGGGAGGTTCTCCTGGGGTCATAAGCACCCTGGCTGCGCTTTGAGCGAGCCGCATAGCGGCGGGTGCCGTGATCGGATCCCGGTTAGCGGTGCCGCGAACTCCGTCAGTGCCAAAAAGCCGCTGTGACATTACGCCTGATCCGGTACTTGCGCCGCTGGACGGCGCTCCATTCGCCACTGCTCGGGAGTCGATTCGACATTTTTCTTTATCAGATACCAGACGGCTGAGGCCACGATCAGGGACATGAGCTTCGCCCGCCAATTTTCCAGGAAAAGCCGTTTCATCGTGTTTTCAAGTGATGGTTTCCCGGTGTTCGAGTGTATCCGCCTCGTTTTTATCAGATTGGTCGCTGTCCGACATTAACAATTTCGACAGGCGCTGTTCGAACTGCCCGGGTTTGAATCCTCTCTCGATCTTGCCTCGATAACAGATCGAAATTTGGCCAGTCTCCTCGGAGACCACGATTGCAACCGCATCCGATTCTTCGGTGATCCCCAACCCGGCCCGATGACGCAGCCCGAGCGCACGATCGAGGTCTTCACGCTGGCTTACCGGGAAAATGCAGGCCGCCGCGGTAATCCGGTCGTTTCGGATAATTACCCCGCCATCGTGAAGCGGTGTCTTGGGAAAGAAAATGGTGAGCAGTAACTCTGGAGAAACTTCGCAGTCCAGGTTCACGCCGCTTTCGGCAAAACTCCGGATCGCAGTATCCTTTTCGACTGCGATCAGGGCACCGGTCTGGTTGCTTGCCAGCTCGAACACGGCCTCGGTAATCAAGTCGATCGTTTCTTTCTTTTGCGAAGAGGACGAAAAGAAATGGGTGCTTCCAAGTTCTGCCAAAGCGCGTCGAAGTTCAGGTTGAAAGATAACGACAAGCGCAATCGCCAGGAACGCGGTCAGGCTCCGCAAGAGCCAGCTGATAACCGTCAGATTGAGGATCTGGGAAATGAGCGTGAGAAAAATAAAGAGGACAGCCAACCCCGTCAGCACCTTGGCGCCTCGGGTGCCTCGGAAGTAGAGATAGCCGTAGTAAATGGCCGCAGCCAGGAAGAGAATCTCAATCGCGGCATTCCAGTTGCCTGTAAGGAATTTCAGCAGGGCATCATTCATTGGGCCAAAATCGCGTCAGTCATCCGGAGAGCCTGAAGGTTCGGGGTTACGTCGTGAACCCGGACAACGTTGGCACCCTTCTCCCGAAGCAGGCTGGTAAAAGCAACCGTCGGCCAAACCCGATCGTCAAATGAGAGTTTTGGGTTTCCCAGGAGCTGCGCAAGGGGGGATTTTTTGGAGATGCCCACGACAACGGGGTGGCCGAGCGTGGCAAATCTATTCAGGTTACGGGCCAATTCGACATTATCAGCGAGGCGCTTGCCGAAGCCAAACCCCGGGTCAATCGCAATCTTATCCATCTGGATTCCACCGGCGACGGCGATATCCCTCTGCATCCGCAAAAAATCGAGTACCTCCGCAATCACATCACCATACGATGGATTGATCTGCATCGTCTTGGGAGAGCCTTTCATGTGCATGAGGATAACCCCGGCGCCGGCGGACCGGACAACCTCGGTCATGTCCGGATCGCCCCGGAGGGCGGTAATGTCATTAACGATATCGGCGCCAGCCTCCAGGCACCGCTTTGCCGTCTCAGCTTTGTACGTGTCGATCGAGATGAAAATATGCGGGAATTGTTCCCGAAGCGGCCGGATCACCGGGATGACCCGCCGCAGTTCCTCATCCAGCGGTACCGGGTTCGAACCCGGACGAGAGGATTCACCCCCGACGTCAATGATTGTAGCGCCTTGGGCTACCATGTCGCTGCCGTGCTGTAGCGCCGCGTCGTGATCAAGAAAGGCGCCGCCGTCCGCGAAGGAATCCGGCGTAACATTCAGAACCCCCATGAGATGGGCAGAGGAACTCAGCTCGAGCGCACGATCTCCGATTCTCCAGATCACAAGGGTAGGTAAAAGCTCCAGCTTTTACACAAAGCTCGCAAAAGCTCCAGCTTTTGCAAAGCAGATGAAAGCCGGAGCTTCAGGTCCGTCGGGTAAAAGCTGAAGCTTTTACCTACGATGCGTTAGCAGGCTGACCCGGCTCGGGCTGGGCTGCCCTGAAGGCGAGTTGTTCGCCGGCCGCATACACCTCTACAATGTCACCTTGCTTGATATTCGTGCGTAGCAACTCCTCCGCCAAAGGATCTTCCAGGTAGCGTTCGACCGCACGGCGCATTGGACGAGCGCCATAGGTCGGATCGTAGCCTTTGTCGATCAGGAACTCGACTGCAGTTGGATCGAGCTGGATCCTGATGTTCTTTGCGCGGACACGGTCAACCACTTTCGCGACTTCGAGGTCAACAATTTGTACCAGGTCGTTACGCTCAAGCTGGTGAAAGACAATCATGTCATCCAGACGATTCAGGAATTCCGGCTTAAACACCCGCTTGGACTCTTCCAGGATCTTGTCCCGCATCGCTTCATAAGACTCGTGCCCGGCGATTGCGCCAAAGCCCATTGCAGTCTGACGCTTGATGAACTCTGCCCCGACGTTCGAGGTCATGATGATAATCGTGTTCCGGAAATCGATCTTGCGGCCAAGGCTGTCCGTGATCTTTCCTTCCTCGAGGATCTGAAGCAGCAGATGCATGACATCTGGATGTCCCTTCTCGACCTCGTCGAACAACACGACGGAGTAGGGCCGCCGACGCACGGCTTCGGAAAGCTGCCCACCCTCTTCATACCCGACATACCCTGGAGGAGAGCCGATCAATCTGGACGCAGTGAACTTCTCCATGTACTCGGACATGTCGATCTGGATCAGTGCGTCAGCATCACCAAACATGAATTCCGCCAACGAACGTGCCAGGAAGGTTTTTCCGACACCAGTTGGTCCCAGAAAAATGAAGGAACCAATCGGGCGCCGCGGGTCTTTGAGGTCCGCCCGAGAGCGGCGCAAGGCTTTGCTGATTGCGGTGACAGCTTCGTCCTGGCCAATGACGCGAGTCTTGAGCTCCTCCTCCATTTTCAGAAGCTTCTCGGTCTCTTGCTGTTCCATCCGATGCAGGGGTACACCGGTCCACCTGGAAACGATGTGCATGATATCGTCGGCCGTCACGAGCACTTCGCGCTCCTCCCTTTGTTCCCGCCATTCGCCCAGAATTCGCTCCAGCTTGTCTTTGGCCTGTTTCTCGGAATCGCGCAGAGCCGCCGCCTTTTCAAAGTCCTGTGCCTTGATGGCTGCTTCTTTGTCGGCACGGATCGCATCGATCTCCTTTTCGATTTCCTTAACATCCGGCGGCCTAGTCATCGCATTGATCCGTGCGCGCGCGCCCGCTTCATCCATGACGTCGATGGCCTTGTCCGGCAGAAAACGCCCGGTCAGATACCGGTCCGACAGGTACACAGCCGCATCGAGCGCTTCATCTGAGAGCTTTGCCTTATGGTGCGCCTCATACTTTGGACGCAATCCCCTCAGGATCTGCACCGCTTCTTCCACCGTAGGCGCCTCAACCTTCACAGTCTGGAAGCGGCGTTCCAGGGCAGCGTCCTTTTCGATATATTTGCGGTACTCGTTTAGCGTGGTGGCTCCGACGCATTGGAGTTCACCTCGGCTCAAAGCCGGCTTAATGATGTTTGAGGCGTCCATTGCCCCTTCGGCAGAGCCAGCTCCGACGATAGTGTGAAGCTCGTCGATAAAAAGAATCACGTTCTTTGATCGCCGGATCTCATCCATGACCGCTTTGATGCGCTCCTCGAACTGGCCGCGATACTTTGTCCCTGCGACCATCAATGCCAAGTCAAGCGTAATCACTCGCTTGTCGCGCAGCAGTTCGGGCACATTACCGGCGCCGATCTCCTGGGCCAGGCCCTCGACGATGGCCGTCTTTCCCACTCCAGCCTCGCCCAGAAGCACCGGGTTGTTCTTGGTGCGCCGGCAGAGAATCTGGATCACGCGCTCGATCTCGTTCTTGCGACCGATCACGGGGTCCAGCTCACCCTTCTTTGCCAACTCGGTCAGGTCACGGCCGAATGCTCGCAGAGCGGGTGTCTTAACGTCTTTCTTGTTGCCCTCCTGCGGGGTTTCTGCCTCGCTTTCGGGCGGCGTGAAATTCGGGTCCAATTCTTTTAAAATTTCGTTTCGCGTTCGTTCAATATCAACCTCGAGGCTTTTCAATACTCGGGCTGCCACACCCTCGCCTTCGCGTAACAACCCCAGCAAAATGTGTTCCGTCCCTACGTAGGAATGATTCAATGCCTTAGCTTCTTTGCCGGCTAGCGCCAATACCTTCTTAACTCGGGGAGTGTAAGGGATATTTCCAACCATCTTGGTCTCCGGATGAGAGCCGACGTGCTTTTCCACTTCCATCCGGACCGTCTCAAGATCGAGTCCCATTTTTTGCAGGACATTGACGGCAACGCCCTGTCCAAGTTTGATCAGCCCGAGCAAAAGGTGCTCAGTTCCCACATAGTTGTGGTTGAAACGGTCAGCCTCCTTACGCGCGAGCGCCAAAACTTGTTGAGCACGTGGAGTAAAATTGTTCATCATGTAGATTCCGGTGTCGGGTGCTCATCGCCCGACGTTTTAGTATTAGGCGGTTTAGGAAAATTTTTCAACCTCTCACGAACCAAGTCCGCCCGCATATTATCGCGTTCTTCGGCAGTGAGTTTCTGTTTTGCGATGTATTGCAAATGAGCGGGCTGAGTCTCCATCAAGAGCTGATTGATCACCGCTCGCCCTTGCTCCGGAAAGAATCCGAGGTCGACCCCGAGGCGCATGACGGACAAGAGGTTAAGTGCCTCCTTGGAAGCTACAGAGCAGGCGTTGCC
>Ga0182039_10002190_pt1 | contig 10657 bp, 9 predicted proteins | sample sta12Can44000111_FD_125975 | JGI IMG/M metagenome (GOLD analysis project Ga0182039, IMG submission 125975) | Lab enrichment of tropical soil microbial communities from Luquillo Experimental Forest, Puerto Rico - statanox.12C.anox.44.000.111 | ecosystem: Environmental > Terrestrial > Soil >...
GCCCTGATCGCCAAGGATTGGCGCTCCTCGATCTCATCGAGGCATGACTTAAGCCGCTCATGCTCCTGCGCCGAGGCAAGAGATTCGAACGCAGACGCGCCTGGATCGGCCACATTGGCTGCGGCCTCGATCGGCTCGCTCCGGCGCGAGGGCACGCGAGACCGCGCGCGGTCGATGGCGCGGTTGCGCGCAATGGCGACGAGCCAAGTGATCGGGCTGGCGCGATCCTTGTCGAAGGCGGCGGCCTCGTTCCAAACGGTCAGGTAAACCTCTTGCAGCACGTCTTCCGCCTCGCTTCGGTCATTTAATATACGGAGGCAGGCGCCAAAAAGCTTCGCCGAGGTCATGTCGTAGACGAGGCGAAGCGCCGTCCGGTCGCCATGCGCGACACGGTTGAGTGCCGCTGCGAGTTGCTTGCGCTTTACGTCGGCATCCATGCCGTGCGCGCCTGTCACGGAGGCCTGAAGACGCCTCTCCTTAGCTTGGCTTCGGGGCGTTAGCGAGATGTAATTTCGCAGTTGCGAATTGGGCGGGGCACGATACTCTTCGAAGCAGATCAGCACCTGTCTTCGCTGTTTTCTCGCGATTTGACTGGTGTGATCTTCGTGCCACGGAACAGTCGAAATTGGATTGCCTATGTGGCCGAGCCGTTCCTGGGGGCTGGGGTGGCTGTCAATCTTGCGGTGTTAGCTCCGCCCGTTTCGGGCGGCGGCCAAGGTAGGCTTATGCGCAAGGCGCGGAACGAATGAGGGATCAGGCGAATGAGGGATCAGGAATGATGCTGCGACGCGCCGGTCTTGGCCTCCTCGTCGGAGCAATCCTCATGGCCCCGGTTGGGGCTTCGGCCGGTCCCGCCCTCGTCTTCGAGCCTTACAACGGCACGGTGTTCTATGCGGAGGACCCCGATGCGCAGTGGTTCCCGGCCTCGCTCACCAAGCTGATGACGGCCTATGTCGCCTTCCGGGCGCTCAAGGACGGCAGCGTAAAGCCCGACACCAAGCTGATCTGCTCCAAGGAGGCGACGGAGCAGGCCCCAAGCAAGCTATGGCTGAAAGTGGGTGAGTCGATCACTCTCGACGTCGCGCTCAAAGTGCTCATCGTCGAATCCGCCAACGACGTCGCCGTCATGATCGCCGAAGGCGTCGCCGGCAGTCAGGATGCGTTCGTGCAAAGCATGAACGAAGCGGCGCAGCATCTCGGCATGACCCACACGCATTACGCCAATGTCAATGGCCTGCCGAACGAAGAGCAGGTGACCACGGCCCGCGATCTCGCCAAGCTCACCCGCGCCATCATCGTCGAATTTCCCGAATATGCCGGCCTGTTCCAGACAATCCAGGTCCAAGTGGGCAATAAGGTCATGCGTTCCCATAACGGCATGCTGGTCAGCTACCCGGGAGCCGACGGCATGAAGACCGGCTTCATCTGCGAGTCCGGTTTCAATATCGTGGTCAGCGCCACGCGCGACGGGCGCAAGCTGGTTGCCGTCGTGCTCGGCGAGCCGTCGATTGCTTCGCGGCGGGAGCGTGCCACCGATCTCCTGGATAACGGGTTCAGGCGCTATTTCTGGAAATCGCTGTTCGGCACGAGCCTCGACGGTCTGGCTATCCAGGCCTCGCTTACTGATGGCCCCGCGCATTTGAAGGACAGCGTCTGTGGAGGCGGCGGCACCAAACCCGTCACCTCGCGCAAGAGAATTACGAAAAAAGGCAAGTCCCGGGCCGCGCTTAATCTCGATGCCGACAGCACCGTTGCCGCCGCGACTGCGACCGTTAATGGCGCGACCGATGCGGCGGCCGCGGTGACCACCGGAGCCGTGAGGGCGACGAAGACGACCTCGCGCAAAACCGTGACGAGCGCCGCGAATTGATCCTTTCCAGTTCCGGGCGAAGATTTCTCATTGCGCTGACGGCCGCGTGCCTCGGCTCGTCCTCGGTGGGCGCCGCGGAGCCCCCTTACAATGTTGCCGCAGCGGTGGCACAAGCAGCTCAAGCCTGCAAGGACATGGACGGCCAGCCGAACACCGACGCGGTGCTGACGGTCGAGGATCTGAACGGCGACGGCGGCGAGGACTGGATCGCCGACTACTCGAAGCTGAAATGCGAGGGCGGAGTCAATCCGCTATGCGGCAGCGGCGGCTGCTCGCTGCAGATCTATTTCTGGGACGGAGAAACCGGCTGGGAACTCGTGTTCGAGGATCTAGTGCAGGGCTACAAGCTCGGCAAGAGCGGCGGTAAGCGGTTCCTCTACGTGACCACGCCAGGCGACCCGTGCAACAAGCCGACCAACGAGACCTGCAACTACACCTATCGCCTGGATAAGGACGCCGTCGTACCTGTGAAGTAGCGCTCCCGCTACGATGCGGGCTGAGCGACTGCGGCCTCGATCACGCGCTTGGCCTCTGGCGAGCCCCAATCGGCTGGGCCGACCAGCCGCGCGATCTCCTTGCCGTTGCGGTCGATGATGAGCGTGGTCGGCATGCCGACCGCTTTGAGCGCGGCGAACAGTTTGCCCGAAGGATCGGTATAGAGCGCAACATGCGTGGCGCCGGTCTCCTGCAGGAACGCCTTCGCCTTGTCTGGGCCATTCCTGTCGATATTGACCGCCACCACCTCGAAGGCATCCCCGCCGAGCTCGGTCTCGAGCCTGTCTAGCGCCGGCATCTCGTCGCGGCAGGGCACACACCACGTGGCCCAGATGTTGAGCAGCACAATCTTGCCCCGCCAATCGGCGAGCGACTTCGTCGCGCCGCTTGCGTCGTTAAAGTTAACGTCGGGCAGATCGAGGGGCGAAGCGCGCACGAGCAGCGGCGCCATCGCGCCCTTGTTCAAGCCGGCGAGCGATCCCTTCGCAGCCTCCCTGCTCGTCGCTGCTCCAGCTCCGGCCGCACCGGAATCTTCCTTAGCCTCGGGGCGCCCATTGTCAGGAGGGGCGAAACTCAAATATACCGTGCCAAACCCGGCAATCGCCGCGAGTCCCGCAGCGACGAGATAGATGGCCGCGCCGCGTTCGCGTAGCTTGGTCTCGCTCAAGTCTTCCTCGCTCACCTCGCCTGTCCAGGCTTAAAAGTCGATGACTAACACCATGTGGGGCGGCCGCTTTGCCGCAAGTCCAGCCGAGGTGATGGAGGACATAAACGCCTCCATCGAATTCGACAAGCGGCTGTGGCGGCACGACATTTCGGCTTCGAAGGCGCATGTCGCCATGCTCGGCGCAACCGGCATTCTCACCGCCAAGGAGGCGAAGGAGATCGCCGGCGGTTTCGACAAGATTCTCGGCGAGATCGAGGCCGGCGAATTCAAATTTTCGCGCGCTCTTGAGGATATTCACCTCAATATCGAGAGCCGTTTGCGTGAATTAATTGGTCCAATTGCCGGAAAGCTGCACACCGCGCGCTCGCGCAACGATCAGGTCGCGACCGATTTCAAGCTCTATGTCAAGGACGAGATCGCCGCGATCAATCGCGCGTTCCGTAAGCTTCAGCTCGCGCTCGCGACCAAGGCGCTTGAATACGCGGGCGCGGTGATGCCCGGCTTCACGCACATGCAGACGGCGCAGCCCGTCACCTTCGGTCATCATCTGCTCGCCTATGTCGAGATGCTTGCGCGCGACCGCGGCCGCTTTGCGGACACCGCCAAGAGACTTGCGGAGTGCCCGCTCGGCTCAGCGGCGCTTGCCGGCACGAGCTTCCCCATTGACCGCGACATGACGGCGAAAGCGCTCGGCTTTGCGCGGCCAACAGCGAACTCGCTCGACGCGGTCTCAGACCGCGACTTCGCGCTGGAGACTCTCGCCGCCGCAGCCATCGCTGCGATGCATCTGTCGCGGCTTGCGGAGGAGATCGTGCTGTGGACCTCGCCGCAATTCGGTCTCGCCCGCCTCTCCGACAAATTCACCACCGGCTCGTCGATCATGCCGCAGAAGCGCAACCCTGACGCGGCTGAGCTCGTGCGCGCCAAGGCTGCGCGCATCGCCGGCGCCTTCCAGACGCTGCTCATGGTGATGAAGGGCCTGCCTCTCGCCTATGCCAAGGACATGCAGGAGGACAAGGAGCCAGTGTTTGACGCCCTCGATTCGCTGAAGCTTGGGATTGCCGCTATGACCGGCATGGTTGCAGACCTCGAGCCGAACTTGGAAGCGATGGAGCGGTGGGCCGACGCTGGGTATTCGACCGCAACCGACCTCGCCGACTGGCTCGTGCTCAAGCTTGGGCTGCCCTTCAGGGAGGCCCACCACATCACGGGCAAGATCGTGGCGCTGGCCGACAAGAAGGGCTCGGACCTCAAGGGCCTTTCCCTCGAAGATCTCAAATCGGTCGAGCCCGGCATCACCAAGGAGGCCTTTCAAGCCCTTGATGTCGCAGGCTCGGTCAAAAGCCGCACAAGCTATGGCGGTACAGCCCCTGCAAATGTGCGGCGGGAGGCCAAACGGTGGATAAAGCGTTTGGAGAAGGAGGGTCTGTCGCGATAAAAGGATAGGCAAAAGGGCCGTTTACAGGCCCGAGGGAACAGGGGCACGACCATGGGACGCGCGTTGCGCATCCTTCTTACGCTTGTTCTGGTATCGGCTGTCGGCCTTTCAGCCTGCGGACGCCGTGGGTCTCTCGATCGACCTAGACCGTCCTATCCCGAGGCGCAATCCGACCCGTCAACCAAGATGTCGAGAGCCCCGGCCCGTAGTCTCTGGATCGACCGACTAATCCAATAGGCTGACCCTTTCTCCATGCACCATTTCGCCTACCGGCGAGGCGTGTCGAAGGCCAATGTGCTCCACGCCGAAGAGGTCGACCTTACCGATCTTGCCGCCGCAGTAGGGACTCCCTTCTATTGCTATTCGACGGCGACTCTCGAGCGTCACTACCGGGTGTTCGCCGACGCCTTTGCCGGCGCGCCCGACACGCTCGTCTGCTTCTCGATCAAGGCCAATTCCAATCTCGGCGTGCTCGCCACGCTCGCGCGGCAAGGTGCAGGCATGGATGTCGTGTCCGAGGGCGAGCTTCGTCGCGCGCTCGCCGTGCGCGTTCCTCCTGAGAAGATTGTGTTCTCGGGCGTCGGCAAGACGCGCGAGGAGATGGCCTTTGCGCTCGACAGCGGAATCTTTGCCTTCAACGTCGAATCCGAGCCTGAGCTTCGGGCGCTGAGCGAAATGGCAAAGGCGCGTGGGCGCATTGCCCGCATTGCCTTCCGCGTGAACCCGGATGTCGACGCCAAGACACACCACAAGATCGCGACCGGCAAGGCTGAGAACAAATTTGGCGTGCCATTCGCCGAGGCGCCTTCCCTCTATGCGCACGCGAGCAAGCTGCTCGGCATCGAGGTCTCCGGCATCCACATGCATATCGGCAGTCAGATCACAGAACTTGGGCCGTTCAAGAATGCATTCGCGCTGCTGCATGAGCTAATCGGCACGTTGCGCGCACAAGGCTTCGCCATCTCCTTCGTCAATCTCGGCGGCGGTCTCGGCATCCCCTATCGCCACGACCAGCCCGCGCCGCCGCTCCCCGACGACTACGCCAAACTGGTGAAACAGGAAGTTGGCGGGCTCGGCGTGCGGCTATTGTTCGAGCCTGGACGCATGATCGCCGGCAACGCCGGTATCCTTGTTTCGCGCGTGCTGTACATCAAGCGCGGCGACGCCAGGAACTTCACCATCGTCGACGCGGCGATGAACGACCTGATGCGCGCCACGCTTTATGAGGCTTATCACGAGATCCTGCCGGTAGCTGAGCCGGCGCCGGGCACGCCGATCGTGGTCACGGACGTCGCCGGCCCGGTCTGCGAGACCGGGGATTACCTCGCGCTTGCCCGTCCTTTGCCGGAACTTCGCGCTGGCGAGCTCATTTCTGTGATGACGGCAGGCGCGTATGGCGCGGCACTCGCTTCTGAGTATAATAGTAGGCTCCTCGTCCCTGAGGTGCTCGTAGCGGGAGCCAAATATAGCGTGACGCGACCGAGACCGAGTTACGACGACATGCTGGCCAAAGAGATTTTGCCGAATTGGCTATGAGCGGCGGAGCAGGCAAGAGCCTCGCTTTCGCCCGCATCATTACCCAAGTTTAAGCCCGCCCGCTCGCGCCTGTGTATAGTGCCGTTGATGCGATTTAGAAAGACCGAGACCACATCCGAGAAGCCCGAGGACAGTGCGCTTCATCGCCGCTTCGAGCGCAAGGTGCGGCTGAGCTGGCTCGCGCTCCTTGCCGAGCGCATCTGGGAGGCCCTGCTCTGGCCCTTCCTGGTCGTCGCTCTGTTCCTCGTGATGTCGCTCGTCGAGCTGTGGAGCTTGATGCTGCCGCTACTCCACCGCGTAGTGCTTGGCGCCTTCGGGATTGGGCTTCTCGTTTCCTTCCTACCGCTAGTCAGGATTAAAGTGCCGACGCGGCTCGAGGCTCTGAGGCGCCTCGAGAAGCATGCCAATATCAAGCACCGCCCGGCTACCTCTTACGAGGACCGCCTCGGCGCAACGCCGCCTAAGGAGACCGTGGCGCTGTGGGCCGCGCATCGCGAGCGGCTGTCGCGCCTGATCCCCAAGCTCAAGCCATCATGGCCTGCGCCGCGCACCGACCGCATGGACCCCTATGCACTCAGGGCTGCGATCCTGCTCGTCCTCGTCGCTGCGGTGCTCGCCGCCGGAGGCGACGTGCGCGAACGCCTGCGGGCCGCGTTCTCGCCGGTGGCGGCTGCGGCACCTGCCTTGCTCAGGCTCGATGCCTGGGTGACGCCGCCTATCTATACCGGGATTGCCCCCATCGTGCTCGCCGACGGCAGCGAACCGGTCGGCGCAGGCGCTGAGAGCTTCAGAGCGCTGTCAGTGCCTGAACGCAGCGAGCTGATCGTGCGCACCCATGCTCCGCAAGGCGAGAAGGTGACCCTTGCCACCAGCAACGAAGACGGCTCTGGCCTCAAAGTGATCGAGCCGAAGACCGGCGGCACGCAAGGCCTGATCGAGTTCAACGTGGCTCTGAACGAGCCCTTGAGCGCCGATGTGAGGATTGGCGGCGAGACGGTCTCTAAGTGGCGGTTCGACCTGATCAAGGATGAGCCGCCCACGATCAACCTCATGGGCAACCCCACGGCGACGCCGCGCGGAGCCTTGCGCCTCGTCTACCGCGCTGAGGACGACCATGGCGTAGCGAGTGCAGAAGCCTGCTTCGCTCTCCCCGATGGCCAGGACGTGAACCTTGCCCCGGCTTCTTCCGAGCCTGGCGCCAAGGCTGACTCCGATCCTCCGCTTCAGCCTCCGACCATGCCTCTACAATTGCCGCATGCCAATGCCAAGCGTGTCGATGGACGCGCTACGCAAGATCTGACGGCCCATCCTTGGGCCGGGCTCAAGGTGCGCATGACGCTCGTCGCGCGTGACCAGGCAGGCCAGGAGGGCAAGAGTGCGCCTTACGAGTTCATTCTGCCAGAGCGCAAATTCACCAAGCCGCTCGCCAAGGCTGTAGTCGAGCAGCGCAAGAAGCTCGTGCGCGATCCTTCTTCGTCCGACGTCGTGGCCCGCGCGCTTGAGGCGCTGACCTTGGGCGAGGACAAGGTCATCGATGACAGCTTCGTCTATCTGTCGCTGCGCGACGCCTACTGGCGCCTGCATAACGATGATTCGCGGCAAAGCATCGCAAGCGTGGTCGACCAGCTTTGGGACGTGGCGCTTAGGATCGAGGACGGCGACCTGCCGGAGGCTGAGCGCAACGTGAAGGCCGCGCAGGATGCGCTATCTGAGGCGCTGAAGGAGAACGCCGAGCCTGAGGAGATCAAGCGCCTAGTCGATGAGCTCCGCGATGCTCTGTCGCGCTACCTGCAGGCGCTCGCCTCGCAGCAGCAGAACAAGGGCAACATGCCCGAGCAGGCGCAGCAACAAAACGGCGACCAGCTCGTCTCGCAGCAGGACCTCGATAAGCTCCTCAAGAACATTGAGAACCTGGCGCAGTCGGGCTCCAAGGATCTCGCCGAGCGCATGCTGTCGGAGCTCAAAGACATCCTCGACCGGCTGCAAACCGGCAACTTCGCCGATAACCCGCAACAGCAGCGCGCTGGCCGTATGATGAAGGATTTGGGCGACCTGGTGTCGAAGCAGCAGAAGCTGCTCGACGACACGTTCAAGACCAAGCGCAAGCAGCAGCAGAATACAGGCGGCGATCAGAATCAGGCCGGGCAGTTCGAGGTGAGTCCTCCCGGGCAGCCGATGGATTTCGGCAACGGCCTCAGCATGGCGCCTTTGTTCGAGGTGCCGGGCGAGAATGAAGGCGGCTCGAAGACGCAGGGCCCGTCAGGCGGGCGAGGCAAGCCGCAGCAGCCTGGACAACTCGAGACGGGCGAGCAGCCTCAAGGCCAGCCCGGCCAGCATAGCGACCTTGCCCAGCGCCAAGAGGAATTGCGCAATACGCTGCAAGGCCTGATCGATCGTTTCCGCATCGAAGGCGCCGACGCTCCGAGCGAGTTCCAAGGCGCGCAGGATGCGATGAAGGACGCGAGAGAGCAGCTCGGTCAGGGCGATCTCGAAAGCGCCACTCAGTCCCAAACCGCTGCGCTCGACCGCTTGCGGAAAGGCGCGCAGTCGATGGCCGAGCAGATGATGCAGAACGGCGAAGCGCAAGCCGGCCAAGGGCCAGGCAATAACGGCCGCGATCCGCTTGGACGGCCTGATCGTTCGAACCGGCCGGACCTTGGACTCTCGGTGAAAGTGCCCGACGAGATCGACATTCAGCGCGCACGCGAGGTTCTCGACGAGCTCCGCCGCCGGCTCGGCGATCCATCGCGGCCGACCTTCGAGCTCGACTATCTGGAGCGCCTGATCAAGCCGTTCTAGTCGCCGAACAGGGCGAGAAGCGCGATCACGCTGATCGAGCCGAGCACCCCGAGATAGATGCCGACCAGCACGCCTTCGGGCCAGCGGTCTTGCGCTCTGGAGCGGAAGGCCTGGACGATCACGATCAGCGGAATGATCGCGCCGACGATGGCAAAGATGAGAGTGAGCGCGGTCATCTGTCTGTCACCTGCCCGATAAAGGGAAGCTCGCGATAGCGATGGGCGAGGTCCATGCCGTAGCCCACCACGAACACCGGCGGACAGCGAAATCCGGTAAAATCCGGGGCAATCGCCGCCTCGCGCGGCACCTGCTTGTCGAGCAGCACGCAAGTCCTGACCGAGCGGGCGCCGCGCGCCTCGACTAACGCCTTGGCGAAGGCGAGCGTTCGGCCGGAGTCGAAAATATCGTCGACGATCACCACGTCCCTGCCCTCGAGCTTGCTCTCCACCTCACGCAACACCTCGACCTCTCCGCTCGAATGCGTGCCGGTGCCATAGCTTGCAAGAAACATGAAATCGACCTCGGGCTTGAACCCATGCCGGTGGAGCGCCCTGATCAAGTCTGCGGCGAAGATGAAGCTCCCTTTCAGCACCGCAACGATGATGGGGTCCTTGAGCCGCGCCGTCGCGATCGCGTGCGCGAGCTGCTCCACCCGCTCGGAGATTCTTTCGGCGCTAAACAGCGGCTTGATATCGAGCGCCGCAGCCATCTCCGCCATGATCCTAGTCGGCCTTGGCGAAGCGCACCTTGACGCTGCGGACGTTGCTCGGCGGCGAAGGGATCTGCCTCAAGAAGGGCGCGTGCTGGCCAGCAGCGAGCTCCTGCTCGCCGACCTCGGTCGTCCACTCCGAGATTTCTGCGCCGCTCTCGTCCCTGAGTGCGATCACCACGGTCGGAACGTCGACCGGGGACGAGCTGGTGTTAACCACGTCGCCCTGCACTTCGAGCACGGTCTGGCCGTCTTGGTTGGTCCAGCCGTAACGGACGCCTTCGAAGGCAAGCCCCCCGGTCTTGCCGCCACCGCCGCCGCCGAACATGGCGTATAGGCGTGAGGCTCCCGGCAGGACCGATGTCACCGCCGAGGGCGCGAAGATCAAAGCGCCGAGAATGAGCGCGACAAGCAGCCCGAGTGCAGCCCAGCCGAGGGTGACGGGGGAGAGCTTCTTGCGCGCTAACCTATCCCCGGGAAGGGTCTTGTCGTCGATCCCGGCCATCGCGGCAGCGACCAGGGCAGGGTCGAGCCCCTCATCGGTCATGGCGGCATCTGAAATAGCGGCGTCGACCGTTGCAGTGTCGCTTTTCGCGGTGGCTGTCTCGGGTGGGGGTGCCTTGGCATAGCGCCGCGCCGCGAGCCTTCCGAAAATGCCTCCAGATTTTTGCGGCGGAGGTTCTGCGGCTGCCTCGGCGTTGATCTGCGCGACCTGGGCGGCAAGGTCGTCGCCGACATCGAATTCGGCGTCGGCTTTTGTCTCGGACAGGCGGTCGGTGAGGCTCGGCTCTGGCGAAGGCGGAGGCGGTGCAGGTTGCTTGACCCCTGGAAAGGCGCCGAAGCTCGGGCTTGCGCTCGCAGGAGCTGGCGCTGGCTTCGCCTTGGGCTTAGGTGCCGGTGCAGGCTTCGGCGCAAAGGGCTGGGCCGACGGAGCCGCTACGGCCGGCGCAGACTCCGGCGCGCTTGCCACCGGTTGCGCCTGCCAAACATGGCCGCATTTCGAGCAGCGGACCTTGCGGCCCTCAGGCGGGAACGGCGCCTTGACCTCGTAGCGCGTCTCGCAGACCGGGCAGATGATCAGTGTTGCCATCGAAATCAGCCAGAACGGCTCGCTATCTTAGGATTTGCCCCGGGCCCCATGCC
>Ga0182039_10002199_pt1 | contig 10640 bp, 11 predicted proteins | sample sta12Can44000111_FD_125975 | JGI IMG/M metagenome (GOLD analysis project Ga0182039, IMG submission 125975) | Lab enrichment of tropical soil microbial communities from Luquillo Experimental Forest, Puerto Rico - statanox.12C.anox.44.000.111 | ecosystem: Environmental > Terrestrial > Soil >...
ATAGTCGCCGTCATAATCGAACCGGTTGATCAGCCTTTCATCGAGCGCCGTCTCCGAAGTTTGCGTCCCCCAGACTATCCCTTGATGAAGGTCGGTGATTCGTAGTTGATAATTTTTGTTATAGTAAAAAAAGAACAGCTGATCTTGTGTCTTGGTCATGTGATAAATGCTGCCAGGATTGGCCGGGTACAGGATCTCGAGCGACGTCACCCGCATACGCCATGACCATCTGTCCTCAGCGACCCGTGCTGAACTTCCACAAGCTACTACGTACCGGTCCTCGATTATTGGCGAATGGCTTCTCGGACTTTGTCGAGATTTGCAGGTGAGCAATACGAACAGGCCGGTCCGACATTACTTGGATAGGCAATATAGAACCCGTCGGCGATGCCGCTCAGCTGCTTGATGGCGGCGATCATCCTGTTGGGGGCGGTCAGTCGAAACGACAACTGAGCGACGATCTTCGGAAATGACAATCGCGCTCGGACATCGCTGGCGATCGACCTAACGGCAGCGACATAGGCGTCAACCCCGGCACGCTCGATGCAATCAGGCCCGAGGAGACGCTGCGCCTGAATGTCGAACAGCGTGATCCCGGTCCAATTGATGGAACGGTGAATTGATGCCGCTGGATCATAGCGGCACGTGCCCGGAGAGATCCCGATGTACTGGCCATCGGGCGCGATGCCATAATCTTGACAGCCGGACTGCCGCACGATCGTTTTGCCGCGCTCGATGGCCTTTGCCATATTGGCCTGCTCGTCCGGGGGGGTTTCCTCCCAGTGCTCCCCGTCGTAGATGATCAGGCCCGTCCTCGCGCCACATTTCCCCACTGTGGCACGTTCGACCGCTGCGAGGCTTGGCGGAAGCGCATACACATGCATGCGGCTGATTCGACCGGCGAGATCCGGAAATTGCCGTTCGACGTTGACGCCGAGATAGTCGTCGCTTCCGGTGTGCCGGCGAAGTACTGCGCCTACCTCTCTCGCCTCGCTCGTCGTAGCAAACTGCCAGGTTGTGAACATGAAAAAAGGACCTTTAGCGGCAGCGGTTACCGCGCGAGCGTCGATTGCCACGAGTGCACTCAGTAGCGCTATCAATAACCGGGTTAGAACCATGTGCTGCAGCGCCAGAAAACTATGAAGGGAGTCTGATCCCGCGGCTTAGCCAGAACACAATTATGCCAAACGCAACAACGGCGATCGGCTGCCAAAACGCCCGGCTTGCCAGCGGGCTGCTCTTGGCAAACGGTATAGGTGGAGAACGGCACCATGCGCCCGCTCGACCTTCCGGCGACAGGTTGGTGGAGTTGCCGCCCGCAGAGGCAGCCATCGAATTTGCCGCCAGCAGCCTCGGCATGCCGCTGATCGTTTGCCCATTCCAGTACTTTGCCGCCGACTGGAGCTGTCCCGCCAGCTCTTCGCACGCGGCCTGGACCCCCGCCCCCGAGATGATCGTCGGAGCAAAGCCGGTCGCACCGCCACCGAGGCCGAGCGCGTTGTCCGGGGTGAGCACGGCGCCACTGACAAACCCTACCACGAAGGGATCCGATCCTTGCGTCGCTGATTGCGCTTCTGGGCTTGTGTTGAACTGCAAAGAGAGCGATGGGTCGAGCTGGTTCGTTGATGTCAGGAAGCTGCCGTAAGAAGGAGTTCCGACTACCTGCCGTTGCATCTCCTCCGGCAGGAGTGAGATAGTGCCAGGCTTGCTCGGCAGGAAAGCGATGCCGGCGAGCATGGTGGCTGCGGGCCACGAGCGCCGTTTCGTGCATGCAACATTCACCACCAAGGAGTCTCCTGCCAGACGTGATCCGGGACGTAGGGATGCTTGACACCGATTCGCAACAGTTCAGCCAACTCGGCGGTCATGACTGCGACGCGCAGGCCGAGCTTGTAGAACGGGAAAACCAGCAATAATAGGAAGTTATCCGGCTGGGGGGTGTGGGCGATGTCGCGGGCGATCAGCGCCTTAACGAATAGCCAAGCGAGATAAATCCAATAAATATCGGTCAACAGCGCTGGCGCGCTAAGCGGCCCGTCCATCAGTGCGACTGCCAGTAAACCGACCGCTGCTACCCATGGAAACGTGACACGCATAATCAGCAAGTCGAGCATCACGATCGCGTTGCCGACACCATAACGACCCAGAGCGAGCATGTCGCGGTGCTTGCTGAGCCGAATTTTCACCATGTTCCGCTCCCAGCGCATGCGCTGGCGACACAGCCGCCGCCATGTCGCTGGGACGTCGGTCCAGATCATTGCATCGACTGAAAAGCCCAGCTTCCAACCTTGCTTGCGGAGCTTGATGGTCAGGTCCGTATCGTCGCCGAGTCCGGTATCATACCCGCCGAGGCGGCGTATGATCACGGCTCGGAACAAGCCCCCCGCGCCGGGGATGATCGTCAGCAGGCCAACGCGTGCGGCTGCCAGCCGGGCCATTGTCACTTGGAAGGCGTATTCGCATTCCTGCAGGCGAGTGACCATCGAGTCAGTGCTGTTGCGCACCCGCAGATTGGCAGCGACGGCACCGACGCGCAGATCGGCAAAGGGCAGCAACCAATGGTGCATGGCGCCGTATTGGAGCGCCGAATCCGCGTCGATGATGGCGATGAACTCGCCCCGCGCCATGCGGATACCGATGTTGAGCGCGCTGGCCTTGCCATTGCGGCGGGGTGAGCTAAAAATCCGGAGTCGGTCAGTACCGCGCGGAAATAAGCTATGGGCGGCTCGGCGCGCAGCAACGATACTGTCGTCATCCGAACAGTCGTCGACAAAAATGACCTCAAGGTTTCGGTAGCCGCATAGCAGCGAAGCGCGGATCGCCGCCCCGATCGAGGCCGATTCGTTGCGCCCAGCGATCACAACCGAGACAAACGGCTCGGCCTGAAAGGCCTGGACTGGCAGTGGCGGACGCATGACCGCAGGTTTGACCAGATAGACCAACCAGCAAACCATGTCGGGCAAGAACCATCGCGCGACCGGCAGCACGCCGAGGAGCCACCACGGGATGTATGCCGAGGCCATCAACTCCGGAAGTGCCCGCCAAAAGCCGAAAATCGAGCTCGGATCTAGAACGCTGAGGAAATACTGTAAAAACCCGGTCATCTCTGCGCGCTCGGTATTTTGCCGCGGGCGAGAATTTGAGCGATCTGGCTCGACTCGGTCACCTCAATCGTCGTGAGGGTGAGCGATGGCTGCGGGCCGAGCCCAGACAGGATGCGTTGGCTGAGCTCCTCCGCCTCCCCTAGCTTGGTCTGCGGCAGGATGGCGACGAAGAGAGTGTCGGTCAATTGGCCGATTAGATCGACGTCGCGTAGGCATTCACGCAACCACGATAGCCAATGTTCTCTGGCATTATCATCCGCTGCCAGGCTGGCATATTCGGCCATTAACACTGAAAACCCGATCTTGAAATGATCAAGGCGCTTCATCTCCTGGCCGAGAAACTCGATCGTCACTCGCCGACGATAAACGCGGGGGCCGTTGATAAAGAGCAGCTGGTCATCGTCCTCGAGCAGCGCGCCGTTGCGGATAGCCGCCCGGCCCAGAGAGGTCAAAGCGTAGGCGAAGAAATTAATATTAGCGAGGTTCTCGGCTAAGGTGCGCGTCCCGCAAATCAAGCAAACTGCTTCGACGGGGAGATCTTCGGTCGAGAGGCCGCATTCCCGACACACATAGGTCCGGCCGAGACGGTCGTATTCGGTGCCGAGATGGCGCATCTCACGGTTGCATTTCGGACAGGTGTAGCCGCCCTCGCCGGGGTAGTCCGAGGCAAACTCCGATGCCCGGCCGGTGTAGCCGCAGCGAAAGTGATGCAGCAGCAGTTCCGTTGCGAGGTGTGCCTGCCGACAGCCGGGGCAGATTTCGCGGACGTTCAGATGATGGTTTTGGCATTTCGGGCAGAGGCTGACGCGATCGAAGAACCGGGCTTCTAAATACTCACGCTCTGTAAGGAACAGCAGGTCCCGTTCGACACCTTCACCTAGCGTGCGATACTCGTATCCGTATTTTGTCTGCGGGTTGGGGTGGGGCTCGATCGCACCGCCCGCATCGGCGATGCAACGCAGCAGGTCAATTCGACGCCTTTCCGCAACCGCCGCTTCTGTTGCGATGGTCACGGGGCCAAAGCTGCAGCAGCGCGGGGCCGCCGCTCACCGCTTTGATCCCGAACCCACTGCCACGGCAGCTGGACCCAATTTGCCGGATCGGGCAATCCCCAGCCCTGCCACCGCGATGCGGAAAGCTGCGCCCAGGCGAAGACCTTGCTCGTTTGTGCCGGGCTTAGACGGTCAAAATCGAGCCGCACCGGGGCATATTGAGACCACTTCTCCTGCTGCCAGAAGTATCGGGTCAGCGAACTCGGCAACGCCGAGAACTCAGGATAGAAGCCTGTGACGCGAGCGGTCACGGTCCCCTCAATACCACCAACGCTGACCGCGAATCGCTGACCGAACGCAAGCTTGACGATGTCACCCGGGTCAAAGAATACAACCGCATAGGAATCATCTGGGTTGAAGATCTGGAATATCGGCGCCTTTGCCGCGATCACCTCGCCGGGGCGGGCGGCGCATTCGGTGATGATCCCATCCTTTGGCGCAGTGAGAAAAAAATGCCCCGTAAGTTCGGGCGAGTTTTTAAAGCTGTCGATCCGCAGTTGCAGGACGGCTGTGGCAAGCTCAGCCTTTTTCTGATCTGCTTTCTTGGTCTCGTAAACGAATTCGGCGGCACGGGTCTCCGCCTCGGCGCGGGCCACATCGGCTTTGGTCTTCTCCCAGACGAGCGCCGCTACATACTGCTTTTTGATCAACTCGTCGTGCGCCTTCAATACGGACTTCAGCTGTTCATAGAGCGCGACCTGGGCCTCGACCAATTTTGATGCCGCTAGCGCTTGCTGTTCGGCGATGTCGATCTCGGCGCGGGCCTGGGTCAGCTGCAATTGCAGCTGGTGCAGTTGTTGTGCGGCACCCTCGACTGTCGCCTCGTTGTCAAATTCAGCAAGATACTGGCCGCGGACCACTCGGTCGAGACAGTTCACAAAGAGACGTTGCAAGCGCGCCTGCACGATCGGGGCGACTGCAGTGAGCTCCCCGGACACGATGCCATTGCCCCTGATCCAAGCCCGGTCGGCAACTAAGCCTGCTATGATCGCCGCACCGATCGCGAAAAGGGTGGCGCGAGCCCGCGAACACCACCAAAGCCGCTTTGATGGGCTTGGAGCGCCCATCGAGGAAACGCCATTACCGGCTTTTGGTCGGAGCACCGATCTAAAGCGCATAGTCTACGCGTCGTGACGGACACCGCGACCCCAGCTGGACATTATTTGCCCAGCCGAGGCAACACTCCCTTGCGGGAACTGCGTTGAGAGGGGTGCAGCGCCAGCCTCCAGCGGATCTGTGATGCTAGGCTGCGAGGACGTGTCCGGCCTTCAGCGGTAACTCCGGTTTCTTCCGCCAGCCGATATTCGGCGCGATCGAAAAAGGATCGATCCAATCTCGATGTCGCGCGACAGCCTCAATCATGCTTGCGAGTGCATTCTCGTTGAGCAAATGCGGGGTGAGACCGAGATCGCGCAACGCTTGATGTCTTGCATTGTAATAATGCTCCTCGGCCTCAACACGCGGGTTCTCAACATGGGCGATCTCGACTGCATACCCCAGTGTCCGCCCGACGTTGGCGACCGCATTGGCCAGCTCGCGCATCGAAAACTGCTCAGTGAATTGGTTGAAGACCCGGAACTCGCCAGGCTTGGCCGGTTTGAGTGCCGCCAGCTCGATGCAACGCAGCGTGTCGCGGATGTCAAGGAAACCGCGCACTTGGTTCCCTTTGCCGTAGAGCGTCAACGGGACCCCGACCACCGTCTGTACGATAAACCGGTTCAGCACCGTGCCGAACACCGCATCGTAATGAAAACTCGTGTGGAGCCCCTCTCGAGAATCGATCTCGTCTGTCGCGATCCCGTAGACGACGCCTTGGTTTAGGTCCGTCACCCGCATATTCCAGGCCCGGCAGGCGAATTCGAGGTTTGCCGAATCGTGGACTTTAGAGAGGTGATAGAGCGATCCCGGTCGCTTGGGATAAAGAACACGATCGCGTCGACCATTATGCTCGAGCTCGAGCCAACCCTCCTCGATATCGATGTTGGGTGTACCGTACTCGCCCATTGTGCCGAGCTTGATCAGATGCGCCTGCGGGCAGATATCACGCATGGCAAAGATCAGATTGAGGGTGCCGAGCACGTTGTTATGCTGGGTTTCAACGGCACTTCTTCGGCTTTTCATCGAAAATGGGGCAGAAGGCTGCTCGGCGAAGTGGATGAGCACGTCCGGGTCAAAGTCCCGCAACAGCTCGACCAACCCCTCGTAGTCGTGCGCAAGATCGCAGCAACGGAAGGCGATGGGATGAATCTCCTTCCGCAACTGGTGCGGCGTGTGCCACCGTTGAACGCGCTCTGAAAGCGGTGGGATCGGACAGAGCGGCCGAATACCACATTCCGTTTCCCATCGTCGTTTGGCGAAGCTGTCGACGATCAGGACCCGGTGCCCGCGCGCAGAAAAATAGAGCGAAGTCGGCCACCCAAGATATCCATCTCCGCCAAGGACAACGACCCTGATTGGCTCGGTCGGTGTTGAGCTCTCTATAGTCGCACCACGACCCTGAGGTATACTCATCTCTCAGTCTCCCTCTGCAACGAATGGCAAGACCAAGGCAATTGCGCCATGGAACAGCCGTAAATTGAATGGTTCAGCGGGCTGGGATGCGCACTGCTTTACGCTAGCGGTAGCAATCTGCGGCCGCTGAATTTCCTGCCCTTGTGCCTTACAAAGATCCCTCTTGAAGGCGCTTGGAAAGATCACTCGAAAGCAAAGGCGCAATCAACCCCTCGTGGGGCCCTATGACACATTTTTGACGCGCAGTGCTCGCCCTGCAGCAGAGACCACATTCGCACGGCCGCGACGACGAGCCACCAACGATTGCTGCACCAATGGCGAATAGGGCACGAGGTCGTGATATCCACCACAGTCGCCGGGGCGGGCTGCCGGAGCTTACCGGAGAGAGCACACCGCCATATGGTCGGAACCCTGAACGTCTGAAATGCATGTCGTTTGTACACTGAGCCCCCTCAGCCCTCTCCGACTAAACGGCATTCCCCCAGGCCCTCGGTTGAGTCAATCGCGACCATGCAAAAGATCAACTCACCGGCCATCTACCTGAATGCGACAGCGCCGCCCCGATCCTTGAGAGGCTTTGGTCGCCTTTACGATGGCAGTTGTTACTCCCGATACGCGGACGCGCCCGGGTCTCCCGAAGAGCGACGAGATCGCTCTCCAAATCTTGATTGACGAGAGGCTGGCACTAATTTGACGCGAATGCAATGCATGTTGGGAAGTGACTGAAAAATGCCACAGCGATTGGCGTTTAAAGTGGGCGTCGTGGTGGTCTTCATGGGGGCGCTTATGTACGCTGCTTCGACCTCCGCACGCGCCACTGCGCCAAAGCAGATTCGCTGGCTGTTGCACGGGCCGGGCATCGCGGCAATTGCCGCCGATGGTGAGGTATCGAGGCTTCTCGACAACACCCAGCCATTCGTCATGACGGGCCGCAATTTCGCTGCAATTCCGCCGGGGTGGAACGCCATCCCCTTTGCCTCCTTCACGAGCTTTCGTGCGATTAAAAGCTCCCTCGATCGCGGCGCGCTTGCTCCGGCTGTGAAGGGCGTCATGTACGACAACGAGAAGTGGCGGTTCACGCCGGAGGAGGAGCAACTAAATCCGGCGCGCTATGAAAAATTCGCCGCCGACCTTGTACATGCGCATGGTTTATTGTTCCTGTCAGCGCCCGCCGTCGATCTTGTCGCCGTACTGGCGCCCGAAAGCGACGAGAGACGCTATGACAGCTATCTGAGGTTGGGTATCGTCGCCGACGCCGCGCGCTATGCCGACATCATCGATATTCAGGCGCAAGGCTCGGAACGTAACACTAGGGCTTACGCGGATTTCGTCGGGCAGGCAGCGGTGCAAGCGCGGCAGGCGAACCCGAACGTGCTGGTGCTCGCGGGGATCAGCACCAATCCAAGCGGCCAGCGAGTGAGGGCCGATGATATCCTTCGCGCAATCGCTGCCACTCGCGACAACGTTGATGGCTATTGGTTCAATATTCCACGGCCGTCTGAATATTGTCCGCGCTGTAACGACTTCCGCTCGGACATCGCCATCGAAGTGATCCGTCGCCTCGCCGCATCATGACTACGCCGGCGCGATTGTAACGCTGGATGCAACCGCCGTTGCGGAGGCGGACCACACACTGGCCGCTCTGGCGGAGCGCTCTCCGGCGGCGACGCAACGGCCGGAAAGTGACGATGAAGATCTAGTCCATCGGGACCGGCACGATAAGGCAGTTGGTGCTGAACAGCCTTGTCCAGAAAGGGGTACGCTGCCAGTACCTTTGACACCGTCCCGGCACCGCTCGATGCTGCGGTAAAGTTCAGGGCGCCACCGACAGCGGCCACCGCTGATCGTGATCTCGTGATTACGATGCTGCCTTCCTCGGCCAATGTCGGGGCGGCCTTTCTCTCCACGGGCGGGATCATCAAAGGGGGCCGACCGGGCGAGTGCGCGTCGAGATGTCGATTATCGATCCCGGCACTTAGCAGCGCGTCATGACGCCGCCGAAGGAGCGCGGGGTCGGGTTTCTCGATGCTCTGGTGTCAGGAAAGATCGACCGAGCCACCGACGGCACCTTCGTTCATAATCGGCGGCGCTACCGGCGATCTCGAAGAAACTCAGCCGGCGCTCGCCGCGATGGGAACAACATTACCCCTCTCGGTCAATCGGCCCCGGCGCAGTTGCCAAGCTATGCAAGAACGTGATCTCGGAACTCGGCTCTCAGCGGACACACCGTCTACACTGTTTATCGGGTGTTATTGTGTGGCAAGACGACGGAGCACTTCGATTGCGATGTCCGGGCGGAAGCTGTTACAACTTGGGCAATACTCGGACGGCGACGGAATACTGAACCAATAGCCGTCGACGCTGTCGCGTGTGGCGGCGATGGCGCGAAGTATATCATTGGCGTAACTTGCTGGCCGCTCGGATTGGTGCTGATCCCCGCGAGCACCAGTACGTTCGGATTTGCCTGTCGCGCTTGCGCTGCGGCCTGCACGACGAAGTTCGCATAAAATGTAGTGTCGCGTTCCGACCCTTGCGCCTGAATATCGACGACGTCGGCGTAACGCGCAGCGTCGGCCGCAATCCCCAGGCGCAGATAGGCGTCATACGGCGTCGTTCGGTTTTCGGGCGCCAGTACGGTAACGAGATCGACCCCGGGCGCCGTTAGGAACAGTAAGCCATGCGCACGCACAAGATCGGCGGCCAATTTTTCATAATGCGCCGGATTTTGTTGTTCCTCTACAGGTGTGAACTGCCAGTTCTCATTATCATAAATGATGCCTTCCGCATCGTGGGCTAGCGTGCCGACTTTAAGCGCGCTCTTGATCGCAAGAAAGCCGGTGAAGGAGGCAAAGGGGATGGCTTGCCAATTTGGTGGAATGGTACCGACATTGCGACCCGTCATGATGAATGGCTCGCTGTTGTCAAGAAACCGCGATGCATTGGCGTCGGCGGCGATCGCCGCTAAGCCCGGCCCGTTGAACAGCCAGCGGATCGGCTTATGCTCGGCGGCGTGTGCGAAATGCGTCGAAGCAGCAACCAGAAGATGCCACATAAATATCACAGTCAAAATCGCCACGAACGCCAGTCGTTTCGACGGAAACCAGGGTATCATGTCTGATCTTTCTCCCCAAACACTTTAGCGTGGGCAATATATATATTTGAAGAAATTGCGCATTACGCAGCGATCCTCCCTAATACATTATGTGCCGCAGTATCATACGATTCTGGAGGCGTCAAGTTGCGTTGGCTCACCACCTCGCCAATGGGGTTAACCCGCGGTGGCAATGTCAACTTAACGCCGTTTGGGCGTAAACGATGGCGTGGGGACTTGGCCTCATGCCGCCGCGATCACACGCTGCCACTGCGCCCCTGCGTTGGCATGGAAGACCCGCAAGACCGATCGCGAGGCGAGATGGCGCTGTAGGTTGAACGTGTTTTGGACGGCGGCGTCACGATCAGCGCCTTGCGCCCCCACTTCGAAGCCCTGGGATATTGCTTACAGAGAACGACGGGCAATCTCCGGGTACAGAGTCTCCTCAAGGCCGTGTGAGCGGACGCGTCGGGCTGAGCCTTGCCGGCAGTGCCAATGCCAGGAAAAGGCTGAGGACCGCGACGAGGCCGGCAACGACATAGACGATGTGCAATGAGCCGGCGACCGCCTCGCTGAGCCGGGCGATCTCGGCGGCGCCGAGGTCGTGGCGCGCCGCTGCTCCAGCAAATGGTTGACTGCATCGCCGGCTTCGGGGATGCGGCGGTTGATGCCGAAGTTGAGAACCGCACCGAACACGGCCGCGCCGACCGAGTTGCCGACGATGCGCATGAACATGATCGACGACGTGGCCATCCCGCGCTCGTTCCAGCCTGCGCTAGCTTGGGTCGAGACGAGAAACGCGGTATTGCAAAAGCCCATGCCGGTTCCGATCAGGAGGAGCCGCTGCCGGCCCAAAGAAGGCCGCTCGCGGGACCGAGCGTC
>Ga0182039_10002201_pt1 | contig 10639 bp, 10 predicted proteins | sample sta12Can44000111_FD_125975 | JGI IMG/M metagenome (GOLD analysis project Ga0182039, IMG submission 125975) | Lab enrichment of tropical soil microbial communities from Luquillo Experimental Forest, Puerto Rico - statanox.12C.anox.44.000.111 | ecosystem: Environmental > Terrestrial > Soil >...
GGCTGCGGAGTTGGGGATCAGTGTCACGCCGGTGCGTGAAGCGCTGTTCGCGCTGCGCGCCGAAGGCTTGATCGCGCAGCAGCCCCACCGCGGCTTCGTTGTGTTGCCGGTAACCGGGCGGGACGTCACCGACGTCGCGAACGTGCAGGCTCACGTCGGCGGGGAGCTGGCCGCGCGGGCAGCGCTCAACATCACCGACGACCAACTGCGCGAACTCAAGGAGATCCAGGCCCAGCTGGAGGAGGCGTACGCGGGTGATGACCACGAGCGGACCGTTCGGCTGAACCATGAGTTTCACCGGGCCATCAACGTCGCCGCGGAATCGCCGAAGCTCGCCCAGGTGATGTTGCAAATCACCCGCTATGCGCCCGAATCGGTGTTCCCCACGATCGAAGGCTGGCCGAGCCAGTCAATGAGGGACCATCGGCGGATCTTGTCGGCGCTCAAAAAGCACGACGACAAGCTCGCCCGGGCCGCAATGTCGGAACATCTCGCCGCCGGCGCGGTCCCCTTGATCGACCACCTCATTGCGCGAGGGGTGGTTGCTGAAGCGTCTGGCACCTCGGCGGGGTAGCGCCTACGCTGCACTTAGGGTGGGCAACATCATAGGGAGAGTCAAATGTCCCGAACGCTCGCATCCCGCGCATCGGCCGTATTCGTCGCCTGCGTGACGGCCGCCGCGCTCGCTCCGCCAGTTTTTGCCGACCCGCTCGACCCGATCCCCGGCAACGGTGTCTTCGTGGTGGGACCCGACATAGCGCCCGGCCTTTACCGCACTGCCGGGTCGGCGTCTGCCTTCGGAGTTTGGATAAACAATGTGCCGACCCAGGGCTCAATGTGTGCATGGTTCACGTACAGCACGCCTGATGCGAACAAGGACCATGTAGTCCAGACGAATATGTCTGTCGGTCCGATGTTCGCGAATATCAACACAACGATTAAGGCCTTCGAGTCGCAGAACTGTCAACCCTGGACGCGGGTCCCATAAGGATTGCTCGCTTCTATCAACATCTCGCGCAACCGCTGAACGTCGACCTTACCGGTGGCGCCCCGCGGAACGTCGTCGTCGGAATCCAGCAATAGCCACACCGTCGGAACTTTGAACGCGCTGAGTATCTTGCGGGCGGAACCATTCAGTTGCTCGGCGGTTAGCGCATGGGCCCCGCACACCACGGCCGCACCCACCCGTTCGCTCGCGGTGCCAGACACATTGGTGACATAGGCGTTCTGGACGCCGTCGATGGTCCGCAACGCCCGCTCGACCTCGCTGGGGTAGACGGTCGCGCCACTGACCTTGAACATGTCGTCGGATCGGCCGTGGTAGAAAAGGAACCCGTCCTCGTCGAGGTGGCCGAGGTCGCCGGTGGGGTAGAAGCCGTCGCGGGTAAACAGCTCCTCGCGGCTGCGACCGCAGATGCCCCGCAGCATGTGTGGTCCGCGGATCTGGATCGTGCCAACGGATCCCGCCGGAACGGGCTCGCCGTTGTCGGTGTTGACGATGCGGACCTCCGTGCCGGGGAACGGCTTTCCGCAGCTGCCCCACGCTGCCGGCGGCATGTCGGTGTCGGCGGGATAGCCGCAGTACGGCCCGAACGCTTCGGTCATGCCGAACAGCTTGGCCCGCGCGCCGGGTTGGGCCCGCTGCTCGGGCGGAAGCAGAGCTTCGAGGCTGCTCGGCCGCAACGCCGAAAGATCGGCACCGACCGTGTCCGCGTGCCGGGCCAATGCTTCGGCCTGATCGGGCCAGCCGCGAAACAGCGTGACCCGCTCGCTTTCCAGCAGACGCAAGGTGGTTTCGGGCCGCGGAACTTCCTCGGTCACCAGGGTGGCGCCGGCCAACAGCGTGGACAGTATTCCACTGCCGAAGCCCCCAACCCAGAAGAATGGCATCGGCAGATACAGGCGGGTGTCGACCGTGATACAGCGCGCCGCAAGGCCCGACCGCACGGCGCCCAAAGCGTTGCCGTGGGAGTGCACCACGCCCTTGGGCGCTCCGCTGCTGCCCGACGTGAACATGACGACCATCGGGTCGGCGGCGGCGACCGTCTCGGTCATCGCGTCGACGATGCCTCGGACTCGCTCGTCCGCGACGGCGTTGGCCAGCCGGTCAACCGTCCAAACCTGTCGCAGAGCAGGAAGTTCCGACTGCCGCGCTGTCCGCACGTCGTCCAGATAGCGGTGGCCACGAAACTCCTCGACGCTGACCAAGAATTGCACCGACGCGGTCCGCAGCTGGGCGACAAGCTCGCCGGCCCGCAACAGCGTGCTCAACGGAACCAGCACCGCGCCAATGCGAGTCAGGGCGATGGCCGCCTGCACCCAGCGGGTGCTGTTGGGCATGATCAGCCCGACCCGGGTGCCTTTCCCGATTCCGGCGTCGGCGAAGACGGCGGCCAAATCCCTTGTGGTCGTATCGAGTTCTCGATAGCTGATTCGGGACGACGGGTCGATCACCATCGGCTTGGAGCCGTGCTGCGCTGCCTGCCTCCGCACCAGACGGTCGATGGTGTCAAGCATCGAACAGCTTCCTCAATTGCCGCAGGTCGACCTTCCCGCTGGAGAGCAGCGGTATTTCGGCGGGGGACAGGATGAGGAACCGCTTGGGAATTTTGTACACCGACAACTCCGTCCTGAGCTGCTCGCGCAGCGCCCCCTCGTCGAAGGTCCCAGAGTCGTCGAGACCAGACTGGACGACAACCGCGGCAACCAGCTCGCCCCGTTCGGCGTCCGGAATGCCCACAACGTGAGCCTGCGCGCCAGTGACCCCGGCAATGGCCTTCTCGACCTCGGCCGCCGAGACGTTGGCGCCCGCCGTCTTGATCATCGTGCTGAGCCGGCCGACGAAATAGAAGAATCCGTCCTCATCGACGCGCACCAAATCGCCTGTGTGGAACCAGCCGTCGGCGTCGAAGCACTCCTCGCGACTTCGCTTGTAGTACCCCTGCATCACGTACAGCCCGCGGATGCACAGTTCGCCGACCCCGCCAGTATCGGGTTCGATGATCATCGTCTCGAATCCCGGCGCCGGTTTCCCGAATGATCCGCGGCGGTTTTCGGGTTGGTCGGATTCGTCGTCGCTGATCAGCACGATGCTCCCGGCTTCGGTCAACCCCAGCATGTTGTGCCGCAGTTCCGGGTCGGCCGGTCGGGCGCCGGGCGCCATGATCGGGTACAGGTTGCCGCGACGCATCGATGACAGGTCGCGTGCGGCGAAGCTCGGGTGATGCGCGAGGTGACCGATCCCGGCGGCGAAACCGTTGGTCATGGTCGGTTTTTCGGCTTCCAGCAAGTCGAGCGTCTCACCGGCGTCGGTGCCGTTGGAGCACACCAGGGTCGAGCCGGCGACCAAGGTGGCAAGCAGGCCGAAAGCGAACCCGCCGATCCAAAAGAACGGCGAATTGCAAAACAACTTGTCCGTTGCCGTTAAACCGCGGATCGCGTTGAGGTTCCGCTGATGTCCGAGCAGGGCGGCGTGCGTGTGCACCACGCCCTTGGGCGTGCTGGTGGAGCCCGAGGTGTACACGATGGCCAGCGGATCGCAGCCGTCGACATCGTCTTCCATCGCTGGTAGCAGTGAGGGTTCGACGGATTCCGCGAGCCGGCAAACACGCTCGCAAGTGACCGCGACGTGGCGCAACTGCGGCACGGCGGAGACAAACAACCGTTCGCCGGAATCGAAGTCCGGGACTGCCAGCACCTGGGCGAGTCGTTCTACATAGTCATGGGAGCGGAAAGATCTGGCGCTCAACAGGATCGCCACATCGCCGTCGACGAGCTGCTCGCGGAGTTCGCGGGCGGTCGCGAACGTGGAAAAGGGCACCACTACCGCGCCGATTCGTGCCGCCGCGAGCATCCCGACGACGAACTCGGGGCCATTCGGGTAGAGCAGCCCTACATGAGCCCCCTTGCCGCCGCCCAGGGCGATCAGGCCGCGGGCAAGCTCCGCCGAGCGGCGCTCGGCCTCGGCATAGCTGATGCGGTCACCGTCGCAGACGAGAAGCGGGTGGTCTCCACGCGAGCCGGCTTGGAGTCGCAAAATCTCGGCGACCGTGGGGGAGTCACCGGGCATGGTCGCTGTGGGCGGCGGATTCACTGAAGAAACGCCGGACTGCGTTGAGGTCGGCCTTACCCGACGGGGTTCGCGGGATCGTGTCGACGATCGCGATGTCGGTGGGGATTTCGTAGCGGGCCAGCCGCTTTCCCAGATACTCCACCAGCGTGTCGACATCGGTGGCTGCGGACTCGCGAAGTTCCACCATGGCGACCGGTGTCTCCCCGAGTCGTTCGTCGGATCGTGCGACCACGGCAGCGCCCGCCACCGCGGGATGGCCCTCCAGCGCGATGCGTACGTCGTCGGCCATCACCTTGAATCCACCGCGGATGATCGCCTGGTCGGCCCGCCCGACGATCCAGACGAAGCCGTCCGCGTCGATGCGTGCCAAATCCGTGGTCCGCATCCACATCGCCGACGGCCCCAACTGTCCCGGCTTGACCTCGAGCAGGCCGACCTCGTCCGGCCCGAGCGTCGTACCTTTGGCGTCGACCACCCGAAGCTGGGCGTCGGGGTTGGCCCGACCGACGCTGCCGCGTTTGGCGCGCCAGTGCTCTTGGTAGTCGGCGAGGGTCCAGCCGGCCACGCCACCTCCGAATTCGGTTGCGGCATAGGAGGTGAGGACCGCAACGCCGAACTTCTCTGTGAAGGCGTCGGCATCGTCGGCGGACAGGGGAGCCGTGCCACAGGTGACGGCGCGGAGGCTCTCCAAATCGGTTCGTGTGAGGTCGGAGTGGAGCACCGTCCGCAATGCGGCCGGCACCAGCGACACTGTCCGGGGCCGGTGCTTGCGCACCGCCTCGGCCCATGCATTGAGCTCGAAGCGTTCCAGCAGCACAAAGGATCTCGCCTCGGCGACGCATTGCAACACGCGGAACACACCGCCGATATGCACCAGCGGCGAGTTGACGATCGCAACGCCGCGTCGCAGCTCCGTCGGTGCCGGCGCGCGGTCGGGGTCGGGCCCCATCACGCTGCGCGCCAGCATGTCGTAGCTCAGGTCGATTCGTTTGGGTGGACCCGTCGTTCCGCTGGTCAGCATCCGCACGGCGACGTCGGACTGGGAAGCGGTTCCCGTGTCGTGTTGCGCCGACCCGCCAGCGGTGTCCAACGCACCCGAGATCGGCACCGTATGGGTCCCCGCGGGGACGAGCGTCGCGAGGTCCTCGGGCTCCCCGACGATCAACGGCAGCCGCAGCGCGGCGATATCGTCCCGGGTGCGCTCGTCGCCGCGAGATGGGTTGATGGTCACCACGGTCCCGCCACCCAGCAGCACCCCGAGGAAGGCCGCCACCTGACCGGGCCGGTTGCGCAGCAGCATCCCGATTCCGGCCGCGTGGTCGGCGGTCAGAGACGCGATGCGCCATGCCGTCGTGGCGACCTGGCTCCACGAGATCCATTGGCCGTCATACTCGATCGCGTGCGAGTTCGGCCGCAGGTCCAGTACATCGGCGATGCGCTGACTGAGCGGGTGTCGAGGCATCAGCGGATCTTCGGTTCGCGGGCGGGGCCCTCGCTCTTCTGATCGGCCAGTTCGGCCGTGCCAAGAGGGTTGCCCAGCCGCGTGTAGATGAGGCCCTGCTCCATCGCGGCGCGATAGGGCTTGTCCAGCGACTCCCAGATCGCTTTCACGGTGCCCTGCGTCGCCGACGGTGGCTTGGCGGCGATCGTCGCCGCCAGCTCGTGGGCACGATTCCACAGCTGGTCGCCGGAGACCACCTCCGAGACCAGTCCGATCCGCAGCGCGGTGTCGGCGCCAACCCGCTCGTCGTTGCCCATCAGTGCCATGCGCAACGTCTCGCCCAGACCGATGCGACGCATCAGACCGATCGGCTCCAATGCGCAAACCAGGCCGGCCGACACGTGTGAGTCGAAAAACGTCGCCTCGTCCGAGCAGATCACCACGTCGGATTCGTTGATGAAGTAGAACGCGCCCGCCGTGCACATTCCCTGCACGGCGCACACCACCGGCTTCCACATCTTCTGCCACTTGGGGCTGAGCGCCTCGCCGGGATCCTCGTGGTTCCAAACGTTTTCCGGCTGCCCATACGGCGTTTTGACGTCCAGACCCGCGCTGAACGCCCTACCGGCCGCCCGCAGCACCACCGCATGCACCGACTCGTCGAGCTTGATCGTGCGCCAGGCTTCGGCCATCTCCTCACACATCGTGCGATTGAACGCGTTGAGCTGCTCGGGCCGATTCAGCGTGATGGTCGCGACATGGTCGGAGGCGTCCACGTCGAGCAGGATGGTCTGGAAGCTCATCGACATTGCCAATCCGGCGACCGCTTCTCGACGAACGCCTTGGGCCCCTCCAGCGCGTCCTCGGTCCGCAGCACGCGCTCGCGGAACGTTTCGGCCAGCATCTCGGCCTCGTGCAGCGGCAGGTCCAGGCCCTTGAGGATGGCCAGCCGCGTCCCCCGAACCGCAAGCGGCGCATTGGAGTTGACGATTCCGGCGATCTCATGGGCCCGCTCCAGAAGCCGGTCGTGCTCCACGATTTCGCTGATCAGCCCGAGTTCGAGGGCGCGCTCCGCGCCCATCCGCTCGTGCTTGCCCATCAACGCCATCCGCAGCGCGACCGACCGGGGGAGGACTCGGGCCAGGCGAACCAGCTCGCGTCCGGCCACCAGTCCGATGCTCACGTGCGGATCGAAGAACGTTGCCCGGTCCGACGCGATGACGATGTCCGAAGTGGTGACCCAATCCAGGCCCGCCCCACAGCACAAACCGTTGACGGCGGTCAATATCGGTTTGGCCATCCGGCGGAACGGCGGCGTGCCTTCCTGAGGCGCCTCCCACTGTTCGTACGTCGACAGGTATGGCCGTTCGTAGATCACCTTGCCGTCGCCGGGAATGGCCTTGACGTCCGCACCGGTGCAGAAGGCGCGACCGGTGCCGGTGACGACGAGCAGCCACACCTTGTCGTCGTTCTCGGCCTCCTCATAGGCGCCGCGGAGTTCGGTGATCATGTGGGGACTCAGCGCGTTGAGGGCCTCCGGACGATTCAGTGTGATGGTGGCCGTATGCCCGTCGACGTCGTAGTTGATGGTGTCGAACGAGTCAGTAGGCATCCCTGCTCCCTCAGCGGCCTTGGAACTTCGGTGCGCGTCGTTGCTGAAACGCTTCCAGTCCCTCTTTGAAATCGCTTGTCCGGCAGGATAGTTCCAGATTGAATAGCTCCTGCGTCATCGATTGGCTCAGTGTCGCGTGCTGGCCGAAGCTCAGCGCCTGCTTGGCCAGCCCGATCGCTGCCGTCGGTCCGCAGGCCAGGCGGTCCAGCAGCCTCTGGGCAGCGTCGTCGAGTTCTGGCGGGCTGACCGCTTCATGAATCAAACCCCAGTGGGCCGCATCCGTCGCGCTCACTTTCTCGCCGAGCAGCAGCATCCGCCGGGCCCGCGCCAGGCCGACCAGGCGGGGGAGCAGCCACGTGGAGCCCGAATCCGGGCTGAAGCCACGGTCCACAAAGGGTTCCCAGAACACCGCATCGGTGGCGGCAACGATGAAGTCGGCGGCCAGCGCCAGGTTGCAGCCAAACCCGACGGCCCATCCCTGCACGCTGCAGACCACCGGCAGTTGAACGCTGCCGACCAGCTCGATCACGCGGTGCGCTGCATGCGGGATCCGCCGCACCAGGTCACCGGCGCGTGGGCGTTGCGCGGCGCGGTCGTTGGCGGCCACCCAGTCTGCGCCGGCGCAGAAGTCGTCTCCGGCGCCGCGGATGTGTATCGCGCGCAACGAGTCGTCGGCGGCGGCATCCGTCAGCGCCTCCACCAGTTCCCTGATCATCAAGTGGGTCAACGAGTTACGCCGGGACGGGCGATCAAGCATAATTCGCAAAATCGCGCCATCCCGGGACGCCGTCACCGAACCCTCGGCGTCGGCCGCGTCGGCCTCATGACTCACCGTCCATCCGGCCTTTCTCCGCCGATACGGTTACCCATACAGTAGGCAATACGATTGCTACGCTGTGTATAAGTTAGCAAGGAAACGCTGACGACGGAAATAGCCGGGCGGAACCCCGCGAAAGAAGGAAGCATGACCACCCGCGACGCCAAATTCGGCGAGGCGCCCCTTCCCCAGACCGTGGCCGCCGCCTCCGCCATGCGTCGCCTCAGCTCACTGCTGCTATCCCTCGAGCACGCTCACCCCGCGGTGGATGACATGCTGGCCAAGTTCGCCGACTGGGAGAGCGAGCTGGCCGCCGCGGCCCCGACCGACAGCGCGCCGCGAATCGGCGAGATCGCCGACGACCCGCGGCGGGTCTATCTCAACCACGCCACCGATATCGGCGCCTACAACCCGAGCTTTCCGGAGTACCGGTTCGATCGCCTCGATTCCGACAAAGCCGGCGGCCGAGTCTGCTTCCCGCTCGTCTACGAAGGACCACCGGGGCTGGTGCATGGCGGATTTCTGGGCGTCTTCTTCGACTGCGTCATCCAGCATCACAATTGCGTCACCGGCCTTTCCGGCAAGACGCGATCACTGGTAATCACCTTCCGCCGGCCCACGCCGGTGCTGACCGAGCTGCGCTTCGACATCGATCGGTCGCAGGTGGAACGGGGCATCGCGTCGACCGCGCGGCTGCTCCTCGACGACGAAGTGCTCTGCACAGGCGAGGTCAACACGTTGGCGTCGCCGCCGGAGAAACTGACCGGATCCAAGTTCGGCAGGCGGCGAAAGGAGTCCGATACATGAGTGCCTCCAGCGTTTCGGATGATCGGGTGCTCTTCGAGGTCGATCGCGACCGGCGAATCGCGACGATCACCCTGAACAATCCCAAGCAACGCAACTCCTACGACGCCACGATGCGCGAGGCGATCGGCCACTGTCTGGATCTCGTGGCCGCCGACGACGACCTCACCGTGGTGGTATTGCGCGGAGCCGAGGGGGTTTTTTCCACCGGGGCCGACATGAACAATGCGTATGGCTGGTACGGGGGTGATGATCCGGCCGCAAAGCACCGCCCCAGCCAGCGTCGGCGACTCACCGTGGACCGCAAGTCTTTTGGCTTCTACCACAACCTCATGGGTTTCCCGAAGGTGACGGTCGGGGAGATCGCCGGCTACGCGCTCGGCGGCGGCTTCGAGATGGCGCTGATGACCGACATCTCCGTCATTGCGCGCGACACGAAGATCGGCATGCCGGCAACCCGCTTCCTTGGCCCCGCGCTGGGCAGCCTGCACATGTTCTTCCATCGGTTGGGACCGGTGCTGGCCCGGCGCCTGCTGCTGACCGGTGACATCATTGAAGCCGGCGAGATCGAACATCTCGGAATCTTCACCGATACTTGCGATCCCGGCTCGGTCGCGGCGCGCGCGCGGTACTGGGCCGAGAAGGCGGCGAAGATGCCCGCCGACGGAGTCGTCATCGCCAAGGAGGCGTTCCGCCTCGTCGAGCAAAGCCAGGCGTACCAGGGCGAGGAGGTCGCGAGCTATCTGTTTCACGCCTTCGGCACCAACCTGCAGTTCGCGCCCGGCGAATTCAACTTCGTCAAAACGCGCGCACAGCACGGCGCCAAGGAAGCGTTCCGGCTACGCGACGAACACTTCCACGTGCCGGAACCCGAAGCGTAACAGAGGGATCGGCAACTTGTCCGCCTCTGAGCGACAATCCGCGGTGCCGCTTAGGATCTAAGGAACTTGTCGCTGTGAGGCGGACACAAATATGTCCCCTCCAGCGGGATACCCGTATGGTGGACGTGACTTTGCAGCCAATTCACCGCGCCGGAGCGGCCTTGGTCTTCGCCTTGCGTTGCCGGGACGGTGCGGAGGCTTTAGAGCCCTTCTCGATCAAACTGCTGGCGTGGTCGAGGATGCAGTCCAGGCCGAATTCGAAGTTGGCCTCATCCGGGGCCGCGATGCGGTGTCCCTGGCTACTCACCTGAGCGATCAGTGGAGTGGTTGCCGGGTCGATGGCCACGGCGTCCTCGATGGCGCGTGGTCCGCTCTCGGCCGACTGGTTCTTTTCGTAGAGCCGCTGTAGCACCACCGATCCGCGGACGTGAACCGAAACCGCGGAGTAGGTGTCGAAGGCATCCTCGGGTGAGAGCCCGGCCTCCACCAGATTGGCGATCGCGCGCTCCATCTCCTGAGCGCCCAACCGCGCCGCTTTCGGACTCAGAGCGGCTCGAATCAAAATCAGATCGCACAGAATTGGGTTGCCCATGAACGTCTTACGCATCAAGCGCGCATGGTTGCGCAACGTCTCACGCCAGTCGCTGGCTTCGACGTACGGCGTGGCGAACACATACTTACTCAAGGCGCGGTCGGTCATCGCGTTGAGCAGATCGTCCTTCTTGCGGAAGTACCAGTAGATGCTGGTGACGCCCACGCCGAGGTGTTTGCCGAGCAGCGGCATGCTCAGGTTGTCTATCGATACTTGCTCCGCGAGTTCGAATGCGCCGCTGATGATGTCATCGGGATTGATGGACCCGCGTTCGCGTCGTTGACGCTTATCAGCGGTTGCCTGCTTTGCCACCACGGGCACCTCCATCAAGGTCTAGCGACTGCGATCCATGCCGCCGGTAAAGCTGAATCTACCGGCAGTTCTGCTCTGACCTGCGTATACGCATGCGTGTCGCGTTTA
>Ga0182039_10002202_pt1 | contig 10637 bp, 11 predicted proteins | sample sta12Can44000111_FD_125975 | JGI IMG/M metagenome (GOLD analysis project Ga0182039, IMG submission 125975) | Lab enrichment of tropical soil microbial communities from Luquillo Experimental Forest, Puerto Rico - statanox.12C.anox.44.000.111 | ecosystem: Environmental > Terrestrial > Soil >...
CGGCATTGCTGCCGGCGCCATACTCGGCTATCTCGCCGCGCTCTTGATCGCACACGAACGCTGGGGGTTCTTCATGGAGTATGCCCCGGTGGTGACGATCATGGCGGTAATCGGCGCCTATTTTGCCGCCGACGGCATGCGAGCCAGCGGCTTTATGGCGGTCTTCGTCTTCGGCATCATGCTGGGGAATAAAGATTCGTTCGGATTCAAAATGGGCACTGCCGAATCGCAGCGGCTCGATCAATATGTCGAGACAACGTCATTCATCATGCGCTTATTCATTTTCATTCTGCTCGGCAGTCAAGTCGATTTCGGGTTGATGAACCGTTATCTGCTCGGCGGCGTTGCCGTGGTTGCGATCTTCATGCTGGTGGCACGCCCAGTCACGGTTTTCGCCTGCACGCTGCCTGACCGGCGGGCGCGGTGGGGCCTCAACGAGATATTGTTCATGTGCTGGACGCGCGAGACCGGGGTCATTCCGGCCGCACTCGCCGGCATCTTGCTTGGCATGAACGCACCGGGCGCGCAGATGATTGCTTCCATTACCTTCATCGCCATTCTTATGACCATCCTCATTCAGGCCCCGACCACCCGCTGGCTGGGAGGCAAGCTGGCGCTTCTGGAAGAAAAGAAAAAGGGTTGATCGCGGCTCCGAAATGACCTGCGACTTAGCGGCACAGGTGAAGCGGCACGGCATTAACCGCACCGGCTTGCCGCCATCGATCACGTGGTTTGCGCTTTCCGCGCCCGTCGAACGCCCCTATAAACATCAATGCCTGATAACGACGCGACGCGGCGCCACGACCGGCTCCGCCAAGCGAGGACCAAGGGGAGGAGTAAATGAAACGTCGTCAATTCTTGAAGACCGCCGGTGTCGGCGTCGCCGGCGCCGCGATTGCCGCGCCGGCCATCGCGCAATCCAATCCGGAGCTGCGGTGGCGGCTGGCCGCGAGCTGGCCGAAGTCGCTCGATACCCTGTTTGGCTCCTGCGTGAGCCTTGCGAAATACGTTTCCGAGGCGACCGACAGCAAATTTCAGATCCAGACCTTCGCCGCCGGCGAGATCGTACCGGGCCTGCAAGTGCTCGACGCCGTGCAAAACGGCACCGTCGAGATGGGTCACAGCGCTCAGTATTATTATATCGGCAAGGACCCGACCTGGGCCTTGTTTTGCGCTTCCCCGTTCAACCTGAACGCCCGCCAGCAAAACGCTTGGTACTATGACGGCGAAGGCAAGAAACTGATCGACGATTTCGGCGCCACGTTCAATACCAAGTGCCTGTTGATGGGCAATACCGGCACTCAGATGGGCGGCTGGTTCCGCAAGGAGATCAACACTGTCGAGGACCTCAATGGACTGAAAATGCGGATCGGCGGCTGGGCCGGCAAGACGCTCGCCAAACTTGGCGTGGTGCCGCAACAGCTCGCCGGCGGCGACATCTATCCGGCGCTTGAGAAGGGCACGATCGATGCCGCCGAGTGGGTCGGCCCCTACGACGACGAGAAGCTCGGTTTCTACAAGGTCACGAAGTTTTATTACTATCCGGGCTGGTGGGAGGGCGGCACGACGAACCACCTCCTTATCAATCTCCCCAAGTGGAACGAGCTGCCTAAGAACTACCAGGCGCTTCTGGAAGCTGCCGCCGGCTACTGCAACGTCGAACAGCAGGGCCGCTACGACGCCCGCAACCCGCAAGCATTGAAACGCCTGGTCGCGAACGGCGTGCAATTGCGCCCGTTCAGTCAACCGATCATGGAGGCCTGCCTCAAAGCCTCCAACGAGGTCAACGCGGAAGAATCGGCCAAGAACCCGAACTACAAGAAGGTGCTGGCGTCGATCGATGCCTTCCGCAACGACGAAAATCTGTGGTGGCAGGTCGCGGAGTACTCGTACGAGACGTTCATGATCCGCAATCGCCCGAAGAGTTGAAGCCAACTGTCGTGGCAAAACAATCGGGGCCGGCAAAGTTGCCGGCCCCTCGCTTTTTACCGCCGCTGTTCGACGTTAAGCGGCGGCGGCTCGGCGGGCGGCAGCATTTGCTCGAACCGGCGCTCGAGTTCCTCATTGGAAATAGGCGGCGGCTTGCGGCTGCTTTCATTTACGCCCTCGCCGACATGGGTGAGCTGCGGCAGCAACAGCACCGCAAGCAATAAGGCAGCTTGGGCAAACAGATACGGCAATAGCGAGCGCAGCAGGGCCGGAAACGGAATTGCCTGCTTGAGAACGGTCCGCGTCATCATCACCGCATGACCGATCAGCGGATTGATAAAGCTTGCCTGCAAGGCGAGTAGTACGAGAACCGCGACCCAGCGCGCGTCGGCGACCCGAATGAGAAGCGGCGGAATGAAGATCGGCACGATCACGAAAATAATTTCGAAGGCGTCGAGAACGAGCGCGCTGAGTGCGATGCCGGCTAGCACGATCAGGGTGGCGCTAAGCGCGCCGCCGGGAATGGCGGCAATCCAGCCGGCCACCAGTTGATCGGTGCCGAGGATGCGCAACACCAGCGTCAACGTGGTTGCGGCGACCAGGAGAAAAAACAGCGCGCCGGTGAGCGCCAGCACTTCACGCAATATTTCGTTCAGCACTCGAAGCGGCAGGCGCCCGGTGACGAATCCAGTAAGAAGCAGGACAAAGCCGCCCATCGCCGCGGCCTCGACGGCGTAAAAATATCCGGTGGCGACGCCGCCGAGCAGGATCAATATTGCCGACACCGTCACGACAGCCAGCAGCGCTTGCTGGATGGTCGGCCGCGCCACGGCTTTCGGCGCTGCGGTCTCGCCCGGCTTTGCTCGCCGATTAAACCACCAGCCGATAATGAGGCAGGCGGCGAGATACAGCGCGGCGGGAACGAGCGCGCCGTGAAACACGTCCTGGGTGTTGATCACGCGATCGTCGCGGCCGGTTACAGTCACCGCGATCGTGTGTGCGTTCAACATAGCATCGCCGAGAAGGATTAGAACGAGCGAGGGCGGCACCACCACGCCGAGCGTGCTCGCCACGATGATGACCGCAGCCCGCCGTGGCAGCGGAATGCCGGAAGCCGCGAGCCGCGGCTCGGCCACACGCGATAAGGCCAGTACGCTGGCGCCGACGGAACCGTTCATCGGACCAAGCAAGGCGCCAAGCGCGAAGCCTGAAACTACCGGAGCCGCCGGGCCGGGCACGACGGCGAGGCAGCACCGATAGAGCGCGTCCGCAATCGGCAGCCGATTGATCAGCGCGCCCATCAGCACGTAGAGCGGAATCGCCTGGAGAAGGTCGTTCTCAAGGAGATTGATCAATCGTTCCGGCAGCGCGCCGAGCAACTGAACCGGCATGGCGCCGCTCAGAGCTGCCGCGACCGCACCAAAACATGCGGCGGCTAGAAGCACGACGGCGGCCGGGATACCGGTGAACACGACGCCAACACCGACGAGCAGCAGCAAGCTCAAGCCGAGCCAAGGCATCAGCTCAGTCATTGTGAACTCGGCGGGCGGGCCGGCGGCATCAGCTCGAGCAGGCCTTCGATCAAAACCAACAGCGCCATCAGCACCAACGCCAGCTTGATGATGAAATAACCGGGATTGCCGGTATCGGGAAATCTCTCGAGCAGCAACGCCGAATCGCGCACCAGGCTCCAGCTCGTGACCAGCACGATGATCGACCAGGGAATGAGGCCGAAAAGCGCACCGGCGCGCGCCAGACATTCGCGGGCGGCCCGTGAATAGTTGCGCGCAATCGTGTCAGCCGCGAGATGCGCCTTGGCGCGCGTTGCGGCCGCAATGCTGGCGGCGACGTAAAGCGCGAACAACCATTGCCCGAGATCGTTGGCTTCACGCGAGTAGAGGCCGATGATCGAACGCAGCGGCCATTGTAGAAACAACAAGACTACGATCGGCAGCGCCAGCCATTTGGCTGCGGCCAAAATCGACGCAACGAGTTGATCGAGGAATCGCATGATGCCGCTTGCTTCGCGACTCGCCGATGAGCAATCGGCGCGAATATTCGCGTTTTTCAGACGGCATCACAAGACTGCGCCCACAGCTCGTTTACGAGCGCAGCGACGGGCCGTGCAATGCGCGCTGGCACGCCGTAGTTAGTTCAGAACACGCTCGCTATTTGATCTCGGGCGGGCCGAGATCGAGCGGCGGCAAATCGATCTGCGGGATGTTGATCTGCACCTTGTTGGGATCGATCGTCGACAGCCCAGCCTTGTAATGCATGACCGTGCTGGGGAACATTATGACCGATACCACTGCGAGGAGCTGAATCAACACGAACGGCACCGCGCCCCAATAGATCTGTCCAGTCGTCACGCCGGGCGTCAGCTTGCCGGTGACGCGATCAAGGAAGGAGTCACGCGGCGCCACTGAGCGCAGATAGAACAGCGCGAAACCGAACGGCGGATGCAGGAACGACGTCTGCATATTGACACCGAGAATGACACCGAACCAGATCAGGTCGATGCCGAGATGTTCCGCCGCCGGACCAAGGAGCGGGATCACGATGAAGGCGAGCTCGAAATAATCGAGGAAGAAGGCGAGCACGAAGACGAAGGCATTGACGAACAGCAAGAAGCCAATCTGCCCGCCGGGCAGCGAGGTGAGCAGGCTTTCCACCCAGATGTGGCCGCTGACGCCGTAGAAGGTCAGCGAAAACACCCGCGCGCCGATCAAGATGAAGATGACGAAGGCGGCCAATTTCGCTGTGGCTTCCGTGGCCTGGCGCACCAGATCCCAGGTCAAGCGCCGTTTGAGCGCGCCGAGAATGAGCGCGCCGCTCGCGCCCATGGCGCCGCCTTCGGTCGGCGTCGCGACGCCGATGAAGATGGTGCCGAGCACCAGGAAGATCAGGAACAGCGGCGGCACCATGACGAAGGTCGTCTGCTGCGCCATGTGTGACAGGAATCGGAATCCAGTCAGGCGCTGCAGCCCCCAGTTCACGACCGCAATGCCAAACGCAAAGAGAATGCCGAAGAACATGCACAGCACGACGAAGTCGGCGCCGTGAGTGTCTGAGTTTCGCATCATGAACCAGCCGAACACCCCGCTCGCGATCGCCAAAGCGAGCAGCGACCATAGCCCGCGACTGCCATCCGGCTCGCGAAACCCGATGGCCTCGGCCGGCAAACCGGGCGTGGCCTTCGGAAATACAATTGACGTGATCAAAGTCCAGACCGCATACATTCCGGCGAGCGCGAGGCCCGGAATGAACGCGCCCTCATACATATCGCCGACCGACTTGCCGAGCTGATCGGCCATAACGATGAGCACGAGCGATGGCGGGATGATCTGCGCCAGCGTTCCTGATGCGGCAATGACGCCGGAGGCGAAGCGGCGATCGTAACCGTATCGCAGCATGATCGGCAGCGAGATCAAACCCATGGAAATGACGGAGGCTGCGACCACGCCGGTGGTCGCGGCCAGCAACGCGCCGACGAAAATAACCGCATAAGCGAGACCGCCGCGCACCGTGCCGAACAGTTGACCGATAGTGTCGAGCAGATCTTCCGCCATGCCGGAGCGTTCCAGCACCAAGCCCATGAAAGTGAAGAACGGAATGGCCAACAGCGTATCGTTGCTCATCACGCCGTAGACGCGGTCCGGCAGGGCCTGCAAGAAATCGGGCTGGAATTGGCCAAGCCCAATGCCGACAAGTGCGTAAAACAACCCAACAAAGGCCAGCGAAAAAGCCGCCGGATAGCCGAGCAGGAGCACCACGATCAATGAAGCGAACATGATCGGCGCCAGATTTTGTATGATGAAGGCTTCCATCCGTGACCTGCGGCGGCCGTTGGCGCTTAATCTTTGCGCATGGCTTCGATGACGTGTTCGACTTCCGCTTCGAGCGCGTGGACCTGCGTCTCATGCGGATCGGGTATCACGCCGCGGATGATGGCGATGCGCTTGATCAGCTCGGAAATCGCCTGGGCAAACAGCAATGCGAATCCGAGAGGGATGAGCGCTTTGGCGGGCCACTGGGGCAGGCCGCCGGCATTGGTCGATTGCTCATTGATGGCAAACGACCCGTTGAAGAAGGGGATACCGGTTACAATCATAACGATCGTCAGCGGCAACAGAAAAAAAGTGTGGCCGGCAATCTCGATCGTGTTGCGCAGCCAGCGTGGCAGCTGGTTGTTTACGATGTCGATGCGGATGTGTTCGTTGTCGCGCAGCGTCCAGGATGCGCACAGCAGAAACACCAAGCTGAACAGCACCCATTGCAGCTCGAGCCAGGCGTTCGAGGACATGTCGAACGCCTTGCGGACAATCGCATTGATCGCCGATATGCCAACGGCAAGCAGGATCGCCCACGCACACCAGCGGCCGATTTGCACGTTGATGGCGTCAATCGCCCTGCTCAGGCTAAGTAGCGCGCGCACCCAATTCCCGCTCCCCCGGCATGCCCAAGGGCGCCCATCACCCTACTTGGCGGCACCCGGGCAAGGGCCTTCGATGGGCCCCATCATTGACGCCACCTTGCCGGCATACCGCGCTGAAGGTCAAGCCGCGCTGCGCCAGAAAGCCGCGCCTTTGCTCAAGAAATTGGAGCGGGCGAAAGGAATCGAACCCTCGACATACAGCTTGGGAAGCTAGCAGGTTTTCAGACACATCAACGGCCTAGCTGCAAAACTGCACCGATCGCGGCTCAATCACATCAAAGGCTTGATGGCGCTTTGCAAAACTCTGAGCGCCGATCGTCGACCAGTACAGCAGAGCCCTTCCTGAAAAGCATCGTCGCACTTCCACGTCCCGGGCATCGTCATGAGTGCCGTTGGCGTTAGTCTCGTTTCGCACTGCGCGGCCAACATAGTGCCGAAACCTATCGAGTGGCTCTGGCCTGAACGCGTAGCCATTGGGAAGCAAACCCTTATTGCCGGTAAGGCCGGCTTGGGTAAATCCCAAATCGGCATCGCCATGGCCGCGGCGGTGACGACGGGAGGACCCTGGCCCTGCAACGAAGGGGATGCGCCGCTCGGCAACGTGATCATCCTGTCAGCGGAGGATGATCCAGCTGACACGATCCTAGCGGGCACTGACGCGCCTCAGAAATTTGCAGGGGTTGGAGCCCCAGATGTCACGTCAACGGTTCGCACTTCTGTTTGTCGTATACTTCATTGTGTCAGTCGCCATTCCCATCGTCATTGCCGCACTTGCAATGCCCTCGGAAGTACCGATATCGCGCATGTCGGGCTTTATCGGCGCAGCAATAGCGCTGGGCATTAAAATTTATTTCGTATCAGGGGCACTGCCGTTCGCAGTATGGGGTGCACGCGGCTTTAAAGCGGCGAACGCCCAAAGCCTGTTCATACCTTGGGCCATCCTTATTTTTTTGGCGTTTGTTGTGCCATTAGGTTGGTTTGTACGCTGACGAAGACAAAGCCGCCGGTTGCCTCATGGCTGGCGGCTTTGCTGTCTTTATGGGCCATAGCCCGATGTCGTTAAGCTTAACTAAGCTTTTTAATTTAAACCGCACCAGATTTTGATTTATCTCAAAAAATGCGGCGGGATGGGCTCGCCCGGTGAGGAGTATACTTTCATGAAGAAGTCTGTCTTTGTGCTTGCCGTGATCGGTGCGGCTTGCTCCAGCGTGGCGTTTGCTGCCGAGGTTAAGAAGGACAAAGCTCATGTGCCAGCCGTGAAGGCCACGACCATGAGTGACGCGCAGATGGATAAGGTGACGGCGGGCCTATCCTTCATCAACGGCGCTGGGAACACAGTTGACAATGACGGTCGAGGCCACGCCTTTGGCATCAGCAAAGGAGGCGGCGCTCATTTCTAAATAGGCTCCATTGGTCGCATAGACCGGGTTGCCTTAACGCCCGGTCTATGCCGTTTCAGTTTCCACGGTGCCGAAAACGACTTTAACGGTCGCAGCAATAATGCCGCATGTAACAGCTTAAAGTGCTGAGCTGGGCATTTTGCTGCTAACTGAATTGAACGGAGCCCGGCCCGCTGCCGGGCTCCTCTTTGCAGGAATTAGTCGCGAACCGCTGGACCGCAAATTAGCGGCTTCTAAACCCGACTTCGGTAACATTCGGGTTTCTTTTTGCTCGCTTGCTCCATGAGCCACGGGGCTAACGTCGTGCGTCCAATCGCGTCAACTCTTCTGGCATTAGGATTTGCTTTCAACAACCCGAGTGCCTTCGCAGGCGAGGCTCGCGTGCCTGTGCGCTCGTTGTTGGAAATCCGCGAAGACCGCGTGATTGTGCAAAAATGGGAGACTAGCTGCGCCGCTGCCGCGCTGGCAACGGTTCTGACCTTTTCTCACAACGACCCCGTCAGTGAAAAAGCCGTCACCATGGGCATGTTGCGGACCACCGACCCAATCAAGGTCAAGGTCCGCGGCGGCTTTTCGATGCTGGATATGAAACATTTCATTGAGGCCCGTGGCTTCAATGGTATCGGCTACAAGAACTTAACTTTTGAGGATCTGCTCACTCTAGATGCTCCGATCGTGCCTATCGATTTTCAGGGCAACCCGCATTTTGTCGTTGTTCGTGGCCTCAATGGCGATGGCGAAGTTCACCTCGCTGATCCCGCCTTCGGAAATCACGCTATTTCGGCGGAGAAGTTTAAGTCCGTTTGGAAAGACGGCATGGCGTTTGTAGTGACGGAATGAGACGTCGGGCCACCTTTGTTGCGATCAGCTGCGTAACGGTTCTGGCCGTCGCCCCGGCGCGTGCGAAGACCCTCGATGACCTCAAGGCAGAACTAGCAGCCAAAAAAGCTGATGTGGCAAAGTTAGAGCGGCGCATCCGCCAAATGGAAGGGCAAGTTCCGGCTAAAGCGGGGGTACCGCCGCTTTTTGTTGCTCCAGTTGCCGGTCCGACGGCACAACCGCCGACCACTGCCGTGAACGCAGCGACGCCATCTGACGATCAGGAATCGGAGCGCGCCCTCGAACGGACGCTGGTGCGCGAAGGCGCTCTCGTCCTGCCAACGTGGCGCTTCCAATTGACCCCGCAATTCAGCTACGCCCATTGGGATAAAATTCAGGACCCGTTTATCAGCAATACTTATAGCGGCGCGTTGTCGGTCGCCATGGGCTTGCCGTGGCAATCACAAATCAGCGTTTCAGTTCCTTATGTTTTCGATCAAGGCAGAAATGGAAATCCATCATCGTCCGGATTCGCCGATGTCGGCTTTCTGTTATCCAAAGAATTGCTCGTAGAGAACGGCCCTGTCCCCAATCTCGTCGGTTCTGTCGGCTGGACCTCACCAACAAGCCGAAGTTCGGCCGTCGGCCCTATCCCATATGTGTCAGGGTTTCAGGCCGGATTTACGGCGTCTAAACGACTTGACCCGCTGGTTGTCTTCCTAAGCGGGTCATATTTCTTGGCAGCCGAGGTCGCGGGTGTACAATTCAACCCGGCAGATGTCGTAGGCGGCAGGATAGGTGCCAGCTTGGCCATCAGCCCAGCCACAGCCATCACCGCCGGTTTCAACGTTGCTTACCTTACCGACACTCACGCCGCAGACCTCGTCCTACCGAACTCAGACAGACTATTGAGCAGCGTAGATGTGGGTTTCAACACCCTCCTATGGAATCGCACGATGCTCAGCATCACCACTCAATTCGGCATCACTGGCCATACTCCCGATTTTCGCGTGATTACCGCGCTGCCAATCCGCTTCTAACAAGGCCAGGCGCAATCGCCCATCGTCCCGCATTCTTTGCTCGATCGCCTGGCGCTCGGCGTCGGACAAGCGGCGGCCCTTATTAGCCGGGCCGAGCGTCGTGCCCAGAAATCCGCGCTGGCGATTGAGTTGTTCATGCGCCAGGCCGCGGAGCTCACCGCCGTAGTGGCGCTTGATCGCCCGCTTATAATAATACCGGGTACGCTTCATGGCTTGCCGTTCTTCCAGCGCGCGATTGCCGCGCGTCGTGCGAGCTCGCGGCGCTGTTTGGGCGTGAGCTTCGCCATGCGCGCCTTGCCGCCAAGTCGGCGAATCCGTTTGAGCATGGCCTCATTTAGCCAAGCTCAAGCAAAAGCCCGCGAAAACTACTGCGCTGGCAACCGCGAGGGCTAGCCACATACAAACAGGAGCAAGAATAAAGCCGTGTTGGTGCTTGAGATCAGTTCTTTCGTGGGGGTGAGAGAGCAACGGCATGATCCCCTCCTGATCGAGGCCCCCCACTGCGTCGAATACTTCCTGACAGCAATTGTTTCTGTGACCGAGGTCACAGTTTCTGCACGAAAGTATAGGGACCTGAATCTCTTTTGACGCCTGCTTTCAACGTTGGTGCAATAGAAGTTCGTGCATCGCTGCTTTAGTTTGCGCAACAGAACAAGAAAAACGCTGGCACGAGGAACTACGTCAGCTTGAAGAAAGCGTCCTGAAATGATCGGTATCTTGGGTGGTGTCATGCTTTACCTGATCACAACTGAGTTGTGGTTTTTCGTGGCTCGACGACGAAGGCGGGCTGTTCTTCGGCAGACCACGGCAGCGGGAAGCAATTGGGATAGGAGGAGTAAGTGAGCAAAAAGCTCGATCCGTCGCTGAAGCGTCTCGCGCTGCAAATTGCGTTACAGTTGCCCGACGATCAGAGAGAGGCGATATCAGTCCTGCGATATGCCCGCGAAATCGTTGAGCGTGAACGGGTCCAAGGTACTAGTGGTGCCGGCGCTGCGGAATGAGCAAAACCGCCGC
>Ga0182039_10002208_pt1 | contig 10629 bp, 14 predicted proteins | sample sta12Can44000111_FD_125975 | JGI IMG/M metagenome (GOLD analysis project Ga0182039, IMG submission 125975) | Lab enrichment of tropical soil microbial communities from Luquillo Experimental Forest, Puerto Rico - statanox.12C.anox.44.000.111 | ecosystem: Environmental > Terrestrial > Soil >...
TCTTCTCGAGCGTCGCATAGAGCGGCAGCACCATGAAAGGCAGGTAGGAATAGACCATGCCGATATAGACCGCGGTGTCGGTCGCAAGCCACGCCGGTGGCGCATCGACAATCCGCAGCGCGAGCAGAAGGCGGTTGAGCAGGCCATCGCGCTGGAGAATGTTGATCCACGCATAGATGCGGATCAGAAACGATGTCCAGAACGGCAGCATCACCAGCATGAACAGCACGCCCTGCCAGCGTCGCGGCGCGCGCGCGATGCCGTAGGCCAGCGGAAAGCCGATGAGCAGCAGGAGCGCCGTCGAGATGGCGGCGAGCTCGAGACTTTTCAGATAGGAGCCGAGATAGAGCCAGTCGGATGCAAGCAAGGAATAATTCTCGCCTGTCAGCGAAGCGACAAACGCCTTGAGCCCCTGCCAGCCGGCGGCGATGTCGAGCACCGGCGTATAGGGCGGCTGTGCGATCGCCGTGTGCGACAGGCTGATCTTGAGCACGATCAGGAACGGGACGAGGAAGAAAAGGGCGAGCCAGAGATAGGGAACGAGCACGACCAGGCGCGCGCCGCCGGAGCTTGGGGAGCGGTTGGGAGCGCGGGTCATGAGAAGGGTTCAAAGCAGCGGTTGTCGGCGCGAGATCACACAATTGATCGAGGTGGGAGTCGCTTGGGGCGCCACTATTGGCCTCGTTTTGACCGTGATCCCCCTATGAGCATAATCCGTTTCCCATTCGTTGAAAACTCAATGCCCCGCGGCGGATCGCCGGGTTATTTTTGCGTGCGCGGCAGTGGGATTTGGCAGCCCCAGGATGGAGATTGGAGCACGCCCTCGTGCAAGCTGCTCGGGTCTCTGGCTGAATTCGAGCGGGGTATGATCCTGGCCGGGACGGCGTGGCGGACCATTCTTTGTTGTGGTGGAAGGATTAGGGCTCTGCTAATCTCTCGTCTCCAAATGGGGCTCTATCCATAGTCGGGGAGCGGCGGCCTCCACTATTCAGAGAAAGGTATCCTGCGGCTCCCCCATTTGGTTCAGAACATGCCGTTCAAGGATACCAACCGCCGCAACCCGGCCGATAAATTGGGCATCGTGGAAGACCCATCATCTCCGATCAAAAGGCGCACGATTAACATTGCTAGTCACAAGACAAGCATCAGCCTTGAAGATGAGTTCTGGAATTCTTTAAAACAGATTGCTCACGAACGTGGCGAGAGCCTGCGGCACCTGACTGCTATCATTAACGCCAGGCGCAAGTTTGCCAACCTATCATCAGCCCTTCGGCTATTTGTTCTTGAGTATTACACGGAACGAGTTGATCCGCTTGAGCAGCAGGAAATGCCTGTGGCCAAGCGTCGAAAGCGGCGCTGACCCTGGAGCACAACCAGCCAAAACGCCCCCTTTACGAAAGTTGTGGAGCAGGGAGGGCCAAACCCAGGCCTTCCCCTTATAATTTTCGGCTCACTGTAGCTCTGCTGGTGCCTCTAGGAAATGCAATTTCCCGCATTCCTCGCAAAGATAGACACCGAGGCAAATTTTTTCCTCGACCTCCTCCCGCTCATTCAGCAGCTTGGCCGCGATCGCGCCCTGCAAACCTTTGTCCATTGCCATGAACCTTCGCGTTCCTCCTGCGGCATCGGTTGGGCTTCTAACTCCAAAACCTTCTCGGAACGCTTAACGCTTCTCCAATTTTGAGGCAAAATCATTTACATTTATGATCGATCGCATTGCGGAAAGCGTAGTACAAGGCAGGCTGTAGCACGAGCAGCTCCTATCGGGCTCCACATGCGCGCTGGCGTGCGCCAATAATCGCCTCGAAGGAACCTAGGCCAACGGGATAACGTTGGGAGACGGCTTCCAGTCAGCGCTTGGTCCTTCGCGATCTCCCGCCTGGCGTTGCGAGAAACAGGCCGGGGGCTGAACCTCGTGTCACCGGGGTTGTTCGGCTAGGTAGACCCCCCTTCCCCGCGCTGCATTTGAACTCTAATCGACGAATGTCGCAGGCCAAGCGGTAATGCGCTGCGAACCGGCTTTGAGCGATGCGTTTCTAGCCGATCGTGTTTTCTAGGCCACACTGGAAGGCAGACGATTGCTTTATGCTTTTGCCGCTGCAAGCGGGGGCGAAGCATGAAATCCTTAGTCGTCAAGCATTCGGTTAATCTTGATCACAGAACCAGCATCAGCCTCGAAGAGGTGTTCTGGACCGCGTTGAAGGACATTGCTCACGAACGTGGCGAGACTGTGAAACACCTGATCACCAGCATCGACACCAATCGGCAGTCGGCCAATCTGTCATCCGCGCTCCGCGTATTTGTTCTGCGGCATTACATGGATCAATTTGCTCGACAGCGCGAAATATTTGAGCAGCGGGAAATACCTGTTCAATAGAAAGAGGCGGCGAGCCAGGCTGCAAGAATTTTGGGGAGAGCTTAGGTAGCTTTGCTGGTGCCTCTAGTAAATGAATCCACCGCAGTCTTTGCAATGATAGAAGCCGAGGCAAATCTTCGCTTCGACCTCCTTCCCCTGATCTAGCAGCTTAGCAAAGATTGCGCCCTGGACAACTTTTCCTCCTCGATCTGCTAGATAAGATAGATCATTGCAGCCGTTGCCGAACGGATGGATGCTCGGCAGTTCAACCCGTCGTTTCCGCAGATCTTTCCCCAATACGCGGTCTGGTGCTACTGCAGCCAGAGCGGCCTCGACAACGGCAGCCGGATCGATGACGCAAGGCGATGCGTTAACCTGGATTGTCGCGCGAGGTTGAGGTGTGACCGAATAGCTTTGCGCTAAGTCGGTGCTTTCTCTCACCTGACGCTAAGCAACTGTCATTTCGGGCGGCTGTCGGAGTTCACCATGAACTGCAAGAGAAAGTTCCGATAATGAGAAAGGTTGTTGAACCTCAAGTGCTTCTGCAACGTTAATTTCTTGTCCTGATGCAATATAGCGCTCCTGGGTCATCTGCGGACCGCAGTATTCACGGATTCTCTCTGGCCTCTTTGGAGCGAGCATCTGAACTTGTGCGGGAAGTATCGCTTCCTTAGAAGGTTGGTTCATTCCTTTTGTCCTCTTCATCGACCGTCTCAACTGAGCCCAAGCGACAAGCGTTAGACAAAACAGCCCACCGAAAATTGCGCAATACAGCGGCACTTTCCACCTACGAATGATGGTATTGAAAGCGTCCAATTGAGAACTCGCAGCGGCATCGTTGCTTATATTTTCGAGATGCGTAATTTTACCTTCGGAAGTTGGCGAGCTGCCATTTTGCGTTGTCTGCTCTAACCCGGATAGATTCGTGGGTAGAGAGACTTCCGGGGCTTGACTTGGGACAAGCTGAGACAATCCAGATGCGTCCACCGCTGCAAATCGGACCGTGCCTCGATTCTTCTGATCGAAGCTGGCAACCCAGAAAAGTCCTGGACCACCGCCCATCCGGTAGATCGGTAAGCCGTCCTTCGCTGAGCGCGCAAAGTTGCCAATAAAATCGATCAATAATCCCTTCTTTGGGCTTCTCCCCCCTGCCAATATTTTGATGCTTTCTTGATCCAGTGGTTCCAGGGTAGTCTTTCCCCAAAGTGCGATGATGCCGTCTGGAAGTCCCGCTCGATGCGGGATCTTTATTACGTGAGCCATCTCGCCAAGCTTGTGTGAATATCCCTGTATCTCTTTATCGGCCTCATTCGAATTAAGGAATGCTGGTGCTTGAAAACGATTAACATAAACGACGTTTCCATCCTTGTCATGAAGAATGGAATAAGTTGCGGTGGAACCCCGGCGCCGATCTTGGTCGTTGCGCGTTTTCTGACACCACGTAAATCCTTCGAATTGGTCGCTCGGGTTGCACTTGTATCCAAGATAGGTTGCACTATCTACTTGGCTTCCAATGACTACTCCATCGACGGCATATTTTGTCTGGGCAGCTAACTTTCCAACTCCTGATTGAGCAACGTTCAGGAGGTGATCGTCATTAAAACTTTGAGCAGGTGGTATTTCCGCAATTCCGAGAAGAAAAGCAGATGCTGGGACCGCAAATAGTGCCCGCTTTCGCATTTTACGCCCCCACTCATACATTACGCGCCTTGGAACGCCATCGAGTAATGTGGGCGCTTTTGCGACTGAGGCGGTAAGGCATTACTGGGGTCCTCGGTAATGCACTGGAAAATTGATGCATGCGAACGCGCTTACGCTGGTGGCTGGTCGTGAGCGGAGGCGGGCGGGCACTATCGAATGTCAATCGTGTGGATCATTTGCGGCGCCTTCGTCTCCTCCTTGCGGAACCGCCCGAGCACGCCATGAGAGCCAGAGGCGCGCCACTGCGTCCTCGGGGGTTTCGCCCTCGTGAGCATTGGTCCATTCCCCACGCTCAGAGATGGATTCACACGCCACCCAACAATCAGGCTCTCTGCCCAAAGCGCCAAAATTCTCTCCGCACGCTTCAATTAGGGTAGAGAGTGTGGGCAAGCTCACATAATCATAGCCCGCCTGTTGTTGAGCACGCGCGAGTTCGCTTTGTGGAAATCCGGAGTCCTTTAGGTTCCGCGCTAGCTGATAGGAGATCATTTGCGAATGCGTAGTTCATCAAGAATGACATCATCTAACATAAGCAATTCATAGATCAGGTAAAGTGTTATAGGTCTGCGATAATATGTCGGATGAGATCGCCAACGACTTCGATCTGATCAACATCATCATCGGAGATTTCTAGCCCCGTGAATTGGTCTTCGATAAGCATCGTTAATTCAAGGCGATCAAGCCAATCGGCCCCGAGGTCTTCTGTGAAATGCGCTTCATCCCTCACCATTTTGACATCGACATACAAATGGTCGGCAATGAGAGCCCGGATTTTGTCAATTTGAAAACTTTCTTTCACGGCCGTCAGCACCCTTAATCTTCAGCAATCCGATATCAAAGGCCTACGCTCACAGCTATGACCTTAAATGAAAATTGTATGAGTGTTGCAGCAATCACACGTCAAAAATCCTAAGCTTCATGGCGTGGTCGCCCGCGCGCAACGACGATTGCACGATCCGACCTGATCTGTCCTGCTTTACCGAAGGTGGTACAAACAGAGCCCCCGCTTGGTTTTCGGTTTCACCAGGGGGACTCTGCCGCGAGGCCGCTAAGCCGGGGGCTGGGGCTGAGATGGCGGTCCCAAACCGACAACTCGCGCGGACTGGCACAGTCCGGCTGCAGCGGGGAACCCTCGGCGGCCTCATCGACTTACCCGGTTGCATCGGAGTGAGAATCATGGAACCCGAGTTAGTAGTCATGGCCATCGTCACGTCTTCGAATGCCGAAAGAATATTGCCGATCAGGCGCATCAGGGCGATGGAGCGCCGTGGCGACGATACGACATCTTCGGTTGAGCACCTGGTCACGATGAAGCGGTCCCTAGCTCTGCACGAATCCCACCGTGAGAACATCCTTGAGGCGCTTGGTCGCCTTGGGCCAACCGTTCACACGTAAAGAGAGCCTCGCGTGGCTTGTGAACAGCGCAGGGTATTCATTGCCGTTCAGTTGGGTCTCGTCGTGATTTCCGCTCTTGTGATCGTGGCGGTTGCCGTCGTGCGCTTGTTGGGGGAAGCCGAAATTCCAGAACGGCGCTTTGTGCTGACGTAGGAGGCCGGACCTTAGCCGGCCGGTTGGAGCGCCCCCTGGGTGGCCGCGGGGGGTCTTATGCGGCCCATTCCGCAGGGATCCCGCCGCAGCCCACGTTGCGCCGCGGCCCAGGCTTGCGCAGCACCAGCCGCGAGCGACCCCCCCGCCAATTGCTCGTCATCCACGACGACCAGCAGCTTGAGCCCCGATGATCCGAGCAGCGGCCCAAGGGACTTGGCCGCAAGGTGTTTGAGAGACACAGGGGCCAGCAGTTTGTTGCAGTACGCCTCAAGCGGCCAAGCTGCCGTGCGCTGCGGCGGCGCGCCGCCGAGCAGCGTGATGAACTGACGCCATCTTATTCGATGAAATTGCATTTGACCCCTGTCAGCCCTGGACAGGATTGCAGGATACCGATTTTGCGGCAGTCAGTCAGCGGGCACGCTGGCCGGTGTGCGCAATCTCGAATACTGCTGCCGACTTGCAAGGCGCACGAGATCGGGTAGAGGCGGCGGAGCGTCGGTTGACAACGACCACACAAGCAATCCAAGCAGGGCACGAGCGGGATTCGAACGGGGTGCACCAAGGACTGCACATCAAGAATGCAACTACGCTTACGCGGTCTTCTGAAGTGATGTCCTCCGGCAAGCCACCGCGAGCAATCTCGTGAACCTCAAACCATAAAGTCGGGGAAAAGTTGGTCAGCCGCCGCGGTGAAAGCCGGCGACTCAAGCATACTTACGGCCCTCCGAATCAGATGGTAGGATACCTCCAGTGTGGAAAGCACGCCTTGATGACACGGCGGTAGCGATTATCTGTGTCCACTGCGGGCACCAGCATACGAGAGCGCTTGGATGGTTTCGCAATCATACAAAGCTCATTTGTGACGGCTGCGAGAGTGCAATTACGCTCCAAAATGAACACCTTTACGCTAGCATTGAGGAACTCAAGCTTGTGATGCGAGGCCTTGTGTGATCCCGGGGTAATCCTCTGGCAACCCATTAAAAGGCGACGACTCTATTCTGTGGTCGGCAAGATCGCTGGCCGTTTCGTGGGCGCACCTCGAGGCAGCAACTATTTGTTAGTCGGCGCCCCATAGCCTGATCAGCGTTCAGGACGCTTCGCCCGAATCGTTCTGAATGGCGCCCCCGGTCACGCCCCGCGCGGGTAGAATCCGGGGCGCCTACTAAGCTATCAAATGTCCCTTGTTCAAATGCCCCCGCGAACCTGCCAAATCTCGCCGAAGTAGTAATCCTGCTCCTCGCAGCTGGACTGCTGATGGCTTGGTGGTGATTGCACCTCCTCTTTCCGACGGCCGGGCCGGACGTGATGCAGTAATCGCGGCGAGGCACCGAACGATGAGCATCGCCGCGCTGTGGAAGCCTCTCAACGGTTTGTTAGGGAAATGCATCATAGCTTGCACGCAGGCGCTCCGGAAAAGGTCTCGCGTCCCGGAGCGCCTTTTTGTTCCCGACAGCCACGCACACAAAAAAACCCCGCCGATAAGCCGCGGGAAGAAGGAGCTGTCATGCGCGTTAACGCTGATGCGGCTTCGCGGCTGAAAAGCGGCAAACATTACCTTCAGGAGCGTGACAGATTTGTTACGATCCAGGTTGCAAATTTACGACCTGTTAACCAGAATCGCGGCCTGAATGATCGCGTCCCCTGCCCCGGCGGATTAGTGCCGCACCTCCCCTCCGATCTCCCTAGCAGCCGGGACGGGGCCATGAGGATGGGTGCTCCGAGTGCGCGAACATCGGAGCACCCGTTCTCTCGACAACCCGAACGCCGGCGGCAGCGCGCCAGATGTCAGCATCGATGTGATGTATTCGGTCCGCCTGCTATCGTGCTCACACTTTTCGGGTTTGCGTGCGCCGCTAAAGGAAGGCGCCGTTGGTCCGACAATCGAAGAATTCGAAAGCATTTTCAACACTGACGACCATCCCGGCTGGTAGGCTGACTCGCCAGATACACTCACTTTGGTCATGGCACTTATGCTGACGACGGTAAGCATATTCCTGACCAGCGTTCGCGCATCTCGCCATAAGCGCTCAGTAAACCGGGACCTCAGAGGTGCCGGTTCCTTCGTGCTTGAAGCGAAAGTGCGTTAGTATCAGTTACGGCTTGATCCCAGTTCCGCCGCACCTCCGGCACCTAACGATCTTATCTCCCTTTTTGAGAGTGCCTTTTCCTTCGCAATTTTTACACGTCTGCTTCTTTTCACCGGCCTTCTTCCACACGGAGTGCTCCACAGTTGCCCATCGATCCCTGTCCACTTCGTTTAAAAGGCTACACGCGGAATCCTACCATCACCCTAATGACAGGAGCGTGACCGTACTCGACACGTTCGCAATGCGACCGCTGCGAATGCTGATGTCTTTCGGACCATGAAGACGGTCCTGAAAGAGAATTAAGAAAAACGTTGCTCAGTGACACGGGTCCCACGGGTATCGGCGATAGGGGCCGAGGACAAAACCGGAGGACAGAACCGGACTCGTACATTGATTCCTTATGGAGCGGTCGCCCCGGATGCCAGAGCGCGTTTCCCGCGCATCGGCGCTGCCGATATGATTAGGGTGGCCATGGGTATCTGGTGGGATTTTGCCGATGCGGTTCGCTTCCCTCGATGATGGTGCGCTATGCCCCAGGCTCCAGCCGATTTGCCCAGGAGGCGATGAAGCCTGACGCTGCTTGATCGCACCGCAGAGGCGATCGAGGCGGCAAATTCATACCGCAACGATGTTGATAAACTGCACAACGGGCACCAACGTTCACCTTCTTTCCTGTTTGTTTGTGACAGATCGGGCTTTGAAGTTATCGACTTATTGACAGCGCCACGGCGCCCCTCTACTGGATCACATCAGACAGCAAAAATTCCGCTTAACGGTTGCGGTTTTGTTGTTGTGCAAATACTTTTTTCTTAGATTGGAGAGAACATGGCCAAGCATTCAAAGCGGCGTGAATGGACCAGAACAGACCTTCGCGAACTGAAGGTTCTCGCTCGGCAGAAGACGCCAGCAAGAAAGATTGCACGGTCACTCAAGAGGACCGAAGGCGCAACCCGACAGAAGGCTTTCAGCCTGGGGGTTTCGTTGGATTCGCGGGCTTAGGCGGCAGACGGTAGCGCGCTGCGGCAAATCGCCCTGAATGGGGATACGACCGTACAGACCCTGATGATCGAGGCGGGTACAGATTACCCGGCTCGATGATGGTGGGATGCGCGACCCCCCTCCGGGGGGATAGGCCAGCCGGAAGGCGCAGCGCCTGCTCCCGTAAGGCCGAGGGCGCGCCACCTTCAGAAGACCGTTCAGTTCACATTGGGGCGGACCCACCACTCCCCGACCCGCAGATCCGTCGGTCACCAAGCGCGTGATCACAATCATGCTGGCCGACGAGTACTGACCGACTGCCTCGCCGCGGTCGGCTCGCGGCCGCGGCGATCCCCACCCATCACTCCCCCAGCCCAATTCAGCCTCCGGGCACGCCGAAAGGACAAACGACTATGACTCACGCCGATGAGGTTAGCTCGTTCTGGCTCGCTGTCTTTTGCACGGCATATTTTTATCTTGTCCAATGGCTGCGGCAAAATTCGGCCCGACGCGCAAAGACCCCAGTGAGGCGCGGGACACTGTGTCGAGCGGGACACGGTTCACGCGATTCCCGCCAGGATAGGCCAAATTTGCCTGGACTCGTTCCTTAGTTTCTATCAGCCTTATTTCCATATTGTTGCGAAATAGGGCGCTCTGTATGAAATTCCGCTTATCTGCAGTGCGGGTGACGTCATTAACCGCGACCGCGCTCGGTTGCGTGGTCGCAGCCTGCATCAGCACTCCGCAGGCACAGGCGCAGTTCGTGTGCATCGGCAACCCGAACGGCGCTCCGGTGCCGCCGGGAGCGGCCTCCGGCGACGGCGCCACAGCGACCGGCATTTCGACTATGGCGTGCGGTACCGGTGCGACCGCGACGGGCGATTTCGCGACCGCGACCAGCGCTAATGCGACCGCGAATGGCCTTGCCGCGACCGCGACGGGCGAGAACAGCCTCGCGAGCGGCACCCGCGCGAATGCGACGGGCGCGGGGAGCATCGCGAACGGCGAAAACTCAACCTCGATCGGCACGCGCAGCATCGCGAACGGCACCAATACGACTGCACTCGGAGGTCCGGGCACCCTCGCCAATGCCAATGCGGCCACCGCCATTGGCCAAGGCGCGACGGTGGCGGCCGGCGCCACCGGCGGCTCCGCGTTCGGCCAGGGTGCCACCGTGTCCGGAATGAACGGCACCGCAATCGGCGTCGGCGCGGTCGCGGCGTTTGCTGGCTCGACCGCGATCGGCGCCGGGGCCGTCACTACTGCGCCGAACCAGATGCTGTTCGGCACCGCGAGTAGCACCTATGTGGCGCCGGGCATCACGTCGGCCGCGAGCCGGGCGGCGCAGAGCGGAGCATTGCAAATCGTCACCTGATCAATCACCTGACACGGTGCAGTGGCCTTACTCGTGTGCTGCCGGATTGCTCGATCCTGTCGGCGGTGCTTGCGATCCCGGTAATGTCATTTGTAGTCGCGACGCCCAGTCCCGCGGCGGAGCTGGTCGCGAGATTGTCACGAACGCGCCGCTGCCGCAAATGGGCCATGCCCGGTTTGGCCAGCAAGCAGACGGCAGATGCCGCTTGTTCGTCATCGACGATATAGCGCATCGTCCGGCGATCTGGCAGCCAATTGGCGTTCATCGTTGCGCGGCATCTCCCGAGCCGCAATAGAATGAGTAGGTCGCGGCAGCCATGCCGCGGATATGGCAGGTTTTGGGGTAGTGGGATGGCTAGGCTTAGGCCCAGCCGGCTTCTCCTGAGCAGACGCGTCCCCAAAGAGGCTCCAAACGAGTAGAGCGGCGGCCAGTATGACTCCAGCGAGCGTGCGTAAGACGGTAGACTTGGACCAAGACCAATATGGCGCCACTGCGAGGATGGGGCCCCTGCGGCGAACGAATCAAAGTCAAAGCGCCCTACGGTCACTGGAATACAACGACATTCATCGCTGCGCTCCGCCACA
>Ga0182039_10002210_pt1 | contig 10627 bp, 8 predicted proteins | sample sta12Can44000111_FD_125975 | JGI IMG/M metagenome (GOLD analysis project Ga0182039, IMG submission 125975) | Lab enrichment of tropical soil microbial communities from Luquillo Experimental Forest, Puerto Rico - statanox.12C.anox.44.000.111 | ecosystem: Environmental > Terrestrial > Soil >...
CACCCATCGAGAGAGGTGCATCGACACGATCCACTCGGCCGCCGACTGGCTGATGTGGAGGTAGCTCATCACGTACGAGTAGAGGAGCGACATGCCGATGATGAACAGCAGCATGGTCGACTCCTTCACCGTGCCGGCGAGGATCGGCCTCAGGTCCTTCGGACGCCACACGCGGTACACCACCGCGATGAGGACCATCGCGAGCACGGCGCCGAGGCCGGCCGTCTCCGAAGGCGTCGCGATTCCGCCGTAGAGCGCGACCATCACCCCGATGAGCAGGAGCACGAACGGCAGCACCTTCGAGAGCATCCGCGTCTTCTCGCGGAGCGACGGCTCCCGCTCCTCGAGGTGCGCCGGCCGGACGCCGGTCCGCTCGTACTCGGCGAGCGCGGCGGCCGCCTCCTTCTTGAACTGGACCGCCGTGTAGCCGGCGAACAGCACGACGAGCACGAGGCCGGGGCCGACGCCGGCGAGGAAGAGCCGTCCCAGCGACTGCTCCGAGGCGACCGCGAACAGGATCATCGTGATGGAGGGGGGCAGCAGGATCCCGAGCGTGCCGCCGGCCGCGATGATGCCGGACGCGAGCCGGGGCGAGTAGCCGCGCGCGCGCATCTCCGGGATGCCGGCGCTGCCGATGGCCGAGGCGGTCGCCGGGCTCGAGCCGGCCATCGCCGCGAACAGCGCGCACGCGAAGACGTTCGCGATCCCGAGCCCGCCCGGGATCCTCTTCATCCAGGCGTGGATCGCGCAGTACAGGTCCGCCCCCGCCCGCGACTTCCCGATGGCGGCGCCCTTCAGGATGAAGAGGGGGATCGAGAGCAGCGTGATGCTCGACATCTCCTCGTAGACGTTCTGCGTCACGGTGTCGAGGGCCGCGCCCGGCATGAACAGGTACATGAACGCGACGGCGACCGTCCCGAGCGCGAAGGCGATGGGGATCCCCGAGAACATCACGGCCAGGGTGGCGACGCCGTACATCGCCCCGATGGTGGCGACGCTCATCGCGTCTCCTCCCCCGCGAAGTGGACGATCGTCTGCAACAGGAGCTGCGCCGCCACGAGCGTCATCCCCACCGCCATGAACCCGTACGGGATCCAGAGCGGCGGCGCCCACGTCGAGGACGTGGTCTGGCCGTCGACGACCGCCTCGTGGAGCAGCGTCCACGACTTCCACGAGAAGAAGCCGCAGAACAGGAACGAGATCATGTCGGCGAGGAGGGCGCGCCAGCGGTTCGCGCGGGGCGGGAGCACGCTCGCGAGCGCGGCGATGCCCACGTGGCCGCGCTGCGATTGCACGTACGCGCCGGAGAGGAACGTCGCGCCGACCATGAGGAACACCGCCGCTTCGTCTTGCCAGTCGGTCGGGACCTTCAGCACGTAGCGCGTCACGACGCTGCCGGTGAGGACGAGCGCGGCCGCGACGATGGCGAGGGTGGAGGCGAGCAGGAGGCACTCGTTCAGCCACGCCATGCCGCGCGCGCAGGCGGCGACGGCGCCGACGCGCGGCAGCGCCGCCGGCTGCGCGCTTCCCGGGAGCTCGAAGCCGTGGCTCAAAGCGTCCGCTCGGCGAGCTGGAGGATCTTGGCGCAGCGCTCGTTGCGCGCCGCGTAGTCCTTCCACGCGGTGTCGCGCGCGATGGCCTGCCAGCGCGCCACCGTCTCTTTCGACAGGTCGTGGGCCTTCGCGCTGACCTTCGCGTAGGCGGCCGCGACCAGCTGGTCGTCCTGCTTCGCCGCCTCGATGCCGAACTGCTCCAGCTCGGCGCCGACCGCCATCACGATCGCCTGCATGTCCTTGGGGAGCCGATCGAAGGTGGCCTTCGACATGACGAGCGGCTCGAGCATGAACCAGTAGGCCTTCCCGCGCCCGGTGACGAGCTGCTTCGAGACCTCCTCCAGGCGGAAGGAGATGAGGCTCGTCGAGGACGTCATGGCGGCGTCGAGCGCGCCCGTCTGCATCGCGGCGTAGATCTCGTTCGAGGGGAGGGAGATCACGGTCGCGCCGGCGGCCTTGAGGACCATGTCCATCTCGCGGCTGCCGCCGCGGACCTTCTGGTTCTTGGCGTCCCCCGGCTCGACGATCGCGTTGCTCCGGCAGGCGACGCCGCCCGCCTGCCACATCCAGGTCACGAGCAGCACGCCCTTGTCGGCGAGGAAGTCGGACAGGTACTTGCCGACCTCCGAGCGCTTCCACGCCATCCCTTGCTCGTACGAGGTGACCACGCCGGGCATGAGGCCGATGTTGAGCTCGGGGAGCTCGCCGCCCGCGTACGAGATCGGGAACAGGCTCATGTCCAGCGCGCCTTTCCGCATCGCGCTGAACTGGGCGTTCGTCTTCATCAGCGAGGAGCCGGGGTAGACGGTCGCCTCGAGCTCGCCGTGGGTGCGCCGCGACACCTCGGCCGCGAAGCGCCGGCACATCCGGTCGCGGAAGTCGCCCTCGGTCAGCGTCCCGCCGGGGAACTGATGCGAGATCTTGAGGCTCACCTTCGCCGCCGCCGCCGACCGGGCCGGGAGCGCACCCAGCAGCGACATCGCCGGGGCCGCCAGCATCCCCTTCAGCAGGTTCCTGCGCGTCATCGTGCCGCTCATGCGTCGTCGCCTCCTCGTCGCCAGGACTTCGCTGCGCGCATCCGGCTCGGTTCGCCGGCGCTAGGGTCGGGTGAACTTCTCGCGGAGGGCGGTCTTGAGAACCTTCCCCATCGCGTTCCTCGGCAGCTCGTGCACGAAGTGGACGCGCTTCGGGAGCTTGTAGGCGGCGAGGCGCTCGCGGAGCGCCGCCAGGATGGCCGCGTCGTCGAGCGCGGGGTCGCGGCGGACGACGGCGGCAGTGACCGCCTCGCCGTAGTCCCGGTGCGGCACGCCGAAGACCGCCGACTCGGTGACGCCGGGGAGCGCGTCGATCGCGAGCTCGACCTCCTTCGGATACACGTTGAACCCGCCCGTGATGACGAGATCCTTGGCGCGCCCGACGAGCGAGACGTAGCCGTCCTGGGCGAGCACGCCGAGGTCGCCGGTCCGGAACCAGCCGTCGGCGGTGAACTCCTGGGCGGTGCGCTCCGGCTGGCGCCAGTAGCCCTTCATCACGCCCGTGCCGCGGATCTGGATGCCGCCGACGGCGCCGGGCGGCACCGGCGCGTCCGACGCGTCCGCCACCCGGAGCTCCACGCCTTCGACGGCATGGCCGACGCTGCCCGGCCGACGCTCGCCGCGCAGCGGGTTCGACGCGATGACGATGGCCTCGGTCATGCCGTAGCGCTCGAGGATCTCGTGGCCGGTGCGGGCCGTGAACGCGGTGGCCGTGTCGGGGAGGAGCGGCGCGGAGCCGGAGACGAAGAGCCGGATGCTCCGGCAGCGGTCCGCGTCGAGCCGCGGGGACTCGAGGAGCCGGGTGTAGAAGGTCGGCACCCCCATCATCACCGTCGCGCGGGGCAGGAGATCGAGGACCTCGTCCGTCGCGAAGCGGCTGGTGAAGAGCATCGCGCTGCCGGAGAGGAGGGAGCAGTGCGCCGAGATGAAGAGCCCGTGCGTGTGGTAGATCGGGAGCGCGTGGAGGAGCACGTCGCCCGGCCCGAAGCCCCATAGCCTCGCGATCGCCTCGCCGTTGCTCGCAAGGTTCCCGTGCGTGATCATCGCGCCCTTCTGGCGGCCGGTCGTCCCGGACGTGTAGAGGATCGCGGCGATATCGTCCGGCGCGCGCGCCACCGTCTCGAACTCGACCGGCGCGGCCTCGGCGGCGGTCGCGAACGTGCCGCGGCCGGCTGCGTCGAGCGTGAGGCAGGCGCGGACGCCGGCGGCCGCCGCCAGCGCCGAGCGACGCGGCGCATCGGCGGGATCGCAGAGCAGCGCCGCGGGCGCGCAGTCGCCGAGGAAGTACTCGAGCTCGGCGGGGGTGTACGCGGTGTTGAGCGGGACGTAGATCGCGCCCATCCGCAGCGTCGCGAGGTAGACGCAGTACGCCTCGGGTGACTTCTCGACCTGTGCCGCGACGCGATCGCCCGGCGCGACGCCCGCGCCCGCGAGCGCGTTCGCGTAGCGCGCGGTGGTGGCGAGGAGATCGGCGTACGTCCAGCGCGCGCCCGCGGGAGTCTCGAGGAAGGTCGCCTCGGGACGGCACCGCGACTCGATGAGGGCGAACAGGTTGCTGTTCATTGCAGCGGGCCTCCCGGGTGATCTGACGCGCGCTGTATCCTGTATCCTGCATACACAAGGCCCATTGAGCGGTCAATCATCCTGTCGCGCTCTCATGCGGAACATCGCATTCCACGATGACTCCCGCGGAGCGCCAGGAATCGCCCGCAACGCACCGCATCAATTGCGCACCGATCAATGCGCGGGGCGTCGGGTGAGCGGAGCGTGGCCGTCGCCGCCCGGCTCCGCTCGCCGCGCGTAGCGCTCGGCGAGCGCGGAGCACACGAGGAGCTGCAGCTGGTGGTAGCACATGACCGGCAGTACGGTGACCCCGGCCTGCGCGCCGAACAGCACCTTCGCCATCGCCACGCCGGACGAGAGCGCCTTCTTCGAGCCGCAGAACACGGCGGCGATCTCGTCCTCCTTCTCGAATCCGAGCCACCCCGCCACGGCGGTGGTGAGCGCGAGCACGCTGGCGAGCAGCGCGAGCGCGCCCAGGATCGCGAACGCCACGAGCCGCGGGCCGTGCCCGGACCAGAGCCCGGCCGCCGCGGAGTCGCAGAACGCGACATACACGATCAGCACCACGACGCACTTGTCGATCGACGAGGTTCGGCCGCGGTGGCGGGCGAGCCACGTCCCGGTGACGGGGCGCAACGCCTGGCCCGCGGCGAGCGGCACGAGCACGAGGCCCGCGATGCCGAGGATGGCGCGCCCGAGCGGCGGGCCCGACCCGGCGTGCGCGCTCGCGGCGCCGACGAGCACCGGGGTGATCACGATCCCGAGCACGTTCGAGAGCACCGCGTTGAAGATCGCGCCCGGCACGTTACCGCGCGCGATCGCGGTCATGGCGACCGAGGAGGAGATCGTCGAAGGCAGCGCCGCCAGGAAGAAGAATCCGGGCCGCAGCGGGGCCGGCACCCAGTGGCCGAACGCCGCCGCGAGCACGACCCACACGACCGGGAACACGACGAAGGTGAAGAGCTGGACGACGAGGTGGAGACGCCAGCGCGACATCCCCTCGCGCACGGCGGCGCCGCTCAGCGATGCGCCGTGCAGGAGGAAGACGAGGAAGATGCCGGCGTCCGCGAGCAGCTCGCCGTGCAGCGGCCCGCCGCTCCGACCGATGGACGGCGCCGCCGAGGCGAGCGCGATCGCGCCCAGCATCCCGGCGAGGAACGCGTTCTCGCGCAGCTGGCGGACGATCACGCTCGAGGGCGGTCGCCGCATCGCCTTAGTGCCGCTCCGCAAGAATGACGAGCCCGTGCACCAAACGTGTGCTCCGCGGCACTTCGCGGGGAAGGCTCCGTGCCTTGCAGGAAGCGGCAAGGCACGGGCCCTCCCCGCGGGCCCTACCGGGGGAGGCGGGGTCGACCCATCGCCCCGATCGATCGTCGCGCGCCGATGGGTGCCCCGTCCCCCGAACCCCCACCCGCGTGGCGCGCGACCCGCGGGCTCGTATTCTTCCGACGCGCGCCACTAGCGGGGAGACCGCCGCGGAAGGCCGCTGTCCGCCGCCGTGGGTGGCCCGCCCGCGGCGAGCCGCGCGGAGAGCGACGCGAGTCGGTCGCCCTGTACCTGCACGTGGGCGCGCACGCGGGCGGCGGCGAGCTCCCCGTCCCCGCGCAGCACCGCGTCCACGACGGCGGCGTGCTCGGCCGAGGAAGACTTCATACGGCCCGGGACGCGGAGCCGTAGGCGCCGGTAAGGGCGAAGGCGGCGGTGCAGCAGCGCGGCCTGCTCGGCGAGGAAGCCGTTGCGCGAGGCGGCGTAGAGGGCGAGGTGGAAGGCTTCGTTCGAGCGGTAGTAGGCATCGGGCTCGCCCGCGCGTACCGCGGGCTCGCACGCGTGGTGAGCGGCGACGAGGCTCCGGTGATCGTCGGGGCCGGCGCGCGTCGCGGCCAGGCGGGCGCACACCGCCTCGAGCTCGCCCATCACGACGAACATCTCGCGGAGCCTCTCCGGAGGCGTGGTCGCCACGACCGCGCCGCGCCGCGGCCGCGTCTCGACGAAGCCGGCGGAGGCGAGCTGGATGAGGGCCTCCCGAATGGGCGTCCGCGAGACGCCGAAGTCGTGGGCCAGCTCGCCCTCGTCCAGCCGGGCGCCGGGCGCGTACTCGCCAGCGACGATCCGTTCCTCGATCCGTTCCCTAAGCTGCTCGGAGAGCTTGAGGCCGACGATCGGGTGCATCCTCACCCCCGCTGCGCGGTTCGCCGGCGACAGCATACAGTATACAAAACCAGTGGGGGGGGCGGCGGAGCGCCTCACCCGCTACGGATGCTGGCCGGCGCCGGGCGCGGTGGGCTGGGCCATCTGCCGGTCGACGTAGCACCAGCTCCAGTCCTCGCCGGGCTCGAACGCCCGGATGACGGGGTGCCCGGTTTCGCGGTAGTGGCGCGCCGCGTGCTTGTTCTTCGAGGAGTCACAGCATCCGACGTGCCCGCAGCTCCGGCACAGCCGGAGCTGGACCCACGAGTCGCCCATCTTCAGGCACTCCTCGCAGCCGTCGGGAGTCCGGGGCGCCGGGTCGCCGGCGTTCCGGATGTGCGAGCAGTCCATGTCGTCCTCCTCGGACTCCGAATGCGCCCGACGCGTCCTGGCCGCACGGCACGGGCGGGGGCCCCGCCGAGCGGGGGCAGGCTCGCCGGTCCGCCCGCCGGCGCGTGTCTGCTATGTTCCGCGCCGTGCAGGTGCGCGTCCGCTTCCAGGTCGAGCCGAACTACCGGGGCTGGCGTCTCGACGCCTACCTGGCCCAGAAGATCCGCCGGCTGACGCCGGAGAAGATCGCCCTCCTCATCGCGCACCGGCTCGAGCACGAAGAGCCCGAGCCGCTCACGGCCGAGAGCCTCGTCCGCCCCGGGCTCCGCTTCGCGCTCGTCCGCGAGGCCGAGCCCGAGCCGGAGACGCCGCTCCACTTCGGGGTGGTCCACGACGACGGCGCGCTCCTCGTCGTCGACAAGCCGGCCGGCCTGCCGGTGCACCCGACGGCCCGCTACCACGCCCACACGTTCACGGCGGTCGCGAAGGCGCGGTTCCCCGATCGGAAGGTCGACCCGGCGCACCGCCTCGACCGCGAGACCTCGGGCCTGCTCGCCTGCGGGACCGCCACCGAGCACACGACGCGCCTCAAGGCCGCGTTCGCGAGCGGGCGCGTGGAGAAGCGGTACCTCGCGGTGTGCGAGGGGTGGCCGGCGGAGGACCGCTTCGAGGTCGACGCGCCGCTCGCGCTCACCGAGGCGTCCCTGGTGAGGGTCCGCATGCACGTCGACGCCGCCGGCGCCGCGGCCGCGACCGCGTTCGAGGTGCTCGGCCGGCGGACCGCGGCGGACGGGAGCCGCATCGCGCTCGTCGCGTGCGCGCCGCGCACCGGCCGCCAGCACCAGATCCGCGCCCACCTCCACCACGCCGGGCTCCCGCTCGTGGGCGACAAGATCTACGGCCACGACGAGGCGATCTTCGACCGCTTCACCCGCCGCGAGCTGACCGAGGCGGATCACGCCCGCCTGCGCCTGCCGCGCCAGGCGCTGCACGCCTGGCGCCTCGCGCTGCCGCACCCGGTCACGGGCGCGCGCGTGGAGCTCGAGGCACCGCTGCCGGAGGACCTACGGGCGTTCTGGGAGGGGTGCAGCTGACGTCGCGGCGGGCGTTCCGCAGCGGCGCTCGAACGCTCCGAGGTGCCGCTCCACCTCGTGCGCGGCCTCGCTGCCGGGTGGCAACTCGTCCAGGGCGCGGCGCGCGAGCCGCAGCGCCTGCGGGCAGTGTCCGAGCTCGTTCGCGACGACCGCCAGCGTGTCCACGAACTGCGGATTCCACGGCGCCAGGTCCACCGCCCGGTTCGCGAAGGGCAGCGCCTCGCGCGCGCGCCCACTCTCGACCAGGAGCGACGCGAGGTTGCTCTGCGCCACGCCAGCGTCGGGCTCGAGGGCGATGGCTTTCCGGTAGCACGCTTCGCGCTCCTTCACCTCGGCGGGCTCCTCGAGCGCACGCCCGAGGAGGTACCAACCACGCCAGTCGTCCGGCCGTCGCGCGACCGCAGCCCGGAGTGCACCGATCGGCGCCCGGCGTGCCGCCGCGGCCGCTCGGATCGCGTCGCGAGCCATCGCAGGGGGGGACGCCGCGGCATCGAGGCGCGAACGCTCCACGATCGCCAACGGCTGGGCCGCGTCCTCGCGGAGGGCCTCGTCGACGTCCGCCGCGAGGAGCGCCTGCGCGTCGACGCGCCGCTCGGGCCACGCTCGGCGCGCTCTCGCGATGAGCATGTGCACCTCGGCGCTCGGGAGCGGACGCTCCGACGCCGTGACCTCCACGTTCGGCAGCGCCACCGCGTAGGCGAGGAAGCGCCCGCCACGGCGGTACCGCTCCAGCTCGGCATCGAGCGGCTGGAGCGAGGCGGGCCGGTCCGGATCGTATCCCGGGAACGCCGCTCGCCACGCTTCGAGCGGCGACGCGCCGTCGGACAGGCGCCGCTGGTACTCGGTCAGCTCCGCGGAGCGCTTGTTCCATAGGTAGTGATAGAGGAGCCAGCTCGAGAGGTGAAACCGACTGGGCTCGGCGTGGCTGATGCTGCCCCTCCACGTGAGGAGGTCCTCCGCCTCGACCAGCGGCACGACGCGGATGGCCTTCGCCATCGCTGCGGGGGCGAGCCCGACCCATCGGCCTCCGGACCCTTCGGCTCCGGCGCGCACGAGGTGCGTGCCCGTCACCGCGAGCTCGGCCCGGCGCGGCTTGGCCGCGGTCTCGACGAACTGCGCGAGCCCCTCGGTGAACCAGCGCGCCTGATGCGGGAACAGGAACCAGGAGAGGTGGTGCGCGAGCTCATGCGCGACCGTCTCGGGGGCGACGCGCAGCCCCTCGGACTGGAGCACGATGGCCTGATCGAAGGCGTTCGGGAGGTAGTAGGCCCGCACGTCCGCGCCGGCGAGCTCGCGGAACTGACGGGGGTCGCGGAAGGCCACGACCCGCAGTCGCCCCGGAATGTCCACCTGCTCGCCGAGAAGGGCCTGGAGCTCGAGCGCTTGCAGCTGTTCGAGCTCATGCGCGAGCCCTTGCGCCTCGTCTCGCGAGAGATCCGTGTCGACGAGGAAGTGCGCCGTCCGGTACTCGCGCCAGGGCGATCCCCCGCGAGCCTCGCAGCGGAACGCCTCGGGAGCGGCCGACGCGCGCGAGGCGAGCGCGACAAGGAGCGCTGTCAGGGCGACTCGCGTCGTCATGGCGTGCATCCTAGGTTTCCGGATCGTGAAGCATCCCTGATCGACGTCAAAGGCAAGACCGACGATCGAGTTGGCCCGGGGCCGGCCGCGCCGCCTCACCGCGCCCGCGCGCCGCGCCACCGCTCCACGGCGCGCGCCAGCCGCTCCACGCCCTCCCGCAGCTTCGCCTCGCCGGAGTGGCTGAAGTTGAGCCGGAGCGTGTCGCGACCCTCGCCCTCGGCGTGGAACTCGCCGCCGGGCACGAAGGCGAGGCCTTCCTGGAGCGCGAGCTGCAGGAGCTCGGCCGCGTCGCCCCCGCCCGCGAGCCGCGCCCAGAGGAACATCCCACCGCCGGGCCGCGACCAGGAGAGCGCCCCCGCGAGGCGCGCCGTCAGCGCCGCGTCGAGCGCGTCGCGCCGGGCGCGGTAGGCGCGGCGCAGACCGGCCACGTGGTCGTCGAAGGCGGGCTCGGCGAGGAGGCGCGCGAGGAGGTGCTGGCCCAGGCTGTTCGTGTGGAGGTCCGCCGCCTGCTTCGCGAGGACGCAGCGCCGGACGAGCGCCGGCGGCCCGAGCGCGAAGCCGATCCGGAGCCCGGGCACCGCCGTCTTCGAGAAGCTGCCCATGTACAGGAAGCGCGCCGGATCGAGGCCCTCGGCGACGGGCGCGGGCGGCGGCGCGTCGTACCAGAGCTCGCGGTACGGGTCGTCCTCGACGAGCAGCGTGTCGGAGCCGGCGAGCGCCTCGCGGATCTCCGCCCGGCGCCGCGCCGGGTAGCAGACGCCGCTCGGGTTCTGGAAGGTCGGGGTGAGGTAGAGGAGCTTGGGGCGCCGCCGGAGCGCCGCCGCGAGCGCATCAGGCAGCAGGCCCTCGCCGTCGCACGGGACGAACGTCACCCGCGCGCCGAGGAACGAGAAGGCCTGCAGCGCGCCGACGTAGGCGGGCGTCTCGACGAGCACCTCGTCGCCCGGGTCGACGAAGAGCTTCGCGACGAGGTCGAGCCCCTGCTGCGAGCCCTGCGTGACGACGACGCCGTCCGGCCCGAACGCGCCCGCCGGGAAGGGCGCGCGCTCGAGGATGCGCCCGCGCAGCGCCGGGACGCCTTCCGTCTCCCCGTACTGGAGCGCCTGCGGCGCCTCGCGCGACTGGAACAGGTCGCGGGCGAGGGCGCTGAGAAGCTCGGTCGGGAAGAGCTCGGGCGCAGGCAGGCCACCGGCGAACGAGATCACGTCCGGCCTGTTCACGACGCAGAGGATCTCGCGGATGGCCGAGCTCTTCAGGCCAGCGACGCGCGCCGCGAAACGGTAGCCAG
>Ga0182039_10002216_pt1 | contig 10620 bp, 14 predicted proteins | sample sta12Can44000111_FD_125975 | JGI IMG/M metagenome (GOLD analysis project Ga0182039, IMG submission 125975) | Lab enrichment of tropical soil microbial communities from Luquillo Experimental Forest, Puerto Rico - statanox.12C.anox.44.000.111 | ecosystem: Environmental > Terrestrial > Soil >...
CAGACGGCCCCGATTTCCCCCGGCAGATCGTCGCGTAGCGGGCCGATCAGATGGAATTCGACCCTCCGATCGCGGGCAGCACGCAGCTGCTCGCGTGCGATGTGCCGGCTCGTGCCGCCGCCGCCGACATCGTTGTTTTTCAGCGCCATGCCGCCAAGGGCGAGCACCAGGGCGCTCTCTGCCACCAGCTCGGCCCAGCTGACATTGTTGCCGGCCACCGCCCCCTGCGGGCCGACGATATGCGGCAGGATCACGGTCGCGGCGCCGGAGCTGTAGCTGCCGACCGAGCGCACATAGCCGCCGGCGAGGTTCAGGAAACGATGGATCTGGCTCTGCGCGTCGTGAAAACGCCCGGCGCTCGCCCAGCCGTAGGATCCGCCGAAAATTGCGCGCGGGCCATGAGCGGCGTAAACCCGCCGCAATTCAGCCGCGACGAGGTCGAGCGCGCGCGACCACGAGACCTGGACGAATTCGTCGCGGCCCCGCCGATCATCGCAGCCCGGACCGTGCTCCAGCCAGCCGCGCCGAACCATCGGTCGGGCGATCCGCGCCGGGTGCGACACCGAGGCGGGAATGTTGCCGAGCAGCGCCGACGGATCCGGATCTTGCGGATGCGGAACGACCTCGATGCCCTCTTCGCGGAGCAGCACGGAGAAGGCGCCCCAGTGCGAGCTATGCGGCAGACCTCGCCTCGTCATGGCTTTGCTAATGCTCGCGCAACAGCCGGCCGTAGCCATGGATCAGCGTGTCGACGCCGGCGAGCCGCAGCAGGTGCCAGAGCACTGCCTGTGTCGAGGTGACGACCGGCTTGCCGATCCTTGCCTCGAGCGCGTCGATAATCGGATGCGAGCGGAAATTGAGGCACGCGGCGATGAGCCCGTCGGATTGCGGGTCCCAGGCGCTGAGCGACAAGCCCAGGATCGCATCGGGTTCGGGCTCGGCGAGGCGAAAGCCGTCGGCGATACCCAGATGCGCGCCGGCGACGGTCTCGATCCCGCCTTTGGCGAAGAAACGGTGCTCGGCCTCGTCGACGGCCTCGATATAGGGCGAGATCGCGGTCACCCGCCTGAGGTCGAGCGCGCGGCAGGCGGTGAAGATGCTGTCGGTCGCGGTTGTCGCCGGAACCCCGGCGATATGCCGGATCTTGCTGCGCAGCCGCTCATCGAAAGCGTGCCCCTGGACGATGCTCGAGGCGGTGCAGCCATAAGCGATTGCGTGTGGCCGGCAACTGGCGATTTGCCGGATCGCGCGCTCGCCGTCCCCACGCTCCATCGCGACGATCTTCTCCGGCGAGCTGCCGTCGGCGATCAGCATGCGGGCAAAATGGACGCTGACCCCTTCCGGCACGACCCGCGGATACCATTCTTCGACCACGATGTTGACGCTCGGCACGATGACCCCGAGCCGGATTGCCTGCGTCATGCTCGCCTCCTGCGGCGTATCGGGCTACCTCCGACAAGATAGTGGTGCGACGCCTGTCGTCCCACCAGCAACGTGGCGTGCGTTTAGTCCCCCCGGGGGTTATCTTCATCCGCAACATATGGTTGTATCGACTGTTACAGCTTGCTACACCTGCAGCAAATCTGCAGCAAGAAAACTCCTTCAGGTTGAAATACCAGTTTGGCCGGCGGCCGGCGGGATTGATCGATCGGAAGGTTTTCGAACGGCCCCTCCTGCGCCCAGCCCGGGCGGTTTTGGTGAAAGTCGATCAGCCATCTGCGCCGCCCTCGCTGCGCGCGATCCGTTCCAGGGGTCGCCATCGGCCAGAAGTCTGCAATATGAATATGGCAATTCCTGGGTCATGATTATCGCAAGAGGCGCGCTTCGCACCGACGCACGTCTCGGCCTGTCGCGCATCGACAAAACGCTGCAGATCAACGCTAGCTTTCGACGATGATCATGCTCAGCGAAAAGATCACGATACCATCCCCGCCCGAGGAGGTGTGGCCCTTGTTGCGCGACCCGGCCCTTGTCGCCTCGTGCATTACTGGTCCACGCTCTGGGATCTGCACATGAAGATCTGACCCGGTAGCGTCAGTGCCGCCGCGTGCATTACGGCGAGGCGTGAGGGCGCTTTTGTAGGCTTCTGAGAGGTGCGCTGCCAAAACGCGTCGGCAAGGCTAAGGCAGGACTGGGAAGTGTACCAGCTATACGGATACAGATCCGAGTGGGCGACGAATCAGGAAACTGCCTGTATCCATGCCGATATGACTGACCTTGTAAACAATCCGGAGCGCTTGCCGCTGGGTATCGGTGGAAAGCTGCGCTCTGCTGTTACCTGACCGAGCTGCCGATCGAGGCGGTCCTTGAGGACCATGCGTTCATGCCCGTCCGCTCGCTCTTTATGCGATATTGAGGCAAATTGCCGACCTTGGGAGGACAATCCTATATTGGCCTTCGGTTGTCTTGTCGAGAGGCCAATCTGGCGAGAATTGCACACTCTGCCCCACGCAAACTTGTTCTCTGACATGTGGGTCTCCGGAAGGGCTCGCGATGCGGTCCGCGCCGCATCGGAGCGGTTGGCGTCTAGGCCGCCAGGAGACTGACGGCTGAAATACTCCCCTGCTCGCTCTTCTCGAGTTCGTAGCTCAGCTTTTGACCCTCCTGGAGGTTGCCGATGCTGGAGCGCTCTACCGCAGAGACATGAACGAACACGTCCTTCGACCCGTCGTCAGGCTGGATGAAGCCATATCCCCGTTGGGTGTTGAACCATTTCACAGTGCCGATATTCATTAGAGTTTCCTTTGAGAAAATTCTGATCCGATGCGATTGGTTTGGTGGTGGAGAAAAGCGCTCGCAACCGGTCTGGCGGGTACACGTTTGCGCAAGTCGTCTGCCCGACTCAACTCTGGGAGAAACTTCACCAGGGCCTTGCCTGTATATAGGCGTGTGATTGGATTATCAAGATTTATTTAAATAATACGCTGTCGGATCCCATCATCAAAAGAAAATTCCGCAGCTATTTTCCAACTACAAGCCGAATTTTCCTGGTAAAATTCGAAATCGTACCCATATTCATTCGCAAAATTTTGCAGTTGAGGTGCCTTGATGTATATCTTTCTCAAAGATAGCGGTGCCAATGGTTGTACGAAATGGTCCGGCGCTCGTCAGCGAAAGATCGACAAAGATCCGGGCGCGGGCGACACGGTGTTGGGCGCAGACCCTGATCTCGATGGTAGGGTGATCACACCCCCCGAGCGGCCACATCGTCCGTGGCTTGTGCCCGGCGTCGGTAGGCTCTAAACAAATCGTGATCGCGCTCGACGGCCCGCGCCGCCCCAGGAGACTCGGCGTTAGCTATGGCCTCCTCAGTCTTGGTCGAGGAGGAAGTTGATGACCTACTGTCGTCCCGAACCCTTCAACGCCTCGCGGTCCGCTACATTCCAGAGACAACCGCCGGGCGGATGCCTCTGCTGCCGGGCGACGCTCGATGACCTTCTGTCGGACGACATGATGGCGCCCGTTCTCCGCAGCGCGGGTTACGAACCGGATGAATTTCGCGAAATGATGACCGAGATGGCCCGCAAAGGAGAAACGACATGTCCGTGCGACTGAAGCTCGAAGATACGCGCGAGGGGTTGGTCGCGACAATTTCCCAGCGCGGTGACGACGGCAAGATCACCGGGCGTCCTTCGATTTTTCTGGTTGGGGGGAAGGAAGAGGCAAATCAAAAAGCAAAGGCAGTCGCGCGAGCCCTGGGGTTGAAAACCTTCGGTGTCGTCGATAAGACGTCCAGTCGCCTGCCGCCGCCGATTCGCTCCGTCTGATGGAGGGCGCTCCTATGATTCGGCGCAGGTGTCGGAACGTGCCCGCGACCAGACATGATCCGACTGGGAAGTCGTCGGAAGTAGCAGGCATGCAGATTCGACTGGGCTACGAATTGGTTTATGACTGCCCGCAGCCAACGCCGATGCTGCTGATGTTGAGCGTTCACTACACACGTGTCTCGGACATGGTGGTGCAGGACCGCCTGGTCACCAGTCCGTCGATCCCGATCCGGGCCTACCGCGACGGCTTCGGCAACTGGTGCAGCCGGATCGTGGCGCCGACCGGGCGAACTCGGCTGTCGGCCGACGGGATCGTCAACGGCACGGGCGAGCCGGATGTGGTCGCCAGCGACGCAAGACAGCACGCCGTGGATGAACTGCCCGACGAGGCCTTGCTATTCCTGCTAGGCAGCCGCTATTGCGAGACCGACCGGCTCTCCGAGATCGCCTGGTCGCTGTTCGAAAAGACGCCGATGGGCTGGGGCCGCGTCCAGGCCATCTGCGACTACGTTCACCACCACATTGCCTTCGGCTACGAACACGCCCGCGCCAGCAGGACGGCTTGGGAAGCCTTCTGCGATCGCACCGGCGTCTGCCGGGATTATGCGCACCTCGCGGTCGCGTTGTGTCGCTGCATGAACATCCCGGCGCGTTACTGCACCGGTTATCTCGGCGATATCGGCGTGCCGGCCTCGGATGCGCCGATGGATTTCTCAGCCTGGTTCGAAGCCTATCTCGGGGGCGAATGGTATACCTTTGACGCGCGCAACAACATCCCGCGCATCGGCCGGGTGCTGATCGCCCGCGGTCGCGACGCGGCGGATGTTGCGATCAGCACGACTTTCGGTCCGAACACGCTCAGCAGCTTCACGGTATGGACCGAAGAAGTCGCGGCGGTAGAATGACCCCCGGGGCCTGTTCCGTGCTATCGCGGCTGCGCGCTCGCCGCTGGAGCGGGAGCATGGCCGACGATAATTGGCGGCCTGAGCATCGCATATGCGGCGATGCCGATAAACAAGAGGACCGGGATCACGATCGGCGGAACGAGGTATTTCATGGTTCCTTCCTTCTAAAGACAGCAGAGGAATCCAGCGCGTAGCCCGGCAAGGCCGCCTGCCGGCGTGCCGGCAAAAAACTCCATCAATCGCCGAGTGATGGCCAAATTGTCCGACAGCTGCGGTCAATCGATGGGTACTGGAGCGATGCCCGACGCGAGCGCCTCAATTGCGAGGGCGTTCGGTAAAAAAGAGGTCGGCGACCGACCCTGGCGTGATCTCAAATCCGGACGAAGTCGAACTGTCCGCGGGGCCGATCTCCGACATCGCTCACCCTCTCATCAACCAACTGGTGAATAGGACGCCACCGATAATCAGTGCCGTCCAAGTCAGGTCATTGGCGTTGAGGGTAACCCAATGTTGCCAGCCTTCACGGATGATTTCCATCCGGCTGGCCGCGCTTTTCCAAAGCACGACGCCGGCGCCGCGCGTCGGTTGCGGCATTGTTTCTTTGTTCGGCTGTGCGTCTCTCGCTAGGACTGTGGCGAGTTCCAGAGGATTTATCTCGACGATCTGAGTCAGCATCGGTCCCGTGGGTCGCGCCGGTAGCCGCATCAGCGTTGAAATCCGTCTGTAGGCCGGAAGCGACGAGGTCTGAAGCAGCTCCTCATACGTCTCCACCGTGTAGGTTCCCGCAGGCTGCACCTCGTCCACTCCGCTCAGATTGAATGGATGAGCGAACGTGACCGTCTTGCTGGTTGTTCGCACGGTCATGGGTGTCCTCGATCCCTCGATGAACGTCTCCCCTGGGGGATGCAGTCGGGGCACCGGGCGGAGCCGCTCTGGCCGCCTCCGCTCAGCGCCTCAGATGGGCGCCCCGGTCGCGCCTGTCGCCAACCCGCGCTGTAGCCCGATTGGCGGTCGGGGTTTCTACGTCAAGCTGCCGAGTTTTTCGGCGCAGGCGCTCGCAACTGCCGAATTCGGTGAGCTGCTTCCCGGCATTGTCGCCCAGCCGCCCTTTTCGATGACGGCGCGACGATCCCAAGACGAGGAAACCTTGTTGAATGCGACGAGTTTTGCTGCGGCATCGGTTTGCTGCTGGAACCTTTCGACGCAGATTGGAGCCAGCGCCGCGACGACCGCGGTTTTCAGCGCGCTGCGTCGCCATTTTCTCGGCAGTGCTGCCGGTTGTCCATCCGAGTTGCGAGAACCCGACGATCGCTAACGCAATAGCACCGGCCACCGCACCCCATGCTGCTGGTTTTACCCCGGGATGAATCTTCATTTCGCCACCTGGCTTTGAGAGAAGGGAACTTCTCCGGTTTCAGATCAACCCGGGAACATAGCCGGTGGCGAGCCGGCGAAGATAGACTCGGAAACTACTCAGACGACGCCAGCCCACTCGATTGTCGAATAACGACGACGGTGTCTGCTGACTGGGTGGCGAGATGGTTCGAGCCGAGAGGCCTCGGGCAATAGCTCTCGGTACGGCGGCTCGCCGAGGCGCCACACGTTCAATGAGGAGTTGACTGTGGGCGATCTCCGTCTTATCCGCCCATGGGGCGCTGCGTTAGCACGGGTCGACTACCACCGCGCGACGCCGACCCGCGCCAGGGGAAGGCGAATCCGATGTCGCTCGTCGCGACCACTGAAGAGCGCACCGCGACGTCCTGCGTTTCTCGGCGAACGACGCCGGCAGCAGCGCTCGCCTCGCTCGGCATCGTCTATGGCGACCTCGGGACAAGCCCGCTCTACACCTTGCAAGCGGTCACCCAGACCATCGGTGGACAGTTTACCCCGGAGGCCGCCCTCGGGGTCCTCTCGCTGATCTTGTGGGCGCTCGTCACCACGATCTCCCTCAAGTACTGCCTTTTCGTGATGCGCGCGGACAATCATGGCGAAGGCGGGATCCTGGCGTTGATGCCGCTCGCCGGCGCAACCGCGTTCGGCCGCGGCCGCGCGCTCGTCGTCATGGCTTGTTCGGAGCGGCCCTGATTTATGGTGACGGCATCATCACACCGGCAATCTCAGTCTTGAGCGCGCTCGAGGGCGCCAACGTCGCGACGGAGGCGCTCGAGCCGTACGTCATGCCGATGGCAGTTGCCATCCTACTCTGCCTTTTTGCCGTTCAGGGCCGCGGCACAGCACGCATCGGCACGGTGTTCGGACCCCTGATGCTGCTCTGGGTTCGGTGTGATCGCGGTGCTCGGTATCGGCGGCATCCTGTACCATCCGAACGTGCTCGCTGCGGTCAACCCGCGACAGGCGATCGCCTTCCTGGCACAGGGCGGGTGGGGTGGCTTTACCATTCTCGGCGGCGTCTTCCTAGCGATCACCGGGGGCGAGGCGCTTTACGCCGATATGGGACATATCGGAAGAAATCCGATCCGGACCACCTGGTATGGGATCGTGCTGCCGGCTCTCCTTCTCAACTATGCCGGCCAGACGGCGCTCCTCCTCGACGATCCGATTCTCGGCGGCAATCCGTTCTTCAAGCTCGCCCCAGACTGGGCGATTTTCCCGCTCGTGCTGCTCGCGACGGGTGCGACCATCATCGCCAGCCAAGCCATTATTACCGGCTCGTTCTCGCTGACGCGCCAGGCGATGCAGCTCGGCTGGTTCCCCGGCTTGCGTATTCGCCAGACCTGGGATGAGGAATACGGGCAAATCTACGTTCCCTTCGTGAACTATACGATGATGCTTTTGACGATCGCCCTGACGGTGGGTTTCGGCAGCTCAGGCCGTCTCGCCGGCGCTTACGGCACCGCCGTCTCGACCACGATGCTGCTGACGACGGCTCTGCTCTACAAGGTGATGCGAGATCGCTGCGGCTGGTCGGCGCCGTCCGCGTTGCTGACGAGTGGCGTTTTGCTCGTCGTGGACTTCGCCTTCTTTGCGGCCAATCCACTCAAAATCGTCGAGGGTGGCTGGATCCCGCTCACCTTCGGCGGGATCGTGTTCATCGTCATGACCACATGGCATTCAGGCATCGAGGCCCTTCAGCGCAGGCTCGCGGCCATGACCGAGCCGCCCCAACAGTTCCTTGACCGGCTTAAAAAGAACAGGGTTCCGCGCGTGCCGGGCACAGCCGTATTTCTAACCCGGATAGCGGAGGCGATCCCGCCGCTGATGATCCAGCACGTATCGCAAATCGGTGCGCTGCCGCAGACAGTGATCGCCCTCACGGTGAAGTTCGAGGAGATCCCGCGCGTCAGTCTCTCAAATCGCCTGGAGCTGGTCCGTGTTTTTGAAGGCTTCTGGCACTTGACCGTCCACTACGGCTTCGTCGAAATACCCGATCTGCCGTCCACGTTGCGCGCTGCAAAAGATCTCGGCTGCCCCGTCGATCTCGACAACGCTGTTTACTTTGGCGCACACGACGAAGTCGTCCGTGGCAAGCCTGGCGGAAGGCTTTTGCGGTGGCGTTTGCCACTCTTCGCCTTCTTGTTCCGCAACTCGGTGCGAGCGGTCGATCTCTTCAACCTTCCGCCGCCCAACTTCGTGGAAATTGGGCGCCAGATCGAGATCTAGCCGAGGACCTCGCCCGTGATGCTGACGATCTTGCCCGCAATCAGGCCTAGGCTAGCCCCGATGAGACAAGCGGGTCTGAGACCATCGCGCCGCTAGATTCCGCTATGGAATATCGAGCCGGCGAGCTCGCGGCAGACCGCATCATACACATGTGGGCACCCTAGCGGGTGCAGTTGGCTCGGCCTTCTTGGTGGGCATCGCCGCAACGGTTGCTGTCCTACCGACTTTCTCCGCGAGCCTCGTCTATTCCGTTTGCCTTGTCGCGATGCTCGGCTGCTCGGCAGCCTACAACCTCGCCTCCAACACATCTCGGCGAAAGTTTCTGCGTCAACTTGATCACGCCGCGATCTTTCTGATGATCGCCGGTACCTACACGCCATTCACGACGTGCCGACTAAATGGCGTTTGGGCGATCGGAATGACAGCCGCGGTTTGGACTGGAGCGGTCACTGGAGCCGTCATGAAGCTGATCTGTCCACGTCGTGTCGAGCGAGTTTCTACCGTTGCTTACCTGGCTCTGGGCTGGATAATCCTAGTGGGGATGAGGCCCCTGCTAAGCGCGGTAGACGTGCAGACGGCGGTTTTGATCGGAGTCGGCGGCGTGCTCTATTCTATCGGGACCGGCTTTTATCTCTGGCAGGCGCTGCCTTTCCACAACGCAATATGGCACAGCTTCGTGCTGATCGCGGCCAGTTGTCATTACGCAGCTATTCTGCATGGGGTGGTGTTGGCGCAATCGTGAGCCGCCACCTTGCTCCGATCTGAAAACGCCGCACTTTTTGACCCACCATGATCTGAGAGGGGATTGATTCGAAACAATAAGACTCTTTCGATCAATCCGCATGGACTCGCGGGGCGTTATCGAGGTTCTTCTGGATAATGCGAGTGAGCGGCTTATCTAAATACGCCACCGATTACCGAGGCCAAAAAGATCAACGCAATGGCCAAGAGCAATCCGGCTACAATCTTTTTTCTCAGTGCAACGCCGCGGCGAGCAGCCGGTCTGCGAGGTTGCCGGCGCGGATCTAATTTGGAGGACCGCAATTTCTACTACGGGGCGTAGATGATAGAAAGAACAGCCTATAGCCACGGGCGTCTACTGTCGGCAGCCGAAAATATCGATGCTCGGCCGTTTCCACATCGCGAGCGTCGACAAGAGCAGTTGCGGCGAGCTGAGGAAGATAGTATCGGAAACTACTCAGACGATGTCGACGCCGGCCGATCCCACCGCCCCCACCAAGGGTTCATCAGCAACGTCGGCTGGCAGCGGCCGAGGAAGGTAGCGGCTGCGACGATTACGTCGATGCCCAAGAAAAATTCTGAGTTGGCTGATCTTCCGGAACGGACCGTCGGCCCTTCGGCACGGCGCTCGTGATAGCCACACCGCTCGCCGCCTCGCTTTCGGGTATCGGATCCATCAGCTTGCGGAGCGACTCGCGACCGCGGAACACCCGCGAACGGATCGTCCCGACGGGCACGTCGAGGATCGTCGCGGCCTCCTCATACGATGTCCCTTCCAGACCAATTAACAGAATCACCCGGCGTTGCTCCTCGGAAATGCGAGCGAGAGCACGATCGAGATCGCGCAACGACAGCCTCCCTGTCGGATCGGTTGCCGCTGTGAGGGAAGGCCACTTATCGTCGAACTCGACGGCTATGCCTTCGCGCACGCTGCGCCGGACGCCGTTTATATTCTGGTTATGCATAAGGGTGAAGAGCCAGGCGCGGAGGCTGATATCCCGCTGCCAGAAATCCTGCTTTGCAATCGCGCGGACGAGGGTGTCCTGGACGAGATCGTCGGCCCGGGACACGTCACGGGTCAACGCGCGGGCATAGCGCCGCAGGCGCGGGATTTCTTTTTCGAGAAGCCGACCGAAATCGTTCATCCTAGCCGCCTATGTTCTTGGCAAAGTACCGGCCGGGCGGGGCGCCTGAGCGAAGGGCGCAGGCGTAATCTCGATTACGGTGAAGCCCAGTCCTTCCAGGATCTCTTTCTCTGCCGCTCTCTGCGACTGATCGGGGACGAGCTTCATGCCGGCCTCACCGGGTCGTCGCGGATTTCGGTATAGGATCTTCAAACCCACCCGCACGACCCTTCGACGCCCGCATCTATTGAACATGCCAGCGAGATCCGATCACGGGTAGCTTCGGAAACTACCTATGGAGGGTGGGCCGATGCGACGACTTCTGGAACGTGGGCCCCCGGCCGAGAGACCGGGGGCTTTCGCCGCCTAGCGAGGACAACTTCTAGGCCATGCCGACTGGTGACGATGCCGCGCTCCGGAAACCGCGGGTCGGGGCACTCTAGCACCAACCTTCCGACCTAA
>Ga0182039_10002217_pt1 | contig 10618 bp, 12 predicted proteins | sample sta12Can44000111_FD_125975 | JGI IMG/M metagenome (GOLD analysis project Ga0182039, IMG submission 125975) | Lab enrichment of tropical soil microbial communities from Luquillo Experimental Forest, Puerto Rico - statanox.12C.anox.44.000.111 | ecosystem: Environmental > Terrestrial > Soil >...
CCGCGCCAGCGGCCGCTCATGGAGAAAACCGGTCAGGTAATAGGACCCGTAAGGTAAAAGCTCGCCGCGGCCGACGCCGATGAAGAGTTCGAAATATTCGCGCGCGACCGCTGCCGCCTCTTGCTCCGCAGCCGCGGCCAGCGCCTTATGCGCAAGGCCGAGCGGCGTGCCGTCGCCCTCGATGCTCGCCAGTCGCGTCAGCAGCGCGGCATCCGGCGGGCGCGCGAGGAGTGCCGCAAGCAGCGCATATTCCCGGGCACGCGGAATAGCGATGTCGTCGCCGTCCGCAGCCCGGATCGCGCCGTCCAGCTCCGTGTCTCCCATCGAATGTGCCCCCGAGGGCATTCTCGCCAAAGCAAGGGCACGCTAATACTGGACCGGCGCGGTGGTCAATAGGCTAAGCGGGCGCGATTATTGCGGGAGCGCGCCGCCATGACGGGGGCGACGAGGGCACTCGCGAGCTTTTCTCTCTTCGTTTTTGTGCTGCGCCGCGGCAATACTTTCCCGCGACTCGATAGTCGGGACCGCTGGACACGCCTCCGCCAGTGTTGGCGGATTGGTCGCAACCGGGGCGGTCGTGGAGGTCGGATCGGCCGTCCGCGGTTCGTCCAAGACCTGAGCCACCGCTCGGCGGACCTCCTCGAGATCCAGCAAGCCAAAGCCAGGCACCCCATCCGGGGCATTGAAATCCCACGCATTCTCCGACAGGCCAATGAAATTGCGGATGGCGGGATCGGTGGTCCAGACCCGACGCAGCGCCGCGCGTGTCAGCTCCAACGGCACGCCGGGTGCAAGAAAAGCGTTGATGTCCGAAGCGCCTTCGATCGATTCGATCGGCGGCAGAGGCGCTGGGGCAAGGGCCTCAACGGTGGTCGGGGAAGCTGGTTTTGCGCGCTCGGCCACGCTTGGTGGCGGATTCTTCTCGGCATCCGACTGCGCTGCAGCGCTGCGCTTTCGCCTCGACCAGCGCGCTAGGAAGGATTCATCGCCGCTCATCGCGCCTCCCGATTTGCCGAGCCTGTCGTGCCAGAGCCTCCGGATTGGCGCGGTCGCGTTGGCGCTTTACGAAGCCTGGTTGGGCAGGGTATTGGGCGATGAAGGCCGCAATCTCGTCGCGCACGGATTCCGGCATCACGACGGCTTCGACGATCGCCTGACCGGGCTCGGTCCATCCCTCCCCCTCTGCCGGGTCGGCGGTCACGCTACCAATGACATAAGGCGGTTCGCCGCCGGTCGCATGTATCAACACCCAGATCGTCGGCGCGCCCGATATCAGATTCCGTCGATAGTTTTCCGCCTCCGATCTATGGAGCGCGATCTCGGCCGGTCCGGCGTAATAGGTGACTGCATCGCCGCCCTTCGCCAGCGGCGTCCATGAGACGGCATCCGGCGATCCTGCGAGCACGGCGACCGGACGCCAAAGAAAATCGGCCCATTGCGAGGTCGCTTTGCGCCGCTCGACGACGACACCGACGGCGATACGCTGCAAGGGCTCGCTCATGGCCCACGGCCGTAAAAGCGTTCAAGCGATGACGGCATTGCGAGCGCGGCCCGTAATTCCAAAGATTTTGCCGGCCTGCCCCGTCCCTCGATCCGCAAATTCCCGCTCGCGTCGATCGTCCGCCGCGCACCGCGCTCGGGCCGCAGACGCGAAAGATAGCCTTGCGCGATTGCATCGAAGTCGCCCTCCTGCCAGCAATCCATCGCCACCATGAGATGTCGGGCAAAACTTTCGACGAGGTGTTCCGCTCCGACTTCGCCGAACCCCTCGTCTGCGAGCGAGCTCCGCAGCGGATGGAGCTCTGCGTTCCCGCTTCTCATCGAAACGAGGCGAATTACGGCCCCGAAGACGAGCCAATCGGGTCTCGCATCTTCATCGGCAAGTTCCGGCCAGCCGAGACAGCCCCCGCCGACGAGGCCGCGACCAACCTCCAGCCGGTCCGGCCATTCGATCGTGATCGGCGTTTCGGGCGGAGCCAGCGCAGAGAGCGCATCGGCGATCGCCGTCATGCCGGCATAGAAGCTGCGCCGGGCGCTCCAAAGCTCCTCCTCTGGCTCGAGTAGGACTGCAAATTCCGCGAAGTCGAACCGTCCGACAAAGACCAGCGTCCCAGCGCCGAGCCCAGGGGCGTGGGCGCAGGCGTGAGCGAACGCATCGCCCGCTTCGCGCAGCACCAGCAGCCGAAACGGCGGCGGCAGGTCGAGCGAACGCAATGGCAGCGGCATTTCGCGATGGTCTTGTGCTTACCTCTTCAGCATTATACCAGCCGATGGCGGATCGGCACAAAATCCTGGTTTGCTCGTGCGAAGACACGATGCCGCTCGATGCCGGCGCGTTGGCGCGCGGCTGCCGCAACTTCGATATCGTCACCGGCCGCCAGTTCTGCAGGGCGGAGCTCGACAGGTTTCGCGCTCTCGCGGCCTCGAACGCGTCGCTCACGGTCGGCTGCACGCAGGAAGAGGCGCTTTTCCGCGAAATGACTGAGCATAGCGGTGCCGATCTGCGGTTCGTCAATTTGCGGGAAAGCGCCGGCTGGTCGGCTGACGCGGCCCAAGCCGGTCCGAAAATGGCGGCGCTTGCGGCTGCGGCGAGCGAGCCGATGCCAGCTATCTCCTTCGTACAGCTCGAGAGCGCGGGCGTGCTCCTCGTCTATGGACGCGACGAGCGCGCGATCGAGCCCGCAACCCTCCTCAAAGAGCATCTCGACGTGACCGTGCTGTTGACACGGCCCGATGAGATCATCCCGCCGCGCACCACCGATTTCCCGATCGCCAAAGGAACGATCCGCACGGCGATAGGCCGTCTTGGCGCATTCGAGCTGGCGGTCGACGATTATGCCGTGCCGCTGCCGTCCTCGCGCGGCGCCCTAGTTTTCGGTCAGTCCCGTGACAACGCAACATCGCGCTGCGACATCGTGCTCGACCTCTCGGGCGGCGCGCCGCTCTTCCCCTCCGCCGATCTGCGGGACGGCTATCTGCGCGCCGATCCGGGGGATCCCGCCGCCGTGCTCAGAGCCGTATTGCGCGCACGCGACCTCGTCGGCAGCTTCGACAAGCCGCGCTACATCACCTTCGATGCCGAGCTTTGCGCCCATTCGCGCTCGCGGATCGTCGGCTGCCACCGCTGCCTCGATCTCTGTCCGACGAGTGCGATCGTACCAGACGGCGATCATGTCTCGATCGACGCGAAGATCTGCGCCGGCTGCGGCCAATGCGCCGCGGTCTGTCCGACCGGTGCCGCGAGTTACGCCCTGCCGCCCGCCGATGCGCTGTTGCGCAAACTGCGTACATTGCTCACGGTTTATCGCGAGGCGGGCGGCACATCGCCGGTCCTGCTGCTCCACGACGAGGCGCACGGCGGCGCGATGATCGATGCGCTCGCCCGGCACGGCGACGGCCTCCCGGGGCACGTATTGCCGCTCGTCGTCAACGAGGTGACGCAGATCGGGCTCGAATGCGTCGCCGCCGCCTTCGCCTATGGCGCGGCGGCAATGCGGATTTTGCTGCGCGCCAAGCCGCGCCACGATCCAGCGGGCCTCTACCAGACGATAGCGCTGGCAGAGGCGATACTCGCCGGTCTCGGGCTTGACGCAACCCGCATCGCGACGATCGAGACCGACGATCCCTTCGCACTCGGCGATGCGCTGTGGTCGCTGAGGCCCGGCGCGGGCGTCCGGCGCCCCGCGAGCTTCGAACCGGCGGGAGGCCGGCGCGACGTGTTGCGTTTTGCGTTGCACGAACTCCGGCGCGCGACTTCCGCCGAAGCCGAAGTGATTGACTTGCCCGCGGGGGCGCCGTTCGGCGCGGTTGAGATCGGCGACGGCTGTACGCTGTGCCTTTCCTGCGTCTCCGCATGCCCGACCGGCGCGCTTTCGGACGATCCCGACCGGCCGGTGCTTCGCTTCTCCGAGGAAGCCTGCGTGCAATGCGGCCTGTGCAAGGCGACTTGCCCGGAGAAAGTGATCACGCTCGTCCCGCGCCTGGCGTTCGGCGCCGCCGCCGCGACGCGCGTCCTCAGGGAGGAAGAGCCGTTTCACTGCATCCGCTGTGGCAAACCCTTTGGCGTCAAAAGCACGATCGACCGCGTCCTCGGCAAACTCGAAGGCGCGCACTGGATGTACCGGAGCGCGCCGCAGCGGCTCGATCTCATCAAGATGTGCGAGGATTGCCGGGTTATCGCCGTCACCGAGGAAGCCTTCGATCCGCATGACGCGCCGCAACGGCCGAAGTCGCGCACCACCGACGATTATCTGCGTGAGCGCGAGATCAAGGGCGAATCCTGATCAACGGGTCGCTCGCCTGAGGAACTCGACGAGCGCGTCGCGATCCTCGCGAGAACTGATGCGCTGTTCCGGCATTTTGGTGCCCGGCGTATAGCGGGCGGGGCCGATCTCGAACAATTTCGCCAGCGTCTCCGGCGTCCATACGATATCGAGATGCTCGAGGGCTTCGGAATAGTTGTATCCGGGCAGGCTGGCGATCCGCCGTCCGAAAATGCCATGCAAACTGGGGCCGGCGCGGCTGCCTTGATCGGGCGCAAGGGAGTGGCAAGCGACGCAGGCGCGAAACACTTGTGCTCCGGGTTCGCCGGCAAAGACAGCCAGCGGATCGTCAACTCCTCTCTCCGGAGGATCGAGCAGCTCACCGCTTTCCGCATCCCAGCGGCGGATTATGCGGTCTCCGCCGCCAGTCAACAATGTGCGGCCGTCAGGCAAAAACACCACCGCCCACACCGGCACGCCCGACCCCGCCGATGTGCGCACTACACTTCGGCTCTGACGATCGATCAATGCGACCGCACCGTTGACGCCCGCTGCGGCGATACGCGTGCCGTCGTGCGAACTCGCGAGCGCGACGATCGGGGCCGGCAGAGCTTCCGTCACGCCCAGCCGCTGTCCCGACGGAGACAGAAAATAGACGTGACCATCGGCGGCGGCCGCGGCGATCTCGCCATCCGGCGCCGTCGTCGCCGCGTTGAGGGGCGCCGGCAACTCCACGGCGATCGGGGAGCCCGCTCGCGCCAGCGGCCAGATCCGCACCGTCGCGTCATAGCCGGCGCTGACCACCGCTGTGCCATCGGGTGCGAAGGCCACGCCGTTCGCGCTTTGCTGGTGACCTTCGAGGGTGACCGGCGGACCGCCGGCAAGCGGCCATAGGCGAACCGTTCGATCCCATGACGCTGAGGCGAGGGTTGCGCCGTCGGGCGATACCGCGAGCGCGACGATCGGCCCCTCGTGTCCTCTCAGGATCCGATCCGGGACCGGCTTCCCAGGCGTCCAGATGCCGATAATCGCATCGGCGCCGGCGGTCACCGTGCGGCTGTCGTTGAGGATTGCAACGGCGTTTACCGCGCTCTCATGCAGACGCAAAACCTGCTCGGCAAGGTTGTCGCGGAGCGACCAGCGGATCGCCGACGCGTCAAAACTCCCGGAGAGCGCGGTAGTGCCGTCGGCGGAGACCGCCAACGCGCGGATCGGCCCGCCATGTCCGCGCAGTTGCGCCTCGGCCGGGCCACGAGCGGCAGCCGCCCCGAGCAGCGTGACACACCAGATCAAGCACCTCAGCGGGAGACGCATGTACGCCGTTCCAGCGTCAAGTGTCGCGGCGGTGCGCGGATACACCCCGCCTCCTGCCGCGTACCAACGGCAGATCCGCCTCGTCGCGTCGAGCATCGGCAGGCGCTTGAAATCACAAGCGACGCGATCCTACTTTGCACGATAAGTAAACAAGGGAAACGACTATGCGCATTTTCGTCACCGCCTGCCTCGCGGCAATCGTGCTTGCAGTGGTTGGCGCGATTGTTCTGGACCACATACAGGAACCTGTCAGCGTGGCCTTCACAACCGCGGGCGTGCGGCTTTGATAGGGTCGATATCGGCCGAGTGAAAACTATGGCAGCTGGGTTCCGGGGTCGAAGACTTCGCAGGGCCGCGCGGCGCCGAGGATGAGCTTTTAAGGCAAGGTACGCGCCCCTCCGAGCCCCCCACAAGACCGCCGCTGGATATTTCAGCTGCTGTTCGTAGCAGCGGCCGCCGGCGCGGCAGGTTCGCCGCGATGGTTTACGCATTGCTGCGCACATTGCGTCCCCGTGCCCTCCAGCGCACCCGCTTCGCTAAAGCCGCGACGCGCTGACAAGACAGCACAAACGAGCGTTCCTAGAGCGCTGAGCGGCGGCTCGAGCCGCCGCCGTCGATCGTAATGATCGAGCCGGTCGTGTAGGCAGAGAGGTCGGAGGCGAGGAAGGCCGCCATCCAGGCGATTTCCTCAGGCATCGCGGCGCGGCCGAAGGCGAGCGGCTTCATGTATTCGGTCCAGCGTTCGGCATCGCCGAACTGGGTCTGTGCACGGGTGCGCATCAGCGTGACGAGCCGGTCGGTCAAGACCGGGCCGGGGTTGACGCCGAGAACGCGCAGCCCGTCGCGCGGCGCGGTGCCGCCGATCGCCCGCGTAAACGCCATCAGCGATGCGTTCCCGGACGAGCCGGCGACGTAATCGAAATCGGGGTTCTCGCCGGCGGCGCCGATGATGTTGATGATGACCCCCTTCTTGCGCTCGCGCATCACCGCATAGAACCGCCGCGTCATGTTGACATAGCCGAAAACCTTTAAGTCCCAAGCAGCGCGCCAGCGCGCCTCGTCGACCGCATCGATATTACCGCCCGGAATCGCGCCTGCATTGTTGATCAGGATCTCGGTATCGGAGCATTCCTCGGCGAGCTTGTCGACATTGCGGCTGTCGGAAAGGTCGAACGGGTAGTACCGCACCGCGACATTGTGCTGGCCGACGATCTTCGCTCTCACGGTTTCGAGATCGGCTGCAGTACGAGATACCAGCACAACGTCGCAGCCTTCCTCGGCCAATGCCTCGGCGCAGGCCCGCCCGATCCCCTTCGACGCGCCGGTCACCAGCGCCTTACGCCCCCGCAAACCCAGATCCATGCCTATTCTCTCCTCGAGCCGGTCGGACCCTATCGTCGTCACCCCCGCGCAGGCGGGGGTCCAGGGCAACCGCTCCGGTTGTTGCCGCTCTGGGTTCCCGCTTTCGCGGGAACGACGAACTTTTGATGCTACCCGATTTTGGTCCACGTCAGCTCGTGCTTGTTGTGGAATAGGTAGCGCAGCTGAGAGCCGGGAATGGCGGCGAAGCTGCGCGCAGTGTCGTGATCGGTTCCGCCCTGAAATTTGATCGTGCATACGAAGTTTCGGCAGGTGCCGACGGCGAGCCAACGCTCGACCAGCGCCAACAATCGCGGCGGGTAGCACACGACATCGGAAAACAGCCAATCGATCGGTCCGGCCGTGCGCGGGTCGAGCGCGAACGCGCTCTCGCAGCGGTATTCGATGCCGGGCATGCGGGCGACTTCCGGCGCCAGCGCCGCCTTGTCGACGCTGATCACATGCGCGCCCATTTTCGACAATGCCCAACTCCAGCCACCGGGGCTCGCGCCGAGATCGATGCATGTCTCGCCTGGCTCCGGGTGCCGGCCGATGAGTGTCAAGGCCTCCCAAAGCTTCAGATAGGCGCGGCTCGGCGGGCCGCTGCGGTCCTCGACAAAACGGACCTCACCGTGCGGAAAGAGGCTCGTACACTGCGGCGCTGCGAGGATCGTCCCGGCATCGAGTAATGTCCACGAGCCGAGCGGCGTGGCAGGCGGTGGCGTGCCGAACTCGAGGGGCTTGGCTGAGACCTTGGGCAGCTGCTCCTGGATCAGCGCCGCCCGTCGGTAGAAGCGCGGCGCATAAGCCGCCCAATTGCGCTGGATCGCGCGCAATTGGGCTGCCGCGTCCGAAATCGATGCGATCGTGATCTGCTGCGGGTCGAGCCAGACATTGGCAGCCCATGCTGCCGGGCGCGGCGGGCCAGGCAGCATGAGTAGCCGTCCGTGCCTGCTCTTGACGGTGCCGAGCTCATATTCGAGCTGGTCGACATAACCCTCGGCGGCGAGATAGGCGGTGAGAGTGCTCACGGTTCTAAGATCGGATAGCGGGCTTGGCGCGCCGCGCCGCATTTGCCAAACTTCGGCCATGACAGTCGATCAGGAAATCGTCGAACTTGCGCGCGCAATCACCCAGGCGCGCCGCGCCGTGGTCTTTACCGGAGCCGGCATCAGCACCGAATCGGGCATCCCCGATTTCCGCAGCCCCGGCGGGATCTGGACGCGCATGGCGCCGATCGACTTCTCGGATTTCCTTGCCTCGGAAGAGGCGCGCCGCGAAACCTGGCGGCGCCGCTTCGCGATGGACGAAACCTTTCGCGCAGCGGCTCCGAACCGCGGGCACCGCAGCGTCGCCGATCTCGTCCGCCGCGGCAAGGCCGCCGCCGTGATCACGCAGAACATCGACGGCCTGCACCAGGCCTCCGGCATTGCCGATGATCGGGTCATCGAATTGCACGGCAACACGACCTATGCGCATTGTCTCGATTGCAAGGCGCGTTATGAGCTGGAAGCGCTGCGCCTTGCTTTCGAACGTGCCGGCGAGGCGCCGGTTTGCGATGACTGCGGCGGGTTTGTCAAAACCGCGACGATTTCGTTTGGCCAGGCAATGCCGCAGGACCCCATGCGGCGCGCCGAGATCGAGACCCTGGCCGCCGATCTCTTCATCGTCCTCGGCTCCTCGCTCGTCGTCTACCCGGCGTCCGGGTTCCCGGAACTGGCCAAGCACAACGGCGCGACCTTAGTGATCATCAACCGCGAGTCGACCGGTCTCGACGCGATTGCCGACCTCGTTCTCAACCGCCCGATTGGCGAAACCCTCGGCGACGCGGTCGGCATCGACTGAACTCTCGGCGACGGATCCGTTCGTTTCCGATCGGTTTCGCGGATGCTCAACCTGTTCTACCATTAGATGCAGGAAGCAGCAGCTGTTGCTCGGCGAGACGCCCAAAGACCAAGCCAAGCGCGGTCCATAGAACAGCCTCTGTACCAGGATGCCGGTCAGAAGACCGGCGGTGCTTTGAACCGCCCGGCTAACCAGTTCCGGCTGAGGAGCCTCTCCGGCCGCGGCGTGCATGTGCTGTTCGAAGCCGATCGCAACATCGACCTGAGGCTCACCAAAAATCCAAGCAAACCCGCCGGCAAGCAGCTCGGCGAGTGCACCCGCGAGCACGCCTCGGATCAGAAGCGCCCCTCACCATCGAGATGAATAGTCAGTGGCAGGGAAAGCCCAGAAGATGGCGGCCGTCGTGCACGAATTCGTGGATATACATGCCGGGGAAAAGGGATGTCGCGCCCTGCTCTGCGCCAATGAAGTAGAGCGCCAGAAGGCAGAGCAGCCCGCCGAACACGGCCCAAGGCAAAATCTCGCGTACCGGTATTGTTACCGGGTTTCTCGACGGAGCAAAAGCAGTGCTGGCCATGTGGTCTCCTGCCCTAAGCGATCGAGGCGAGGATCGGTTCGCGAATTCGATCTGTCAACCTGCGGCCCAATTTTCCGGAATGCGCGTTATCGGCTTCGCTACGGTTCGGCCCTTTGACCGCGGCTTACCTTTGGTGCGCAGAGGTCCATATCTGATCCCGGTTTGACGGGCGAAGGAGATCGGATGCGGCTCGAGCGGGTCATCTCGGATTTGCCTGCAGGGTTCGATGTGCTCAGGGCAGAGGCGCGTGCGGAGGATTATCGCCATGTCGACCGGCTGGCCGACGAATGGAGGGCAGGCACGATGCGCTTCGACCGTCAAGGCGAAGCATTGATCGCGGCGCACCTGGGTGGAGATTTGTCAGGGCTAGGCGGCCTCACGATCGATCCCTCACAGCCGGGCGCACTGCGCATGCGGCGTTTCTACGTCAGGGCCTCATTCCGCAGAGCCGGGATCGGGCGGGCGATAGCTGAAAAATTGCTTGCCCATGCACGCGCCTTCGGTCGTCCGGTGACCGTCAATGCAGCCGCCGGGAGCGAACCATTCTGGCGCTCCCTTGGATTTGTCCTAGATGCCCGCAATGGCCATACTCACGTCTTCGAGCTAGCCGAACGTTTGCGATTGCAGGACCATAAAATAGCCCAATTGGTACGGTACACTCCTCGATGAATGGGCTAGCGGTTACAACCTGAGAGAGAATTTGCTGCAGATTCGCTGCAGATTGCACAACGCATCGTAATCGACACAACCGGGAGTGGCCGTGGCACATCAGCATGATCACCATTCCGAAGGCCGGGCGTCAGCTCGCAACCACGATTGCGGCGGCCTCTTTGGTTGCGGCGACGAGAAGGGCACCGGCGTCATCCGCGAGGACATCAAGGATGGGGCATTCGACACCCGCGCCGCGGATCGTCTGTTGCATATGGACGAAGTCGATCAGGAGCGCTTCGACGGGTTTCTGACCGCCCGCGGCCGGGCCCGGCGTCAACTGCTGCGGGCGAGCAGCTTCATGGGTGCGCTGGCCGCTGTCGGTCCATGGTTTGGCAAGCTCGCACAGGCGGCCGACAGCGACAGGGCCCTGGCCGCCCGCCGGAGCGGTGGGGCAGGCCGCGTCCATGTGGTCGCGTCGAGCAACGAGACGGTGCGGCTCGGCATCTTCGACGAAACCTTGCCGCCTATCCTCACGGTGGATTCCGGCGACTCGGTCAGCTTTCCGAACACCTGGTCGCATTTTATGAACGAGCTGCAGCCCGGGGTTCCG
>Ga0182039_10002219_pt1 | contig 10608 bp, 15 predicted proteins | sample sta12Can44000111_FD_125975 | JGI IMG/M metagenome (GOLD analysis project Ga0182039, IMG submission 125975) | Lab enrichment of tropical soil microbial communities from Luquillo Experimental Forest, Puerto Rico - statanox.12C.anox.44.000.111 | ecosystem: Environmental > Terrestrial > Soil >...
GGGCTACGTCGTTTAGCCCACGGCGGAGCCGTGGGAAGGAGGTCGCATCTACAGATTTACAAACGAGCCCCGTCAGGGGCGACATCTGGTTCCCGGCGATAGGAGAACCCAAATCCCCCCTCACCCGCTCAGAGCGTCCCACCTGATTGGCACAGCACCATCGGATACAGCGCTTCGGCGAAGCGGGTATCGGAGAGCGCAATCAAATTGCTTGAAGAAGCCGTACGCGGTGTGCACAATGAAAGCTAGCGGACGCGAACGGACGCGACTTGGGGGTCGAAGCCCCGCTGGCCGCGTTAACTAATTGATTCTAAAGATCGCGCCTGTAGCTCAGTTGGATAGAGCGGCAGACTTCGAATCTGTAGGTCGGGAGTTCGAGTCTCCCCAGGCGCGCCATATTCTAAGTGGGCTTCCAATGCCACCCCAGGAGGCCGTACAGCGTCTTTTTCCATCCTGACGTAGTGGGAGAGTGGCAAACGACGGCAGGCTGGACCCGGGGGAGCCGGCAAGACCATTTCTGAGGTCAGGGAGCGCGGCGCGAGGCGATGAACACCGCCTGGCGAACATACTTGTTCCCTTTCAGTTCATCGCCGATAAAGGCGGCGACGTCAGCGCGCGTCGTCATAAACGCTCTCCGCTGTAGTTCCAGCGAGGCCTCGTATCCCCGCGCCGGGTGATTCGTAAGTGCCGAGGGCCGCACAATGGTCCAAGCCAGTGCACTAGCCTTCACGATTTCTTCGACACGGCGATGCTCAGCCAGGATGTGGCGGAAAATGAGCGGGCGCAACACGTGTCTGAACAGCAGCCAGTCCAGCGCCACCATTCCGGCTGACATGTCGAAATAGCGTTGCACTCGAGCGTCCTGGGCTGCGGCCACTGCTGCAGCCGACGTCGTAGAGGCAACATCATTGCGGCGTAACGTGCCACCCCCGATAACGTTGACCACCGCATCGAATCCACTCATCGCCCGGCGGATCTCGCTCCTCGACCGTGCATCTGCTATCCGGATCTCCACGGAACCGGGAAGCGGGGGATCAGGCGGCCGCCGCACCGCTGCGCAGATTGTGTTCCCGAGCGCCACGAGGGCGCGCACAACCTCGCGGCCCAGTTGACCAGCAGCACCCAGGACGACTACTCGCATCCTTTTCACCTCGCACTCATTCAACTCCCGGCCAGAATGGCGCAGGCGAACGCACCTATAGCCACCGTCATTCGGAGAAAATGCCCAACGTTCCAGCGACGGACATGCTCTTGCCAATCATGAGGCAACGCGCCTGGAGACCAGGTCGCAAAGCGTCGGTTGAGCGGCGCGTTGACCGCCACCGTGATCGCAATAGTGAGCAGGGAAAGCGTGCAACCTAGCGCGTCGAGCGGCGGCGATACCAATGTCCGACGAAGCGCCAGTGCGCAGAGTGAACTCGGTACGGGCAAGAACATGAAGAGCGGCAGGAACCGAGAGAGCCGGTGGATCAGCTCCTGACGAAGAAGGACGTGCGGCGCTGGGTCGAGCCTGGCGGCCGCAGGATGAACCGCGAAGGCGCCCATGACGAATGCGCCGGCGACGAGGCCGGTCCCAAAGATGTCTGCAGCTTGCGCTATACACACCATGGGAGCGTCCATCATATGTACGTACAGAACGTGGCTGAGCATTATTTCTTTGGCTCTGATGCTGGTCCAAATGGACCGCGACAACTCTGCAACCCTTGCCGAAACTTCTCGCGTTCCTCCGGTGTCATCTGGTCCCAGCGCTCCATGATGCGTCGCCGCCGGTGCCAGGGAGGGCCGGGCCGACTTCGGAAGCCGCCGAAGAGGATCTTGCTGAGGACCAAAATGCCCATCGCTTGCCAGTAGCTGATCAGCCGCCAGCCGAAAAGGGCCGGCATCAGCCAGTTCCACAAGCTCATGACTATGAAGCTGAAGACGCCAACAAAAAGCACAGCAAATAACACGAACTTGAGCACTCGGGAAACCCAATGTCGTTTCATCGTTTAAGTCCTCATCTCTTCTTGAACTCGTCGTAGATGGCCTGGAGTCGCTGGCGTAAGTGCAGGACTGCATAGTGCTTGCGCGAGAGCAGCGTATTCACACTGACGCCCGTTTGCGCGGCAAGCTCTTTGAAGCTGTAACCCACGAGCTCGTGGGCGATGAATACCTCACGCTGCTCCTCCGGCAACTCGTCAAGGGCCTCCTCAAGTTCCTCAAGCAACACGCTTCGAGCGTAGGCCGCCTCGGGTCCAGCATTGGGTGAAGGAAGCATGTCGCCCAACAAGAGCGCCTCGCGGCCCTCTCTCACCGTTGCCGGTCCGGTTCGCTGTGCCTCTCGATTCTCTCTACGGAAGAGGTCGGTGATCCGGTTGCGCGCCACCCGGAACAGCCACGCTGTGACCTGCTCGACGGGCTTCATCATGCGGTACGCCTCGACGAGCTCGAAGAAGACATCCTGCAGAATGTCCTCCGCATCGCCGGGGTCTCGGACGCGCCGGCGGATGAAATCGCGCAGCCGGGCGTGCTCTCGGTTAATCACTTCCGAGATCCGCTGGTCTTGTTGTGCCATCAGCCAATGTTTTCTCAGCGCCTCGTCCATCTAGAGATGTAGACGAATCAGCGATAGATATATTTTATAAGTGTGATGTTGTCCTGCGAATTCCCACTTTGGGTCTGTGACACAACCACTGCACCTCTGTGCCCTCTGTGGCCCGGGGCGCCTCAACACAGCGCGGCCTAAGCCCGCAGCAAAAGCAGATTCCTCGCTTCGCTCGGAATGACAGGACTCCCAAGATGTCATCCCGAGCGCAGCGAGGGATCTGCTTTTCTTCGCTGGGCACGGAGAAGTTGGCGGCTAGCAGGCCGCGTTGTGTTATGCTGATGTCCGTCGGGGAGGAGAGCTATGCTACACGTGAGCAAAGATCTTGAGTGAATTGCAGAGCGCCTACAACGTTGCGGTTGAGGAATGGATCGCCGCGATTCGAGAAGAGGAAGCTCTGGCTTCGGTCAATCATTCGGTGGCGCAAATCGATCAGTGGGAGCAAGCTCACTTCCATGAGGAAGAACTCCGTAACAAGGCAAAGGCAGCCAAGAAAAAATACGAGGTCGCGCTGCGTTTCGAGTTCTTTGGTATTCCGGATTGACGAAACGCCGGACCCTCTTCGCATCAGCGGGCGGTCTGGTTGGGGCCACGGGTCGTGTTCGTACGGTTCATGGTCCCGACCTGATGAAATCTTGAATCGCCGCTCAACTATTGACAATCCCTAATTGCGGGGAGAAGGCAGACCGGACTAGGACGAGGAGGAGTAGGTTCGAAGGCAAGAATCGCGGGTGCAAGAGCCCCTGCTCCCCCGACCGCTCCTGCTTTTAACCCGATGCTGCCTGCTGCCGCGTTGTAGCTTCGGCCCGCTGGCAAAGCTCGCGCTGCCTCTGGCGCGACAGTGATCGTCTTTCCTTTGGCTACTTCCAGCGTCTGCTTGCCGTCGTCCACCCGCAACCCTCCGTCTCTGACCCTCACTGCCTACCTCCCCGTCCATTATCGCTACCTCGCCTAGTGTCTTCGATCCCGGCGCGGCCTCCACCATCACGCTCCCCGCTTGCACCCGCAATCCGACCCGGTCACTCGCGTGGTACACTGACACGCTTCCCGCGCTCAATACCACCGTGACGGAGCGCGCGTCCCGCTGGAACGCAGCTGTCGTGTCCCGCCCAAGCGCTATGCGGCTACCATCGCTGACAGCCACAACCGCTACTCCATCCTTAACCTGCAGGCGGTCGTCGGCAAAAATCACCATGTGGGGTAATACCGCCTGACCGTCGATACTAGCGCTCTCACTGCCAGCCACCAAACCTACCACCACCGAACCGGCCAACGCTGGAACGGAAGCTGACGTGGCGGCGAGGAACAGCAGTGAGGAGACTTTCAGTCTATTCCACATACGTCACCTCCTTCTTGCGGCTAAGCCAGAAGCGTACACCTTCAGGGCTGCGCGTGCAGTACCTCTGCCGCTACCTGACGCTTAGCGATGGCGAGTAGCGAGTGGCGAATCGCCTCAATGCGACCGAGCTGAGATGAGCGCGGAAACTCACGCAAAGGGCGCACGGAACGCAGAGAAAAATCGCTTTAATGCGGTCGGGCTCGGATGAGCTGCCTCGGCACCCCTGCGGTCGGATTCGGTAGCCACGGTCAGCGTTCTTCTGACCGGGTTCTTGCAACCGGAAAAGCCCACGGTTGGGAAGGCACCAACGACCCATTTCCAAAGCTTTTTCAACACGTTAGCGTCAGAGTTCTGCGCCACCGACGCCGTCAAAGTTTGCTGGGGGCGATGCAGGAAGAGGACTGCAAGCGGAGAGAGGACCCGCAGTGGCGGGAGATCGTTCAGCAAGCGGCGGCGACCCGACAGATCCAGGCGCGGACCAGGATGCCGAACTGGCCAAAAAGGTGGAGGAAGTCAACCTGGCGGAAGCGAACCGGTCGACCGAAGGGCCCGAGTAGCCCTGAAAAGGCGGCATGAAGGCGCGGTAATCGGGCACAAAGAAGTCCGAAGGGGGAGGTGTGCCCGCGGATTCTGGATTGGAGATTCAGGATTCAGGATAAGGAAGTTTCAAATGGCAAAGAGCAGATGTCCGCACCGCTCTTCCATCTCGCGCTGGCGGCTCCGCACAACCTGCGCGGGTTTCAATATTTTCGCAGATCGAAGGGATCCAGCCCGAATGCCAGCTCTCGCGCTTGCGCCCAGAGCTTGGACTGAGCACGGATCAGATCAGCAGCGGAATGGGTGAATAACCTTACCAGGCAGCCACTCGCGGCAAGCAAGCTGACGGCACCGAGGATTTGCGGCATGCTCTTCAGTTGCGTTTCGATTGAAGCGACCAGTTCTTCCCATGCCCTGAATGCGTCCGCCATTATCATTAGGCTAGCCGCGTAACTGAACCCCTCCATCAGTCCGAGCCGGTCCGGGCTCTGGACCAAGGGGTCGATCCTCGTCCGGTTGATGAAGAGCGGACGGCCGCAAAGCAGAATCTCCGTGCGAGATTCCAGGGCGCGGAAGTCCCAGCGTTCGCCGCGTGCCAGACGGCCGGCAGCCAAGGCGTCCCAGATGATAGCCCGGCTTTCGCGAGCCATCTCCACCCGCAACGACTGGCGTAATTCTGAACCCGCGTGGGGGATGATGTGGTCAGGAAGGTACTCGAGCGACGCTCCTTCGCCGACTTGAATCAAGGTCTCGTGAATGGCAGGATGGGAGGCGGTGCGATAAACGCGAGTCGCCGAAGGAGTGGTAACGCACACCCCCGTGCCGCTACCCTGAACAATTCGGGTGAGCAGACGGTCGCCCCCTACCAATCCTCCTGTCGGATTCAGGAGCATAAGGTAGAGGGTACCGTCGTCGAGAACTGCGGGAGCGAGCACCTGCAGTGGCAATTTGAATCGAGATTGGGTGAGGACGGTGCGGTTATCGCGGCGCTCAAACCGCAAAGCCAGGAGTCCGTCCCGCCCCACTCGCTCACACGGTGTGAAAGATGAATCCACAGATTCCACAGATTTCACAAAAGCCTTCAGCCCTCAGCGTTCATTAATCAGCAAGAGCACTGAAAGTCCCCAGTCTCTCAGTCTTTCTGTGTGTGAGCAACTGAAGGACTGAAATACCGAAAGACCTCCAGGGTCGTAGCTGAAGACTGACGGCTGAGAGCTGATAGCTTTCTGTGAAATCTGGGTAATCTGTGGATTTTCTCAGGGCTCGAAGAGCAAATCGTGGCGGATCCACCCGACGACGGCATCGACACCTGTTCCGTCCTTAAGATTGGTGAAAACGTAGGGTCTCCCCCCTCGCACGCGCTTCGCATCGCGTTCCATCACCTCGAGGCTGGCGCCCACGTAAGGCGCGAGGTCGATCTTGTTGATGACCAAAAGGCCCGAGTTGGTGATTCCCGGTCCCCCTTTGCGGGGGATTTTATCGCCCTCCGCCACATCGATGACGTAGATGGTGGCGTCCACCAGTTCGGGGCTAAAGGTGGCGGCCAGGTTGTCTCCCCCGCTCTCAATGAAGAGGATGGCGAGGTCCGGGAAACGGCGAAGCAGGTCGGCGGCCGCTTCCAGATTCACGGAGGCATCCTCGCGGATCGCGGTGTGCGGACATCCGCCCGTCTCGACGCCGAGAATGCGGTCCGCTGGCAGCGCGCCTCGCCGGGTGAGGAACTCGGCATCCTCGCGCGTGTAGATGTCATTGGTGATGACGGCAAGGCTGTAGCCCGAACGGAGCCGCGTGCAGAGCGCCTCGACCAAGGCTGTCTTGCCCGATCCTACCGGACCGCCAATGCCGATCTTGAGAGGCCAGGGGATCACGATCGGAACAACCTCGCGTCCAGCGTGGCGTGACGCATGGCGGCGATTTCGAGGCCTAGCGAGAAGCTCCAGATATCCTCAAGCCCCTTATCCTCGGCCTCCTCTGCCAGCTTGCCGATCGAGGGTTGCATGCTCCACAGGATATGTTGGCCGGCAGACTGGCCTAGGGGTAAAAGCCTGAGGGCCGCAGCCACCACTGCCGCCGAGGTGGAATAGAGATAAGCGGCGGCCGTTTCCTCGCTCCGCCAGCCCAGGACGCTTCCCACCGCCCCAAAAGCCACAGGATGATGGCCTGGACTCGTGCCCCGCTCCACCTCCCGAAGGAAGTCCGCCAGCAGAGGATGGTTGGCCTCGCGGGAGGCAACGCGCAGCACCTGCCTGCCCATTTGGCGGCTGGCGCTGCGCAGTTCGGCGGCGGGTTTCATGGCGTCGAAGGTCCGGTCGATCTGAAGGCACCTCTCGAGCTCGGCGGACCGGGCCGCGCGCCAGGCGCACAATGCCACAACGGCATCCGTCGGCCCGGATGAGCTTTCCAGCAAAGCGCGCAGAAAGGCTTCGACTCCCGTCGCATCCTGGATCGCACCGGACTGCACATAAGACTCCAGCCCGAAAGAATGGGCATAGACGCCGGCGGGGAAGAGCCCGTCGGTAAACTGCAGCAGGCTGAGAAAGGCTTCAGTGCTCATGCCCACTCGATTTTGGGACCGGGTTGAAGGCTGCGAGCCGCCTTCCCCAGGGGACGCCCGTCCGGTCCAGCATCCGAACCATGGCGGCATCATCGGGCACCATCAAGATGTCCGCTTCGAGCTCGAGCGGCAAATGTCGGTTGCCGATTTCGAACGCCATCCTGATCGCTTCTTCCCGATTTCGGGGATAAATCGCGAGCAGAGGTTCGGGTACGGCCTCGACCGTCAAGTACCAGTCAGCCTCGACACACACCATGTGCCCCGGTTCCAGCCTGGTGCCGGTGGGAAGAGCGAGAGCAATCTCTCGTCCCTTGGAAGTCGAGAATCGGCCGCGGGCCCATCGACGCTGATCCCAGGTCAGCAGCAGCCGGTCCGCTTCCTTGCCTCGAAGGTCTTCGGCCGCGACAGGGCCAGGCAAATGCTCAACCACCAACATGCGAGCCCTTCAGCTTTCGTGTGGCGAGTAGCGAATAGCGAGTCGGGAAGACCGCGCGGCTCACGATTCGCCCAAGCGATATCGCTCAAAACAGAAAGTAGCGTTGCGCCATAGGTAGCACGCGCGCAGGCTCACAGGTGAGCAATTCCCCGTCGGCCCGTACCTCGTACGTCTCGGGGTCTACCTCGATGTGTGGCAGGGCGTCGTTATTGATCATGTCCTGCTTGCTCAAACCCCGGCAGCGGTGCGCCACTGCAACGCGCTTCTTCAACCCAAGCGCGGCCGAAACGCTCGCCTCGTTCGCAGCCTTGGAAACAAACAGCAGCGACGTGCTATGCAACGCCTCTCCAAAAGCGGCGAACATGGGCCGATAGAGAACCGGCTGCGGCGTGGGAATGGATGCATTGGGATCGCCCATCGCTGACCAGGCGATCAGTCCTCCCTTAATGACCAGTTCGGGCTTGACTCCGAAAAAGGCCGGATGCCACACCACCAGATCGGCAAACTTGCCGGTTTCCACCGAACCGATTTCGTGGGCGATCCCATGGGCAATGGCGGGGTTGATGGTAAACTTCGCCACGTAGCGCCGCACGCGCAGGTTGTCGTTGCCGGGCTTCTCTCCCGCGAGAGCGCCTCGCTGGCGCTTCATCTTGTCGGCCGTCTGCCAGGTGCGAATGATGACTTCTCCGATCCGCCCCATCGCCTGGGAATCCGAAGACATCATGCTGATGGCGCCGAGGTCATGCAGCACGTCTTCGGCCGCGATCGTTTCCGGGCGGATGCGCGACTCCGCGAAGGCCACGTCTTCCGGAATCGAGGGGCTGAGGTGGTGACAGACCATGAGCATGTCCAGGTGCTCGTCGAGCGTGTTGACGGTGAACGGCATGGTCGGATTGGTGGACGAAGGAAGGCAGTTGGGCTCGCCGCAGACCTTGATGATGTCCGGCGCGTGCCCGCCTCCGGCTCCTTCAGTGTGGTAGGTGTGAATGGTGCGCCCCCTAAAGGCGCGGATGGAGTCCTGAACGAAGCCCGCCTCATTTATGGTGTCAGTGTGAATGGCCACCTGTACGTCGAGCTCCTCCGCCACGGAAAGCGCGCAGTCGATGGCGGCCGGAGTGGTTCCCCAGTCTTCGTGCAACTTCAGGCCGATGGCGCCGGCTCGAATCTGTTCCCGGAGAGGATCGGGAAGGGAAGCGTTGCCTTTCCCAAGAAATCCAAGATTGATAGGAAATCCATCGGCGGATTCGAGCATGCGATGGATGTTCCATGGGCCCGGCGTACACGTGGTGGCGTTGGTGCCGGTGGCCGGGCCCGTCCCGCCGCCAATCAGCGTGGTCAAGCCGGCAGAGAGGGCCGTCCAGACCAGCTGAGGACAAATGAAGTGGACGTGGGCGTCTATTCCTCCGGCTGTGACGATCTTGCCTTCACCGGCGATGACTTCCGTTCCTGCCCCAACGACCATTCCGGGCGTAACACCACTCATCACGTCCGGGTTTCCCGCCTTGCCGATTCCCGCGATCCGTCCACCGCGCAGACCAATATCTGATTTTATAATGCGTTTGCTATCGACGATCACAGCGTTGGTTATGACTGTATCCAACGCTGCGGAGTCAGACGTGGCCGAGGCGGACTGGCCCATGCCGTCGCGAAGCACCTTGCCACCCCCGAACTTCGCCTCGTCGCCGGGCGTGGTGAGGTCCTTCTCCACCTCAATCAACAGCTCGGTATCCGCCAGACGGATGCGGTCGCCCGTGGTCGGGCCGTAAAGGTCAGCGTACTGGCGGCGCGGTATTTCTAGACTCATGGAATTCTTCCGCGTTGAAAAAATCGCCGCTCTGCCGCGTGCTGTGCGGAAAGGCTCAGCCTTTCCGGCCGGCCAAAAGAAAAAGAACAATAAAGTCTTTCGGCTCGGTCGCCTGCCGGAAAGCCGGAGGCTTTCCGCACAGCCGGCGAAGCCGCACCTGCTGCCGGCGCTACGGAGTTACGATGAATCCTTCCGTCTCGGCGTGTTCGAGCGCCATGGGCCGAGTTGAGTCGTTGGCGGGGCCGTTGGTAAGCGCGTTTAGGCCGTAAACGGTTACAGAGCCTCCTAACTCCACCAGAGTGACTCGCTTCGTGTCCCCTGGCTCAAACCGGACCGCAGTGCCAGCGGGGATGTTAAGCCTCATGCCGAAAGCCGCAGGCCGGTCAAATCGGAGGGCTTTATTGACTTCGAAGAAGTGGAAATGCGACCCGACCTGGATGGGCCGATCGCCGGTGTTCGCCACCTCCAGTTCGACCGTGCGCCGATCGGCGTTGGCAGTTATGGGACTTGCTGCCAATAGATACTCACCAGGAATCACTCGTGCTCTCCAGCAGGCCATGACCCCTCACCTGGCTCTCCCGCGCCTGCGGCGTTGCCACCCTTCCCCAAGGTATAGGGAAGAAGATCTAGAAACTCTCCTCTCCGTGGGGAGGGGTGTCCCGACTTGTCGGACGGGTGAGGGGTTTGTTGCTCGCAATGTCACCAAAAGACTTTGACTCAAAAAGTCAAGCTCGAAACCTCAAGCTTCTAGGGCTGCATCACTAGCGAATGGGGTGATGGACGGTCACGAGCTTCGTCCCGTCCGGAAAAGTCCCTTCCACCTGAACTTCCGCCAGTATCTCCGGAATTCCCTCCATAACGTCTTGCCGTCCGAGGATCGTGCCCCCGTACTCCATCAACTCGGACACCGATTTGCCGTCCCGAATCCCCTCCAGAAGCTCCGCCGTAATGAGCGCCAGGGCCTCCGGGTAGTTCAGTTTGAGGCCTCGCGCCCGGCGCTTGCGGGCCAAGTCAGCCGCCGTCGCGATCAACAACTTCTCAACTTCTCTGGGTGTCAAATGCACTGCGGATTTGTCCTCGTCCTGAAAACAATATCTTCCATCGGAGTCGGATGCAAGTAGTTCCGAGCGCCGTGCCAAGGACAGTGAGGAAAAACTCGTCAATCTGAGGAGACTATTTCGGCTCAACCAAATGTTGTCATCCTGCAAATCCTCATGCCCTACTCCGTGAACTGATCACAGTATTTTCGACTGGAGGCAGCCGCAGAGGCCGGGTGAAGGGTTCCTATCTGCGCCCGCCGTAAGGCGGCGCGGCGCGGAAAGTAGTGCCCCGTCAAGCCATTTCAGAATGTAAC